>OLID01000440.1_pt1 | contig 18069 bp, 19 predicted proteins | sample 1609361 | NCBI WGS metagenome assembly OLID01 (sample SAMN05416778, study PRJEB24817) | seawater metagenome | isolation source: Sea water | place: Canada:Atlantic | collected 2013-07
GAGATTTCTGCCTGTCTCGTGGGCTCGGAGATGTGTATAAGAGACAGTCACCAACCCTTTCATAATGAAGCCGACCATCGGGATTAAGCATAACCTCAATCGTTTTTTCATCGTTAAGATACCACATGACATCTTTACCAAATGCGGTTTCCAACATCTCTAATTGTCTAGTCTTAATAACGCTATATTTACTCATAACTTAATTGCTTTCCCTAGTATCTGACTACCTTGAATCAACCCAAAATACCGACTATCAAATGAATGTTGACTCGCCGTGCCAATCACAAAATATTCATCCTTTTTAAGTGTAGAACAAAACTGAATTTTAGGTAATGCGCGACCTTCTTTATCAAATTTAAATAAAGGAAAATGCTTACCATCAACCGATACATTTGACTCATTAAAGCAAATTTTATCTCCAGATGTAGCTAAAATTTCTTTTAAAAGTGGTTTTTCCCCTTTTAAATAGCCTCGTTCAAGTAAAAAATCAGATATGTTTTTTTGCAGTCTAATCAAGACAATATCATTTTGTTTAATGCTTTTTGATGGATAAATAAAATAATACCCAACTGGCATACTTGCACTTTCTTGAAACACAAAAGAGAAACCATACAGTTTTAATATAAAAACCACGCAATACAATAAAATACAAAATAGAAGTGGATAAGCCACAAACTTTAAACGAACCATTCTTAACTATTTCATGGCCTGTTTGACAGTGTCTTGAATTTTATTCAAGGTTTCTTTCGAAATTGATACACTCGAAGCTTGACCAACCCCACCCGCTTTTGGCTTATTTCCTGCATTAATTGCAGCTGCGGCACTCGTAGGATTGACTGTCACATTGGTTGACGCACCACTGGCAGATGATCCACCACTACTTACAGAAGTTGGAGCGCCACCAACCACCGTTGTTGCAGCCGCAATTGAGGCACCACTTGCAGGTGCAAAACCACCACCCGACATACTCGCAGCCGCTGATACCTGACCTGGAGAAGAATAACCACCTTGCATTGAAACTGGCGCACCACCAGAAACATTTACGCTAGTTGAATTACTGCCAAAAATACCGTCAAAGATATTACCACCAACTCTACCAACAGAATCAGCCATAATGCCAGGTAATTTCCACAGTAAAAATAAAATAACCAATGTTAAGAAAAATAAACCCATTGGTTTTTCCAAGCCTGTAGATTCGGATATGTTTGTTAACTTAAATCCCTTCCAAAGGGTAAAAGCAACACCAAGTATTATCGCTACCGTAAAAACTCGAGCGCCCGCTTTAAATAATGATTGGGCTGCTCTATAGAAAAAATCTTCCATTGGTTTTATTAAACCCAAGGGAATTAGTATTAGCGTCAAAATTAGCAACAAGTAAAATAATGTTACAACTAAAATAATTTGCGCGCCAATCAGCGTAAACATAAATAATAAGCCAAATCCTAATATCAAATATATTAAGGACATCCCATAGTTATATGAGCCGTATTCTACGGCGAGCTTCATCATGGAAACACCTGCCTTAAAACCAATTTCCCATACTTTACCAGGATGAAATAAATAAATAGCACCTTTATCTGACGCAACCGTATAAGCTTCTTTTAAAAACCCCTGCATCAAATAATTTACTAGCGCAGGGAAATAGGTGATAAAAGCAAAAAATAAGCCAATTTTAACAATTTTTAAAACCAATAACCCAAATGCTTCTTCTTGACGAATAACCCAAGCAAGTCCAAATAGTGCCAGCTCTAACCCAGCTAACACATAAAATAAATTTGTTGCATCAGTTTGAACTGCATCAAAGCCCTTTTGCACCGCATCTATAAAACCAGATTGAATACTGTCAAATAACTTTGGATCTAATTTCGATATTTGCTCAGCCATTAAAATGGTCCTCCCTGATCGGATCCAGGCATTTTAAATTCTTTTTCATCTGGCGTATCATCATCACCAAAACTTGCACCTTCTAATTCCGAAGAGGTTGGCGTCGATCCTTCATCTGCAAAAAAGTTTTTCTTTGATTCATCTTTATCAGTTAGATTTTTGAAGGTTTTTAAGGCTTTTTCTGTTTTTTTTTGCATTTCACCCAGCAAACTACCATCACCTGAAGTTGAGCCAGTGTTTTGGGTAGTTGAACTATTTGTTGAATCCTGATTTGTATTATCGCCTGTATCATCAATCGCTGCATTCAAATTACAAAACGCAAACGACAGTATAAAATAGCTAACAAATCGAACCCATTTATTCATCATCGCCCAAATCTACTTTAATATGAACACCTGGTGGTGGAATTACAATATCTTTAGTCACCAACACGTTAAACTGATAGCCTTCATGAATAGTAATAGTTGGCTTCTGATTCAACGCTTTAGAAGCAATTTGGCTACCAATCTGTGATGTTGACTGACCAATTGAACCCAAACCTGCTGCACCAACAGTTGTCCCCATTGAGGCAGTATTGGTTGTACCATTTTGATTCCAGCCAGTTGACCCTACAACCGCTAATTGTGCCGCAATGGATGGAAGACTAAATACCGCTGATAATACGCCAGCACCAATAATACTCCACCAGTGATTATCCACTTCATCTTCAAAGCCTGCTGCACCCATGCTATTAACACCAACCTGATTAGGTAAGACAATTGAGGAGCCATCAGGTCTAATTATCCGTAAGAATTTTGCCTGCAATTGGCTGTCACCAAAAGTTGTAGAGCTGTTATACTGACCAATTAACGTACTACCCCTGGGAATTAATAAGTATTGTCCCGTTATGGAGTCATATACATCCTGATTCACCAATGCAACAATATTTCCTGGCAAACTTGATATTAGCTGTGACTTTAATATGCCAGGTATCACAGTACCAGCAAATATGGTGTACTTAGATATCGGGTATTGAATTGTATTCGGATTTGTTACATCTTTATTGACTTTCCCTTCCATAAACTGCTGTTTTTGCTCAAGCTTATCTTGTTCAGTTTTTGCTGCACCACTTGGCTTAGGCGATGGCTTTTGAACAGGCACTGGTGCAGGAGCACCGCCTGGAAAAAACAATGCAGCCTGCATTGCCTCACGATCCATAGGACTTGACTGCGTCTGTTGTCTTGGCGGTGGTGAATATGGTCTTGGTGTAGGCTGATTTTGACCCCTAAGCTTTGAGAGCTCAGACTGTAGCTGAGATTGTTGCGACTTTAAAGCTTGAATTTGTTGTTGAAGCGCATCCGGTATTTTTTCAACCACTTCAGGTTTTTTATTTAAACCTAATATTGAATCAATTTGTTTTGAATCATTATAACCTGCTACACCGATATTACCTGCATCAGCATCTACTGTTAAATCTTCTGCTTTAATATTACTTGAAGTTGAACTTGTTTTTTGTTGTCCTGTATTAATTGAAAATAAAAAAGCAAGCAGTATTAATATACCACAAACGGCACCCACGACCATAATCGTCTTTTTGTTCAATTCAAGCGCTTTAGGGTTCTTTGAACGAACTATTGACTCATTATCATTACGTTTTTTAGCCACGCCTTTATCCTAATTATTTTTTTTGAATCTCAACAATTTGCAAACTATCAGCTGTCTTAATTCCTTGTTTTAAATACGCTTTATCAAACACAGAGTCTACGATTAAATAAGGTTTTTTAACTCGCCAATTAATCATACTTTGTTCATCACCGTTACTTTGAATTACTTCTATAATTGGTAGTTCAGCATTGGTTGTCCAAAACTCTTTTGGCAACAAAACGAATGTTTGGCGATCACTGCTAAATACTTGCTGTGGATACCAGGTCGGAGTCGGTCCTGTATACATTTTCCAATTATAATTAAAATTCATGTCAGACAAATCAAGGTCTTGTCTTTGGTCTTCTTGTACGTTCGAATAAGGTAGACTGTCGGCGCCGAATGTTTGTATCATACTAGACTCATACACCCAGTTCACGGACACCATATACGTATCTTGATCTGTAGATACAAAAATTAGATGATATGTTCTTTTGTTTGTGGTTACGACAACGGTATTTTCTATACCTGGGCTTGTTGGCTTAACCAGAATATGTTGTTGTATATTATCACCCTCACCACTATATGTGGATGCCAACTGCCATCTCAAGGTATCACCCGCTGCTTGAGAAATAATTTTCTCACCCACTTCTAGCGTAATATCTGTAATCTTTAACGGAGCAGAATAAATTGTATAGACCGCTCCAGGCATGTAAGCGTATGTCATCATAGCATTAAAGAAATCTTTTTCAGATGGGTATTGCTGGGCGCTTTTATTTGCTTTATCAACCGCTTCTTCTTTTGATAAATATTTTTTCTCACTCACAAACTTACCATCTACTTTTTGCGTATTTGGAACTGGTCTAAGCTGCCCAGGCATGGCAACTGGAACATATTCCGTTACCACCCGCGTTTCAACTCGATCAGCATTAACTGCTTTAACAAAGTTTGAACTATCATTAAAGTCTACATCATTACTATTGCCACCACGAAAAGCGTTACACCCTGCCAGAATAATTGTTGTAGACAGTAGAGCATATTTTAGTGTTGTTTTGATCATCTACTAGATCCTTTTTGATTAAATGAGAAATATCCTATTCTTAACCCAAGTGGATTGATCAGCATCTCCTGGAATGTTTTAGGCGGTTTATTTTGAGATAATGTAAATATCCCACCAAATAACAATACTGACTGGGTTTTACCTTCCATGTTTAACGTAGTTTGCTGCCAAGTAACATCAAAACTATTATTGCCAAGCGTATTAATATTAATAACTTTAATGCTTTGGGTAACTTGCCCAACCTGCTTATTTGGTTGCGCAGTCATTGCATAATCTTTTAATTGCAATTGCGCCTGACCTTGTACCGATAGTTGCGCCATGCGCCACTGATAATTCAAGACAACCGGATCAAGCGGGGTACTCATAATGTTTTGAATAAACTCAGCAATAAAAGCTTCTTTTTGGGCAACGGTCGGACTATAACCCTGTGTAACAGGCCTTACATTAACAATACTATCCTGCGGTTCGATCTCAGCAACATAAACATAACGTTCCTGCATGCTCATTTGCATAAAGATGATAATAATCAGCAACAAGACCACACCAATACTTAACAAACAAGCCAGTCGCCAGTTTTTTACTTGCGCCTTTGCCGAACCAATTCTTGACTCCCATTCTTCATAAGCGTCTTGATACTTCTGAAAATCGTCCTTATTTTCTGCCATCATCCTTGCCTGGTTTCTTGAAAACACCATCCCCCAGAGTAACCCTAAAGACCAATTCTTCCATATAGAAGCCTAACGGGTTCAACTCTATCAGAGAAACTTCCTGCGGTGTTTCCGTTGATATTAGTGATTTAAGTATAAAGATTTGTCTTATACCAGAGGCGTTATAAATTTCTAACGAAAAATTTACCTCATTGTTTTCAGCAACCTTAAAGTCTTTAAGTTTATATTTGTCGGAACCGATATTAACTTGCACAAATCTTTCTAAATCGTATCTAGCATCTTCAGACAAGAATGCTGTCAACCAAACTTCTGAATTAGTTGGTGATGGACTTGTTAAGTGCGTCAAAGTTTTTTCAACAAACTGCTTATAAGCATATCCTGGCACTTTAAATTGGTCATCCAACATACCATAGGAACGAATATAACCTTTATTCGTCACGCCAACTGCATAGATACTAAATGGCGAAGAGTTCATAATCATAATCAAGATCAATACCAGCAACATAGAGAATCCAGTTGCAGCCACAAAACCGAAACGCCACATGCGAGCCTTTTGGATATGTTGACCAACCATCATATCAAATTCTTTTTGAGGCTTTTGGTAAGGTGTGACTATTTCCCCGTAATGGTATGATTTTAAATCTTTTCCATAAGGAAAATTTCCTGTTTGTCCTGCCACAATCTATTCCTTGGAATAATGACTATCAATAATTTCTTCAGCCCAGTCCATTCCTTTTGAATGAAGATATTTCTGAATAAATTTATTGTGATCACCACCCGCAGCATCTAATACTTGTGATATTTTACGCTTATCTTCAGGACCAGATACCGCACAAAAAGCCAGTGCAACAGGACCCAGACCAAGCTCAAATAAACAGTTACCTTTATAGGATTGAAAATAATACTGACGCTTGGGCGTTGCATGGCTTAATATTTGAACCTGTCTTGCATTCAAACCGAGAGACTCATAGCCTTCAGCCACATTTGGTTCCATAGCACGATCATTCGGTAAAAATATCCTGGAAGGACAAGACTCATTTAGTGCCGATACCAGTGAAGAGTTCAGCGCATCTGCAACTGACTGTGTTGCGAAAATAACGGACACATTATGTTTACGTAACGTTTTCAACCATTCTTTTATTTTATCTGCAAACATTGGATGATCTAAAAATAACCAGGCCTCATCTAAAATCATCAAGGTTGGGCGACCAGAAAACCGTTTTTCTAGTACATGGAAAATATATGCCAAAACTGGGGCGATAATTCGTGGAGTAGACATAAGCTTCTCCATTTCAAAACATTGCCAGTCTGAGCCATAAAAATGCTCTTCATCACAGTCCAATATCTCACCATACGGACCACCTAGCGTATAGGTATCCAAGGCAATTCTTAACTTTTTATCTTGAATAAACGAACGCAGACCCGTTAATGTTCTTTGATTTTTAGGCGTTTCTGCCAAATTGGTTAATGCGTGCCAAATAATTTCTTTAGTTTCGGGGACAATCTCAATATTTTCATTAATCAATAAGCCTATGATCCAATCAGATGCCCAAACTCGCTCTTCTTTGTCGTCAATAAATGCCAAAGGCTGAAATACGAGACCGCCCTTACCAACATCACCAACTTCATAAAACTGACCATTTACACCTTTAGTAAGTGCGTAAAAACTGCCACCTTTATCAAATATAAACACCTGTGATTGATCATAACGCTGGAACTGGCTCGCCATCACATTCAACAATACAGATTTACCCGCACCAGTAGGACCAAGAATCATCTGATGCCCAACATCACCAATATGGTTAGACAACCTAAATGGCGTATTACCCGAAGTCCGCGCATATAACAATGGTGGTGCGTTGAGGTGATTATTACGCACAGGCCCTGCCCATACTGCAGAAAATGGCAACAAATGCGCTAAATTTAAAGTATGCATTAATGGCATACGCACATTTGCATTTGCATGCCCTGGTAATGATGACAACCAAGCTTCAACTGAATTAATTGATTCTGCAACGGTGACAAAACCAAGACCGTTTATCACCCTTTCAATCTCACGTTGCTTCTCGTAAACCCCCTCGTGATTCTCATCCCAAACTGTAATCGTAGCCGTATAGTACCCAAAGGCTACATGATCATCCGCAAGCTCTTGTAACGCCTCATCAGAATCCACCGATTTTTGCATTGATGCATTATCAACCATGGCACTTTCACTTTTAGCCATCGTTTCCTTTAATAAGGTCAAAACTCCTTTACGCTTTGCGAACCACTGACGTTTATAAGTTTTTAAAATTTTCTCAGCTTCATCTTTATCTATTGGTAAAAATCGTGTCACCCACCGATATTGCAACGGTAAATGATTTAAATTATCCAATATTGCTGGAATTGAAACCGTAGGAAATCCTAAAATTGAAATTGTTTTTAAATAATATTTGCCTAGTTTTGGCTCCAATCCTCCCAATAAGGGCGTATCTGCCAACAAACCATCCAAGTACATTGGTACATCTGGCATTTTAATAGGATGTGGATTATCAGAAATACAATCATGTAAATAGGTTAGTGTTTCGGCATCTGACAGAAAACCAATCTCATACATGAAATCTTTCATGATGTCATACAACTGATTAACAGTAGCGGTAAAATAATTCAGTAATTTTTTATAGGTACCGCCACTAACATCTGTTTCTTTGTCTTTTTTAACAAAAATTCCAGATATTTTTGAAACACTTTCTTTCGGTGGTAAATATTGGAGCGTTAAATAATAAACACTTTCATAATTCTCTTCTTCGCGCTGGAATAAATCTCTTCTTTCTACATCGATAAGCCAGCTAATGGGATTAGAAAAATAGTTTTCATCTGGGTATTGCAATGCCAACTTTCGTCTGGCTTCAACATAAAAAGCCCAACCCGAACCAAGTCGTTTAAGCGCATTATTCAGCCGAGCAGTAGTGGACACCAACTGAGGCTCAGTTGAAGATTCTAAATCTGGCCCACGAAATGTAAGTGTTTGCTGAAAAGAACCGTCTTTATTTAGCACAACCCCAGGCGCAATCATTGCAGCCCAAGGAAGAATATCTGTTAGACGGTCTGACTTATTCCGATACTCGCCGAGGTTAAACATATTCTGATAATATCCATATTATACTGAGTAATATCCCTTTTGCCTTACATGTCGCACCATGACATTAAAAAAATAAGGATCCCTTTTTGTCATCATCACCGCCGCAATGTGCAATATTCCACATATTGGAATCCCATAAAGAGACTGCATACCAAATGTGATTGCTGCCATTGCCGTTGAATTCATAATGAAAAACTGACGGGGTACGCCAGCTGTAAGCATTGGCTGTGTTAAAGAATTATGTATCTTTACGACAAAACCAGGTGTTGCCATTTTAAAATGCTACCCCTGAGGTTGCGCCAAATAGCTTAGCAACAATACTTGCTGCGGTAAAAGCAATTGCCAAGCCCATTACAACCTGGAACAATCTTCTTACACCACTACCACCTTCACCAAACGCAATACCTAAACCAGCAATTACGATCACAATCACACCAGCTGCCTGTGCAATTGGACCAGAAATTGAAGCAGTAATCGTTTGCAATGGAGACATCCATGGCATATCTTCACCGGAATCTGTTGCGAATGCTGCAGCAGATGTTAACGAAAAGAAAACACCTGAAACCAATAATTTTTTTAGAAACGCAGTGTACTTAGCGAGTGTTCTATTTTTTTTCATGACAAAACTCCATGTATTAATTTTCAATTTTAGTATAGAGTCAAATAAATCCTTTACAAGATGGAATCATATTTTCAATTAAATTGTTAAAAAAAATGAATCTATCTCTATATACGATATACTATCCATAAAAGGTGCAAATAAAGGCATACGAGGATGACCATAAAACAGTCCAATAACAACAACTCGGAACCAGCCAAGTCTGAAGCACACATCAATCTATTCGTTCATAACATTCACCCATATCCGCAGAAAATATCACGAGAAAAATACGAACGTATTAAATATCAACTCCAAATTGAGTTACTTAAAATGCAAAAATGGGTGAAAGAATCGGGACAAAAGCTATTAATTATCTTTGAAGGTCGTGATGCAGCGGGAAAAGGAGGCGCAATTAAACGGTTTATGGAGCATTTAAACCCCAGGGGTGCCTCTGTGATCGCACTAGAAAAACCAACCGATAAAGAACGAAGTCAATGGTATTTTCAACGCTACATCAAGCATCTTCCATCATCAGGGGAAATCGTACTATTTGACCGCTCTTGGTATAATAGAAGTGGTGTAGAACGCGTAATGGGATTCTGTACCCCAGATGAGTATAATGAATTCCTGCGTGAAGCACCTCTCGTCGAACAAATGCTGATTAATAGTGGGATTATATTATTTAAATTTTGGTTTTCCGTTAGCCAGGAGGAGCAAAAAAGGCGCTTCGATCAAAGAAGAAGTCACCCTTTAAAACAATGGAAACTTAGCCCTATTGATAAAGCATCTTTAGACAAATGGGATGCTTACACCGAGGCTAAAGAGGCAACTTTCGAGCGTACTTGTACAAAAGATTCTCCTTGGACGATTGTTAAGTCTGACGACAAAAAACGCGCCCGAGTTAACGCACTTAGACATATTCTGCACTCACTGCCCTATCCCAATAAAAACCCTGATGTAGCTAGAAAACCAGATGATTTAATCGTGTCATCTGCTTCTGAAATATACAAATAAGATCAAATCCTCAAATCACCAAAGGCCCTATTACTGGAGCAGAATAGTTTATCGCAATGGAATAAAAAACAAATACCGTAAACAGATAACAAACGCTTGTTATCAAAATACTATTACTTGCCTCCAATTTATAACATCCATAACGAATTGCGTACATACCAGGAGTATTCGCCGAAGGACAAGCCAAATTTAAAATCACCATTGCAGCCCAAAAACCATCTATACCAAACAAAAAAACCAATAATAACCCCAATAATGGTTGGACAATATTTTTAAACATTACGTTAATTAGTACATCCTTACTAACCGTAATTTTGCTATCCGCTATCGTCATACCAGCTGTGAATAAAGCAATTGTAATCGTTGGCACGCTCAATAAACTTAAGCCTCGATTTATTCCATCCCCTAAATGAATATTAAATACTGAAAACAATACCCCAAGAATACTTGCAATCACCAACGGATTTTTATGTAACCCTATTTTCAAAATAAAATGACTTTTAGTTTCTTTCTCTTTTTCTAAGATCGCCATAGAAATTGGAAACAAGGTAAACATAATCAATATCGTTGCAATAAAAGTTGAGGTTACTGCTTCTTTGCCAAATAAAAAATATAGGATTGGTATCCCCATAAAGACATTATTCGGCCAACCGCAAACCATTCCAGCCAGAGAAGACTCTCTCTTAGTACGCCTCAACAATATACGACTCGTATAATACGCAAGTAGAAATGTTGCTACGGTTGCGATAATGATTGCAAGTGAAAATTTAGTATCCCAAACATCAACAATATCTGTTGTAGAAAAATCATAAAAAATTAAAACTGGAAAAGTAAATTTTAAAATAAATTCAATCAAATACACCGTTGCTTCAGATGGTAAAAGCTTTTTCTTCCTACTCAAGAAACCACAAGCAATAATCAATACAACGGGCAAAATTGCATTCAGTAATTTATAAAACATACTGGCACTCAAATATTGAAATTTAAACTATATCTTAAAACATAATATCGAACCAACTATGTGCAAAAATATAATTCTAATCCAAATAATTAAGGCTTAATGGCAACCCCCAGTCGAGCAACTACTATCCGTTCCGCAACCACCCGCAAATTTAGGACTGAAACGTATTTTTTCAGAATAATATTTCATCAATCCGATTAGAATGGTCATATAGGATAACGACAACCCAATTGCGACACAGGCATAAACTGGATCAGCAACAATATTTGTTAATTGGTAAGCAATTACCGCTAACACATAAGCGATAGAGGTACTCCATATTACTGATAACCACGCCCATCCTCTACCTGCTTCTCGAGACATCGCACCGATTGTTGCAACACACGGCACATATAGCAATACAAATAAGAGGTAGGCAAACGCAGCGGCAACGGAACCAAAACCAGCTGCCATTGTTCCCATAACAGATTTATCCATATGCGCATCGGCCTCGTTAGCCGTAAATGGATTAATAAACGTACCGATAGACATATCCTGAAAATTACCCAAGGTATCTGTAACTGATGTTTTCAACTCACTCCAAAAATGGAATGGCTCATTCTCATCAACACCAGCATCGCCACTATTTTGGGTATAAAGCGTATTTAAGGTTCCGATCACAACTTCTTTCGCCAATACGCCAGTCAAAAGACCAACGGTTGCTGGCCAATTCTCTGATTTAATGCCCATTGGTTCAAAAACAGGTGTAATCACTTCACCTGCTTTAGAAAGCACAGAGTCCCTGGACCCATCTGCAGAGGCAGATAATTGTCCGTCAACTTGAATGCTATTCAATGCACCTATTAAAATACACACAGGAATAATAACCTTACCCGCACGCGTAATAAAGCGTTTGAGCCTATTCCAGGCCTGAACAATAATCGTTTTAAAATTTGGCATATGATAAGTTGGCAACTCAAGAATAAATGGTGTGTTATCCCCTTTCAAAATGGTATGTTTTACAACAAGCCCAGTTAAAACAGCCGCAACAATCCCGACCAAATATAACAAGAATACAACACCCGCACCATGATCACCGAAAAATGCTGCCGCAAAAACAGCAAAAATGGCTAATCGAGCACCGCAAGAAATAAAAGGTGACATCATAATAGTTAGCAAACGGTCACGTCGACTTTCTAGCGTTCTGGTTGCCATGACTGCTGGTACATTACAACCAAAACCAACAATTAATGGCACGAATGATTTACCTGGCAAACCTACCCACTGCATAAATCGATCCATGACAAAGGCAGCCCGAGCCATATAACCCGAATCTTCCAGAAAACATAAAAAGATAAACATACAGCCAATTTGAGGGATAAAGGTAATCACCGTATTAATCCCAAGTCCCACACCATTAGCAAGAACTGCAGTAATCCAGATTGGCAGACCCATATTTAACAATAGGTGACTCAATCCATCCATAAAAATGACGCGTGACGAGTTATCAAAAAGCGGTTGTAGTGCACCACCAATATTAATCGAAAACTCAAACATCATGTACATAACAAATAAGAAGATAGGCAAACCTAAATACTTATTCAGACAAATACTATCAACAATATTGGTAACTTTATGCTTCTTAATTAATTTAATGTCGCAACACTCTTCGACCAGCATAGTGATACATTCATATCTGACAATAGATACATCAATATTTGAAACATTATATTCAAGCTGAGCATTTGCTTTTTTAGTCAACTGGGGCTGATGAGAATTTGCAAACGCATAGGAATCATTCTCTAATAGACGAATCGCAAACCACTTTTCTTTGCGAATACCTAATTCTTCTGATGTTACATCACTTATAAAATTCTGTATTTTTTGGTTATACGTTGCATAAACATCAAATGGCACAGGTAAAGCTTGATCATTAATTGTTTTATTAACGGTATCAACCAAGTCTTTAATACCAATCTGTTTACGCCCAATAACAGGCACAACAGGTATATTCAATTTTTTGGCTAATTTATCAAAATGAATAATCATCCCCCTTGCTTTAGCCACATCAATCATGTTCACAGCCAACACAACTGGTACTTTCATTTCCAATAGCTGCATAGTTAAATACATATGGCGCTCAAAGTTTGATGCATCAATAACATTAATTACCAACTCAGGCTTGTCATTAATTAAAAATTTACTCGCAACCTGTTCATCCAAGCTATTTTCATCTGAAGAGGTGATCGAATACAAACCTGGTAAATCAACTAACTCAGCCTTATCATTCCCACACTGAAAATAACCTGATTTCTTATCAACGGTCACGCCACTCCAGTTACCAACCTTTTGATTTGCCCCTGTTATTGCATTAAAGATTGTAGTTTTACCACAGTTTGGATTTCCGACAATTGCAATTTTTTTCATACCGCCTCAACTTTTATTAAATCAATTTCAGATTTACGCAACGACACCTGTGTCCCTTTTATGGAAACTTCTAAAGGATCACCTAATGGCGCAATGCGTGATATTGTGAATTCTTGCCCTGGCACAAAACCAACACAAAGCAGTTTTTGCGAATAAGATGCTGGACATTTATCCTTGAAACCAGCAACCCGATACTTACTTCCAACTTTAAACATACATCTCCCTAAACGTATAAAAAAAGCACATTATAGATAATAGTATCAAAGAATCAACACAAACGTGAATGATTCTCATTTATCTTAAATTAATTTAGCTTAGGTCAAATAATTTTATGGCATTCTCGGAAGTTTTATCGATGACAAGGGTGATATCATCGCCACGAAGCTGAGCTAAAAAGCTGGCAACATGTTTCACATTGTGTGGAAAATTCGGTTTTCCTCGCACAGGAACAGGAGCAAGATAAGGCGAATCTGTTTCAATTAAGATTCTTTCTAAAGGTATTTTTTTGGCAACTTCTTGAATTTGCTGTGCATTTTTAAAAGTAAGGATTCCAGATAGAGAAATATACATCCCCAAATCTAATACCTGTTTGGCAAACGCATAATCTTCTGTAAAACAATGCAACACACCACCGCACTCAGATACATTACCATTTTTTAAAACCTCTATTGTATCTGCTTGAGCATTTCGCGTATGCACAATAACAGGCTTATTAATTTGATTTGCTGTCTGTAAATGGATGTTAAACCTTATTTTTTGCTCTTCCCAGGTTGATTCATCATTATAATGATAATCAAGACCAGTCTCGCCAATTCCTTTACATTTTGGATTTTGACTCAGTTCAATTAACCGCTGCACAGACGGTGCTTCACCTTGCCATTCACTTGGATGCACACCAACGGTATAATAAATATTTTCGTAGGTTTCTGATATTCGTTTAAGTCCATCAACTTGTTCAAGCTCTGTGCATATCGAAAGCATTTTCTTAATGCCATCTTGTTGTGCTTTTTCGATGGCAGAATGGATGTCTGGAATCGCGTCGGTATATCGCAATGCATTAAGATGACAATGAGAGTCTATCATCTGAACTTCCTAATGTATTCTTCAGGTACTCCATAAATTCCTGGCGCGTTTCTTAAATAACCATGGTAATCCAATCCATAACCAAATACATAAGCATCCTCAACCTGAAAGCAACTGTAATCTGCTCTTATCAATCCACCTTTCTCACGCTGAACTTTCTTATCAAGCAATACCACAGTTGTGACATTGGCACCATGTCTCATAAAATATTTTGAGACTTCTGCCAAGGTAATACCACCATCAAGAATATCGTCAAATATAATCACATCACGCCCATACGGATCAATACTTGGGGGGCGCAGCCATTGCAATGTTTGACCATAACAACTACCGTGATAGCGACTGACATGAACATAATCCATCTGTAAGGGGAATTTAAGCCTATTCAACACGCCTGCTGTTACAAATAATCCACCTGTCATTACACATACACAAATAGGATTTTTATCAGCAAATTTTTTATTAAGTTTTTCCGATAATGTCGTTATGCCTTCATTTAACTCTTTTGGAGAAATAACCAGCTTTGCTGTTGATTGAATATCTTTAATGTCTTGAGGGGTTAGTTTTTCAACACTCATACGAATTTACACCACTGTATTTGTTCTAAAAATATATAATATGCATCTATAAGATTAGCAAGTTAGATGATAAATATTTATGTTGCTATAATTATTCATAGCAATAATTTATTGAGATTATCGGTGACACAACAAACCGAGAATAAAAATGGTTTAAATGTACTTCTTGTTAAACATACCTCATTGGGTGACTTAATCCATGCATTGCCAGCATTAACGGATGCACAGAAAGCGCTTCCCAATATTTCATTCGACTGGTCTATTAATGAAAATTTTGCCGAAATAGCTACATGGCATCCTGTAGTTGATAAAATTATTACCAATGATCATCGGAAATGGCGTAAAGAATTATTCAAATCAATAAAATCTGGGGAACTAAAACAGTTCTATAAAAGCTTACGTGCTAAAACATACGATTATGTTATTGACGGTCAAACCAACTTTAAAAGTGCCATTACTGCCAAACTTGCACGCAGTAAAAATAAGTGCGGTTACGATAAATCCACATGCGCAGAACCAATTGCGCACTTAGGTTATAACAGAAAGTACCACATCGATAAAAACTTGCATGCCGTTGAAAGACTTAGAATGTTATTTGCTGAAGCCCTAGGATACGATAAACCAAACACGCCACCAGACTTCGGAATAGATTCCTCCAAGTTTGTTCAGCCCACCATTAACTTACCCACAAAGTATCTGCTATTCATTCACAATGCCAGCTGGGTAACAAAACTATGGCCAGAAGAATATTGGATTAAAACGACTCAACTTGCCACCAAAGCGGGTTACAATATTTTACTTCCATCTGGTAACAAGTCCGAACTCGAACGAGCACAGCGCATTGCAAACACCTCTGATAACGCAATTGCACTGCCCTTAATGAAGCTTTCTGAATTAGCATTTATTATCTCTAAAGCTCAGGCAGCTGTATGCGTTGATACTGGTTTGAGCCATTTAACTGCTGCCTTAAATATACCGTCAATCACACTCTATGGTGCAACAGATTCTGGTTTAATAGGCGCAGTTGGCAATTCTCAAGAACATCTCCAGTCAACTTTCCACTGCGCACCTTGTTATCTCAAAAAGTGCCAATATGCAGATGAAGTCAAAAAATATCCTGTTATGCCACCTTGTTTTGAGGAACTCTCTCCAGAACTTATATGGCAGAGATTAACCTCAAAAATGGATGATCAATCTCTCTAATGAACTCACAAACATTTTTACTATGATGATCACCTGCAATCATCAAGCTTGACTAACAGATTGGTTTAATAATATTTGCCATTTCGTTTTTATGTCTTTTAACCACCCTGACCACTTCGCACCCATTCCTTCGAGAAAGGAGAATTATTCCGTAAACTTAGCTTTAACTTGCTCAACAATTTTATTCGCCTGTTCTTTTTGTTCGTCATTTAAACTAATTTCCCCAAGCTGCTGTTTCGCCACATCAACATTAAACTCTTTGGTTGTACCTTGATAATTTGGCATACAGGGCGCAGCAAATTTATTCCAGAAGTCGGTATCTGGGTTATTGTAAAGGTCAACAGCTAAGGTTAGGTAAGCATAAGCTTTAACTGGGTCTTTATCTGTTCCCGCACCTTGTTGGTAAAGTGTACCAAGATATTGCATAGCTTGGGCGAGTGGTTGGCTTATGGCTTTTTGAGCATATTCAAAGGCTTTATCGTCATCACCATTAATATGGTACATTTTGGCTAGGTCTAAATTCACCACACTTAAAGTCGGGTCAGTGTCCGCAGCTTTTTGCATCCAGTCTAAGGCTTCTGAATTGCTTTGCTCTAAACCGCCTATACCTTGGTAATAGGCTTGACCTACGTTGTCTTGACCTAGGGCTATGCAGTAGGGATATTTTTTGCTAAAAACATCAAAGTCACTAAGTTTTGAGCCTTCACCATTTTGTTCTGCCAATATTGACCATTGATAGGAAAGCGGTATATTTTGAGCTGGGTATTCACCTTGTATCGCGTAAAAATTTCCCAATTGATCTTGAGCAGTAGCATTACCTAACTCAGCTCCTTTAGTAATATACTCCAGACCTTTTTGAATATTTTTATTTCCTCCCTGTCCAAAATAGTAAATATTTCCTAACTCCATATATATGCCAGCCACAGATGCCTGAGTGTCTGCATCTAAGTTAGATTTGCCTGCATAATCATTTAAAAAATTTTCACCATAAGAAATAGCAGAATCATATTGATGAAGCAACCAATAAGATGTTGATAGTATTGCATTTACCTTGGGATTTGAATCAACATATGGCTTACAAAGATTGATAGTTTTATGCTCATCATTTTGTTTAGTTGCATTCAAACAATCTTCTAATGAAGCAAAACCAGTATTAACACAACCAACCATAGCCAATGCTATGACTGTGCTTTTTATTAAACCTTTCATAGAAATATCCTTAATTAACCAATTCAACTTTAATAGCATTGATACTCGGGTTGGTCTCTGCATACGCTTTAACAGCCGCTTCTAGTGCTTTAGGGCTATTAAAGACATCCGTCATAGTCCACTGATGAATATATGCCTTATCCCCTAAAACCAGGTTATCAAAATCTGTTTCTTCTTGGGTTGGCTTAATGTCTGTTACCTTACTAATCAATGTATTTGGTATAGTAACTTCGCCATCTGATATACGTGTCGCAACATACAAACCAAAACACTTAGGCGTTCCAAACATAGTACGCCACAAACTCTCTTCGTAGTCTGAAAATGCATGGGTAGCTGCAAAGAGTGCTTTGTCTTGTGTTGGGTAGCTTTCTGGATATGATTTTCCCAACCATTGCGCAAAGCTTAATACACAGCTACAAATCATGTCTTTTATATCTTGGTCTGTCATATCAAGTTCTAGCCCTACCAGACCTTTGGTATTCATATCATAAATCTGATTCGATTTTTGCTGGACTGGATAAGCAACGCGATAACGCTTTAATAAAATCCTGCCGTCTGATAAGGCTCTGTCTTCAAGTGCAGGGCTTGCCACAATACTGACCTGATAATAGACTGTCTCTTATACACATCTCCGAGCCCACGAGACAGGCAGAAATCTCGT
>OLID01000441.1_pt1 | contig 18015 bp, 17 predicted proteins | sample 1609361 | NCBI WGS metagenome assembly OLID01 (sample SAMN05416778, study PRJEB24817) | seawater metagenome | isolation source: Sea water | place: Canada:Atlantic | collected 2013-07
TACACAGAGTAGATCGTCGGCAGCGTCAGATGTGTATAAGAGACAGGTATATGACTTATCCGGTTATCAATATTTCCTTGCTAAAATACATATAGTTTCCGAAAAGGTAAATAAAAACTGTTGTAAAATCTTATGAGTTTGTTATTTCGTCTTGCATTGCAAAATAAACTCTTTTAGAAGCTTGTTCTTCCGCTTTTTTCTTTGATGTAGCTCTTCCCTTTGCAACTAAAGCTCCTTCAATACTAATTTTAACACTAAAGTGCTTTACGTTTTCGTTACCAGAGTCTTCGTAAATTTCAAAATCATATTGTTTTTTTTGCTTTTGACACCACTCAATAATAAGCCCTTTATAGCTAGTGATTTTCCCTTCTAGTTTTGCAATATCAACGTATGGTATAATTACATTTTCGTAAATAAATTTCTTGCAATAATTATAACCCCTATCTAAATAAATTGCGCCAATTAATGCTTCAAAAATATTGCCATAAATATTATCACCAACATTATCTTTATCAAAATTGCTTTTCACAAAATTGATTAAATTTAAATCCTTACCAAGTTCATTTAAATGATCTCTACTAACAATTTTAGAACGCATTTGGGTTAAGTATCCTTCGGATCCTTTTGGTACTTTTTTATACAAATAAGAAGCAATAATTGAACCCAACATTGCGTCACCCAAAAACTCTAAGCGTTCGTAATTAATAGGATTACCCTTTTTATCTTTAAGTTTTAAAGACCTATGTGTAAATGCTTTCTTGTAGTAATTAATTTTTTTTGGTGAAAATTTGAGAAGCGCTTTTAGTTCGTAATACAAACCCTCATCTTCTTTTTTTTGGGGGTTTACAATTTTACGAATAAAATTCATGTAGTATTAGTCAATTTTTTTTAGCGCTACACAGGCATTGTGTCCTCCAAAACCAAATGTATTGCTTATTGCAATTTTAACATCTCGTTTTTGCGACTTATTAAATGTAAAGTTTAATTTATCATCAATTTGATCATCATCTGTAAAATGATTAATTGTAGGAGGAACTTCGCCATTATTGATGGCTAAAATCGAAGCAATTGCTTCAATAGCGCCAGCGGCTCCTAATAAATGACCAGTCATTGATTTTGTTGAATTGATGTTGATTTTATAAGCATGTTCACCAAAAACTTCTAAAATCGCTTTAGATTCAGCAATATCTCCTAACGGAGTTGAAGTTCCGTGCATATTAATAGCATCTACATCTTCTGGTTTTATACCAGCATCTCTTAAGCAGTTTAACATCACATTTCTTGCTCCTAACCCTTCAGGATGTGGCGCTGTAATATGATGTGCATCAGAAGACATTCCGCCTCCAATAACTTCTGCATATATTTTTGCTCCACGAGTTTTTGCATGCTCATATTCTTCAAGAATTAGAGCTCCAGCTCCTTCTCCTAATACAAACCCTTCTCTATCTTTATCAAATGGTCTTGATGCAGTTTCTGGACTATCATTTCTTGTAGATAGTGCATGCATTGCGTTAAATCCTCCCATACCAGCGATTGTAACGGCAGCTTCAGAACCACCTGTAACGATAGCATCAGCATGACCTAATCTGATATAATTTAAAGAATCTATAATTGCATTTGATGAAGATGCACAGGCTGAAACCGTTGCAAAATTTGGCCCTCTAAAACCATGTTTGATTGATATTTGCCCAGGAGCAATATCAGAAATCATTTTTGGGATAAAAAATGGATTGAATCTTGGTGTACCATCTCCAGTACCGTAATTTAGTACTTCTTGTTGAAATGTTTCAATTCCCCCAATTCCAGAACCCCAGATCACACCAATTCTATCTGGGTCGTGATCTTCTGAATTTAATCCAGAATCAGCTATTGCTTCATCTGATGCAACCATTGCATATTGTGTAAAACGATCCATTTTACGTGCTTCCTTTCTGTCAAGAAAGTCGGTTACATTAAAATCTTTTAATTCACATGCAAAACGAGTTTTGAACTTAGTAGTATCAAAATACGTTATAGGTGCTGCTCCGCTAACTCCGTTAACTAAACCGCTCCAATATTCTTGTATATTATTACCAATTGGCGTTAATGCGCCAAGTCCAGTTACAACAACTCGTTTTATCTGCATATGAAAATTACTTTTTAGCTTCTTCTATATAGCTTACTGCTTGACCAACAGTACCAATATTTTCTGCTTGATCGTCTGGTATTTGAATATCAAATTCTTTTTCGAATTCCATAATTAACTCTACAGTATCTAAAGAATCTGCTCCTAAATCGTTTGTAAAGCTAGCTTCTGTTGTTACTTCGTTATCGTCTACTCCTAATTTGTCTACGATAATAGCTTTTACTCTTGATGCAATGTCTGACATAATTTTCTAAGTTTTAAAATTTTAATCGGGGACAAAAATACGAATCTTATTATTTAATTCTACTTTTTCCGCAAAAATTGTTGTGACTAAATTAAAAAAAAACTTTAAACTTTTAGCAAAGTCCATAACATTCTTAATAATTATTCCTTTTTTTGTAGTGAAACAAATCAATATAAATGAAAAAAATTGTCGTTTTTGCTTCTGGATCTGGCTCTAATGCTGAAAATATCATCAATTATTTCAATGACAAAGGTAATGTCTTAGTTACTAAGGTATATTGCAATAAAAAAGGTGCTGGGATTTTTAATCGATGTAAAAGACTAAATAAAGAATGTGTTTTATTTTCTAAAAACGAGCTTTTTTCTTCTGATGACTTTATAAATCAATTAAAAAAAGAAGCAGATTACATTGTTTTAGCTGGATTTTTATTAAAAATCCCATCAAAACTAATTGAATCTTTCCCTGATAAAATTATCAATATTCACCCTGCTTTATTACCAAAATATGGCGGAAAAGGAATGTACGGAATGAACGTTCACAATGCTGTAAAAGAAAATAAAGAAACTGAAACCGGAATCACCATTCATTTTGTAAATGAAAATTACGATGAAGGCGCAATTATTTTTCAAGCAACAACAAAACTAGAAGATACTGATTCACCAGAAGATATTGCCCAAAAAATTCATACTTTAGAGTATGAGCATTTCCCGAAAGTGATTGCATCTGTGATTATACAATAAATGGCAAAAAAGAAGCAAAAATATTATGTAGTTTGGACTGGTAGAAAAAAAGGTGTTTTTTCTTCTTGGGAAGATTGCAAAAAACAAATTGATGGTTTTGAAGGTGCACAATACAAAGCTTTTGCCGATAAAACTGAAGCCCAACTTGCTTACAATAAAAATTACTTTGCTTATAAAGGTAAAAACACCAAAAAGAAAACATTAACAACTTCCGAAAAGGAAAAATTTGGGAAACCTATTTTAGAAAGCATTTCTGTAGATGCTGCTTGTAGTGGAAATCCTGGAAAAATGGAATATCGTGGTGTTTTAACTCACAACAAACAGCAAATATTTATTAAAGGACCTTATGCAAAAGGCACTAATAACATTGGAGAATTTTTGGCTCTCGTTCATGGATTGGCTTTGTTAAAAAGTAAAAATAAAGAAGATATTCCTGTGTATTCAGATTCAAGAATTGCGATGAGTTGGATTCGTAAAAAACAATGCAGAACTAATTTGGTTTTTGACCCTTCAAATAAAGATTTATTAGAGTTGATAAAACGTGCAGAAAAATGGCTCAAAGAAAACTCTTTTAAAAACCCAATTCTAAAATGGGAAACCAAAGCTTGGGGAGAAATTCCTGCAGATTTTGGTCGTAAGTAATTTAACCCAACATCATTATTGCTTTTTGTAATGCAGCAATAAACACATCAATTTCTTCTTTTGTATTATAAAAAGCAAACGACGCTCTAACAGTTCCTGGAATGTTATAAAAACTCATTATTGGTTGTGCACAATGATGACCAGTTCTTACAGCAACTCCTAATTTATCTAAAATTACACCAATATCATAAGAATGAATTCCATCAACATTAAAAGATATTACAGCCGTTTTAGCTGACGTTCCGTAAATGGTTAAACCATCAATTTCTTGTAGTTTTTTTGTTCCGTATTGCAATAATTCATTTTCATATGCAGCAATTTTATCAAAATCAATTGCATTCATGTAATCCAAAGCAACTCCAAAGGCTATTCCGCCACAAATATTTGGTGTTCCAGCTTCAAATTTATGAGGTAAACCCGCATAGGTAGTTTTTTCGAAAGTTACAGTTTCAATCATTTCTCCACCTCCTTGATAAGGCGGTAATTTTTGCAACCATTTTTCTTTTCCGTATAAAACTCCAACTCCAGTTGGTCCACAAATTTTATGAGCAGATGCTACGTAAAAATCGACATCTAATTCTTGTAAATTTGGTTTAATATGTGGGGTTGCTTGAGCTCCATCAATTAAAACAGCAGCACCAACAGCATGAGCTTGCGCAATAATTTCTTTGATTGGATTGATGGTTCCTAACGCATTTGAAACATGATTACAAAAAACTACTTTTGTTTTATCTGAAAGCAATTCGGCATAAACAGTCATATCCAAAGTTCCATCTTGCAACATCGGAATCACCTTTAAAACAGCACCTGATTTTTCACACAACATTTGCCAAGGCACAATATTAGAATGATGTTCTAAAGCAGAAACAATGATTTCATCACCTTTTTCTAACAATTCAGAAAAACCTGAAGCAATCATATTTATTCCATGAGTTGTTCCGGCTGTAAAAATGATTTCATAAGCTTTTTCAGCATTAAAATGTTGTTGAATTTTAATACGAGCTTCTTCATATTTATCGGTAGCTTCTTGACTTAAACAATGCACGCCACGATGAATATTTGCATTGTAATTACTGTAATAATCTACAATGGCATCAATTACAATTTGCGGTGTTTGGGATGTTGCAGCATTGTCGAAATACACCAATGGTTTGCCATTAACTTCTCTTTGTAAAATCGGAAAATCTGCTCTAATTTTTTCTACTGGAAACATCGTCTATGAATTGAAATACAAAAATAACTTTTGTAAATGAAACATCGCTACAACAAGCGTTAAATTATTATATTTACTGCTCAAATTTTATTTTTCTTATCATATGAAAATCCTAAAAAGACTTCTATTATTACTTGTTGCAATTATTTTAGTTACTGCAGTTTACAACTATCCTAAGTTAAATATTATTGCTGGATATTCAGCAAAAAGCATGAATTCTTCTGTCTTTTTGGCTGGGAGAACAATGCAATTTACAGATTCAACTGATAATAATTTTTCTCCAATAAATTTAGGTTCAGACAAAATAAATGTGTCAGAAAAAACAAGTTCTTCTTCAGTATTTGGTTTACTTACAAGAAACGCAATTTACAGAGAGGGTTTGGGAAGTGTTTTAATTGTTGATGATTATGATACCTCAAGAAAACTATTAATTCCAAAAAGAACAAAACCAGATAATCTAACCCCTTTTCCGTTTGGAAATGCAGATCAAAAAGATTCGATTTTTACAAATGTTGATTATGAAAAATTGAACAAATCTGTAAATACTATTTTCTCAAATAATACCCAAACTAGAGCCGTTGTTGTGATCCATAAAAATCAGATTATCGCTGAAAAATATGACACAGGTTTTACAAAAAGCTCACGTATTTTAGGTTGGTCGATGACAAAAAGCATTATGAGTACTGTTTTTGGAATTATGCAAAAACAAGGAAAAATCGATGTAAATCAACTTGTTGCTAATTATGATTGGACTCAAGATGATAGAGTATCTATTACCTATAACAATCTTTTGCAGATGAACTCTGGTTTAGAATGGGATGAAGATTACAATTCAATTTCTGATGTCTCTAAAATGTTGTTTTTAGAAAAAGATATGACCATAATTCAAGCAAAAAAACCGCTTGTTGGAAAACCAAATGAAACTTGGAACTATTCTTCTGGAACAAGTAATTTAATCTCTGGACTTTTAAGAGGTCGCTTTAATTCGCATCAAGAATATTTAGATTATTGGTATGCAGAATTTATTGATAAAATCGGGATGAATTCGATGTTAGTAGAAACCGATTTATCTGGAAATTACGTTGGTTCATCTTACGCATGGGCAACACCAAGAGATTGGGCGAAATTTGGATTGTTATATTTAAATAAAGGAAACTGGAATGGCGAACAACTTTTTAACCCTTCTTGGGTAGATTATATTTCAACGCCAACAAATGGTTCTGATGGAACTTACGGTGGCCACTTTTGGTTGAATGCGGAAGGGCAATTTCCAGATGTTCCAAAAAACATGTTTTACGCTAGCGGATATCAAGGGCAATTTGTTTTTGTATTTCCTGACCAAGATTTAGTTGTGGTTAGAATGGGATTAACAAAAATTGATATTAATGGGTTTTTGAAGGAGCTTTTAGAGAGTATTAAATAAAAAAACCACGCTAATTGCGTGGTTTAAATTTTATACAAAAAGCAACTTTGTTGCTTATAAATCAAATCCTAAATTCACCCCTAACTTAGAAGCGATTAATTTGTTAATTCGTTGTTTTACTTCAGGTATTTTTACACTTTCTAATACCGTATTTGCAAAAGCGTACATCAACAAAGCTTTTCCTTCTTTTTGTGGAATACCACGTTGTTGCATGTAAAATAAAGCATCTTCATCTAATTGCCCAATTGTACAACCGTGAGAACATTTTACATCATCAGCAAAAATTTCTAATTGTGGTTTTGCGTTAATTGTTGCTTTATCGCTTATCAAAACATTGTTGTTTTTTTGATATGCGTTTGTTTTTTGTGCTTCTTTATCTACAATTACTTTTCCGTTGAAGACGCCTGTAGAACGAGCATCAAAAATTCCTTTATAATCTTGATGAGATTCACAATTTGGCTCAATATGATGCACCAAAGTATGATGATCTACATGTTGCTTTCCTTCTATAATTGTAATTCCTTTTAAGATAGAATCGATGTGCTCTCCTCTTTGATAAAAGTTTAAATTATTTCTGGTGATATTTCCACCAAAAGAAAAAGTATGCACAGAAACTACACTGTTTGTTTTTTGTTCGATGTATGTATTATCAACCAAAGAAGCATTGTCTTTATCGTTCTGAATTTTGTAATAATCTACTGTTGAGTTCTTCGCTGAAAAAATTTCAGTTACAACGTTTGTTAAAACAGCATTTTCAGTTAAACTTTGATGACGTTCGATAATTTGAACATGTGCATTTTCTTCAACAACAATTAAATTTCTTGGCTGAACCATAGTTGCAGCATCGTTTCCTGTTGTAAAATTAATGATCTGAATTGGTTTTTCAACCTCAACATTTTTAGGAATATAAATGTAAGCGCCTTCGTTTGCGAAAGCCGTATTTAACGAAGTTAAATTATCTTGTTTAGCTATTTTATTGAAATAATTTTCAATTATTGCTTTGTATTTCGATTTTGATAATGCAGAAGACATTAAGCAAACATCTTTTCCGTCGTGTGTAGTATCTGATAAAAAAGAACTGTATTTCCCATCAATAAAAACAACTTTATAGGTGTCAATATCATGAATAAAATACTTCTTAACATCTGCAAATTCTATTACATTTTCTTTGTTAGGAAAAATGCTAAAATCGTTCTTTAAAACTGAATTTAACGAAGTGTATTTCCAAGCCTCTAATTTCTTGGTTGGAAAACCTAATTTTTCAAAATTATGAAATGCTTCAGTTCTGATATCGTGTATTTCTGAATTGATGTCAACATCATTTTCAAAAGCTAGATAAGATGATACTATTTTTTCTTTTAATTCCATTTTTGCAAGTTGCTTATTAAGAATTTACTTCTTTTTTAATCCAATCGTATCCTTTAGCTTCTAATTCTAAAGCTAAAGAAGCGTCACCCGTTTTTACGATTTTACCATCGTGTAAAACGTGTACAAAATCTGGCACGATATATTCTAACAAACGTTGGTAATGCGTAATTACAATTACAGCGTTGTCTTTAGATTTTAGTTTGTTTACTCCGTTTGCAACAATACGCAACGCATCAATATCTAAACCAGAATCTGTTTCATCTAAAATTGCTAATTTTGGTTCTAACATTGCCATTTGAAAAATCTCATTACGTTTCTTTTCTCCTCCAGAAAAACCTTCGTTTAAAGAACGTGATAAAAATTTACGATCTATTTCTAACAATTCAGATTTCTCACGAATCATTTTCAACATATCTTTCGCTGGCATATCTTCTAAGCCTTTTGCTTTACGAGTTTCGTTAATTGCAGTTTTGATAAAGTTTGTTACAGAAACTCCAGGAATTTCTACTGGATATTGAAAAGATAAAAACACACCATTGTGCGCTCTTTCTTCTGGAGCTAACTCACTAATATCTTCACCGTTTAATTCAATAACTCCCTCAGTAACATCGTATTCTTCTTTTCCAGCAACGATATTTGCTAACGTACTTTTTCCAGCTCCGTTTGGTCCCATTATCGCATGAACTTCTCCTGCTTTTACTTCGATATTCAATCCTTTTAAGATTGATTTATCATCTATACTTGCGTGTAAATTGTTGATTTTTAACATCTTCTTATTGTGTAATCGTATATTTGTTTATTTGTGTAACCGTTTTAACGACTCAACGCATAAACGATTAAACGGTAAAAATTCGTAGAATTTTAACCTACTGATCCTTCTAAACTAATTTCTAATAATTTTTGTGCTTCTACAGCAAATTCCATTGGCAACTTATTTAGTACTTCTTTACTGAATCCGTTTACAATTAATGCAATTGCTTTTTCGGTGTCAATTCCACGTTGATTACAGTAAAACAATTGATCTTCACCAATTTTACTTGTCGTTGCTTCGTGTTCTATTTGTGCCGATTTATTTTTTGCTTCTATATACGGAAATGTGTGTGCTCCACAAGCATTTCCCATCAATAATGAATCACATTGTGAAAAATTACGTGCATTTTCTGCTCTTGCCCCAACATGAACTAACCCTCTATAAGAGTTTTGTGATTTTCCTGCTGAGATTCCTTTTGAAATAATGGTTGACTTAGTGTTTTTTCCTAAGTGAATCATTTTTGTTCCAGTATCTGCTTGTTGATAATGATTAGTAACTGCAATAGAATAAAATTCACCAACAGAATTGTTTCCTTTTAAAATACAACTTGGATATTTCCAAGTAACTGCAGAACCTGTTTCTACTTGTGTCCAAGAAACTTTTGCATTGGTTTCGCAAATGGCTCTTTTAGTAACAAAATTAAAAACACCACCTTTTCCTTCAGCATCACCAGGGTACCAGTTTTGAACGGTAGAATATTTAATTTCTGAATCATCTAAAGCAATCAACTCAACAACCGCAGCGTGCAATTGATTTTCATCTCTACTTGGCGCAGTACAACCTTCTAAATAAGAAACGTAACTTCCTTTATCAGCAACAACTAATGTTCTTTCAAACTGTCCAGTTCCGCCTTCGTTAATTCTAAAATAGGTTGATAATTCCATCGGACAACGAACGCCTTTTGGAATGTAACAGAAAGATCCGTCAGAAAAAACTGCAGAATTTAAAGCTGCATAAAAGTTATCTGAAGTTGGAACAACAGTTCCTAAATATTTCTTCACCAATTCTGGATGTTCTTGAATTGCTTCAGAAATTGGCATAAAAATAATTCCTTTTTCACCCAGTGTTTTCTTAAAGGTTGTTGCAACAGAAACTGAATCTATTACAATATCTACAGCAACATTTGCTAGCCTTTTTTGTTCTTCTAAAGAGATTCCTAATTTCTTAAATGTCTCTAATAAATCTGGATCAACTTCATCTAAACTATCTAATTTAGGTTTTACTTTTGGTGCAGAATAGTATGCTAATTCTTGAAAATCTGGTTTAGGGTAATTTACATTTGCCCAATCTGGCTCCTCCATTTTCTCCCAAACTCTAAATGCTTCAACACGCCAGTCAGTCATCCATTTTGGCTCATTCTTCTTTTTAGAAATGGCACGAACAACATCTTCATTTAACCCTTTTGCAAATGTGTCACTTTCTATATCTGTATAAAAACCATATTCATATTCTTTGGTTTTTAATTCTTGTTCTAAATCTTCTTCTGTATACTTTGACATCTTTTTCTAAATTTTAAAGTGAAAACGATTCTCCACAACCACAAGTTCTATTTGCGTTTGGATTGTTAAAAACGAAACCTGTTCCGTTTAAACCACCAGAATATTCTAATGTTGTTCCAACTAAATACAAAAAACTCTTTTTGTCTACAATGATTTTTACATCATTATCTTCAAAAACTTTATCATCTTCTAACTGGCTGTTGTCAAACTTTAAATCGTACGATAATCCCGAACAACCTCCACTTTTCACGCCAACTCTTACAAAGTCTTTTGAAGCATCAAAGCCGTCATCACTCATCATTTCAATGACTTTTTTCTTTGCTATATCTGAAACTTTTATCATAATTGTTAAATAGATTAAATCTAAATTGAGTGCAAATATACAGACAAATAATGATTTTTATCCTTTTTTAATATGAATAAAATTGATTGTTCGATTGGTAAAATAAATGCTCTTTTTTTTGCAAGTTTTAACTTAACTTGCATTTTGTTAATGATCTTGTTAAAAAAGAGAGCATCTTTATAAATGAGTAATTAAATTCACTTTTATTCCATTATTAAAACCAACCTAATGAAACGCATTTTTACCGCAATCTTATTTCTACTTGCAATTCAAATTTCTGCTCAGCAAAAAGCTTGGCCAAACGAATTAATTACAACGCCAGTAAAGTCTAATTACCAGAAAACCTCTACCTATGCAGAAGTTATGTCTTACATAGAGGCATTGCAAAAAAGATCAAATTTATTGCACTTAGAATATATGGCAACGAGTAAAGAAGGAAAGAAAATTCCGGTTGTTGTATTGGCAAATCCAAAAGTAACATCGGTTGAAGAAGCAAAGAAATCTGGGAAACCAGTAATGTATATTCAAGGAAATATTCATTCTGGAGAAGTTGAAGGAAAAGAAATTGTGCAACAAATTATGCGTGATATTTTACTAGGTGATAAAAAGCATTTGTTAGACAATCAGATTTTAATTTTTGCACCGATTTACAATACAGATTCTAACGATAAAATGAAGCAAGGAAGAAGACCATCACAAGAAGATAGTCCGGTTGAAGTCGGAATTAGAGCAAATAGCCAAGGATTAGATTTAAATAGAGACGGAATTAAAATGGAAGCGTTTGAAACTAACGGATTAATCCAGAATGTTTTGAACAAATGGAATCCAGAAATGTTAGTTGATTTACATACAACAAACGGAACTTGGCATGGGTACGGAATTACATATGCGCCAAGTTATCATTACGCTGGTGAAAAAGCACCGTATGATTTTACTTGGGATATTTTATTCCCAGAAGTAACCAAAAATATTGACAAAAACTACAAAGTAAAAATTGGTCCTTACGGATATTATTCAACGAGACAAGGTTGGCCACCAACATCAATTTACACGTACAATCATCATCCAAGATATATTGTAAATCAGATGGGATTGCGTAATAAAGTTGGAATTTTAAGTGAGTCTTTTGCTCACGATCGTTTGTATGAGCGTATGAATGGAACCTACGGATTTGTTGCTGAAATCTTAGAATTTACGCATAAAAATGGTAGAGAAATGGCAATAATAAATGCCAAAGCAGAAAAAGATGCTATTGATAACGTAATCAATAATGCTGGAAAAGTTAAAAAAGGGGTTCGTTTTAAAATGGTTGCTTTAGAGAAGAAAATAGAAAACTATAGAACGTATGATTACATTCCATATATTAATAAATATGGAAAGAAGGGATATATCCGTTCTGGTAAAATAGTTGATGTTCCAAATGTTACCAATTTATCAAAGTTTGACGCAACGGTTTCAACCGTTCTACCAAGAGGTTATTATTTACCAAAATCAATGAAACCAATTGTAGATCATTTAAGAAAACAAGGTATAAAAGTTACCGAGTTAAAAAAGCGTAAAAGAGTAACTGGAGCTGTTTTTATGATTGACGAATTAAAAAATGCTAAACGTAAATTTGAAGGACATAATATGGCAACTGTAACTGGAAAATATGTTGAAAAAAAGGAAACGTTTAAAAAAGGAGATTTTTGGGTTGATATGGCACAACCTTTAACAAATTTGGCTTTTTACACATTAGAACCACAATCTGATGATGGCTTAGTTTCTTGGAACTTTTTTGATGCCTATTTAAAAGAACAAGGTGTAAACACAAAACCTGTTGAATATCCTGTTTTTAAATCTTTTTCTATAAAATAACAGCAGATTAAACACAAAATTTAAAGTGGTTCATTTTTAAAATGAATCACTTTTTTTTGCTATAAAAACAAATAGAATTGCTGTATCTTTGTGGCATGATTGAAGATAAAAACCAAGATAGAACCTCATTAGCTGAATTAGGAGAATTCGGATTGATACATCACTTAACTGAGCACTTTAATATAAATCACTCATCAACAGTAAAAGCTGTTGGAGACGATGCTGCTGTGTTAGATGCTTCAGAAAAACAAACGTTAATTACTACCGATTTGTTAATTGAAGGTGTTCATTTTGATTTGAGCTATATGCCGTTAAAACATTTAGGCTACAAAGCGGTAATGGTAAATTTATCTGACGTATATGCAATGAACGGAACGGCAGAACAAATTACGGTTTCTATTGCGGTTTCAAACCGTTTTCCGTTAGAAGCAATTGAAGAATTGTATGCAGGAATTCAGTTAGCTTGTCAAACATATAATGTTGATTTAATTGGTGGTGATACCACTTCTTCTACCAAAGGAATGTTGATTTCTATCACAGCAATTGGTAAAGCAGACAAAGAAGATGTTGTGTATAGAAATGGCGCAAAAGAAACCGATTTAATCGTTGTTTCTGGAGATTTAGGTGCAGCTTATTTAGGTTTACAGGTTCTAGAAAGAGAAAAGCAAGTTTTTCAGGTGGATGCAAATAATCAGCCAGATTTAGACGCATATTCTTACTTAATTGAAAGACAATTAAAACCAGAAGCACGTAAAGATGTCTCGGGTTTATTAAAAGAAATGGAAATAAAACCAACGTCTATGATTGATATTTCTGACGGATTATCTTCAGAGATTATGCACATTTGTTCGCAAAGTAAAGTTGGGTGTAAAATTTACGAAGACAAATTGCCTTTAGATCCTCAAGTAATTTCTGCTTCAGAAGAATTTAACATGGATTCAACTATGATTGCTTTAAGTGGTGGCGAAGATTACGAATTGTTATTTACAGTTCCAATTGCCGATTTTGATAAAGTAAAAGGAAATCCAAATTTCTCAATTATTGGTCATGTTACCGATGAAAGCCAAGGAATGAACTTGGTAACACGTGCAAACCAGGAAATCGAATTAAAAGCTCAAGGTTGGAATGCTTTGAAAGAAGAGTAGATTTACACTCTTTTATTCTTTAGTGAAAATTAAGCTTAACAAGTCTTCACAAACTTTTTTAAGGTTGTAATTAATGCTGTTTTATTTTCAATATGACTCATATGTCCTTCTTCAAAAACTACAGATTCTGAATTCGTTTCTTTTGCTTCCTCTATCAATTCTTGAGATTTTAAAACAGGGTCTTTTTCACCAATAATAAACAATTTTTTAAAATCGTTATTTTTTAAAACATCAATTCTATTGGGTCTAATTCTCATACCTTCTTGACAAGCAATATAACCTTGAATTGGGGTTTGCATTGCTTGGTTTAATGCTGATTGCATTTCATCTTTAAAGTTATTTCTGCTTTTTTCGCTAAACAAATTCGCAAAAGACAATCTAACCATATTTTTAAAATTGGTTTGAATCATTTTATTTGCTCTTGCTCTTAACGTTTTTCGTTCATCATCATCGGGTAAAGAAGTAGAATTCATTAAACACAACCCTTTTATTTTTGAAAGATTTTTTTCTGCAAAAGCCAACGCAACATAACCACCCATTGAATGCCCAATAACAATCGATTTTCTAATTCGTAAATGTTTTAATACCGCTTCGACGGCTTCTGCCATCAATTCCATAGAATGTACATACCCAATACACTCTGATTTTCCGTGACCTAATAAATCAATACAAATCACTTTATTTCGTTTAGAAAGTGCTGTTTTAACGGAACTCCACATGGAAATATTTTCTAAAAACCCATGCAAAAGGACAATTGTTGCGCCTTTTCCTTCGACAGAAAATGAAATATTTGTGTTTTTAAACTGAAGAGTGTTTTGCATTAAACAAAAATATGTATCTTTAATGAGCAAAACCAAATTTAATATTCAAAAAAATGTTCGATTCTCCTTTTTCAAAAATATCTAAAAGACTAGAAAAAAAAATTACTTTTTCTGTGCTTTACCTTTTGGTTATGACGTTGACAACAATGCAGTTCCTTAATACTAACTTAACTAATATAACAGCACCTAATGGTATAATTTCTTTTGAATTTTCAAAAACTTTAGAAAGAGCTCAAGAAATATTAGACTCTTGGTCTCCAACAGCTAAAGTATTTGCGGGATTAAATTTAGGCTTAGACTTTTTGTTTTTAATTATTTACACACTCTTCTTAGCTTTATTAATTCATAAACTAAACGAACGTTTATGGGTTGGAAAACCTTTTCATAAAATAGGTGAATTCCTAGTTTGGAGTATGTTTATTGCTGCTATTTTTGACACAGTAGAAAATGTATGTTTAATTAAATTGTTAACTGGAAACATGGAACAATATTGGGTTTCAGTAGCTTATGTTTTTGCTCTTGTAAAATTTATTCTCATCATAGTAGCCATACTTTACATCATTTCAAATTTCTTTATACTCCTCCTTAAGAAACGTTCTTAAATGAATAAGACAAAAGAAGTTTTTATTATTGGTTTTGCTTTATTCTCAATGTTTTTTGGTGCAGGAAATTTAATTCTCCCACCTTTTTTAGGAGTTCAATCTGGCGAAAGTTGGAGCTTAGTTACACTTGGTTTTTTTGTAACCGCAGTAATTATTCCTATAATCGGAATTATGGCGCACGCATGTTTACAGGGATCAATGTTCGATTTCGGAAAGAAAGTTTCACCAACGTTTAGTGTTGTGTATTGTTTAATTGTCTATACAATTTCCATCACTTTACCAGCGCCGAGAACTGCTTCTGTAACACACGAAATGGCAATTGCTCCTTTCTTCGGGACTTCTTCATTATTAACAAGCACCATTTATTTTGCATTGGTTTTTGTATTTGTGATGAATCGTTCTAGAATCTTAAATGTCATCGGAAAATTTTTAACGCCTTTTATCATTATCATTTTATTAGCGGTGATTTTTATTGGAATGACAACAACTCCTGAAGTAATTAATCCTTCAACCTTTAAAACACCTTTTGTTAGTGGATTATTAGAAGGATATCAAACTTTTGATGCCATAGGCGCTGTTGTTATTGGTGGAGTTTTGGTGATTTCTATGAATTTTAAAAAAGGAACTTCTTTCGAAATAAAAAAAGAAATCATAACCAAAGCCGGAATTGTTGCCGGAATTGGTTTACTAATTATTTACACAGGATTAATTTATAACGGAGTTCTTTTTAGCAGCACTTTTGGCGAAGAAGCCACCAGAACAGAAATTCTTAGCAGTTTAAGCACTCAAACATTAGGAAATATTGGAACTACTTTTTTAAGTGTTTTAGTAGCTCTAGCATGTTTTACAACTGGTGTTGGAATTATAACTGGAACTGCAGATTATTTTAAAGGATTGTTCAATAATTCACAAAAAGGGTATACAATTACTGCAATTATTGGTTGTTTTTTAGGCGTCTTAATTGGTCAATTTGATGTGCATTATATTATTGTAATCGCATTGCCAGCATTAATGTTTATCTACCCAATAACTATTGTGTTGATTTTATTAAACGTATTGCCTGAAAAATTAGCTTCTCCAACAATTTTTAAATCTGTAGTCGGAGTAACTTTTTTATTTAGTATTCCAGATTTTTTAAAGTTTATTATCAATCCCGAAAGTTTAACCGGAATTCAAAGTTATATTCCTTTTTCTGAACACAGTTTAGGTTGGGTTTTGCCAGCTTTATTCATTTTTATTTTTGTGAATGTTTTCAAAAAATTTACGACTAAAGCTTTATAATTACTTTTTAAAAACTTAAAAACTATCAATTATGAAAGAAAATACTACGCAATGTCCAAATTGCTGGGGTTATCAAACGTATGATGAAAATCATCCAGAAAGAGAAATTTGTGAATGTCCAAAAAGAAAATAAGTATAAAAAAACCTATCAAATTTGATAGGTTTTTTTATGTTCTTCTTCGCATTCTTTTCGGTCCGAGCCAAAGCCAAAACCCTGTAATTGTAAAAAGTAATAAAGCCAACCCCATTATTGTAGTATAAATTAGTTTTATTGGATTCCCTGTTGTATTAAAATATACATCTAACGCAGAACCGTCGTGAATTCCTTCTATAAAATCTGACCGTCTTCTTTCTATATGTAATAAGTTTCCTGTTGCTCCATCAACTTGAATTCCGTAATAGTTTTTAAAAATAAACTTTGCAGTTCCTTTTTCTTTTCTAACATCAATACGTTCTATTGTAGGAGCAATTTCATCAGAAATATGTTCTAAAAAATAAGTTGTTGCGTTTGTTTGTAAGCTATCAATTGGCAGCCAGTTTTTAAATTCAGTTGAAGTTCCTTCGTAGGTTTTTGAAAGTAAATAGTCGTTACTGTTTTTTTTCCAGCCCAATAATAAGCCGCTAATCGAAACCACAAAAAAGAAAATAAACAAAGTTGCACCCGTAAATCTGTGCACTTTTCTAAAACCACGAATAATTTTAGCTTGTTTTTTTCTGTTTGGATTTTTACTCATTATTTATTATAAAAATGCGAATCTACTTTTTTTTGAATAAAAAAAGCGAGTTTTCACTCGCTTTTAACTTTTATTTATCTTCAATATTATTGATTCATTAAGTCTTCAATTTCGTCAGCTAAAATCGGAATATTACGCATCAAATTAAAAGGGTCTCCTTTTTCTTGAATTACAACATCGTCTTCTAAACGAATTCCCATATTTTCTTCCGGAATGTAAATTCCAGGTTCAACCGTAAAAACCATATTTGCTTTCATTGGTGTTTTCAATGCACCATAATCATGGGTATCTAATCCCATATGGTGACTTGTTCCGTGCATGAAATACTTTTTATACGCAGGCCAATTTTTATCTTCATTTTGCACATCAGCTTTATCTATTAAACCTAAACCTAATAATTCTGATGTCATTATTTTACCAACTTCTTTATGATATTCTGCCCAAATTGTTCCAGGAATTAACATTTTTGTAGCTTCCTCTTTTACCTTGTTTACAGCGTTATAAACTGCTCTTTGTCTATCAGAAAAACGACCATTAACAGGAACTGTTCGCGTCATATCAGAAGAATAATTTGCATATTCTGCACCAACATCCATCAATAACATATCACCAGTTTTACATTGCTGATTGTTCTCTATATAATGCAATACACAAGCATTGTAACCAGAACCAATAATTGGCGTATATGCAAATCCTTTTGATCGATTTCGTAGAAACTCGTGCATAAACTCTGCTTCAATTTCATATTCCATTACGTCAGGTTTTACAAATCCTAAAATTCTTCTAAAACCTTTTTCAGTAATATCACACGCAGTTTGTAGTAAATCTAATTCCGTTTGCTCTTTTACACCACGAATACTTTCTAAAATTGGAAAACTTTTTGCGGAATTGTGCGCCGGAAAGTTTGCTTTAATCTTTTTAATAAAACGGTCTTCTCTACTTTCTAATTCAACCGCTTGCCTGTAGTGTTCATTCGTATTAAAGTATACCGTTTCTGCTTCGGTCATCAAATCAAAAAAAACTTTATCAAAATCACTCAACCAATAGACAGTTTCAATTCCAGAAGTTTTTGTTGCTTGCGCTTTATTTAATTTTGCACCTTCCCAAACTGCAATATGACTGTCTCTTATACACATCTGACGCTGCCGACGATCTACTCTGTGTAGA
>OLID01000442.1_pt1 | contig 17949 bp, 16 predicted proteins | sample 1609361 | NCBI WGS metagenome assembly OLID01 (sample SAMN05416778, study PRJEB24817) | seawater metagenome | isolation source: Sea water | place: Canada:Atlantic | collected 2013-07
ATTTTATTATTGATATCAATTAGATCTTTTGAGCTAATATTAGTTGTTCTGTATTTATTGAAGGTAGATTTTCTTTTACAGCATGAATCAATTTTATTTGCAATAACATTTGTTGAATTCTCAATATTGTTAAGTTCTCGTATCAGACTTTTGCTAATACTGTCATTTGTAATTGATTGAGCAAATGAATAATTAATCAGTGTCAACAAAATTATTAAGGTCAAAATTCGATTCATGTAAATGATGTTTTTTATATTACCACTAAAGTTTCTGCACTAGACAATGTGCGCCTTCTATCGAAAGTAATTGTGCGCCATTTTTTTAGTACATGTCAGAGCCAATGTTAATCACCGCCGGTTCTTTCAATTTATTCATTGCCTCAGAGTATTGAATTCCATCTGAAAAAACTAAAATTTCATCTCCAATTCTATTCGATGCCGCTTGGGACAGTTTGTACCGTATTGTATCAAAATCTGAGTATAGATTAATAATAAAGTCATGATTATCGTAAGATACCATCCATTTTTGATCTATTTTCTTAACTGCTTTAGCTAATTTTTGGTGATCTAGCTCTTTGTAAAAATTCATGTATAATTCCGAACCTTTTTGATAATAAGGAGGGTCTAGGTAAATGAAAACTTCTTCTTTTTTACGATTTATCATTTTTATAAATTCCAATCCATCTAGATTAGAAATGTGAATGCGCTCTTTTAAAGAAGCGATTTTTCGAATTCTTGAAATTAAATCCGCTTTATTAAACCTTGCATCAATTTTATATTTCCCAAGTTGCTCACGACCTCCAATAACACCTCCTTTTATAACACCAGAAACATTAGTTCTATTTAAGTAAAAAGTTGCTTTTGCAATTTCCAAATAATCTGATTGTTCTGGATTCTGTTGTATTTGTTTGTAAACTTTCCAAGTTTCGATATCTATATTTACGACTTCAATCCAATCACATAATTCATCAGTATTGTTTAAGACAGACTTCCAAAAAGAATAAATGAATTTATCTAAATCGTTTATATATATCGAATCCACATAGCCTTCAAATAATAATCGCAATGCCAGTCCAGAGCCACCAGCATAAGGTTCAGCATACGAGCAACCGACGAGTTGATTTTCATAGAAAAAATTAGAGACAAAATGGAAAATACAATTCTTGCCTCCAGGGTATCTAAGTGGGGAATAAAAATTACTCTTAATCATTAGTTTTAGAATGAGTAATGGAAAGAATTTGACCAATAATAATTGACATTGCAATTGTTTGGTCCATGTTTCCTGATGATTGATATCGATGTGCTCCAGTGTGCAAAAGTTGCACAATGCTCGTTTTGCTAACATTATTATTTGACAATGTCGTTTTTACATCTTGATCTAGAGCCTTTTTTGCATCATCAAAATATTTACTTAAATAGGTATCCATTTTACTATTTTTATCTTTTGCAGCACTTTCGCATAACAGTCTAAGTGCCATTCTAATTAAACCAGGAAAGGAATTTGATAGGCTATCCTTCCGTGTAATATAGAAATTGTAAAGATCAGAAATGTCTCGATATAAATTACTTGTTTCTCCTATGTTTAAGAATAATTTTCCTCCAAATATTTCTTGCTTTTTTGGATTTGTTCTAGGCGTTTCTCTTGATTTTTTTACCTCAACAGGTCTAAAGTTTATTTTCGATAAGTGTGGTTTTTTACTTTTGTTTTCAGAAACCTTTTTTTGATTATTAGGCTCTAGTACATCAAAAACTTTACCTCTATGATTTCTTGTAGAAATAGTTTTAGATTCAATCTTAGTAGTTAAATCTTTTAAAATATCATACCCATCCTTATCGCTATGGACACTGTGAATACTCCCATTTTTGATTGTAAAACCTAAATTATTTAAATTATCTTCTTTAAAAATTTCTTCTTTTACGAATCTTTGATTAAGCTTAGGATGATTTGTTATTAACCCAGTATCTTCATCAAGAATTAGAAATGGGCTTTTTTCTTTACCCATGAATTTATGAAGGAAAATATCACGTTCAAGAGGTAACCAAGAGCCACTATCCCCATGTTTTCTCAATACATTTTCTAATGCAATTTTTTTTGTGCAAACGTTGCAAGGTATTTCTTCTGGATATTCAGGGATTTCAAAATTCAATTTCTTTGGTATTGTAACTAGACCGTATTTTACTTTTCCAAGAACGATTCTCCGATTACCATCATAGACGATAGGTTTCTTATCATGATACACAACTGTTGGTAATTCACTAAAATCGTAATACTCCCCCATGTCTCTTGCCAATTTTGCCAAATTCCATTTCGCTAAATGATCAATAAATGCTTTATTTACTACTTCTTGATCTTTCGCATTTTTATCTATTGGATCTCTTGGATTTTCGGTCCAAAGTACTAAATCCTTTATGGGAATATATTGAATATCTTGCTTCTTCATATCATATTTTTCTAATTGGCTTTAACTTATTTATATGCGTAACTATTTAATTTAAATAATTAATTGTAATCGGTTATTATCGTTTAATTCAACTCCCCTCCACAATCTTAATTTGCTCATTGCCCTTATTTATTTTTACGGGTATTCGCGAATCGATATTTATTATTATTTCAACTCAACTATTTTCTACAATAGCGATTTCCTCCTCACTCAAACCATACAACTCATAAACCATTTGGTCTATTTCCTTATCTGTCCTATCAATCTCAGCCTTTAACTCTATAGCTTCTTTTTTCTTGGTTTCAAAAACTTCCATCCATTCCATTTCTTGGAGTTTGGTTAAAGGTGTTCCTCCAGCAGTTTTTATTGCTTTGTTGAGTTCTTTAATGAAGTCTGAGAAAGTAAGTTCGTGCCAATTTTGGAGCTTTCTACCGCCTTTAGTATTCGGAAATTGAGAATTCAAATACTTCAAGAACCTTTTATCAAGCTCGCTTTTTTCCTCATTGAGATTAAGCAAATTCTGTACGTTCTTTTCTAATGTCGATTTAATTTCATCATCAACTATGATAGGCAGCTTAGATAAATTAACTTTCTTGACTTCCGCAAACAATCTCCCTTTTTCTTGAGAAATGCTTTGGTAAATAAGATTAAGGAGCTTGCTGTTTAGTATACCTAACAAGTATTTCAAAGACACTTCCATTGTAGGCCTACCAATATTATATACATTATTAAGATTCACTCGTTTTCTGTCATCTAGCGTTCCAATAATTGAATCTGCTGTTTGACGTATTATTATTTTTTCGTCATCAAAAAATGGTGCTATTTCTCTAGGTTCAGCCAACCATTCTCCATAACTCAGGTACATTTTTGGCTCTTGTAGAAATCTGTACTTATGAAAATCCTTCCCTATCACGCAATTGATAAAGGTATCGTCTTTTCTGCAATCGGACGTGAAAATTTTTGTAGTAACTATATCTTTCGTTTGTTTGGGTCTCCCCTTATTGGTCTGATAAGGCTTTACTCCAACGACAATCTGACAAAGCTCTCCTAGCAATTTTCCTTTTGATAATAATCTATGAACATCAATCCCAGATTCATTCAAATTATAAGTACCATCAGAATTTACTACATTTTTATATGGCGTTGCAACTGAAATTAAATTGACAGCTTCGCTCTTATTCGAACATTTTATAACGTCAATACCTTCTTTAGAATTTTTTGATTTCCTTATAATCCATGAAACGCTGTCACCAATATCGGCATCATCAAAAACCTCATAGAAGTATTTAGCAATACTTAACACCGTCAAATCAGCAAATACGTTTCTAATTTTTTTGAAATAATGCTGATATGTAAACGTGGCAGGCGTAATATATCCAAGAACTCCGTTATTGCTTAATATGTCGATTCCCTTTTCATAAAATGTCACATAGCTATTAACTTGGTATTCGAATGATTTATATTTTCGCTCAATATATTGAATTGTAAATTCATCAAGCTCGGCACCATAAGGCGGGTTCCCAATAATCACATCAAAACCACCTTTAGCAAACACCTCTTGAAATTCATCTTCCCATTTAAATGCTTTGTCCCCCGCAACTGCTTTGCTTTCAATCAGTGAGTTTCCACATTTAATGTTGTTGTTTAAGTCGTTCAGTTTTCTACGCGGTTGTGCAGTCCTTAGCCACAAAGACAATTTTGCAATTTCAACCGATTCCTCGTTTAAATCTACGCCGTAGATGTTCTTTTCGAGAATGGTGTTTTCAATTTCTTGGAAGACAATGGCACCACCTAACAAGGCCGCTTGTAATTCATCTACAGATTCATGTTCTTTAATTAAAAAGTCGAGCGCTTGGTTTAAGAAAGCCCCAGAACCACACGCAGGATCGCAAATGGTTAATTCCAATAACCATGCACGGTAGGCGTCCAATTTCTCCAACAACAAACGTTTGGTATCTTTTTGGCGTTTGGCTGTAAACTCTTCGTCAATAATGCCTAGTTCTGCACGTTTTTCTTGGCACAACTTCCCTATTGTATTGTCAACTATGTATTTGGTAATGTATTTTGGCGTATAGAAAACACCGTCTTTCTTACGTTTCGTTTTTTGCTTGTCGAAATCTGTTCCTTCAATTTCCGCATTAACGCTTTCAATTTCGTTGAGCGAGTTTTCAAAAATATGTCCAAGGATATTTACATCTACTTGGCTTTCAAAATCGTATTCAGATAATTTCTTGGTGTGTTTGTAGAGCAATTGATCGTCTAAAACTAAACTGTCCAATGTGTTGTCTGGTTTAAACAAACCACCGTTGTAGGCAAAAATCTCTGCTTTACCATCCGTTCCTTTTCTTCCTGTATCGAGGTAATTGAAATACAATTTAAAACGGTCGTACAAAGGAACATGTGCATCCATGTCTTCCAGCTTGTTCCAATCTGCTAGTATCTTGTGCGTAGAGTTCGGTGGCAATAAACCACGGTCTTCTGCAAAGAAAATAAACAAGAAACGGTCAATGAGCTTTTGAGATTTCTTAAAAAGATTGAGTTTAATGTTCTTGTCTGCTTTCGCTGTTTCTTCCGCTGCTAGTACGTTACGAAAAACATCGTTGCGCAAATTCTTTTTTACCAAGTCTCGGAATAACTCACGTTTAAATAGTGAGTAATCCGCATAGAATTTCTTGGTAATATTTTCTTGTTCTACAACAGATGCCTCCTTAATCGAAAGAGGAATGTTGTTGAGGATGTTTTCAGCCGCTAAAGAGAGATAAAGTACCTCAAAACGCTGTTCATTAATGGTAAAAAGGTCGAATTCTTCAAATTCTACCGCATTGTTGATGTAGAAGCGCAACTTTTCAAAGTTGGATGTCACCACATAAATACAAGCTGTTTGATTGGCTTTGTAATCAAATGCTTGTTGTCTTACTTTTTCTAAATCTTTGGTATCTGTTCCTTTTAACTCAATTACGCCTATTGCGTTTCCATCTTTTAAAATGGCGCCATCTACCTTTTTAGAACCCTTTTCGTTTTTCAACTCTGTTGTAAGGTTGTAATTCGGTTGTGGATTGAGTGTATATCCAAAAACGTCCACAAACAATTCGCGCAAGAATCCTTCTTGGTATTGCTCTTCTTTCGAATTACGTATGTTCTCTTGAATTTTAGTATTGTGAAAATGCTTGGAGAATTTCTTGTATGCTTTCGCTACAGCATCTTTGTCTTGCTGTTTTAGAAATTTATTGAGAACGGAGTTTTGGTATAAGGACATTTTGTTAATTTGAGTTTACTCTAATTTGAGAAGATTTTACTTCCACTTTTTGCTTTGTAACAGTTTCATATTTGGGTTTTGTTGTAATCTCAATGTACTCTTTATCTTCATAAATCTTTACATATCTAATTCCAACAACCTGTATAAAAGCTTCTGTTCCAATCAATTTACTATTGTTTTTTAAACATAAGGTCATTTCATTTGGTACAATTTGTTCGAGACTCTTATCCAGTGTAATCTTTAAATTCGTTCTGCTTTTGTAAGCTAAATCCTTGTAGGCATAATCATACATATCAGTTTGATAATCATTAAACCATTGCTTTGCTGTCGAGTTATTTGCCAGAAAAATATCTAACGTATTTTTAGAAGTTGGTAAGTTCTCAATTGCCTCATTAGAAAGTTCATCTAAGAAAGAAGTAACCAATAAATTTGAACCACCACTTAAATAGCTCGCATACGTTTTAACGGCAGTAGATGCAAGTTCTTTAGAAAGACTATTATAAGATTCACGGGTTTCTTGCCCGACTCCCACCCAAATCAAGAGCACATCCGTTTCTGGATGATACTTAAGTGTGATTAACTGTTTTGTACAACTTGCTGATTTTCCTAGACAAGCAGAAACATTTCCACCTGAATGAACCCAAATCTCATTTTCATTACTCTGTATCTCTTGGTACAGAGTATCAGTTCTAATAAATTCACTTTTAGTATACGGAGTTCGAATAGTGTCGTATCCTACAACAACATCCTCATTATATGGGGTAATAATAGTATCAAATTTTGTTTTCCATTCCCAATTCGTATTGAAGTTTTTTGTTTCCTCATTCGCTGGAATGCGTTGTAACTTTAATGTACAAATTCGTGGCTTAACGCTACCATTATTAAATCGAAACTTATAAACTCCAGTATTTTGGATTTTTATTCTTTTATCAATTACTGAACTACTTTTAAAATCGGCAAATTTTGTCGAACTAGGCAATTCAATAATTTCAATTTCTTTTAGCTCTTTACCTTCCTTTTCTTCGAAATTAAAGACTAAAACATCACCTTCAGCGAATCCATAATAGAACTCTTCTTCGCCCATCATGCCGACTTTAAATGTTGTTTCAACAACATCAATAAAGTCTTGTGATTTAACATTGTTAACCACAATAAACAACAATAGTATTAGGTTTAATATTTTCATTATTAATTATATCGTAATAGCTTGTAATTTTCTATTTCAAAACCTCCACCGTCTCCACCAACTCCTCATCGCATTTATCTTCCGCATCGCTTTGGTTCAATCCTTCTTCCATGTGGTCTTCAACACAGCTGTCGTTTTCTCTTTCGCAGGAAGTGGTTGTTAATACTCCAAATGTGAGTAGGGCTAGGGTTAAAAATCGTTTTGTTTTCATTTTTTTATTCTTTACTATTTATATCTTCTTTGTCCCGCGCCTTCGACTGCGCTCAGTCGGCGGGTTTCATTCGTTGACCGTGTTCAATCATTGAAAGATCGTATTCGTTGACTGAGCGCAGTCGAAGGCAACATTCTCAATCATCCATGTCGTAATCGTCACGTTGACTGAGCGCAGTCGAAGGCAACATTATCAATCATCCATGTCGCAATCGTCACGTTGACTGAGCGCAGTCGAAGGCAACATTCTCAATCATCCATGTCGCAATCGTCACGTTGACTGAGCGCAGTCGAAGGCAACACTGTGCGATCTCGAAGGTAATGCGTCCCATTCTGACATTCTGCCAAATTTGGCAACAGATCAGGACTCCCAGCTATCAATGCTTCCTTCTTCTTCCTACTCCATCCCTGTATTTGTTTTTCGCGGTAAAATGCGGTATCAATTCTATCATATTCTTCCCAATATACTAATTCTACGGGCGGATACTTTTTTGTATGGTTTGCACCTTCGCCTGCTTGGTGCTGTGCTATGCGCACATCCAATTGCCTTGTCGATCCTGTGTAGTAAGAATCATTTGCGCATTTTAGTATGTACATATAGCCCTTCATGTTTAATTACCTAATCCAACCTAAAACTAATCGGTAAGGTGTATTTTACTCGTACTACCTTTCCGTGACTTTCACCCGGACTCCATTTCGGCATAAGTTTCACTACGCGTATAGCTTCGTTGTCCAATGCTTCGCTCACGCCGCGCACTACTTTGATGTCAAACAGGCTTCCATCTCCTTCTATAATGAATTGCACAAAGACCTTTCCTTCTTCTTTATTCTTTTTCGCCGATTTAGGATACTCCACGTTTTCAGAAATGAAACGCTGCATGGCCATTTGTCCTCCAGGAAATTCTGGTTCTTTCTCTTCGCCCGTTGTTATTTCTGGATACGCATCCACTGGGTACGGAGCTATATCTTCCTGCGCACTGGCGTTGAAGGTGAAGAGGATTAGGAAAAGGATAAAAAGTGTTTTCATTTTTTTAATTAATGCTTTAAGATGAAAGGTATCGAAGCAAACACCTGTTGCTTGATAATCGTTCCATTCATCACAGCGGGCTCCCAGTTTGGCATGGCTTTCACCAAGCGCACCGCTTCTGCTGCTAACAAAGGGAAGTCGTTTTGTCCTGCAAATACATTGGTAATGGACCCATCCGGATTTACCGTGAGCATTACGTTTACAACAACTTGTTCTTCTTTGTCGATACTTTCTTGTGGGTACTGTAAATTGTCGTTGATGTATTGATCCATGGCTGCTTGTCCCCCAGGAAAACCGGCATCTCTGTCGTAAATTACTTTAGAGTTGGTTTGTCCTTCTTGGGCAAATAAAATATTGCTTAAGGATAGCATTAATAGGGTGATTAGGGCGAGTGTTTTCATGATTTTTGTTTTAATCCTCAAATCCACACAGTCGTCTTTTCAACGATTTCGCGCGATCGAGCGTAATTTTCTTTAGTTCACCTTTGCATTTTTTCAATCCTCTGCAGTTTTCATTCAAATGATAGACTTCTGCAGTCGGGCTGTCACATATATAAACAATGTTATTTTCCCTTGTAAAGCAGAGTATCAGTGCTATAAGTGCAATAGTTTTCATAGGCTTTAAGTTAGTGCGTCTAAGCTACGGAAAATCTAAATTATAGCTTTTGTTTTTCTGTAGAAAATACACCAAATGGAAAAATACCGTAGTTATACCTGAGATTTTAGGTAGTTTCCGCAATTAGGTGTGGTTTTGAGATTTACTTTTTGCAACGAGCTGCAAAAGAGGCTTTGTGTTGTTTTTGATAAAATGATTTTTTTTGGGGTAATTTTGGTGATAAAACTACTTCTTACTTTTTTTTACCTGCGGTGCTTTCGTTCTCGCTATGAGCAATTATTTTATCGAAGTAAGAACACTACACAATCGGCATCCGTCTTCGCAACGTAAAATTGTGAATCAGTCCTAAAAAAAACAACTAAAAAACCCCTACTTAAAATCAACAGGTATATAATACCTCATTACAGTAGGCTTCCCTCCTTTCGTACCTGGAATCCATTTCGGCATTGCCTTAACTACACGCATTGCTTCTTCATCCATGGAAGGCATTACGCCTCGAGAAATTTCGACGTCAATTAAACTTCCGTCCTCCGTTACTTTAAAAGCAACATATACTTTTTCACGGACGCCGGCCATTTTTGCATCTCCGGGCATTTTAATGTTTTCTGAAATAAACTTATTCATCGCCTCTACTCCTCCATCATACTTCGGGTTCACCGTTTCTACGTAAGTGGTTTGTTGCGGTACAACATAATAAGAAGTCGATTTTTCAATTATGGTGTCCTGCGCTGAAGCATTAAAACTACACAACAGGATAACTATCAATTTAATTGGTTTCATACATTCGTAATTTAAATTCAATTGATTCTAGAAATTCATCTACCACCTAATACGTAAAAACTTTCCACATGGTTACTTTACACCGTTAAGCATCTAAAAAGGAATTGTTGTTTGCCGTACAATTAATTAACAATTCATCCGTATATTCGGTAAAAATTAGACCATGCAAGACCACATTACCTTTCAATTTATCAGCGAACCTTCAGACGTTAACTTCGGAGGAAAAGTCCACGGTGGAGAAGTAATGAAATGGATCGATCAAACGGCCTATGCGTGTGCGACAAGTTATGCGCAAAATTATTGTGTAACTGTTTACGTGGGTGGAATTCGTTTTTACCGTCCAATTAATATTGGTGCAATCGTTAAAGTTGAAGCGCAAGTTATTTATACGGGAACAACAAGTATCCACATTGCAGTAAATGTGTTTTCACGCAAATTAAAAGAGAAAGTTTTTAAGAAAACAACGCATTGTGTCATCGTATTCGTCTCTACCGACGAAGAAGGCAAACCAATTCCTGTGCGTAAATTCACTCCGTCAAATCAGTTGCAAATAGAAATGGAACAATACGCCCTAAAGCTAGTGGACTTACGTAAATCCATCGAAAATGAAATGGGCCGATTTTTGAAGGGATAATTTTTTTTCAACACCGAATTAGCGTCTTCTCGTTGTGCTTAACTAGATACAACAATTAAGTAGGTCGAAATGTTACACCTGTGTCATTTATTTTTTGTTAAAATAATTGTCTGTCCAGAATAATGTGCGTACGTTTACTCTGAAAAACCAGAAAATTAATGATAAGAAGAGTATTATACTATTCCTTTCATGCATCTGAATTGGCGCACATATTTCAAATGAAAAATGAATTTAGCCAATTCAAACCTTCAAAGTACCGTCTCACAGAATTGTCCCAAGACAGGGATGATAGAGACTATTGCTATGAAGCGCTAAAAAAGGTATCACGTTCTTTCGCTGTTGTAATTCAACAGTTACCGAAGGAGCTTCAAGATCCCGTGTGCCTTTTTTACCTAATTCTTCGCGGTCTCGATACAGTTGAGGACGACATGAATATTCCAAATGACACAAAAGAAGCTCTGCTGTTGTCCTTTGCGGATAGAATGAACAACGAAGAGTTCGTTCTGGAAAATGTTGGCGATACGCAAGATTACCAAGACTTAATGCTACATTTCGATATCATCATTCGTGAATATCAAAAATTAGATAGTGCCTATAAGGAAGTGATTACTGAAATCACCAAAGAAATGGCGATCGGAATGAACAAGTATGCCCATAAAAATGTAGAAAGCTACAACGACTGGGACGACTATTGTTATTATGTAGCTGGATTGGTTGGAATTGGATTAAGTAAACTTTTCCTTGCATCTAAATTGGAAACCAGTTCGAAATTGGAATCGAATGACTTAAGCAATGAAATGGGCTTGTTTTTACAAAAAACAAATATTACCCGCGACTTTGCAGAAGATTTAGAAATGGGGCGCATCTTTTGGCCGGAAGCATCTTGGAAAAACAAAGCAACAAATCTTAAGGAATTGCAATCGAGCGAACCAAAAGGATTGGCCGCGTTGAACGAAGTGGTGATTAACGCACTGAATCATGTTCCAGCGTGTTTAGACTATTTACACTGCCTTCAAAACGAAAAGGTGTTTCGCTTTTGCGCTATTCCACAATTGATGGCAATCGCAACATTGCAAGAATTATACAACAACCCGAAAGTCTTGCACGAAAACGTGAAGATTAGAAAAGGGAAAACAGCAAAATACTTCATGTCCATTAAAGGATATGACAGAACAAAGAAAGAATTTATCACCATTTTGAAAAAGATGGAAAAAAAGGATAAAACGGGACAAATCGCATCAATATTGACAAAAATCAATTTATGAGAAACGAAGAATTTGATATCATAGTGGTTGGAGCTGGAGTTGCTGGTGGTGTTTTCGCTGCTTCGCAACCTTCGAGCACACGAATTTTAGTTGTGGAACGCGACTTAACGGAGCCAGATAGAATAATAGGTGAATTGATGCAGCCGGGTGGTCTTCAAGCCTTAAAGGAACTTGGTTTGATACACCTCATCGATGGAATTGATGCACAAGAAGTGAATGGCTACAACTTGATCAAAGGAAACGATCGTTTTACAATTCATTACGATGAAGTTCAAAAAGGTATTCGAGGAGTTGGATTGAGAAATGGTAAGTTTCTTTCGAACATTCGCCGCGAACTGAAAAAACTAGACAACATTACTGTTGTTGAGGCAAACGTCAACGAATTTATCGAAGAAAACGGTAAAATTGTTGGAATTCGTTACACCGAAAACGGGGTTTCCGTAGCACAAAAAGCAAACTTAACAATCGTTTGCGACGGTCCTATGTCGACTCTGCGCGATAAGTTGAGTAAAGTGAACAAGCAAGTAAGTTCTTATTTTATGGGACTTGTCATCAAAGACTTGAAACTTGAGCATCCTTCATATGGTCACATGATTGTTAGCGGGGATTCACCAATTCTTGTGTATCCAATTCATACGGACGCGTACCGTATTTTAATTGATTACCCAGGTGGAAAACCTCCAAAAATGGGAGCCAAATCAATGGAAACATTCAAGGAGAACGTAATTAAGGTTTTACCTCCAGAAATGATTGACGCTTTCTTAAAAGCAATGGAAGAAGGTGATTTAAAAGTTATGCCTAACCATTCAATGAAAGGTCAAGCGTTTAGAAAGTCAGGTGCCGCGCTTTTAGGAGACTCATTGAATATGCGTCATCCGTTAACAGGCGGAGGAATGACAGCTTCTTTTACAGATATCATTTGTTTAAATCGTGAGTTAGCAAAAATCAACTTGAAAGATGAAGCACAATTGGAGCATGCTGTGAATGAGTATTACGAGAACCGAGGGAAAGGTGTTGAAACTATCAACATTCTTGCAAATGCACTGTACAAAGTGTTCAGTGATGAAGATTTAAAAGAAGCGTGTTTCGAATACTTGCAAAAAGGTGGAGAACAAGCTTCAGGACCGCTTTCTATTCTTGCGGGATTAAACAAAAGCAAAAAATTCCTGTTGAAACACTTCTTTAAAGTGGCTATGCAGCACCCGATACACTTTATTACTAAACCTGGGAAACAAATACGTTTATACAAAAATGCATTAGGAATAATTCGTCCTATTCTAAAAGACGAAGAAACACCAGCTATTATATAATGGAAAAAATTGAACACGAATCGCTAGAAGCGGCTGATCTTAGAAAACAAAATCACTTGGATTTGGCTTTTGCATCGCAAAGTGCCTTGTTGGACGATCGCTTTTATTACGAACCAATGTTGGCAGGACATCCTGAACAAGCAGATCTTGCCATTCAATTTGGCGGGAAAACAATGCGTTATCCTATTTGGATTTCGAGCATGACTGGAGGAACATCAGCTGCGGGACCAATTAATAAAATGTTGGCGAAAACTGCTTCTAAATATGGATTTGGAATTGGTTTAGGTTCTTGTCGTGTTATTTTAGAAGACAATACGTATTTCGATGATTTCAACCTTCGTCCAATTTTAGGAGACGCTTCTCCTCTATTCGCAAACGTTGGTATTGCGCAAATCGAACGATTAATAGATAAAGGACAAACGTCGAAACTAAAAGCCTTGGTTGACAAGTTGGATGCCGATGGTTTAATCGTTCACGTGAATCCATTGCAGGAATGGTTGCAACCAGAAGGAGATTTAATTCAACGCTCACCTCTTGTAACGATCAAACAATTATTGAATGAAATCGATACAAACATCATTGTAAAAGAAGTTGGACAAGGATTTGGACCTGAAAGCATGCGCGAGTTGTTAAAATTGCCGATTTTGGCGGTTGACTTTGCAGCAAATGGCGGAACAAATTTCTCGAAGCTGGAATTGCTCAGAAACGAACCGATGAAAGCGCACTACGAAGATGTAATTGCTTTAGGTCATTCAGCGACAGAAATGGTGGATTTTTTAAATGCATCAATCCATGCCTTGGGTTCTGAACGTAAATGCAATAATGTAATAATTAGCGGTGGTGTAAAAACATTTTTAGACGGTTATTATTTAACCTCTAAAGCGAAATTGCCTGCAATTTATGGTCAAGCAGCGCCGTTTTTAAAATATGCAAATGAATCTCAAGAAGCCTTGGACGCGTTTGCAGAAGCACAAATTAAAGGGCTATTGATGGCTCAAAAATTTTTAAAAATCAGATAATGGAAGTATTTATAGAAGGGTTCTCTAAAAAGAACAAGGAAGAAAAGTTGGAGGCTATTACACGATTTTTATCATCACCTGAACAGAAATTAGAAACGTTCAAAAGCTTCGATCACGCTGATCCAAAAGTGCAAGAAACTATTAATGAGTTCAGTGAAAATACCATTTCTAACTTTCACTTGCCGTTTAGCATCGCACCGAATTTCCTAATCAACGGAAAAACGTATGCCGTTCCTATGGTAATTGAGGAAAGCTCTGTTGTTGCAGCAGCATCTAAGAGTGCGAAATTCTGGTACAACTTAGGTGGATTCAAAACTGAAATTGTTGACACTGTTAAAGTGGGACAAGTGCATTTCCTTTGGCACGATGATATCGAAAAATTAAAAAACAAATTTGCTGATTTAAAGCAAGTATTGATGAACGAATCAGAAGACATCACAGTAAACATGCGTAAGCGTGGTGGTGGAATTAAAGACATTGTGCTAAAAGATCTTTCTGACAAAGAAGAAGGCCTAATGCAGTTGTTCGTTACCTTTGAAACGATTGATTCGATGGGTGCAAACTTCGTAAATTCATGTCTAGAGCAATTTGCTGATTCCTTTAGAACGTGGCACCGCAACCAACCTGAATTTAAAACAGATGGGTTGGAAATCATCATGTCCATCTTATCCAATCTTACTCCAAATTGTGTTGTAAAGTGTTGGGTGGAGACTGACGTGAAGAATTTAGACGGTATTGTTGAAGGAATTTCAGGAGCAGAATTCGCGAAAAAGTTTCATACGGCAGTTCGAATTGCACAAGTTGATCCGTACCGCGCAACAACACACAACAAAGGAATTTACAATGGAATTGATGCCGTAGTCTTGGCTACAGGAAATGATTTCCGTGCTGTTGAAGCATGCGGACATGCATATGCAAGTATCAACGGAAGCTATACTTCTTTAACCAATTGCACAATTGAAAATGGAGTTTTCCGATTTGAATTGACATTACCAATCGCGATGGGCGTTGTGGGTGGATTAACGAATCTTCATCCTTTGGTGAAATTGTCGCACGAAATTTTGGATTATCCAAATGCGAGAGAATTGATGGGAATAGCAGCTGCTGCAGGTTTAGCCAATAACTTTGGTGCTGTAAAGTCGTTGACTACAACTGGAATTCAACAAGGACACATGAAAATGCACTTGTACAATATCATGAATCAACTGGAAGTGAGCAATGCAGATAAAGAAAAAGTAGTGTGCTACTTTAAAGATAAAAATGTATCCGTTTCTGCTGTTCGTTCTTATGTTGAATCGCTTGAAGTAGCTTAATTTAAGGTTCTGAACGCAACGCAACATAACTATTCGGCATCAGGTAAATTGATGTTATTTGGTGAATATTTGGTTCTGAAAGGAGCCGACTGTTTGGCCTTTCCATTAAAGTTCGGTCAAGAACTCACTGTTACTCACGCCGAAAAATTGATTTGGGAAAGTTACTCAAAACACGGCATGTGGTTCACTGTAACGATGGACAATGAGTTGAATATTCTTGATACAAACGATACGAAAGTTGCGGAAATTTTAAGAGACTTACTCTTAATCATTCGAAAGGAAAAGCCTGCATTAAATCTTATCAACGAATACAAAGCAGTAGCAAATTTTGAATTGAATTGGGGACTTGGTTCAAGTTCCACCTTGATTAGTTTATTGAGTCAATGGTCTGGTGTTGATGCAAACACATTGTTGAAAGCTTCCTTCGGTGGTTCTGGTTACGATGTGGCGTGTGCAACTGCGAAAGACGCTATTCTTTACGCCAACGGTAAAACGAAAAAGGAAATTCAAATACCATCTTCAATCACCGAAAACATGTTGTTCATCTACTTAGGACAGAAACAGAATTCGCGTGAAGAAATTAAGCGATTTAACGGCACTGAAGTCACTGCTTCTGATGTGGAAGCACTGAACGCAATTGTACAAACGAGCATTCAAACACAAGACATTGAAGTATTCGAGCATCAACTCAACGATTCAGAAAACATCGTGTCGCGAATAATCGGTAGTGAAAAACTAAAAGACCGCTTGTTTTCGGATTACGAATACAGCATAAAATCACTCGGCGCGTGGGGAGGAGATTTTTTCCTTGCGACATGCCGCGATATAGATAAAGCGAAGGCATATTTCACATCCAAAGGGTATGAAATCATGTTTACATATAAAGAATTAATTAAATAAATGGAAAACCAAAAATCAACCATGAGTCAAGTAAAAGTGAAATGGAGATGTCCATCCAATATCGCAATTGTAAAATATTGGGGAAAAAAGGGAATTCAAATTCCGTGCAATTCATCACTCAGTTTGACACTTTCAAATTCATTCACAGAAGTTGAAGTAGAATTGTCTGATAAAACTTCATCGGATGCCGTTCAATTGGCCTACTATTTCGAAGGTGAAATCAACGAAAAGTTCGGTGCACGTGTTGCGAAATTCTTGGAAGACAACAACGAATTCTTCCCGTATTTAGCCGATAACGCCATTACTATTCACTCATCCAATAGCTTCCCTCACTCAGCGGGAATTGCTTCTTCGGCTTCGGCTTTCGGGGCGATTTCTTTGGCGCTGTTGGACATTTCGTATGAATTGGAAGGAAAAGAGAAAGACGATAAATTCTACAATACAGCAAGTAATTTAGCACGATTGGGAAGCGGTAGTGCTTCACGAAGCATGTTTTCAAATTATGCAATGTGGGGAGAGAATTCAGCAATTGCCAATTCATCCAATCAGCATGCAATTGAGGTTACGGACATTCATCCAGCTTTTCAATCGATGAAAGACGCAATTTTAATTGTGGAAGATGAACCTAAAAAAGTATCCAGTTCAGTTGGCCACTCCTTAATGAACAATCACCCGTACGCTGAAAATCGTTTTAAACAAGCGAACGAACGTACAGCTGAATTAATCGAGATATTGAAAACTGGAAACATGGAAGCGTTCATTCACATGTGTGAATCGGAAGCGTTGACTTTGCATGCCATGATGATGTGTTCAATGGAATACTATTTATTGGTAAAACCAGGAACAATCACAGCAATTGAAAAATTGATGGAATTCCGCAAAGAAAGTAAGGTTCCTGTTTGTTTTACATTGGACGCAGGACCAAATGTTCACGTTTTATATCCAAAAGCATACGAAACAGAAGTTGAAAATTTCATCAACACTGAATTGAAAGACACGTATAAAAAAGTGATATACGATGAAGGTGGAAATGGTCCAACAAAAATTAAGATCTAATTGATGGAAACAGTAAATTCAAAAGTTCTTGTCTTTGGAGAGTACAGTGTTTTGCACAACAGCATGGCGCTAACAATTCCTTTCAGCAAGTTTTCTGGAGAACTATGTTACCCGAAAAATTCTGATGAAAGCTCAATTGCCGTTTTATCCAATAAAGGTATCCGAGAATTTTGTAAGCATATTTTGGACAATCATACAGATCCTGCATTCAAATTGAATGTGACAAAAATGTCGAAAGAACTAGACAAAGGATTGTTTTTTAGAAGTGATATTCCCCAAGGATTTGGTCTTGGAAGTTCAGGCGCTCTTGTCGCAGCTGTTTTCCTGCGTTACTTGGAAAAAGCAGGCGATTTCAAAGATGAATTGAAAGATTTAACAATGGACCGTATTCAAAACTTGAAAAACTGCTTGGGTGGATTAGAAGGTCACTTTCATGGTGTAAGTTCTGGAATTGATCCCTTGAGTATAATCATCAATGAGCCTTTATTGTTAAAAGCAAACAAAGAAATCATTAAAGCTGATATTCCCGCCTACAACGAAAACGGTGAACACTTCATCTTTTTGTTGAACACACAAATGGCGCGAAATTCAGAGAAATTGATTCAACGATTCAATAGCGCGTGCGAAGAAGCAGAATTTAAAAACAAATTGGAAACAAAATTAATTGAGTTTACCAATGCTGGAATTACTGATTTCATGAACGGCAACACAGAAAGCTTCTACCAAAATCTTGAGAAATTGGTGAGCTTTCAATTGAAAGAAATGGATTATTTAATTCCAACGAAGTACCAAGGAATTGTTCAGCAAGGATTGGATACAAACCATTTCTATTTGAAAATCTGTGGTTCTGGTGGAGGCGGATACATGATTGGATTTACACAGAACTGGGACTGTCTCTTATACACATCTGACGCTGCCGACGATCTACTCTGTGTAGA
>OLID01000446.1_pt1 | contig 17741 bp, 19 predicted proteins | sample 1609361 | NCBI WGS metagenome assembly OLID01 (sample SAMN05416778, study PRJEB24817) | seawater metagenome | isolation source: Sea water | place: Canada:Atlantic | collected 2013-07
CACAGAGTAGATCGTCGGCAGCGTCAGATGTGTATAAGAGACAGATGCAAAAGCAAACTGATTATTAAAAATAATTTCAGAAATTTGCTTTACATTTAACGAACTAAATCAAAAATTATGCCTTTAATTTCACAGAAAGGAAAATTAATGCCAGAATCGCCAATTCGTAAATTGGTACCCTTTGCAGAAAATGCAAAAAAAAGAGGCACAAAAGTATATCATTTAAATATTGGTCAGCCTGATATTAAAACCCCACAAGTTGCTTTAGATGCAATCAAAAACAACACAATAGAGGTTTTATCTTATGCAAGATCAGAAGGTTCTGAAGAATATAGAACAAAACTAGCAAATTATTATGCAAACAACAATATCAATGTTTCTGCAACTAATATTATTGCAACAACAGGTGGTTCTGAAGCGTTACTTTTTACAATTGGAAGTATTACTGATCCAGGTGATGAAGTAATTATCCCTGAGCCTTTTTATGCTAATTACAACGGCTTCTCTACTGCTTCTGGTGTAAATGTTGTCCCTGTAATTTCTGGAATCGAAGATAATTTTGCATTACCAAAAATTGAAGATTTCGAGAAGTTAATCACAGAAAAAACAAAAGCAATTTTAATTTGTAACCCTGGAAACCCAACAGGTTACTTATACTCAAAAGAAGAAATTGAAAAGTTAAAAGAAATTGTTTTAAAACACGATTTGTTTTTAATTGCTGATGAAGTATATCGTGAGTTTGTTTATGATGGCTTACAACATCACTCAATAATGAGCGAGAATGGTTTAGACAATCATGCAATTATGATTGATTCAGTTTCTAAACGTTACAGTATGTGTGGCGCAAGAATTGGTTGTATCGTTTCTAGAAATGAAGATTTTATAGCCACAGCAATTAAGTTTGCGCAAGCAAGATTAAGCCCACCAACTTATGCATTATTAGCAAGTGAAGCTGCATTAGAAACGCCTCAAAGTTATTTTGATGATGTTATTGAAGAATATGTAGAAAGAAGGAATACATTGATTTCTGAATTACAAAAAATTGATGGTGTTAGAGCTGCAAACCCGAAAGGAGCATTTTATTGTGTGGTAGAATTGCCTGTTGATGATACAGATGATTTTGCACAATGGATGTTAGAGAAATTTGATTTAAACGGAGAAACTGTAATGGTTGCCCCTGCAAGTGGATTTTATTCTACACCTGGTGAAGGTAAAAATCAAGTAAGAATTGCTTACGTTTTAAATAAAACTGATTTAAAAAAATCTGTAGATATTTTAGCTGCTGCATTAAAACAATACAATAGTTAATTGACAATTTCAGAAAACATATCTTTAAAAGAATACAATACGTTTGGTGTAACCTGTTTCGCTAAACGTTTTGTTTCTATTACCTCTTTTTACGATTTACAACAATTGTTAAAAGATGAAAAAGAATTGTTTTTATTATCTGGGGGAAGTAATATGTTACTTACAAAAGATATTGATAAACTAGTTGTTTTCTTAGATTTTAAAGGAATTTCTATTGATAGAGAAAATGAAAACTCTGTTAATATTACTGTAAATTCTGGTGAGAACTGGCACGAATTTGTGATTTGGTGTATTTCACAAGGTTTTGGCGGAATTGAAAACTTATCTTTAATTCCTGGGAATGTTGGAACTTGTCCGATTCAGAATATTGGCGCGTATGGAGTTGAAGTAAAAGACACTATTACAAAAGTTGAAGCTTTAGAGATTGAAACTGAGAAATTGATTACTTTTTCAAATACTGAATGTCAATTTGGGTATCGAAATTCAATTTTTAAAAACGAAGCAAAAGGAAAATACATTTTAACCTCTGTTAGTTTTCAATTGACCAAAAATCAACATCAATTAAATACATCTTATGGCGCAATTGAAACAGCTTTACAAGAAAATAAAATCACAAATCCAACCATAAAAGATGTTTCTGATGCTGTTATTGCTATCAGAAAATCAAAACTTCCAGATCCAAAAGAAATTGGAAATAGCGGAAGCTTCTTTAAAAACCCCGTAATATCTACGAGTCAATTTTTAGAATTACAAGAACAACACCCTGCAATTCCGTATTATAAAATTTCAGAAACAGAAACGAAAGTCCCTGCAGGTTGGCTGGTAGAACAATGTGGTTTTAAAGGGAAACGTTTTGGTGATGCAGGCGTTCACAAAAAGCAAGCATTGGTTCTAGTAAACTATGGAAATGCAAGTGGAAAAGAAATATTTGAACTTGCGAAAAAAATTCAACAAACCATTTTTGACGATTTTAAAATTGTATTAGAAATAGAAGTAAATATTATTTAAACTTCTTTTTTTAATAATTGGATGTGTCTTAATATTCTATCTTTCTCTATAGCCAAAGTTCCATTATAAACACCTCTTATTCTCCCCTTTTTATCAATTAAAATAAAATTTTCTGTATGAATAAAAGCACTTTCATCTTGTGTTTTTACAAAGTCTTCATCTGCAAAATAGCCTTTTCTAGCAATGTTGTAAATTTCATTTTTATCACCAGTTACTAAATTCCACTTATTAGGATTAACGTTATTTTCAATTCCATATGCTTTTAAAACAGGAACAGAGTCTTTTACTGGAGTTACTGAATGAGACAATAACAAAACATCTTTATCATCTTTAAAAGCCTCCTGTAATGCGCCCATGTTTTTTGCTAACCTTGGACAAATCCCTGGACACGAAGTAAAGAAAAAATCTGCCACATAAATTTTGTTCTTATACGTTTCATTTGAAACAGTTTCACCTTTTTGATTCGTGAATTTAAACTCAGGAATAGTATGAATATCCTTATATTTCGATGAAGATTCTGCAATCCATTCTGGTGTAAAATCGGCCGAATTAAAAAAAGGCAAGGTTGTTTCTTTATCAACTTTTTTTTCTGTCTTACAAGCAAAAACAGTAAGCAATGCTGCGAGTAATATGTATCTTTTATTTTTCATCATTTGTATTTACTGAGTAACATTTTTTTAAACCTATCAATCCAAATCTCTCACCATCAACTACAGTGTAATTTGCTTTAATATTTCCATTCTCTAACCACATTTTTTGAGTTCCAGATTCTTTTCCATCAACATAATTAAACTCTCTAATTAATTGTCCGTTTGGAAACCACTCTTTTAAAGCTCCTTGATAAAAACCTTTTTGATTGTAGGGGTATTCAAATTTTTGTTGACCATTCTCAAACCATGATTTATGAATACCAACTTTTTTTCCTTCTTTATAAAAACGGATTTCAGCTAATGAATCATTTTGAAATAGTTTACGCTCTTCACCGTCTTTTTTTCCGCTTACATAACTTGTTACATTATATGTTTGGTTCACTTCATCAAAAGATTTTAAAACACCATTAAATAGAAGATGATTGTAAAATAACACTCCGTTTTTCAATTCTAATTGCGTGTTCTCTTCAAACAAAATCAAATGCGACACACCTCTTTCTTTACAAGAAATAGTACAACATAATATCGCTATATAAATAAACTTTCTCAAGAGTTATCGAGTAATGTTTCCAGCTGTTCCAAAAAATCCATTTCCGTTTAAATATGGATCCTCATTTGTAATATGATAATGGTAAATTCCATTTGGAAAATCTACCGTTGCACTTATATGTCCATGATATACATCTAAATCTGAATTCGTTATTGTTTTTCCGTTTTCTAAAGATCCGTAAACTGGAAATCCATCCGACAACAAACCTAAAAAAGCATCTTCACCATAAATATCTGTTAAAGATTTTGGCTTAATATGATAATGATATGTTGTATTTGCAGGATGACCTAAATATTGATCAAAAGAATTTATTTCTCCTGTTAATGGAGATCCTCCAGCAGCGTATTGATTAAAAAAAACTACACCATTCCTCGAAATCCCAATTGGTCCCATTGGTGTTGATGATTTATTTACTGCTTCTGCAGGGTTTAATGTCATAGTAAACATAATATTTTGTGCGCCAATTGAACCTGGGTTTTTATTCCAATTAGAATTAGTTCCATTATATGCTTCATATAAAGCATTATTTGTTGGCCAATATGGACTTTTATGATCTGGTAAATTCTTAGTTGTAAAGGTTACTGAATTTCCATTTACACTGTAAGACAAACCGTCACCAACAAACTTGGTTAAAATCGATTCAATATTATATTGTGTTGCTTCTGGATCAACTGGATCATCTGATGATGAACCGCAAGATTGCAATGCGAATATCATAACAAATGCGATTGAAAATATTTTTACATTTGACAAATTCTTCATGATTTTTTGGTATTATTTAATTAGTTATTGGTTTTTAAATGGTGATGAAAATTTTTCATCCGTTAAAAAAGTTCTATCTGTTAGGGTTAATAAGAAATCCTTTAGTGCTACTTTATCTTGATTCGATAAATTTAATCTTCGAACTCCATTTCCTTGTCTTAATCTATTATCTAAATGTTGACTATTTTTTACTCCAGAATTGTAATGTTCTATTACTTGTTCTAATGTTGTAAACCTACCATCATGCATAAAAGGAGCTGTGACTTCTATATTTCTTAAAGAAGGCACTTTAAACTCTCCTAAATCATTATTGTTTCCAGTAACACCACCAACTCCTAAGTCAGTTAAAAGGGATTCTAAACCATTATTCCTTGCCTGATCACCAATGAAAGCTGCTGTAGTATGACATTGTGCACAATTAGTTTGCGGACTAAAAAATAGTTGTTTTCCTCTATTTTCTGAATTAGTGAAATTAGCAAAAGGCCTTCTTGGGTCATTTGTTTGTGCTAAACCATCATCAAATTTAGATTGATATGAAACCATAGATCTTACAAATTGGGCTAAAGCCAGAGAAACATTTTCTCTTGTAACAATTGTATCTCCAAATGCTCTTCTAAATAATATTTTATATTTTCTTCTAGAACTTAACTTTGCTTCTAATTCAGAAAGTGTTAATCCCATTTCTATGTGATCTTGAATTGGTATCACAACTTGTTCTTCTAAAGTTTCTGCTCTTTCATCCCAAAAGAAGTTACCATTTCTATAAAATTTCGCATTTGCTAAACTCATTGAGTTTCTAGCAGTTAATCCACCCTCAAAACCAACACTAAATTTTCTGTCATCAGAAAAGCTCTTAGCTTGATCGTGGCATGAAGCACAGGAAATTGTATTGTTCTTTGATAATGCTTTATCATAAAACAAGACTCTACCAAGAGTTGCTCCTCTATTTCTTGTTCTATTATTATTTGGCTCATTATCTTCTCGCATTAAATCATTATCAAAAAATGTATTTGGAAGATTAATATCTTCATAATTGAAATCATTTACCGGTAAATTTAAGGTCTCATCTAAGATTGCTTGATCCGTTGCTGCAATTATATCAACATATTCCTCTTCTGTAGAAGCACATGAATACAAAAAAGTTGACGCTACAAGTACAATTATTATTTTGAATAGAGTTTTCATATTAAATGGTTTTAAGAATTAAGTAATAAGTAGCGTTGCTTCATATAATCTTTTCTGTTTGTATATATATAACAGCTAACTTTTAATTTACCCTACCAAATTTTAAAAACTTTTTCAATTGAAAAACCGATTACTTTAACGTATTTTTTTTAGTTCCTTTTTTTTATAATAAGTATCTTTGCATCAGAAAATTATTTACGATGAAACTTCTTCTACTTACCTTCGGATTATTAGCTTTAGCAGTTGCAGGAATTGCCATTAAAATTTGGGCTAAAAAAGATGGAAAGTTCGCTGGAACTTGCGCCAGTCAAAACCCGATGTTAAACGAAACTGGAGAATCTTGTGGGTTTTGTGGTAAAACACCAGATCAGTTTGAAACGTGTGCTGAACCAGAACACAACTAATTGATTTTTATAATATGATTCTTACAGTTCTTTTCTACATTCTCGTAGCAACAACTGCTATTCAACTTATTTATTTTTTGTGTTTTTCTTCAATTCTCTTTTTAAAAAAGAATAAAAAACCATTGGAACAAATTCCAGTTTCAGTAATAATTTGTGCAAAAAATGAAGAGAAAAATTTACAACATTTTTTACCTAGTATCATCAATCAAAAGTATTCAAATTTTGAAATTGTTTTAATCAACGATGCTTCTTCAGATGACACTTTAGAAATAATGAAATCTTTCAAAGTAAAATACGAAAACATTAAAATTGTAAACGTAAAAAAAAATGAAGCTTTTTGGGGGAATAAAAAATATGCATTAACACTCGGAATTAAAGCTGCAACTAACGAGCATTTATTATTTACAGATGCAGATTGCAAGCCAGTTTCTAAGTACTGGATTGAAACGATTATTCAAAATTTCTCTAAAGAAAAAACAATTGTTTTGGGGTACGGAAAATATAAATTTGAAAAAACTTTTGTTAATTTATTAGTCCGATTTGAAACCTTATTGACTGCAATTCAGTATTTTAGTTACGCGAAATTAGGATCTCCTTATATGGGAGTTGGTAGAAATCTAGCATACACTAAAGAAGATTTTTTTAAAACAAACGGATTCATAAGTCATATTCAAGTACGTTCTGGTGATGATGATTTGTTTATCCAGGAAGCAGCCACAAAAACAAATACAGCCATTTCTTTAGACGTAAAAAGTTTTACAATTTCGAATCCTCCATTAACATTAGAAGAATGGTTTCGTCAAAAAAGAAGACATGTTTCTACAGCATCTTATTATAAATTCAATCATAAAGTTTTATTAGGATTGTATTTTATCAGTAAATTATTGTTTTACCCAATAGCTTTTATACTTTTATTTTTAATGAGCTGGCAAATTATTGCGCCAATCATTTTACTTTATTTTATTGGATTATTTATTGTTTTCGGAATGTCTGCAAAGCGATTAAAAGAGAAAAAACTAGTTTTCTTTTTGCCTTTATTAGAAGTTTCTCTGCTTCTATTTCAATTTAGTATCTTTATCACAAATACTTTTTCAAAACCAACGCATTGGAAATAAACGGCGACGAATTACTACAAACCATACAAAAAGCAAAAGAAGGCAATCAACTTGCTTTTAATGTACTACTAGATAATTTTTGGAATAGCGTTCATAATTTTCAATTGAAAAGGCATCAAAACGAAAATGATGCAGAAGATATTACTATTCAAACTTTTTCTAAAGCTTTTGATAAAATCGACACTTTTGATGAGCAATATAAATTCAAAACTTGGCTAATTACCATTTCCAAAAACATCCATGTTGATACGCTGCGAAAAAAGAAATCTTCCATTTTAGCAGAATCGTATAAAACAAAAAATGCTGAAGTTTACGAAGTTGCAGATAACAATCCAACACCAGAAGACAAGATAATTACAGAGCAAAACCTAGCCAAACTACTGAAGCACATTAAGCAATTAAAACCAAAATATCAAGAAGTAATTAATCTGCGCTATTTCCAAGAATTAAGTTATAAAGAAATCTCAGAACAAATTGAAGAACCAATGAATAATGTAAAAGTAAAATTATTACGCGCTCGAAAATTGCTTGCTGAGATTATAAAGAAATCTTAACATGAAAAAATCATTCCTTAACTCTTTAGGTCCAGGTTTATTATTTGCAGGAGCAGCAATTGGTGTTTCGCATTTGGTACAATCTACGAAAGCTGGAGCAGAATTTGGATTTGGTTTATTGTGGGCATTATTGTTAGTACACTTATTTAAATATCCTTTTTTTCAATTTGGCCCACGTTATGCAGCGGCTACAGGAGAAACGCTTTTAGACGGATATAAAAAACTAGGAAAACCAGTCTTAGTTGCCTATTACATTATCAATTTTGCAACGATGTTTACCATACAAGCTGCAGTAACAATTGTTACTGCTGGTTTGGCTTCTCAGTTATTTGGATTTACAAACGACTTGGTTTTATGGTCAATTATCATCATTATAATTAGTGTTTTAATTCTGATTATCGGAAAGTATAAATTGCTAGACAAGTTGATGAAATACATCATCATTTTACTAACATTAAGCACACTAACCGCCGTTTTAATTGCACTCTACAGCAATAAAGAGACATTCGATTTTACACAAATCATTCCGAATGGAACAATTGAAATCACTTTCCTAATTGCTTTTTTAGGTTGGATGCCAGCGCCGTTAGATATTTCTGTTTGGCATTCTATTTGGACATTAGAAAAAGACAAAACCACGAATACAAAAACAAAACCAACCCAAGCAATTTTCGATTTTAATGTTGGTTATTTAGGAACACTTTTCTTAGGTGTTTGTTTTGTGATTTTGGGAGCTTTGGTCATGTTTAACTCTGGAGAAACCTTTTCTAATAGCGGTGGCGTGTTTGCTTCGCAATTGATTCATTTATATACAGAAAATCTCGGTGAATATTCTTATATTCTAATTGCTGCAGCTGCTTTTACAACAATGTTTAGCACAACAATCACAACTTTAGATGCGTCGCCAAGAGCAATGACAAAAACTACCAATTTATTACTGGATAGGAAAACGAAATTTAATTATTGGTTTTGGATTCTATTTTTAGCATTTGGCACATTTATCATTCTATATTTCTTTATGAGTAATATGGGGTTGTTAGTGAAAATTGCAACAATTTTATCATTCTTAACAGCTCCTTTTTACGCAATTCTAAATTACATTTTAATCACAGGAAAACATACGCCAAAAGAGCATCAACCAAACATCTATTTAAAAGTATTGAGCTGGCTAGGAATTGTTTTTTTAACAGGATTTAGTGTTTGGTTTTTACTTAATTTATAATCCTTTTATTTGTAACTTTGCACATCAATTTATGTTAGCATGATAAACGAATCAGCAATTATTCCAGAGAAAGTAAAAAAACCAAAATGGTTGCGTGTAAAACTACCTGTAGGTAAAAAATACACAGAACTTCGTAGTTTGGTTGATAAGTATAAATTAAATACAATTTGTACAAGTGGAAGTTGCCCAAACATGGGAGAATGTTGGGGAGAAGGAACTGCAACATTTATGATTTTAGGAAATATTTGTACACGCTCTTGTGGGTTTTGTGGCGTAAAAACTGGAAGACCAGAAACTGTTGAATGGGACGAACCTGAAAAAGTTGCACGTTCAATTAAATTGATGAGCATTAAACATGCTGTTTTAACCTCTGTTGATAGAGACGATTTAAAAGATGGTGGTTCTATTATTTGGGCAGAAACTGTAAATGCTGTTCGTAGAGCAAACCCAAAGACAACGTTGGAAACTTTAATTCCTGATTTTCAGGGAAACGAAAAACAAATTGACAGAATTATTAAAGTTGCTCCAGAAGTAGTTTCTCATAATATGGAAACTGTTAAAAGATTAACTAGAGAAGTTAGAATTCAAGCTAAATACGAAAGAAGTTTAGGTGTCTTGAAATACTTAAAAGAAAACGGAATGCGAACTAAATCTGGAATTATGTTAGGTTTAGGAGAAAAGGAAGAAGAAGTAATTCAAACCATGAAAGATTTACGCAATGTTGGTTTAGATGTAATTACAATTGGACAGTATTTACAACCAAGTAAAAAACATTTACCTGTAAAAGAATTTATCACTCCAGAGCAATTTAAAAAATACGAAACTTTAGGTTTAGAAATGGGCTTTATGTATGTAGAAAGTGGCGCTTTAGTACGTTCTTCTTACAAAGCACATAAGCACGCAAGGTAAATTCAATAAAAAATACAGAAAAGCTCACAATGTCTATTTGTGAGCTTTTTTATTTTGACAACAATTCTAACCTTTCATTAAACTATTTTCAATAAAACTATTCAATACTTTAAATATTTCTTAATTATTTTCATTAAAATGTTAACAAAATGTAAAAATCACATTTATTTAACTTTTTTTCAAAGAAAAATACATTTTGGCACGCGGTTTGCAAATAGTGAAATGAAAACAAATGTGAGAGACTTGTTTTCATTGTGTAAATTATTTGAATTAGTTGACAACAAAAAACCACTTCGCTTGAAGTGGTTTTTTTGTTTTTATAAACTTAGTAATTATTAGATTGCTTTAATAATATCGTGCTTCGTAATAATACTGTGGCTTCCGTTTTCTAAATCTACTAATACAGCTTGATTTTCTTTTGTAATCAATTTAGAAACCTCTACAATAGAAGCAGACATTTTAACTACAGGATATTTAGCGCCCATAACTTCTTTTATAGGTTTGTCTTGAATATCTGTATTTTGCAAATAACTTCTTAACAAATCTGTTTCATCCAAAGAACCAACAAATCCATTTATATCTTCAACCGGAATTTGAGAAATTTTAAATTCTCTCATTCTTTCAATTGCGTGTGCAACCAATTCCTCAGTTTTCACAGCAACTAATGGTTTATCTGAATGATTTTTAATTAAATCTGCAGCAGTTGTAATTTTTTCTTCTAAAAACCCACGTTCACGCATCCATTCGTCATTAAACATTTTTCCAACATATCTACTTCCGTGATCGTGAAATAAAACAACAACAACATCATCTTTTGTGAAATGCTCTTTTAACTGTAATAATCCTTTTATTGCTGAGCCAGCAGAATTCCCAACAAAGATTCCTTCTTCTTTTGCAATCTTTCTTGTATAAACCGCAGCGTCTTTATCTGTTACTTTGGTAAAACCATCAATCACGGAAAAGTCAACATTTTTTGGTAAAATATCTTCTCCAATTCCTTCTGTGATATAAGGGTAAATTTCATTCTCATCAAAAATTCCAGTTTCATGGTATTTTTTAAATACTGAACCATACGTATCTATTCCCCAAACTTTAATATTAGGGTTTTGTTCTTTTAAATATTTAGCTGTTCCAGAAATCGTTCCACCAGTTCCTACACCAACAATAAAATGTGTGATTTTTCCATCAGTTTGTTCCCAAATCTCAGGTCCAGTTTGCTCATAATGCGTTAAAGCATTTGATGGATTATCATATTGATTTACATACCAAGAATTTGGAGTTTCTGCCCCTAACCTTTTAGAAACCGAATAATAAGAACGAGGATCATCTGGCTCTACGTTTGTTGGACAAACAACAACTTCTGCTCCAACTGCACGTAAAATGTCCATTTTTTCTTTAGATTGTTTATCTGAAATCACAAAAATACATTTGTATCCTTTTATAATTGCAGCTAAAGCTAATCCCATTCCTGTATTCCCAGAAGTTCCTTCGATAATTGTTCCACCAGGTTTTAATCTTCCATCTGCTTCTGCATCTTCAACCATCTTTAACGCCATTCTATCCTTAATAGAATTTCCTGGATTAAACGTTTCTACTTTTGCCAATACTAAAGCATCAACTTCTTTGGTTACAGAATTTAACTTTACTAAAGGTGTATTACCAATAGTTTCTAATATATTTTTTGCGTATTTCATTGTCAAATTTTAAAGTGCAAATTTATGCAAATTTAATTGACTTTACAGGGTTGATTTTAGTAATGATAACTGAAGGAATAATTAACATTAAGAAACATAAAATTAAGGTTCCAATATTTAAAATTAATATAGTGAAAAGATGAATTGTAACAGGAACTGTTGAAACATAATATGTTGTTGGATCTAGTTTGATAAACCCAAACTGTTGTTGTAATACTAATAGTACAATTCCGATCAAATTTCCCCAGAACAACCCTTTTAATATAAGATACCCTGCATTGTATAAAAAGATTTTTCGGACACTCCAATTATCGCTTCCCAATGCTTTTAGAATTCCGACCATTTGTACTCTTTCTAAAATTAAAACGAGTAATGCAGTTATCATGTTGATACTGGCAACTAAAATCATAATTCCAATAATAAACCACACATTATTATCAAACAACTCAATCCATTCAAAAATAAATGAATAATTTTCTACAATTGTATTGCTGTTAAGCGTTGAACCAATCTCAGCATAAATCTCATTTCCTTTTTGTTCGATCTCATCAAAATCATCAATCAAAACTTCAAAACCTCCAATTTGATTCTCACTCCATTTATTAGAACGTTGTACTTCATTAATATCGCCAATAACCATGTTTTTATCAAACTGATTAAAGCCGGTATCATAAATTCCGACAATAATTAATTTATATCTACTTGGTAATTTATTTTTGGTTGATTTTAAGAAGAAAACATTTATAGTATCGTTTAATTTTAAGTTCAATCTATTCACCAACGTTCTAGATAATAATACATCTCTAACTCTTGTTTGATTAAAATTTGGCAATCTTCCTTCTACTAAATATTCTGTAAAAAAAGACCAATCGTAATCTGTAGAAACCCCTTTAAAAACGATGCCTTCAAAATCAGTTGCAGTTCTAATCAACCCTGCTTTATTGGCGAAAATCTGAACGTTTTTTATGCCTTTAATATTTTTAAACGCTGGATAGAAGTCTTGGTTTTTATCAATCGGATTTATAGAAACCTCAGAATTATTGTCATCATAATTTGTAATTTGAACATGTCCTTTAAAACCAGAAACTTTATCTCTAATTTTATGTTGCATTCCGCTACCAGTTGCAATAGAAATCATCATGATAATAATTCCCAATGCAATTGCAGTGATTGCAATTTTTATTATTGGAGATGAAATGCTATTTTTATACTCTTTACCAGCAATAATACGTTTAGCAATAAATAACTCGTAATTCAAATTTATGATTCCATTAGTTCGTTTCAAAAATACATATTTAATCTTATTCTTAAGCATTTGTTTTGGCTTCACTTCTTGTGCGCAAAATGCAACTGAAATTAAAGTTTCAGCTGAGCAAACTGAATTATATCTCAATTTATTAAAAGGAAAAAACATTGCTGTTGTTGCGAATCAAACATCTGTTATTCATAAAACTCATTTAATTGATAGTTTACTTTCATTAAATGTTGGAATTAAAAAAGTATTTGCTCCAGAACATGGTTTTAGAGGAAAGGCAGATGCAGGTGAACATGTTGACGATGGCTTTGATACTAAAACGGGTTTACCCGTTTTTTCTTTACATGGAAAAAGTAAAAAACCTTCTGATGAACAATTAAAAGGAATTGATGTTATTGTTTTTGATATTCAAGATGTTGGCGCGCGTTTTTACACATACATTTCAACTTTACATTTTGTCATGGAAGCTGCTGCTGAAAACGGAATTCCGGTTATTGTTTTAGACAGACCAAATCCGAATGGGCATTATGTTGATGGACCGGTTCTAGAAATGAAACATACAAGTTTTCTTGGAAAACATCCAGTTCCTTTAGTTTACGGAATGACCATTGGCGAATATGGGCAAATGATAAACGGAGAGAAATGGTTGAAAAATGGCATTCAATGTGATTTAACGATTATTCCGTTGAAAAATTACACACATGATTCTGAGTATAGTCTAACTATAAGACCATCACCAAATTTACCAAATGATAAATCTATAAACCTGTACCCAAGTTTAGGTTTTTTTGAAGGAACCATTATCAATGCAGGAAGAGGAACTGAATTTCAATTTCAACGATATGGCGCTTCTTTTTTTCCGAAAAATAACTTCAGCTACACACCAATGCCAAATTTTGGATCTAAATACCCAAAACAGAAAGGGAAATTGTGTTATGGTGTAGATTTAAGGAACATAAAAAAACTAAGTGCTATCAACTTAGAATGGTTAATTGATGCATATCAAAAAACGCCCAAAACAGAAAAATTCTTTGGAAACACATTTACAATTCATGCTGGAAACACAAAATTGCAGCAAAAAATTGAGGAAGGTTTAAGCGCTAAAGAAATTAGAAAAACTTGGCAAAAAGATTTGTCAAAGTTTAAAAAAATTAGAAAAAATTATTTAATATACAACTAACATGAAAAAATCAATCATTCTATTATTCGCATTTGTATTCTTTATTTCTTGTAATACAACAGATTCTGCAACGCAACAAAAAATTGACAATGCAAATGCTGTCGCTGAACAATTTTTAATTGATCAACAAATACCAGGAATGGCAATTTCTGTTTCTCAAAAAGGAAAAATGATATGGTCTAAAGGATTTGGTTATGCTGATGTTGCAGCCAAGAAAAAAGTAGACCCAAGAAATACACAATTTAGAGTTGCAAGTATTTCTAAAACATTAACTGCTTTGGCGATGGCAAAGTTAGCAGATGACAATAAATTAGATTTTGATGCAAGCTTATACACATATGTCCCTGATTTTCCAAAAAAAGAATTCGATTTTACAATAAGACAAATTGGAGGTCATATTGCTGGAATTAGACATTATAATGGTATGGAGTTTTTAATGAACAAAAAAATGTCTATTGTAGAAGGTTTAGATATTTTCAAAAATGATCCTCTTTTATTTGAACCGGGAACAGAATATAAATACAGTACATATGGTTGGAATTTACTAAGTGTTGTTGTTCAGAATGCTGCTGGAGAAGATTATAATGAATATATGAAGAAGGTTGTTTTTTCTCCTATACATATGAAAAACACATCATTAGACTATTCTGATAAAGAAATGCCGAACCGAACGTTGTTTTATGTAAAAGAAAATGGAGAAATAAAAATTGGAGCAACTGTAAGTAATGAATTTAAAGCTGCTGGCGGTGGATTTGTAGCAACTTCTGAAGATTTATTGTTGTTTGGAAATGAAATGATAAATCCACAAACAATTTCTAAAGCTTCTATTGCTGAATTGGTAAAACCACAAATCACTTCAAAAGGTAAAGAGACCAATTACGGAATTGGTGTTGGCGTAAGAAATGTAAAAAACAACACGTTGCGTTATTCTCATTCTGGTGGCGGAATGGGAGCAACTGCATTTATAATGATGTATCCAGAAAAAGACATGGTTATTTCTATCTTAACCAATTTATCAGGAGTTAATATCAGAAAAATAGTTGGTGAATTAGAAGATGTTTTTATAGAATAATTATACTTTTTTACTTAAAAAATTATAGTTATCAAAGTCTTTTTGTGATTTTAATTTAGAAAACCATTCTTTGGCTACTAGATTATTATTGGCTTTATGATTCGCTATATAACTCAAATAGTAAAACAAACTTTTATTAGATTCATAAATAGCTTCTGCATGCATCTTTTGCAACTTTTTTGCCGCCCTATTGTATTTTTCATCAACAACTATTTTATACAAAAATAAAAGTTCTAATCGTTGTTGATCACTCTTTATTAAGGTATTGTTTCTTTTAATTTCTTTTTTAAATTCTTTACTATATCTCCCAGCAACATCACTGAATAATGGAGAATTTTTTTGTTTTTTATTTCTGTAAAACGAAGTATTTAAAGAGTAATTTAAATATTTTTCAATCAAATTTATTCTTGCATTTATATTCTTATTTTTAAGAATAGCTTTATAATCTTCTTTCAATAGAGATAAATCAAAAGAGTTTCTAATTAAATCCTCTTTAACTAAATTCAATTCAGTTTTACTTGTGTAACTAGTTCCTCTAAGTTGTCCGATATGACCAATTCCAATAACGTTTCCTAAAGGGTCCAACACATTTCCTCCCAAACCATAACGACTTTGCTTCAATGACTTTAAATATCTATAATCCGAAGAATTTTGGTCTTGCAGTTCTAAAACTACAAAGTTTTTTAAAACCTTTTTTACTTCTGGATTATTTACATACTTATACTCAGAAAATTTTTTGAAGTCTTTTATGATTAAAAAAATTGGTTTATTTTTTGAAATCGAAATGGTTTGTGCTTCTTTGAAACTAGTTACAACAGTTAATTGAGCATTTACTTTTCCTAATAAAAACAAAAAAGCAATAGTGATTAATGTTTTTAACTTCATATTCATTTGGTTTTCAATATCCTACAAAAAAAATCATTCCATGTTTGTTGGCTTTCGATATCCTTGAAAAGGTTGTTTTAATAATTCTTTCAAAGAAGAATTAGTTGTTTCATCTGGAAAAGTATCAACTCCATACACAATTTTCTCACGATTTAAATACATATAGGTGCCGAAGATTCTATCCCAAATAGAAAAGATATTTCCATAATTAGAGTCGGTATATGGTAACATGTTATGATGATGAACCTTGTGCATATCTGGCGAAATAATAAAATAACTCAACAGTTTATCTATTGTTTTATTCATCTTAATATTTGCATGTGTAAATTGCGTGAAAATTAACGACATCGATTGATAGATCATCACAATTGCAATTGGCGCACCAACTACAAAAACACCAAATAATGTAAATGTAAAACGAATGATACTTTCTAAAGGATGATGACGATTTGCAGTCGTTGTATCCACTTTATGATCTGTATGATGTACTAAATGAATCATCCACAAACGACTTACCTTATGCTCTACAAAATGCGCCAAATAAGCTCCGAAAAAATCTAACAAGACAACTCCTAAAACTGCGTATAACCACAACGGCATTTCTGGCAACCAATTTATAATTCCGAATTCATTAACCTGAACCCAATCTGCTGATTTTAATAATAAAAAAGCCAACGAAAAGTTTACAATTATGGTTGTAACCGTAAAAAATAAATTAGGAAAAGCGTGCTGCCATTTCTTATAATTAAACTTAAATAAAGGCAAAGCACCTTCTAAAACCCAGAAAAAAGTAATTCCTCCAACAAGAATTAAACTTCTATGTAAAGACGGAATGGTTTCGAAATAATGTATGATTGTTTCCAAAGAGAAATATTTTTCTTAAAAGTAAGAAAATTAAATAATCTAACCTTAAAATTGCATCATTTTAAAAATTTATGCATTTTTTTATTGATTTTATAAAACATTTTGTATGTTTACTAAAATACGCAAAAATCAACTCTAAATACATTTAGAATACTAAATTGTGTACTATTTATATAACGATAAAAATTCGAAAAAGTAATGAGTACGGTAGTAGAAAGGGCTTTAAAATTTGAAGAAACAAGTTTACGAGCATTAACAACAAATCAAAGAATAATAATTTCTAGAGAGGCTAAAGAACTAATCTTAAGCTTAAATGAAATCTATAAAGAAGAAAAAGATCCTGCGATTATGGATCAAATGAAAAGGCTAACTTTAATTAAGCAAAAAGTTGAAAAGCGTTTAAAAGGTAAACCAACAAGCTCATAAATAGAGTTACTTAACTCCTCCTCTTTTTAACTTTAGAGACTAAAGGTAATTTCTTTTTTAATTCCTCAACAATATTATAAGCAGCAGGGCAAATTTCTGTATTGCTTAACGTTAAATCTGTTAATTGAATAAACTTTTTACGGTTTGTATGCGGGTATTCTGAACATGCTTTTGGACGAACATCGTAAATAAAACAAGAGTTATCTGATTCATCAAAAAAGTTACAAGGACCAGGCGAATTTAACACCATAAAATCATCCTCATCACGTTCTAAATACTGACTTTCAAAGTTGACAACTTTCATTTTCAAATGCTTAGAAATTCGCTCTACATCTTTCTCTGTAAAAATTGGACTTGTGGTTTTACAACAATTTCCACATGATAAACAATCAGTTCTTTTAAATTCATTTTCATGCAATTCTTGCATTACATAATCTAAATTTTTAGGTGTTCTTCTTTTTAAGTTGGCAAAATACTTTTTACTTTCTTTTTTTGCTTCTTCTGCCAATTCTGGCAATTCTGCTAAACGCTTATCCATGTCTTTCATACAGCTGCAAAAATACCATTATTAACAAGAAGAATCATTTTAAATTTCATCTATAAAATTTGTCATAAAAAATGAAATAAATTGTGTAATTTTGGGCTTCAATTTTAAGAAATCAATGAGTATTCAAAATCGTATAGAAACAGCAGTAAAA
>OLID01000447.1_pt1 | contig 17664 bp, 13 predicted proteins | sample 1609361 | NCBI WGS metagenome assembly OLID01 (sample SAMN05416778, study PRJEB24817) | seawater metagenome | isolation source: Sea water | place: Canada:Atlantic | collected 2013-07
TCTACACAGAGTAGATCGTCGGCAGCGTCAGATGTGTATAAGAGACAGATTATCAACAACAATTTCATTTTTAAAAATTAGGTACTCTTCTACTGTTTTTAACACAGAAGGAATCAAAGGAATTAATCTTTCTTTATTTCTTTTCCCTAAAACTTTAACGGTTTTAGATTGAAAATTAATTGATGTTATTTTTAGATTCACTAATTCTGCTCTTCGCATTCCTGTAGAATAAAACAACTCAACAATTAATTTATTTCTAAGTGATTTGAAATCACCTTGAAACTCCAAATTATTGATTACCTCATTTATCTCTTTTGAAGTAAACGGAACTTGAACTTTTTTTGCGACTTTTAAAGACTTATGTTTCGTAAGTGGATTTGATTTTATTTGCTCGGTTTTTTGCAAAAATTTATAAAACGATTTTAAAGAACTTACTTTTCTATTAATCGAGTTATTTGAAATGCCTTCATCAACCAATTTCACAATCCAAGATCTAATTTGACTGTAATTTATATCCTTTAGGTTTTTAGCTTCATATTCAACAACGCAAAACTCAAAAAAAGAAGTGATATCCTTTCTATAAGCTGTAACCGTATGTTTTGAATATTTTCTTTCTAAAACTAAATACTCTAAAAAAGAAGTGATCATTATTTACGAATTGGTGTTTTCAAATTTACACATATATATAATAGTAAAAGTTTAAAACAAAAAAAATCCTGCCAAAACTGACAGGATTTATATTTTTAAATTGATTAGTTCTAACCAACTTCTTCTTGAGTTCTTAATCTTTGAACATAAGAGGCTTTTATGTTTTGAGCTCTTTTTGCTACAGATGGCTTCGTAAAATGCTTTCTGTTACGTAAGTTCTTCATTGTCTTCGTGCGATCAAATTTTCTTTTGAAACGTTTCAAAGCTCTATCGATATTCTCTCCTTCTTTTACTGGTATAATTAACATATGTTGGCACCTCCTTTCATGTCGTTCTTTAAATTGGACTGCAAATGTACAGACTATTTATGAATTCACAATTTTAATTCGGATTTTATTTTAAATTGATTCACTAATTAAGTTACTGGCTTATAATCCTTCTTGTCGATGATCATTTTTGCGAATAAAAAAACAATTTCGCAAAAAAGCTTCATCAATAAAATTAAGTTACTGGCTTATAATCCTTTTTGTCGATGATCATTTTTGCGATAATTTCTTTCAAAATTTCTGAAGTTCCACCACCAATTGGACCTAATCTACTATCGCGAAGTAGACGCGCCATCGGATAATCTTCCATATAACCATAACCACCTAACATTTGTAAGCAATCATTAATTACAGAATCCGCCATTTTGGTCGACAACATTTTTGCCATACTTGCTTCTTTAACAACATATGTTCCGTCGTTTAATCTTTTTGCGATTGAGTAATTAAATTCTTTACACATTTCAACTTCACTTGCCATTTCAGCAACTTTATGGCGCAACGCTTGGAATCTATCTAAGGTTTTTCCAAATGCTTGACGTTCTCCCATATATTGTATTGCATAATCAACAGCATACTCTGCTCTTGCATGCGCATTAATTGCCATAATTAAACGCTCTAATGCAAAATGTTGCATGATATACGGAAAGCCTTTCCCTTCTTCACCCATTAAATTTTCAGCAGGAATTACCACATTATCAAAAGCAATTTCTGCTGTATCTGATGCTCGCCAACCTAATTTATCTAATTTTGTTGATGAAATTCCTGGTGTATCTCTATCCATGATAAAAATACTCATTCCTTTATGTTTGTCTTCTGGATTTGTTTTGGCTGCAACTACTAAATAGTCAGAATAAACTCCGTTTGTGATAAATGTTTTAGACCCATTAATTACATACGAATTTCCTTTTTTAACTGCAGTCGTTCTCATTCCCGCAACATCAGAACCTCCAAATGGCTCAGAAATACACAAACAACCAATTTTATCACCCTCAATACTTGGTGTTAAATATTCTTTTTTAATTCTATCATCTCCTTCTTTAGTGACGTGTGTCATTGCTAAATAGACGTGTGCCCACATCGCTGCAGCAAAGCCTCCAGAATTAATTTTCTGTAATTCTTCTAAGAAAATAATTGTATAAAAAATATCCAAATTCAATCCTCCAAACTCTTCTGGAGAATTCAATCCGAAGTAGCCCATTTCACCAAATTTCTTCCAGATGAAACGCTCTATCGTTCCCGTTTTTTCCCATTTATCAATATGCGGAGATACTTCTTTTTGTAAAAAATCACGAAAACTTTTTCTAAAGACTTCGTGTTCCTCTGTAAAGTACATGTTATTCATAGTACTGTTTGTTTGTTTTTTAGTTGTTTGCTTGCCTGTTTATTCAGCCACCAAATATAGAATTATTCTATCATATTTATCCAAAGGAAATCCTTCAATATTTTTTAATTCTTCTAAAGATTGTAATTCAGCAAGTTCATCTCTTAACTCAAAGATTTTTTTACACAAATCATAATCTATATATGGATTAGAAAGCACCTGTTTAAATGTAGCAATATTTACATTTACTTTTTTGATCATTGGTTTTTTAACAATTCTAAAAACAGTTAAAATATTTTGAGCAATACTTTTATCTAACCCCCAAACTTCATTCAATTGATTCTCATATGAGAAACCATTTAGTTTTGTTCTGTATTTGATAATTCGTTCAACCAAAAAATCATTAACTCCATTAATGGTTTCAAAATCTTTTGCGGTTGCAAAATTGATGTCGTTTGTAGAAATAGTTACTTTTAATTCTTTGCTTTTTAAAGTTGATGTACTTAAGTTATTCTTTTGCTCTTTTGCAACCCAATCTGGGAATTTAAAATATGGGGAAATCACTTTTAATAAACTATCAGAAACTTCTGTTACTTTCTGAAACTGGCTAGTCGAATTGATAAACTTATTGCTTTTTCTAAAAGCTAACAATCTATCAATCTCATCTAATGACATTCCTAGTTGTGAGCCCTTATAGTCTGTAATGTAATTTGGATTAAAAGGAAATACTTTTGGTGCCCTTTTTTCAATTTCAACTTTTTTGAGTGAATCAATTTTTGCGTTTAGCGCTAAAGATTCACCAGTATTAAAAATTTTTTCATCATTTGAAAAATCAACAAATGAATAAATCACCTGCAATAAAACGATAATTAATAGCAAAAAGAAAACCCCATTTCTTTGGTTTTTGTTATACCAGAAATGGGGTTTTAATATTTTCATATAAATTATTTATGCTTTAACACCTTTTATAGCATCAGTATATCTTTTCAACTGTTTCTTAACGACTGGGAATAAGAAGTACAACCCGATCATATTAGGGAACACCATTGCAAAGATCATTGCATCTGAGAAATCCCAAATAGATTTCATGCTAGCAGCAGCACCAATCACAACAAATAAACAAAACAATAATTTGTATGTCATATCTGCTCTTTTACCTCTACCGAATAAATATTTCCAAGATTGCAATCCGTAATAAGACCAAGAAATCATTGTAGAAACAGCAAACAATACTACAGCAATTGTTAAGAATACATTAGAAAAAGGAATATATTCTTTAAACGCAGCAGAAGTGATTCCAGCTCCTTCTAATCTCGCTCCTTCAATAAATACACCACCACTTCCATCTCCACCATATTGGAAAATTGTTGCTCCAGAAGCATCGCCACCAAAGTTAAAAATAATAATAACCAAAGCAGTCATTGTACAAATTACAACAGTATCAATAAATGGCTCTAATAAAGCAACTAAGCCTTCAGAAGCAGAATATTTTGTTTTAACAGCTGAATGCGCAATTGATGCAGAACCAGCTCCAGCTTCATTAGAAAATGCAGCTCTTTTAAACCCTACTAATAACACACCTATAAATCCACCAACTCCAATTGCAGTTGGATTAAAAGCTTCTCTAAAGATCAACCCAAAAGCATCATCAATTAATGAAAAATTAGCTCCTAATATATATAAACAAGCTAACACATAAAGTCCTGCCATAAACGGAACTACTTTTTCAGTAACCGTAGCAATTCTTTTAATTCCTCCAATAATAATAATCCCTACTACAATTGCCAACACAATTCCTATAATCGCTCCGGCAGCTGTACTTTCTAATCCCATCAACTCTTTTAAAACAACTGTAGCTTGATTAGATTGCGCTGCGTTACCACCTCCAAAAGATCCTCCAATACAGAAAATTGCAAAAATAACTGCAACTATTTTTCCTAGCACTTCAAATCCTCTTTCTTTTAACCCTTTACTGATGTAGTACATCGGACCACCATAAACAGTTCCATCTTCTCCTACATCTCTATATTGAACTCCTAAAGTACATTCTACAAACTTTGTTGACATGCCTAAGAATCCACAAACTACCATCCAAAATGTTGCTCCAGGACCACCTAATGCAATTGCCAAAGCAACTCCAGCTATATTTCCATTCCCAACAGTTCCAGAAACGGCTGTTGCTAACGCCTGGAAATGTGTAACTTCTCCTTCTGCACTTTCATCTTTAATGGTTCCTTTAATATCTCCTTCAACAGCTAAATCTGAATCTCCAGACTCATGATGATCTAACTCATCATATTTCCCTCTAACAACATTAATTGCTGTTTTAAAATGAAAAACGTTTGGAAACTTAAAATAGATAGTAAAAAAAGCAGCACTTGCGACTAATAAAAGAAGTACAAATGGAATCTCAATACTTTCACTTTTATAAATAGGAAAGAAAATGATACTACTAAAGAAATCTGATATCGGCTTAAAGGCTTCATCAATTTTTTGGTCTAATCCTTTTTCTTGTGCAAATGTTAACATTGGAATTGCTAAAAAAAGCAACGAGAGAAGTTTTTTCTTCATGATATATTTTGTTAGTTTATTAAATTTTGTTGACCGCAATATCATAAAAAATTGCCCTTTTGACAACTTTTAAGTCTTAAAAATGAATATTACATTAATTTTAACTTGAATCTCTGTAAATCTTCTTTGAATGATTTTGGGTAAAACTCTAAAACTCGATTCGTTTTTGATAAATCAAATCCTGTTGTGTTTGGTCTTGCAGCAGTTTGATTTAAAGTGCTTGTAGAAATTGGTTTAATCAATGACTTATCTAGATCAAAAACATCAGCAATTTCTTGAGCAATTTCAAAAACACTTAACAATTGATTGCTAGAAATATTGAAAACTCCAGTTGCTTTTTTATCTACAGAAATCTTACACGCCAAAGCTAAATCTTCTACAAAAGTAGGCGTTCTAAATTGATCATCTACAATAGTAATTTCCTTCTTATTTTCTAACGATTCTTTAACCCAAAGTACAATATTACTTCGACTCATATCATTTACCAATCCATAAACCAAAATAGTTCTTAATATGGTAAAATTAATTGTTGATTTTTCTAAAATCTCTTCTGAAAGTAATTTGGTTTCACCATAATAACTCAACGGATTCGGTGCATCAGTTTCTGTGTAATTTCCTTTTTCTCCGTCAAAAATAAAATCTGTAGAAAGATGAATTAAATGTGCATTTATTTCTGAACAAATATCCGTTAAGTTTTGTACCACATTTACGTTTAAATCAAAACAACCAATTCTATCATTTTCGCAAGCATCAACATTTGTCATTGCTGCTGTGTTAATTATAAAATCCGGATTGATTTGAACTGTTTTTTCAATTAACAACTCCTTCTTCGTAATGTCAATACTCTGATACTCAAAATCAGTTCTTCCACTTCTGTTTTTACCTTTTGAGAAACCAAAGATTTCGTAGCTCTTTTTATCCTTAAGAAATAATGCAATTAAGTTTTGACCTAACAACCCGTTACTTCCAGTAATAAGAATTTTCGTTTTCATTAAAACAACTTCCTAAGTTTTACAATTTGTTCTGGCTTCCCTAAAACGATTAACCTAGAATCAGCAACTAATTTAATTGATGCTTCTGGGTTGATGACATAATTTCCGTCAGATGTTTTAAATCCAATAACGGTACAACCTGTTTTATTCCTTAAATCTAAATCAAAAATTGTCTTACCTAAATACTCTTTTGGCAAGCCATTTACATCAACTTCTTCTAGGTTTGCAGTTGTTTCTCCTTCAATAGTTAATCGATCTACAAATTCAATAACATCTGGCGTAACAACTAATGAGGCCATATGTGCTCCACCTAATTTATCTGGCATAATTACATTGGATGCTCCTGCAATTTTCAACTTACTATTTGATGATTCATTTGAAGCCCTACTAATAATTTTACAATCTTTACTTAACTGACTTGCGGTTAAAACCACAAATAAATTATCTGCATCAGAAGGCAAAGCCGTAATTAAATAATTTGCATTTTCGATTCCAGCTTTTAACAAAACTTCATCAGTTGTTGCATCACCTTCAATATATAAAATACCATCTTCTTCTAAAGAACTAATTAATTCTTTATCTTTTTCTACAACTACAAATTTTTGCTGATAACTCCTTAATTTATTAATGGCTTGCATTCCATTTCTTCCGTAGCCACAAACAATTGTGTGTTGTTTTAGTTTATCTATTTTCTGTTGCACTTTCTTACGTTTTAATTGTTTAAAAAACTCTCCATTTGCTAATGCTTCTGTAAATGATGAAACTGCATATCCAAATAAAGAAAGACTTGTTAAAATTAGAAATATTGTAAAAACTTTTTCTTCTGTATTCATAGGATGCAACTCCCTAAACCCAACAGTAGAAATTGTAATAACTGTCATGTAAAGAGCATCAATAAAATCAAAATCTGACAATGTCATATAACCAACAACTCCAATTGATAGAATTGTTAATAGAAAAAACAATGCTTTATAAAATTTAGATTTTAAGCTTTTCATTATAAATCAAAAACTGAGCTTCGTTTGGTGTAAATCATATCTTTTAATCGTAGCACAAAAGCCAATGTTAAATACAATGCAAAGGACAAGCCAACAGTAACAAAAGAAATGTAAATAAAGAACAATCTTACATTCAAAGCTCGCATTCCTAATCTGTCTGCTAATCTTGTAGAAACAGCAAACCCGTGGCGTTCAAAATAATGTCTAACTGAGTGTATAAAAGTCATTAAAAAATATTGTTAACGCAAGATAAGATATAAAGATGAATTGCTCTTAGGATTTGAGTAAAAAATAAATTGGTTTGTGTAACTTTGCTTTTTTCATAAAATTCCCACTTTTGAAACAACAAGAATACATAGAAGTTTTTGGCGCTAGAGTTCATAATTTAAAAAATATTGATGTTAAAATTCCGCGTGAGAAATTGGTTGTCATTACTGGTTTAAGTGGAAGTGGAAAATCTTCGTTAGCCTTTGACACGATTTATGCTGAAGGACAACGAAGATATATTGAAACTTTTTCTGCATACGCAAGACAGTTTTTAGGCGGATTAGAAAGACCAGATGTAGATAAAATTGACGGACTTTCGCCTGTTATTTCTATCGAGCAAAAAACCACCAATAAAAGCCCGCGTTCTACAGTTGGAACCATTACTGAGATTTACGATTTTTTACGTTTACTTTTCGCCAGAGCTGCCGATGCATATTCTTATAATACAGAAGAAAAAATGGTGAGTTATTCTGATGAAAAAATCAAAGAATTAATTCTATCAGATTATAACGATAAAAAAATCGCCGTTTTAGCACCGCTTGTAAAATCTAGAAAAGGGCATTACAGAGAATTATTTGAACAAATTTCTAAGCAAGGTTTTGTAAAAGTTCGTGTTGACGGAGAGATTGTTGAGATTACAAAAGGAATGCGCCTAGACAGATACAAAACACACGACATTGAAGTTGTAATTGATCGAATTATTGTCAATAGTTCTGCCGAAAAAAGATTAGAAGAAACGATAAAAACAGCTTTGTATACAGGCAATAATATTTTAATGGTTATTGATTTAGAAACGAATAACCCAAGATATTTTAGTAGAGATTTAATGTGCCCAACAACCGGAATTGCATACCCGAATCCAGAGCCAAACACCTTTTCATTCAACTCACCAAAAGGAGCTTGTACTTCTTGTAGTGGACTAGGAATCACAAACGAAGTAAACCTAAAAAAGGTTATTCCAGATAACTCAACTTCAATAAAAAACGGTGGAATTATTCCTTTAGGTGAACAAAAAAATAGTTGGATTTTTAAACAATTACAATTAATAGCAGAACGATATAATTTCAAATTAAGCGATCCAATAAATAAAATCCCAAAAGAAGCACTTGATGTGATTTTAAATGGTGGGAACGAAAAATTCAATATTGAATCCAAAGCAGCTGGAGTAACAAGAAATTACGAAATTGATTTTGAAGGAATTATTTCATTCATCAACAGTCAATATAAAAACAGTGAATCTACATCGATAAAAAGGTGGGCAAAAGATTTTATGGACGAAGTTTCCTGCTCAACTTGCAATGGAAATCGCCTTAAAAAAGAAGCATTATATTTTAAGATTCTTAACAAAAACATTAGTGAATTAGCTAAAATGGATGTTACAGAATTGGCCATTTGGTTTGATAATATCGAGAAGAAATTATCTAAAAGACAGTTAATAATTGCGTCAGAGATTTTAAAAGAAATCAGGACTAGAATTCAGTTTTTATTAGATGTTGGTTTAGATTATTTAAACTTAGACAGAACATCAAAATCTTTATCTGGTGGTGAAGCGCAACGAATTCGTCTGGCAACTCAAATTGGTTCGCAATTAGTTGGCGTTTTATATATTTTAGACGAACCAAGTATTGGATTACACCAACGCGATAATCAAAAATTAATAGACTCTTTAATTAAGCTAAGAGATATCGGAAACTCAGTTTTAGTTGTAGAGCATGATAAAGACATGATTGAAAGTGCAGATTTTGTATTTGATATTGGCCCTGGAGCTGGAAGACATGGAGGTGAAATTGTAAGTGAAGGAACTTTTGAAGAATTAAAAAAACACGATACATTAACTGCCGATTATATTACAGGTAAAAAAGAAATAGCAGTTCCTACAGAAAGAAGAAAAGGGAACGGAAAAAAAATACATTTGAAAGGAGCAACAGGAAATAATTTAAAAAATGTTTCTGTCGATTTTCCTTTAGGAAAAATGATTTGTGTTACTGGGGTTTCTGGAAGTGGAAAATCAACATTGATAAACGAAACTTTATATCCTATTTTAAACGCTCATATTTATCGTGGCGTAAAAAAACCAATGCCCTACAAAAGCATAAAAGGAATAGAGCACATAGATAAGGTTATAGACATTGACCAATCTCCAATCGGAAGAACACCAAGATCAAATCCAGCAACGTACACAGGAACATTTGGTGAAATTAGAAGTTTGTTTGCAAAAACTGCAGAAGCCGCAATTAGAGGTTATAAACCTGGACGATTTTCATTTAACGTAACTGGAGGAAGATGCGAAACGTGCCAAGGTGGAGGAGTTCGAGTTATAGAAATGAACTTTTTACCAGATGTTCATGTAGAATGCGAAACATGTCAAGGAAAACGCTTTAATAGAGAAACCTTAGAGATTCGTTATAAAGGAAAATCAATTGCAGATATTTTAGGGATGACGATTGATGAAGCTGTTTTGTTTTTTGAAAAAGTTCCAAAAATCCACAGGAAAATTAAAACAATTAAAGACGTTGGTTTAGGATATATCACCTTAGGACAACAATCTACAACGCTTTCTGGAGGAGAAGCACAACGTATAAAATTAGCATCAGAATTATCTAAAAGAGACACCGGGAATACTTTTTATATTTTAGATGAACCCACAACTGGCTTACATTTTGAAGATATTAGAGTTTTAATGGATGTTTTAAATAAATTAGCAGATAAAGGAAATACTGTTTTAATTATTGAACACAATTTAGACGTTGTAAAATTAGCAGATTACATTATTGATATTGGAATGGAAGGTGGAAAAAAAGGCGGAGAAGTTTTATGTTTCGGAACTCCAGAACAAGTATCAAAACACAAAACCAGCTATACTGCTAAATTCCTTAAAAAGGAATTAAAACATTAATGTCACATTGAGCAAAGTCGAAATATTGAAAAAAGTACTAACTTAGCACGTTTGCCAAAAAATTATTTTGGTTACAGAATAAAAATAAAAAAATTAAAGAAGATAGATTATGAACCCGAAGGAAGACAGAAAAGTAAGAGAAAAGTTAGATCAAAAAACATGGAATCAAATAAAAACAAATGATTCTTGGGCAATTTTTAAAATCATGTCGGAATTTGTTGAAGGATATGAAAAATTAAGCAAAATAGGACCTTGTGTTTCTATTTTTGGTTCAGCAAGAACAAAAACAGAAGACCCTTTTTATAAACTTGCAGAAGAAGTTGCTTTTAAATTAACACAAAATGGCTTTGGTGTTATTACTGGTGGTGGACCTGGAATTATGGAGGCAGGAAATAAGGGTGCATACAGAGGAAAAGGAACATCTGTTGGCTTAAACATAGAATTGCCCTTTGAACAACATGATAATCCATGGATTGATAATGATAAAAACCTAGAATTCCATTATTTCTTTGTTCGAAAAGTAATGTTTGTAAAATATTCTCAAGGTTTTGTTGTAATGCCTGGAGGTTTCGGAACAATGGATGAATTATTTGAAGCTATTACTTTGATACAGACAAAAAAAATTGGTCGTTTTCCAATAGTTTTAGTTGGTAGAGATTTTTGGAGCGGATTGTTAGATTGGATTAAAAAAACATTAATAGCTGAAGGAAATATTAGCGAAGAAGATTTAAATTTATTCAGAATTGTTGATACCGCAGACGAAGCTATTGATCATTTAAATAAATTTTACTCAAAATACAGCCTGAAACCAAACTTCTAATAAAACTGTTACATACTTTTTTCATTATTAAAAGTATAATCATTTATAAAAAATCAATCTCGAATTGAAACTGAAGTTATTATTTTTTTGTTTAATTACATTATTTGTAACTCGTATTTGTGCACAAACAAATTCGATAAAAATCAATGCTGTATTAGATGAAAAAAATGATGCCTTAAAAATTCAACAAGAAATTATTTATTACAATAATTCTAAGGAATCTTTAAAGGAAATCTATCTTCATAATTGGGCAAATAGCTTTAAAGATAAAAACACGCCATTAACCAAAAGGTTGATTGGAGATTATAACAAATCACTATACTTTGCAAAAGATAACGAACGTGGTTTTAGTAAAATTTTAAATTTATCTGTTGATTTCGAAAGTATTCAATTCAAAACAGAAGAAGGTGCAGAAGATATTCTTAAAATTGAATTAAAAAAAGTTTTACAACCTCTTGATTCTGTTTTAATAAAAGCTTCATATACTGTAAAAATCCCTAGTTCAAAATTCACAAATTATGGAAAAACAACAAATGGATACCATTTAAGATATTGGTATTTAACACCCGCTGTTTTTACGAACGAATGGCAAATAACAAGCAATCTAAATACTGATGATTTATTTATTGATCCAACTAATTACAATATCAATATTAAAATTCCTAACGATCATTTTTTAAGAAGTAACTTAATCCAGAAAAAAGAGAGTTTTATTTATAATTTATCCGGAAACAATAAAACAGATGTAGTTTTAAGCATCAATAAAACAAACAATTACACAACATATAAAACGGACAAGATTGATGTAATTACTGATATTTCACCAAAAGGGATCAATAAAAAACTAACTACTGATCTTTTAAATAGAGAACTCTTTTTTATTGAAAAATATTTAGGCCCATACACACATAATGAGTTGTTCGTTGATGAAATATCTCAAAACAAAAATCCTATTTACGGTTTAAATCAATTACCAAAATTCTTAAGTCCGTTTTCTGATGTGTTCGATAGAGATATCACCTATTTTAAAGCTATAGTTCGAAAGTATTTAGAAAACACATTGCTTCTAAATAGACGAACAGACTATTGGTTGATAGACGGAATTCAAACTTATTTAATGATGGAATATGTGAAAGAATTCTATTCTGATGTAAAATTATTAGGAACAGTTTCTAAAGCTTGGGGAGTTAGAAATTTTAATTTTTCTAAATTAGATTTTAATGATAAATATCCGTTTGTGTATCAATTTGGAGCAAGAAGGTTTTTAGACCAAGCACTAACAACAAGAGCAGATTCTTTATCTAATTTTAACAGAAAAATTGCAAATAAATATAAAGCTGGCCTAGGGCTTCAATACTTAAAAGGCTATTTAGGGGATTCAATCATCAATCAAAGCTTAAAAGAATTTTTCGATTCTAATAAATTAAAAATAATTTCGAGTACTAGGTTTAAGGAAATAATTTCTTCTAAAACTGACAAAGACCTGGAGTGGTTTTTTGGAGATTATATCAACACCAATAAAAAGATTGATTACACGATAAAAAAAATAGAAAGCAAGAATGATTCTTTATATATCAACATAAAAAACAAAAGAAATATTACTGCTCCAGTCGCTTTATATGGTGTAAAAAACAAAGAAATTAAATTTAAAAAATGGGTTACTGGTGTCGACTCTACAAAAACAGTAACTATTGCCAAAGGAGATTTTGATAAAATCTCTTTGAATTACGAGCAGTTATACCCTGAATACAACACCTTAGACAATTGGAAAAATGTGGGAAAAAGCATTTTAAACAAACCCATACAGTTAAAGTTAATAAAAGATATTGAAGACCCGTATTACAACCAATTGTTTTATCAACCAGAATTAGGGTATAATTATTATGACGGAATTACTTTAGGTTTAAAACTACACAACAAACCGATTATTCCTCGAAATTTTATTTTTAAACTTGTTCCCTCTTATGCAACAAAAAGTCAATCTTTTACCGGTTTGGCCTCTGTTATATACAATCAATTTTTTGAAAAATCTAAAATTCAAAATATTATATACGGTCTTTATGCAAGTAATTTTCATTATGCTCCAGATTTATCTTACGGAGTGTTCGCACCGTATATTTCAACAATTTTTAGACGTAAAAGTCTACGAGATGTTGGCGGAAGCTCTTTAACAATAAAGTATGTAAATATCCACAAAGAAACAGCACAAGGAAGCGTAACAAATGAAGAAGATATTTATAATGCTTTAAACATAAAATACATTAACTCAAAACCCAATATCATAGAAGGTGTTTCCTACAAAATTAACGCAGATATTTCATCAAATTTTACAAAATTTTCTACTGACATTAGATATAGAAAATTAACAGCAAAAAACAGACAATTAGATTTTCGCTTTTTTGGAGGAGCTTTTTTAAATAACAAAACAACCGGAGATTATTTTAGTTTTGGATTAGATAGACCTTCAGATTATTTGTTTGAACAAAATTATTTTGGAAGATCAGAAAGTTCAGGGATTTTTAGCCAACAAGTTATTATAAATGATGGTGGTTTTAAATCTGTTTTACCAACTCGATTTGCAAATCAATATATGGCTTCATTTAACTCTAGTATTGGGCTTTGGAAATGGGTAGAATATTACAACGATGTTGCTTTTCTAAAAAACAAAGGAGAAAGTACTTACTTTGCTTATGAAAACGGAATCCGTTTTAACTTTATTCACAATATTTTAGAAATCTATTTTCCAATGTATTCAAACAATGGCTGGGAAATAACTCAAGAAGCATATCCAAGTAAAATCCGTTTTGTATTAACAGCAAGACCTTCTACTATTTACAACTTTTTTAGAAGAGGTTTTCTGTAGTTGATTATTTTTTGCTGATTTCGTATTTTTTTGCTGTTTTTCACAGTTTCATTACGATATTCTCAACGAAATAAAATATTTTTAAATTTCAGTCAAAAAACTTACCTTTGCAAAAGTCTATAAATTATATAATTATGCCTCAAGATACAGCAGTTTCTAATTCAACAAATTTATCTTTTAATGATTTTAAAAAAGAAGTTTTAAATGATTATAGAATTGCGCGCTTAAGTAGAGAATGTAGTTTATTAGGCCGTAGAGAGGTATTGACCGGTAAAGCTAAATTCGGGATTTTCGGAGACGGAAAAGAAGTGCCTCAATTAGCTATGGCTAAAGCTTTTAAAAACGGAGATTTTAGATCTGGTTATTATAGAGATCAAACATTTATGATGGCAATTGGACAATTAACTGCACAACAGTTTTTTGCAGGTTTGTATGCTCATACTGACATCAATGTTGAACCAATGTCTGCAGGTCGTCAAATGGGAGGTCATTTTGCAACACACTCTTTAGATGAAAATGGTGATTGGAAAAACTTAACTAAACAGAAAAATTCTTCTGCTGATATTTCTCCAACTGCTGGACAAATGCCTCGTTTATTAGGACTAGCTCAAGCATCAAAAATTTATAGAAATGTAAAAGGATTAGAGAAATTCACAAACTTTTCTAATGAAGGAAACGAAGTTGCCTGGGGAACAATTGGAAACGCAAGCACTTCTGAAGGTTTATTTTTTGAAACAATAAATGCTGCTGGTGTATTACAAGTACCAATGGTTATGAATGTTTGGGATGATGAATATGGAATCTCCGTTCACGCAAAACATCAAACAACAAAAGAGAATATTTCTGAAATTTTAAAAGGATTTCAAAAAGAAAACGACACAAACGGATATGAAATTTTTGTAGTAAATGGTTGGGATTATGTACAATTAATCGATGTATATAATAAAGCATCAGAAATTGCAAGAACAAAACACATTCCTGTTTTAATTCATGTTAAAGAATTAACACAACCACAAGGACATTCAACTTCTGGCTCACACGAAAGGTATAAATCTCCAGAACGATTACAATGGGAACAAGAATTTGATTGTTTAAATCAAATGCGTAAATGGATTATAGAATTTCAATTAGAAGATGAAAACGGAAATGCTTTAAAATTTATCGATTCTGAAGAAGAGTTAATAGTAATTGAGAAAGAAGCAAAAAAAGAAGTTTCATTAGCAAAAAGAAATGCGTGGAGTTCTTTTACAAACGAAATAAAATCAGAAGTTGCAACTGCTGTAATTTTACTTGAAAGAATTGCGCAAAAAAGTAGCAACGGAACTTTTATCACCAAATATAAAAACGATTTAACTGCAATTACAGAGCCTATTAGAAAAGATATTCTAGTTGCTTGCAGAAAAACATTACGTTATTTAAAAGATGAAAATTTTGCAGAGAAAATTGAATTGCAAAACTTCATAAAATCATCTATTGATAATGCAGCTATGAAATATTCTTCTCACTTATTAAGTGAAACAGAACTAGCAACAGAAAATGTAATTGCAGAAAAAGCAACCTACGCTTCTGAGCAAAATTTAGTCGATGCACGTGTAATTATGCGTGATAATTTTGATGCAATTTTAGCAAAATACCCTGAAGTTTTAATTTTTGGTGAAGATGCTGGACATATTGGTGATGTAAATCAAGGTTTAGAAGGTTTACAAGAAAAATTTGGCGAATTGAGAGTTTCTGACACAGGAATTAGAGAGGCAACCATTTTAGGACAAGGAATTGGAATGGCAATGCGTGGCTTAAGACCAATCGCTGAAATACAATATTTAGATTACTTATTATACGCTTTACAAATAATGAGTGATGATTTAGCAACGTTGCGTTACCGAACTTTTGGTAAACAAAAAGCGCCGTTAATTATAAGAACTCGTGGGCATAGATTAGAAGGAATTTGGCATTCTGGATCTCCGATGGGCGGAATCATAAATAACATTCGCGGAATTCATGTCTTAGTTCCAAGAAACATGACAAAAGCTGCAGGGTTTTACAATACTTTACTAGAAGGAGATGATCCTGCTTTGGTTATTGAATGTTTAAACGGATATCGTTTAAAAGAAGAGTTACCAACTAATTTAGGAGAATTTAAAACTCCAATTGGAGAAGTAGAAACAATTAAAGAAGGAACAGATATTACCATAATTTCTTACGGATCTACCTTAAGAATTATCGAAGAAGCTGCTAAGGAATTAGCACAAGTTGATATTAATGTAGAAATTGTTGATGCTCAAAGTTTATTACCTTTTGATGTGAATCACGATACCGTGAAATCAGTTGCAAAAACAAATCGTTTATTGGTTGTTGATGAAGATGTTCCCGGTGGAGCTTCCGCTTATTTATTACAAGAAATTGTAGAAAACCAAAACGGATATCAATATTTAGATAGCAAACCTCAAACATTAACTGCAAAAGCCCACAGACCCGCTTATGGAACTGATGGAGATTATTTCTCTAAACCATCTTCTGAAGATATTTTTGAAAAGGTGTACGAAATGATGCACGAAGTAAATCCTTTAAAATATAAAAGTTTGTACTAGGCTTTCTTCAAAATAACATTACCAATTGCGCATTGCAAACAACGTTTCTTTGCGCAATAGTTGTTTTTAAGCTGTAATAAAGCTTGTGTTTCAAAAGCATTTTTAGAACTTATTTTCAATTCATTAAATTTATCAATTATTGAATTTTTTTCTGACTTTAATTGTTGAATCAAGCATAAAAATTCAGTTTCTTCAACCTCTCCTCTACCCTTTAAATAATTAAATTTTAGCGGAATTATTGTATTAATCAACAATAAATCCACAAACGGTTTTGTGAGCTTTTTAGCTATTTTTCTTGATGTTGCTTTAAACGTATAGTGCGTTTTCCAAAAGTCATTTAATTCAACCGTAAACAACTGATAGAATACTTTTAAATCAGACGTTTCAATTAGTTTTGAAAACAAATTTTGATGTTTATGATACAATGAAGACAATTGCGCAATTCGTATCGTTGGAAAATTTGTTGGACGCATTCTAAAAAACTGAAATTGTCCATTATGAATTGGTTTTAAATTGAATTTATGTTTCAAATACTCATATTCAGTTTTTAATTTGATGACATATTTTTCTTCGGATGATTCTTCTAAAAACCCAGCTTGACCAAAAAACAAAGCCTGCAACTTAAACGCATCATTTTGTAATTTTCTAACTCTAAAAAAATCAATTGAATTTGCGAAATTTAAAAATGCATCAGCATTGGTTTTCAATCCGAAATTCTTTGCCAATAATTTAAAAAGCACCGCTTCATAATCATTATTAGAATCGCTTAATAATTGATTGATCAAGATTGATTTCTCTTCTAATCGTTCAAAAAATAACCGCTCTTTCCAATTTTCTAACACAAAAGTATCGATTGTAGGTATTAATTTTTCACAAGGAATCCAACGTTGCTCTTTTGAGTATAGCTTTCTGTAATTCAATAACAAATCCTTCGCTACTATTCTAGAAATATTTAGCGTTGGTAAAGACAAATTATCTTTGCTAAAAACTTCAACATCATCTTCCCAAACAACGTGTAAAATTACCGAATCATAATTAGAATCGTTTTCATGTTGATGCAAATACCAATCAGAAGATTTCACATGAATTTCTAAATTTCCAACCCATAAAATGTTGTCAATTCTTATTTTAGCATTTAAAAAATCTGGACCAGAATTGGAATTATGAATTCCTGAAGAAATAATTTCAATTTGATTTGATTCTGTCGATCGTAAATTTATTTTGGTAAACAATTGATGTTTCCAAACATAATGAAGGAAATCTTCTTTCATAACAATACATTTTTTCTTTTTCGCTTATCAATTTACAAAAAATATCTCTATACAACCTGTCTCTTATACACATCTCCGAGCCCACGAGACAGGCAGAAATCTC
>OLID01000448.1_pt1 | contig 17640 bp, 10 predicted proteins | sample 1609361 | NCBI WGS metagenome assembly OLID01 (sample SAMN05416778, study PRJEB24817) | seawater metagenome | isolation source: Sea water | place: Canada:Atlantic | collected 2013-07
GTGGGCTCGGAGATGTGTATAAGAGACAGTTGTAATGGTCATAAACTTTTGATGCCATGGCCATTTTTCTGTTTAATTCAGTTTCCTCTGTGATTAAAGTAATGTTATTGGCTTCAGCGAATTTTGCTTGCTCTCTGTTGATCATTTCTGCCGCTTCAGATTGCTTTTCACTTGCCAATTGACGCGTTAGAATATACGCTTCCATTAGGTCGTAAGATTGCTCGGCAACTTCTTCCATATTTACAATTTTCGCATAATCCTCCTTTAAAACAATATTGATTATTTCAAAATAACGAACAACTGAATCCTTATACGTTGTACTTCCATTGAAGTCTTTAACAGACTTGGCGTTTTTTAGAGCAAGATCCGACGAAACGATTAATTCCATTCTACGTTTTTCTACTTTTCTCGCACTTTTTCCATGAGATACAGTTCGGGTATAATCCCACATATCTGCTTGTATTTGTTGGTAACCAGCATTTAATGATTCCATGTATGTCACTGCATCTTGGGCGAATGAATAAGCTGTGAATAGAGCAGCAAAAAGGGTTAATTTCAGTTTCATTATTTTAATTTTAGCAAAGTTAGTTATTTAATGGTTTGAATATAATCTTGAATAATAGTAAATGTTTCTTCAATTTCTATATCGTGAGAAATTTCCTTCAAAAATGATTCATTATAGGTTTTCATAAAAGGACTTAATTCATAAATGTCGTTATCGTAAGCCAAGGATTTCGCAGTATATGATTTTGATTCAGACTCGTATAAGTCAATTATTTTGAGTTTAATGTCATGATTTTTTTGTTGGACATCAATTTTTTCCATTAAGGAAACGGTTTCCTTATCTAATTTTTTTCTGTTTTCATAGAACAATTGTGTTAGTGCATTAATTTCCGCACGTGAATTATCATTTTTTTGACGCTCAATGCTTTTGGACTTTAATTCGTCTATGGGCAAAGGTTTTTGAGGTGTATAATACATTTTTTTCTCAACTTCCGGAAGGACAATACTATTGCTATAGGAAGACTCGTAAAAATTTAGCATTGAATCAATTGGAGTTAATTCTATGTCCGGCAGAACACCCCTGTTTTGATTGGTTGTTAAATTAATTCGATAGAGACCAATGTTCGTCATTTTAACATATCCCCATTCAGGATTCTCAGGCGTAACACCTGATAAAAAGGAAGTTGAAATTGGGTCAACTGGAAGTATATTTTGTCCTGTTGCTTTCCCAAACGATTTTTGACCGACAATTAATCCACGGTTATAGTCTTGAATCGCAGCAGCAACGACTTCCGAAGCGGATGCCGAATTTTCATTAATCATTATGGTGAGTGGACCAGTATAAATTGCTCCTCGGTTAAAGTCTTTATAGGTAAAAAGATTTTTTTCAGCATCACTTTTAACGAGTATTGGACCATAATCAATAAAAATTCCTACCAAATCGATGGCTTCTTTTAATGACCCGCCTCCGTTGTTCCGCAAATCTAATATTAGACCAGATATACTTTCCTTCTTGAGTTTAATTAGTGCTTTCGCAAGGTCATTTGCGCACCCTAATTCTGATGTGTCTGTCCAATTCATGTAAAAATCAGGTAAGGAAATGTATCCAATCTTTGATTCCCCGACTAATAAGGCTGATTTGATGATATCACCATCACTGTACACTTTGCCTTTTGTTATTTCTACATTTTTAATATTATTGTCTAAGTCTTCTAATGTAATCGTTAACGTATTTGTTTCATTACTTCTAAATAATTTTTCAAATTCAGACATAGAATAACCACTCGTTAGATGTGTTTCGCCCTCTCCAAACTTCAGGGATAGAATTTCGTCTCCGGGATGTATTTCACCCGAAAGCCATGCACTGCTTCCAGGGAATGTTTTAATAATTTCAATATTTCCTGATCTGTTTTTCTGGTAGCTAATTCCGTAAATTTCGCGTTCACTTGTTAGTTCTTCGGAAAATTCTTGGTTCATCTCAGCGTTGAAATAATTTGAATGAGGATCAAAAGTTGATGCAATTGTGTTTAGATAAACCAATTCAAGATATGAACTATCTTCGACAAGATCAGTGAAATATTCTGCATACCTGTCCTTAATTTCATTTACGGAAACACTCCAGTATAAAGGAATGGAATCCGAGGCATATTCAAAATCTCTGGAACGTAATTTCTCAACAACATTGTTTTGAACGGATTCAATAATAATATTCTTCCACTTTTTCGAGAGCAATGCATCATTATTGCTCGTTAGATTAGAAATTAACGCTGTTTCTTGCGGAATTTTAGTGTTAAATACAGCCATTGCTAACTTCTCGGCCTTTTTGATATTCCCATAATATAAAATGGCAAGAGTATCAAAATATTTTTGAGAACCTTTTATTAAATCATCTTGCAACAATGAAGAAAGAGCATTTATTTCTAATCGCATTGATGCAGGAAATAGTAAACTATCGCTATCTAGATTATCAATAAAAGCAATATGAATTTGAGATGCCAAATTTGGATCCATGTTCGGTTTTAACAAATGATATTCCTTCATCATGGAAGTAATTTGTTTCCCCTTCTGAGCAACGGATATCTTATCCTGCCCAAAGCCGATATTGAGCAGGAAGTTACTTACGATAAGTAATGTTAGGATTCGCAAGGTATTCATTTACACATTAATCAATTTCTACACCCTGCTGATTGAGCACTTTTTTAACATACCAACCGAAAAAGGCGAGATATGCAAAACAAAAAACGGCAACGATGTAAGAGTTGTGAATACCAATTAAGTCGCCTATAAATCCTTGTAGCGGAGGAATAATAGCTCCTCCAAAAATCATCATTATTAACAATGATGACCCCTTAGTCGTGTGATTTCCAAGTCCAGCAATAGAGAGTGAAAAAATGCAAGGCCACATAATCGAACAAAATAGGCCACCACTTACAAAGAAGAAAACAGCCAATGGGCCTTCAGAAAACATTCCCAACAACATCATAATTACTCCTAAAAGACTAAAAACAATTAATGTTATTCCTGTTTTATCACGCGTTGCGATAAGTGTTAGAATGAGCAATACAACAAATGGCCAGTAGTTAAAGAAACTTGAAACCTCAGTACCCATTAACCAATTAGATCCAATTATAAGGGCGAAGGCGGCAGACCCAACTATGAACTGAGCAACGATTTTTTTCGTGCCCGAAATGGTAAAAACACCTATACTTTGCAGCCATCTTCCAATCATTAATGAGCCCCAATAGAGAGAAATAAAATGAGCAGTTTCAGCTGGTTTCAATCCTAAAATGTTGGACTGTTGCATAAGTGTTGGTAAGTTGCTCTGAATTGAAACTTCTACACCCACATAAACGAAAATTGCAATCATCCCAAGTACTAGTTGCGGATAATGAAAAACAGATTTACGTTTTTCAACTGAAGAGTCTTCGGTTATTTCATCTTTTTTGGTAGCATTCAAGTCAGGTAGTTTGGCACGAGATAAAATAAAAGCCAACACAATAAAACTGATTGCCAAAATAATATAAGGTAATTCGACACTTGCTATCGTCACTAAATTGGAGTCAGCCCCAGATATTTTACCAAAAATCAGTGAATTAAAAATAATTGGTCCTAACATAGTTCCAACACTATTCACACCGCCTGCTAAACTGACACGATGTGCTCCAGTTTTAGCATCTCCAAGAGCAATGACATACGGATTTGCAACAATTTGTAATAAAGAAAATCCTAAACCAACGACAAATAGCGAAATTAACATTAACCAAAACGAACCTAATTCTGCGGCCGGCACAAATCCAATCGCACCTATTGCTGAAATAACTAAACCGCCCACAAGTCCCTTTTTAGCACCATATTTGTGCAAAGGATCAGAACCAAGAGTTGATTTTAAAAAGTAGATGAGAGAACCAACAAAATAGGCAGTATAAAAAGCAAATTCAACTAGTTGTGATTGCCACTGTTGAAGATCGAACTTATCTTTGAATAAACCAATCAATATGGTATTTGAGGCAGCCACAAACCCCCAAAAGAAAAACACAGTGGTAAGCGTGATTAACGCACTATAATTGGTCTTTTTTATATTGTTCGTCATTATGTGTGAGTAATTTTCGGAGTGTAAAATAAGTAGAAATTTTCAGTATTGATTCATGTAATTCCAAATAGTGATAAAACCATCATTTCAATAATTTGTAATTTAGCTAAATGGAACCATAAATTGATGTTTTCCATAATTATAAAACGCTCCAAAATGATTACGGGAAAAAACTATGTAGGATATAATTTAATGGGAACGGGCACAACTAAATTCAGAACATTTAGTCCGTTATTAAATAAATTTAATTCTTGGGATTTTATTGAAGCGACGGATTCCGAAGTGAATTTGGCAGTAGATAAAGCTTGGGATGCATTTAAGCAGTATAGAAAAAGGACACCGGCGGAGCGTGCAATGTTTTTGGAGCTCATAGCGACTGAAATCGAATTGTTAGGCGATAAGCTTATTGAAGTTTATATGTTAGAATCGGGTTTGCCTGAATCACGAGCGATTGCAGAACGCACCAGAACGTTGTTGCAGTTAAGGTCCTTTGCGGCATATCTAGAGGAGAATGATTCTATGTTTTTCATTCATCCTAAAAGTACCGAACTACTGAGCAAAAAACTCATCCCTCTGGGTCCAGTAGTTGTTTTTGGAGCAAGTAATTTCCCTCTGGCCTATTCAACGGCTGGAGGAGATACCGTAAGCGCGTTAGCAGCTGGGTGTCCCGTTATTGTGAAAAGTCATCCAATGCATGCTGGAACAGGGGAATTAGTGGCTGCTGCGGTAATCAAGGCTGCTCTTTCTGCTGGAATGCCAGATGGAGTGTTTTCAAATTTAAATTGTGGAGACCACCGAGTTGGAATTCAATTGGTTCAACATAATTCCATAAAAGCGGTTGGATTTACTGGAAGTTTAAAAGGTGGAAGAGCGCTGTTTGATATCGCAAACCGAAGACCTGAGCCAATTCCTGTTTTTGCTGAAATGGGAAGTACCAATCCAATTGTAATCTCAGAAAAAACATTGAACAAAAAGTCAGCGTATTGGGCTGAAAAAATTGTTGAGTCAATGATTCAAAGCGCTGGTCAATTTTGTACAAGCCCTGGGTTAATACTGGCTGTAGATTCCGCCGACTTGACTGCTTTTTCTGAATTTTTGACTGAAAAATTAGAGAATAAAAACAATGAATTAATGTTAGGCCAAGTAATAAAAGATTCATTTTCTGAACAAAAGGCAATGATGCTTGCACAAAAAACTACTTCTGTTCTGTCAGATAAATTTACAAACAATACCCTTGATTCAGAACCGACGATATTGATGACAAGCGGTGAGTCATTTATCAATAATAAACTCCTTCATGAAGAAGTTTTTGGTTCATTTTTGATAATCGTAAAGTGCAAGAATCAATTGGAATTGGAAAAGATTGTTGAAAATTTGGATGGGCAATTAACAGGTACATTATTAGTAGATGAATTAGAAATGGAAAATTATTCAAGATTAATCGAAAGTTTTCAATACCGTGTGGGCCGTTTAATCTTTAATGGTGTTCCAACTGGTGTTGAGGTCAGCCAACAAATGAATCACGGTGGACCTTATCCTGCCTCAACAGATTCTCGTTTTACCGCTGTTGGTACGGACAGTATTTTTCGTTGGTTGAGACCAGTTTGTTATCAAAATTGGATCGGAGAATTATTCCTTTAACCACTTAAGCGCATCCTCTTCGTTTGAAAATATTTTTGTTGGGTGACTTTTTTTAGACAAACGCATATACAAATTTCCCATAATGCGATGAGGCAAGGTTGCAAGTACCAAGGCTTCCTTTTTTTTAATTTTCATTCGGCCTTTCTCGAAAAACTTTTCCGTTGCACCCTTTTCCGTTGAAGCACCTTTATTGAAAATGATTAAAAAAAGTGCACGCGGTTCGGTTTTGTGTTTAGTAAAAAAGAAATAATTTAAGTCTAAATCGTCAACATCCAATCGAGCATCTTCTTTTACTACTATTTTGAAAATAGTGTTCCCCAACATTGAAATATGAACTTTTTCCGTTTCTAATTCTGGATTAATCATAATAAATACATGAATTAATCAGGGTTTATTTTCTGCAAACTAGCAAAAAAACACGATAAATTGCATTAATTTATAGATAAATGTATTTTTTTGAGTTGATTTTTTTGAGATTAATTCTCGCTAATAGCTTAAAGATTAACTGTTTTTCGAATATTAATCTCCTTTAATTGAAGCATTTCTATAACCGTTTTCACAATGGAATTTGCATCGAATCCAGCATCTTCCCATAATTCCTCTTGGGTTCCGTGATGAATGTATTCATCTTTTATTCCCAATCGAACGATTTCTGCTGAATATTTTTGGTCAGACATAAACTCAATTACGGCTGAGCCAAATCCACCCATTAAACAGCCATCTTCAACGGTGATAATTTTATTGAATTTTGAAAAGACTTCGTGCAACATGATTTCGTCAATCGGTTTGACAAAACGCATATCGTAATGAGCAATGGAAGCACCACTTTCCTTTAATTCATCGATTGCTTTTTGTGCAAAATTACCGGGATGACCAATTGTTAAAATAGCAATATCGTTCCCAGTAGTTACTTTTCGCCCAGTTCCAACTTTTATTTTTTGAAATGCCGTTTTCCATTCTGTTTGAACTCCTTTTCCTCTTGGGTAACGTATTGAAAACGGACCCATGTTTTCGAGTTGTGCTGTGAACATTAAATTACGCAGTTCACTCTCATTCATTGGTGCACTGACAATCATGTTCGGAATACAGCGCATATAGGCCAAATCGTAAGCTCCATGGTGCGTTGCGCCATCAGCGCCAACTAATCCACCACGATCTAAGCAGAATACGACATTTAAATTTTGAAGTGCAACATCGTGTAAAACTTGATCAAACGCCCTTTGCATAAAAGATGAATAGATATTGCAAAATGGAACCATTCCTTGCGTCGCCAATCCCGCAGAAAACGTAACAGCATGTTGCTCAGCGATGCCAACATCAAATGTCCTATTCGGCATTGCTTCCATCATAATGTTTAAGGAACAACCCGATGGCATTGCGGGAGTAATTCCCATGATTTTATCATTCTTTTCAGCTAATTCTACAATTGAATAGCCAAAAACATCTTGGTACTTAGGAGGTTCAGGAGATTTAGGAACAATTTTCACTATTTCACCTGTATCTTTATTGAAAACCCCTGGAGCATGCCATTGCGTTGGATTTCCTTCTTCGGAAAACTTAAATCCAGCTCCTTTTCGGGTGACGCAATGCAATATTTTTGGCCCAGGAATGTCCTTTAAATCGCTCATGATTTTAGCCATTCCAATCACGTCGTGCCCATCAATTGGACCGAAATATCTAAAATTAAGTGATTCGAATAAGTTACTTTGCTTCAAAAGAGAACCTTTCAAGGCTGAAGATATTTTGGAAGCGACAGATTGAGCATCTGGTCCGAACTTGGAAATTTTCCCAAGTAAATTCCAAACTTCATCTTTTACTTTGTTGTAGGTATGTGAAGTAGTTATATCCGTCAAATAGTCGCGTAATGCGCCCACATTTGGGTCGATTGACATGCAATTGTCGTTCAAAACAACCAATAAATTTGCGTCCTTTTCATATCCCGAATGATTTAACCCTTCAAATGCCAAACCTGCCGTTAACGCTCCATCACCAATTACAGCAATGTGTTGTCTGTTCTTTTCTCCCTTATAATTATTTGCAACCGCCATTCCCAAGGCTGCGGAAATAGAAGTTGAAGAGTGACCAACACCAAACGTGTCAAATTCACTTTCAGATCTTTTAGGGAAACCAGAAATTCCACCTTTCAAGCGATTTGTATGAAATTGTTCTCTACGACCGGTAAGAATTTTGTGACCGTAAGCTTGATGTCCAACATCCCAAACCAATTGATCAACAGGTGTATTGAACACATAATGCAAGGCAACAGTCATTTCTACAACACCCAAGCTCGCTCCAAAATGGCTGTTTCCAATCTCGGAAATTACGTCGACAATGTACTGACGCAATTCATCAGAAATTTGGGGTAAATCATCAAGGCCGAACTTCGAACGAAGATCTTCGGGCAGTTGAATCTGCTCTAAAAATGGTCCTGCTTTATAATTTCCCATAAACTCTTACTGTCAGTAAAATTAACCCTTAAACAAATGGTTAACAAACAAAATTCATGAATATTTTACGATTAGAACTTTTTAACGTTTTACAATTCGGTAATTTGGGGGAATTTCAAGGGATTTTTTAGAATCAAAATGTGTAACTTTGCGAATTCAAAATTCCAAGTAGAATGAGCAAAAATTATACAACGTACCAAGGTTTAGATTTACCAAATGTCGCTAGTCGCGTTTTAGAAAACTGGGAGAAAAATGCCATTTTTCAAAAATCGATTGAAACACGTGATGGAAACAAACCGTTCATTTTCTTCGAAGGTCCACCTTCTGCAAATGGGTTGCCTGGAATTCACCATGCAATGGGCCGTTCGATTAAAGATATTTTTTGTCGCTACAAAACGCTGAAAGGATTTCAAGTAAAACGTAAAGCTGGTTGGGATACACATGGTTTACCAGTTGAATTGGGAGTTGAAAAAGAACTTGGAATTACAAAGGAAGATATCGGAACTAAAATTACGGTTGAAGAATACAACAAAGCGTGTAAGGAAGCAGTAATGCGTTACACGGATATTTGGAATGATTTGACGCGCAAAATGGGATATTGGGTAGATATGGAAAATCCATATGTTACCTACGAACCAAAATACATGGAATCGGTTTGGTGGTTGTTGGGTCAATTGTACGAGAAAAATTTAATCTACAAAGGATACACAATTCAACCATATTCACCAAAAGCGGGAACAGGATTGTCAACGCATGAGCTGAATCAACCGGGTTGTTATCGAGATGTAACGGATACGACGATAGTTGCACAGTTTAAAATGCTTGACGGTCAACAAACGCCATTTGGGGTTGATAAAGACATTCATTTTTTGGCTTGGACAACAACACCTTGGACTTTGCCTTCGAATACGGCATTGACAGTTGGACCAAAAATTGAATATGTTTTGGTGAAATCGTTTAACCAGTACACCTTCGAACCAATCAGCGTAGTTTTAGCCAAAAATTTAGTTGGAAAACAATTTGACAAGAAGTTTTTCGCTGTTGAGAATGAGGCTGATTTAGCTGCATTTAATCAAGGAGATAAAACAATTCCTTTCTTCGTCGTTGGTGAATGTTTTGGGAAAGATTTAGCAGGAATTAAATTCGAACAGTTGTTGCCATACGCACAACCTTATGAAAACGCTGACAAAGCATTTCAGGTAATCACAGGAGATTTCGTTACAACGGAAGACGGAACGGGAATTGTACATACGGCGCCAACGTTTGGTGCGGATGATGCGAAAGTGGCTGCGGATGCAGGTGTTCCAGGATTACTGGTGTTGGATGACAAAGGAAATCCAGTTCCATTGGTTGATTTGCAAGGAAAATTTACTTCTCACATGGGTGAATTTGCAGGATTGTATGTCAAAAACGAATATTACAACGAAGGTGAAGCTCCAGAAAAATCAGTAGATGTAGAAATTGCAATTAAACTGAAAACGGAGAATAAAGCATTTAAAGTAGAGAAATATACACACAGTTACCCGCATTGTTGGAGAACCGATAAGCCTGTTTTGTATTACCCATTGGACTCATGGTTTGTGAAAGCAAGTCAAGCGAAAGAACGAATGCAGGAACTGAACAATACAATCAATTGGAAACCGGAATCAACGGGAACTGGACGTTTTGGAAAATGGTTAGAGAACTTAAACGATTGGAATTTATCTCGTTCGCGTTATTGGGGAATTCCTATTCCTATTTGGTCAACTGAAGAAGGTGATGAACGCGTTTGTATTTCTTCTGTTGAACAGTTAATGAATGAGATTGATAAATCAATTGCTGCTGGAACAATGACGGAACATCCTTTCCCGAATTTTAAAGCAGGTGATATGTCAAAAGAGAATTACGCTCTAATTGATTTACATAAGAATTACATGGACCAAGTCGTTTTAGTTTCTTCTTCAGGAAAGCCAATGAAGCGAGAAGCCGATTTAATTGACGTTTGGTTCGATTCAGGTTCTATGCCGTATGCACAATGGCATTATCCTTTTGAAAACAAAGAAATGATTGACGGTCATACCTCGTTCCCTGCAGACTTTATTGCGGAAGGAGTTGATCAAACACGTGGATGGTTTTATACCTTGCATGCAATCGGAACAATGGTTTTTGATTCTGTAGCATACAAAAATGTCGTTTCAAACGGATTGGTTCTCGACAAAAACGGACAGAAAATGTCGAAACGTTTGGGGAATACAATTGATCCATTTACAACTTTGGATAAGTACGGTGCGGATGCAACACGTTGGTACATGGTTACAAATGCGCAACCGTGGGACAATCTTAAATTCGATTTAGATGGAATTACGGAAACACAACGTAAATTCTTCGGAACGCTGTATAATACATATTCGTTCTTCGCACTCTACGCAAACATTGATGGATTTGATTATTCTGAAGCGAATGTCGCCCTAGAAAATCGACCAGAAATTGACCGTTGGGTGTTATCGAAATTGAATACCTTGGTCAAAGAAGTAGATGACGCATTTGAAACATTTGAACCAACAAAAGCAGGTCGTTTGATTCAAGAATTTGTTACTGATCAGTTATCGAACTGGTACGTGCGTTTATGTAGAAGACGTTTCTGGAAAAGCGATGATGCACAAGATAAACTGTCAGCTTACCAAACGTTATACACTTGTTTAGAAACCGTTTCAGTTTTAGGTTCACCAATTGCTCCGTTTTTCATGGACCAGTTGTTCTCCGATTTGAATGCGGTTACGGGAAGAAATACGGTTGAATCAGTTCACTTGGCAGAGTTTCCAAAGGTGAATGAAGCGCTGATTAATGTTGAATTGGAAGAGCAAATGAATATTGCACAACGCACGTGTTCATTGGTTCTTGGGTTGCGTAAAAAGGAAAATATCCGTGTACGTCAGCCGCTTCAAAAAATCATGGTTCCTGTATTGGACAAAGCATTCGCTGCGAATATTACTCATGTAAAAGAATTAATTCTTTCTGAGTTGAACGTGAAAGAATTGGAGCTGTTAGAAGAAGATAATAGCGTTTTGGTAAAAAGCATTAAACCGAACTTTAAAACAATCGGTCCGAAATACGGTAAGCAAATGAAAGCAATAGCTGGAATGGCTGCGCAGTTTTCAGCGGATGACATTGCTTCAATTGAAGCGAACAATGGTTGGAAAGGTGAAGTAAACGGTGAAGAAATCGTTCTAGATTTAGCTGATTTTGAAATCGTTGCACAAGATATTCCAGGTTGGTTAGTTTCAACAGAAGGAAATTTAACGGTAGCCTTGGATGTAACTATTTCTGATGAATTGAAATCGGAAGGAATCGCTCGTGAATTGGTCAATCGTGTGCAGAACTTGAGAAAAGATTCAGGACTCGAAGTTACAGATCGTATTTTATTAAAAGTCGATACAAACGAGTTGATACAAAACGCTATTTCGGCAAATAAGGAATATATCTGCAATGAAGTGTTGGCCAATAATATTGTTTTTGAAACGTTAGGCGCTGATGCATTGATTACGGAATTGACTGAAGCGGACGATGCGAAGTTGGTTCTAACGAAAAATTAATTTCAGAACTTACCACAAAGAAACAAAGAGCACAAAAGAATGAGTTTAACCTCTTTGTGTCCTTTGTTTCTTTGTGGTTGAAAAATTAACCACCTATTCCAAATCTTTAAACAACCCATTCACCAACGTTTTCTGTCCATCTTTAAACAAATTATACGTGTTAAAGTTGTATAATATTCCTTCGATACAATGAGAAGTTTCATGTAAGTCAATAGTTGTGCATCAAATACAGGGATTAATTCGCTTACTGATTTGAGTTCAATTACAATAGCGTTTTCAACTAATAAGTCACATCTCAAGGCAGTATTGATTTCAATCATTTTGTATTGAACAGGTACTTCGAGCTCGGCTTGAAATGAAATGCCTCTATGTCTCAGTTCATGTTCTAAACATTTGTGATAGACGCTTTCTAGTAGCCCTGGTCCAATGGTTTTATGCACCTCAATTGCCGCGCCATTTATCTCATAAGTTAAATCATCTAAATACTGTTTGCTTAATCTCATTTTAATCGTTTCTTATTTAATTTATGAAAAATTATTCGTGGATTCCAACTTCTATAACTGACAATATGTGTTTCTTTGTTCATTATGAAAATCATCCGTAGGATGTGCTATTTTTTTCAAAATAATTATGCGTTAAATGAACTTTTTGACTAACTTAAAGTAAATGACGACAAATAATACACCACAAGAATTCGATAAGATTGCCCAATTTGTTGAGCGTTTTATTAATCAAACAGACGAATCTATTTTTCTAACCGGAAAAGCGGGAACGGGTAAAACAACCTTGCTTCGGAAAATTGTTAAATCAACGTATAAGCAAACTGTTATTGTTGCGCCAACAGGCATTGCAGCTTTGAATGCGGGTGGGGTTACTATTCACTCTTTTTTTCAATTGCCTTTTGGTGGGTTTATTCCCGATTTTAACGCAAGCGCCGAATTTTCTGGTGGTGTGAAATTGGAGAACAAAAACTCTTTAATGCGTCATTTTAGAATGAATGGTCGCCAAAAAAGCATCCTTCAAAATCTGGAATTGTTAGTCATCGATGAGGTAAGTATGCTTCGTGCAGATATTCTAGATGCGATTGATTGGGTTTTGAGAAATGTTCGAAAAGTAAACCAACCATTTGGCGGAGTTCAAGTGCTTTTTATCGGAGATTTATTGCAACTTCCTCCGGTTGTCAAACCGGCTGAATGGCAGTTTTTACGAAATTATTACCGTGGAATGTACTTCTTCAATGCGTTAGTAATTCAAGAGAAAGCGCCCGTTTATATCGAGTTGGAGAAAGTGTATCGTCAGGACAATGAAGAATTCATCTCAATTTTGAATAACCTGAGAACAAATTCGATTACGCAATCAGATGTAGAAAAATTAAATCAATTTGTTCAAACTGACTTCAATGCAGAAGAACACGACGATTACATCACGTTAACGACACATAATAATACCGCAGATGAAATCAATCAACGCGCGTTAAAAAAACTCGATACGAACAGTAAGTCATACGAAGCGCAAATCACAGGAACGTTTCCAGAGCACCTGTTTCCAATTGACGCCGATATGGAATTAAAAATTGGTGCACAAGTCATGTTTATAAAAAATGATTTGTCTCCCGACAAGGAATATTACAATGGTAAAATGGGAAAAATCATTGCACTGGAGCATGATGAAGTGAAAGTCAATTTTCCAGAGGAGAAAAAAACAATTACTGTTGATCGTTACGAATGGAACAACATAAAGTACAATTTAAATGCTTCTACAGGGGAAGTAGAAGAAGAGATTTTAGGAACGTTTGTTCACTTTCCGCTGAAACTCGCTTGGGCAATTACGGTGCATAAAAGTCAAGGATTAACATTTGAAAAAGCAGTGATTGATGTTTCTAAAGTATTTGTTCCAGGTCAAGCGTATGTTGCATTGTCACGATTACGATCTCTGGAAGGGTTGGTTTTATTAAATCCGATTCGTATCAATGGTTTGTCAAGTGATCAAAATGTTATTGCTTATGCTGAAACAAAAGAAGACGCACCTGCATTGAATGAAAAACTGGATGCTGGAACTTATACGTATTTAAGAGATGTTCTCATGCGTGCATTTGATTGGGTGGAATTACATAATATGTGGAGCAGTCACGTTGCGTCTTATAAACATTTAAGTACTAAATCACTAAAAGGTACAAGTGCAAGTTGGGCAACGCAACAATTACAGATTATAACTGGAACCATGGAGCCTGCAAGGCGATTTAGGGGACAAATTGACCGGTTGTTTTCTGAGCGTAATATTGATACAGAACATATTATTTCGCGCGTTGACGCCGGATATGAGTATTTCTTCAAGGCAATAGACGGAATGGTGTACTCTACATTAAAAAAGATGGCTGAGGCACAACAGAAGAAAAACACAAAGACGTTTAACGAAGAACTTGAGGAGTTAGATCAATTGCTGACCGATACCGTTCTCAGAATGAAAAAGGCACGTATTTTAACGGAAGCTCTGTTGACCGGTCGCGAATTGGACAAACATGTCATTGTAAATCAAGAAATCAAGAATTACAAAACGACAAAAGTTTCGTTGGTGAGAAATGAACTGCGTGAATCTAAAACCACGTTTGATTTCGATACGGATTTTATTGAGGTTAAAACGAAATCTTCTAAAAAGAAAGTTGCGAAGAAAGATAAAGTTTCAACGTATGATCAAACTTTGGAAATGTTGAAAGATGGTAAAACAGTCGACGAAATTGCAAGAGAACGCCAGTTAGGAGAAACAACAATTTATGGACATTGTGTTCGTTTAATTCGTTTAGAAAAACTAGAGTTAGACGAAGTACTAGAGCGAGATAGAATCAATGCCTTATCGGATATTTTTGATCAGTACGATGGAATGTCATTGACACCTTTAAAGGAAAAAGTGGGGAACGACTTTACATGGGAAGAATTAAAATTGTACCAGGCTTCCTTGATTATTTGATCAACTTTGGGAAAAGTAGCGGTACGTTTTTCTTGTATTCGTCGTAACCAATTCTTCGCCCGGCCATTCGCTTATTTTTCATTGGAATAGAAATGAATAAAAACATCGCGACCAATGCAATTGCTCCAAAACCATAATAATAGGGCATTTCATATGCAAAACCACTAATGGCAATTCCAATCCAAAAAAGCATTTCGCCTAAATAATTAGGATTTCGAGAACGCCCCCAAATCCCTGTATTTAGTATGTCGCCCAGTTGCGGATTTTTCCTTTTTCGAAAGCGGTCCAATTCGATGTCCGCAGTATATTCAAAATAAATTCCCAAAAGCGAAACAGCGACTCCTGAAAACAGTAATGGCAACGATTGAAGATTGTATTGAACTAAGTGAAAAAGTGGTAAACAACCTGCAAAAACAATTACCGTTGGAAAAAGGTGAATCCCTAAAAAGTTAACTACTGGATAAAATGATTTTGTCTTTTTTGCCAAATCGACATATCTAAAATCTTCGTGTGTAAAGTCTCTCCAGCCTCTCGCCCAGCTATGTGTTAGTCTCCAAGACCATAAACTAATTACAGAAAAAATAAGTAGATAATCCCATTCTATCTTTTTGAAAATCACAACAAATCCAATGACAAAATAGAAAGGAATCACGCTCCAATACGCGTCATAAACAGAACTGTTCCGCTTTGCGAGACTGCAAATAAAAATAAAAACGGTCATTACACAATCTGCGACAAAAAAATCGATGATGTCGTTTGAAAAGGACAAAAACAGTAGTGAAGCAATTCCAAGTGCAAACGCGAGCACATAATATACTGTTATTTCGAGAAGTGCTTTTGACTTTGTATTCATACGTTGAAATTAACTATTTCGTCTTCTTAAACTCATCTAGAATAGAAAAAATTGTCACATCTTTTAGAAGTGTATTGAACTCTCTAATAGTTGGTTTTAAAACCACAAGTTCGATGTTTTGACCTTGAACACTCTTTTTTTCGACAATGAAATCAAAAACAGTCGTTTCATAATCATAATCAAGCTGTACTGTAGAAATGTTTTTTGTTTCAAAACGAATAATGGACGGTAAGTAATAACCATTCTCGTACGTGTTTAAAATAAATTCGTTTGCAACACGACCAGACGGACGAAGTTCATTTTTAGACCCAGGACCAATTATAACATCCCTATTTCGTACACCAAAAAAATAACGATCGTCTTCTAAAACGCAAGGAAGTGAATCGTTTAAAACAACACCGAAAATATAGTTGTTTCGCACATCATATTTAGTGGATTCTCGAATTTCCTCACGACTTATAGATGATATTGTCGTAGAAACCATAAAAATCCCGTCAGGATTGACTTCAAGGATGTTTTTACCGTTATTTACAGCGTATTTTCCATGCCATTTTTCGTTCACAACAGATTGAGCCGTCTGATCAGAAGGAAGCGGTTCAGAAAAATAATAGGACTTTTGTCCTATTGAAAAAAAAGTCAAAATTAGACTTGCAATTAAACCAATTATTTTCATAACTTAATTATAGAGAACCTAAATTTACAAAAACCATTTACCAAAAAACGAATATGCAAAAAAGATGGCTCGTTAATACAACAATTGACAGTACAACAGTTGAGGAATTCCGTTCAGTATTAAAAGTAGACGAAGTTGTAGCAGAATTATTGCTTCAAAGAGGAATATCAACATTTGAAGAGGCTCAAAAGTTTTTTCGACCAAGCTTGGATGAGCTACACGATCCTTTTTTAATGAAGGATATGAAGGAGGCTGTGGAGCGTTTGCAAGAGGCGATCGAAAATCAAGAACGCATTTTGTTATTTGGAGATTATGATGTAGATGGTACAACCGCTGTTGCATTGATGTATTCCTTCCTGAAAGATACAGCTTTAATTGATTATTACATTCCCGACCGCTACAAAGAAGGGTATGGATTGAGCAAAGATGGAATTGATTTTGCCGCAGAGCACGAAGTTGGTTTAATTATTTCGTTGGATTGTGGAATTAAATCAGTTGAACTTGTCGCTTACGCAAAAGAAAAAGGAATCGATTTTATTATTTGTGATCATCATACGCCAGGACCAGAATTACCCGATGCATTTGTACTCGATCCTAAGAGAAGTGATTGTAATTATCCTTACGACGAACTTTCAGGTTGCGGTGTTGGATTCAAATTATTACAAGGTTTATGCGATTACAATAACTGGGATTACGCCAAGTTATTTGAGCTGCTGGATTTTCTTGCGATCAGTATTGGGGCTGATATTGTTCCAGTAACGGGAGAAAATCGAATTTTATGTTTTCACGGTATGGAGAGATTGAATGCGCGCCCTAGGAAGGCCTTTCGAGAATTACTCTTATTAGCGAATCGACCGTTTCCAGTTACTTTAACAGATGTCGTTTTTACAATTGCTCCACGCATTAATGCTGCTGGTCGATTACGATCAGGAAGATTTGCGGTTGATTTAATGATCAGCGATGATGTCGATCAAATTGATTTGTTGGCGGAGGAAATTAACACTGACAATTCAGATAGACGAGCGCTTGATAAAGAGATTACTAAAGAAGCGCTAGAACAAATTGAAAATGACCCAAATTCAGATTCAAAGGTTACGACCGTCGTTTTTAATGAAACGTGGCACAAAGGAGTTGTGGGAATTGTTGCTTCACGATTGATAGAGTCATATTACAAGCCAACGATTGTTTTAACAGAATCTAACGGTATGGTAACAGGTTCGGCTCGTTCGGTACATGGATTTGACGTATATGAGGCAATTTGCGCATGTGAAAATTTACTAGAGCAATTTGGGGGACATAAATATGCGGCTGGATTAACGATGAAAAGAGAAAACTTAGAAGCGTTTAAGGCACAATTCGAACAGGCAGTGAAAGAGCGAATTCAACCTGAATTACTA
>OLID01000449.1_pt1 | contig 17585 bp, 13 predicted proteins | sample 1609361 | NCBI WGS metagenome assembly OLID01 (sample SAMN05416778, study PRJEB24817) | seawater metagenome | isolation source: Sea water | place: Canada:Atlantic | collected 2013-07
GATTTCTGCCTGTCTCGTGGGCTCGGAGATGTGTATAAGAGACAGGTATTACATTATCTCAGGGCCTGAGTTATCATTCCTGACAAATCCAATAATGAAAGGGGAGTAAACGGATGCGTTTCAAACAATTGCGATCGACGCTGGTGCTCGCTACAGCCTCGCTGTTGCTGGCTGCACCGGCTTTTGCGCAGGATCTGTCCTACGGTTCGCCAGAATCAGTGGGTATGTCCTCTGATCGACTGGAACGCATTTCGCCGGTTCTGCAGCAATACGTGGACAGTGGGGAGCTGGTAGGCGTGGTCAGCATGCTGGCGCGCCGCGGTGAAGTTGTGCATTTTGAGGAGTTTGGTGACCTGAACAAGGACACCGGCCAGGCATTGGAGACAGACAGCATTTTTCGTATCTACTCCATGACCAAACCCATCACCACGCTGGCAGTGATGATGCTCTACGAAGAAGGCAAGCTTCAGCTCAATGATCCCGTTGCGCGCTACCTGCCGGCCTTTTCCGATGTCCGCGTAGCTGGCCCCGGGGGGTCGCTGGTGTCACCACAGCGTCCAATGACCGTCCAGATGTTGATGACACACAGTGCCGGTCTGACATATGGCGTATTCGGCGATACCATGATCGATCGTCAGTACCGCGACGCCAACGTGATGACCAGCCCCGATCTTGATACCTTCATCGAACGTCTGGGTCAGATACCTCTGCAGTACCAACCCGGGACACGTTTCCATTACAGCGTTGCCACGGATGTACTGGGTGCACTGGTCGAGGCCGTCTCCGGACAGACGCTGGGGGAATTTTTCCAGCAACGTATTTTCGGACCACTGGAGATGAACGACACATTTTTCCAGGTCCCGGCAGACAAATTGAATCGCTTTGGTACCAACCATACGTTTGATCCGCAATCCGGCGAGTTGGTCGTCAGCGATGCACCGGATACCAGCAATTTTGTCAACCGGCAGACCTTTGAGTCCGGTGGTGGCGGACTATTGTCGACCGCAGAGGACTACATGAAGTTCAGCCAAATGGTGCTGAACGGCGGGGAGCTTGGTGGTGTGCGCATCATTGGCAGCAAAACGCTGGAATACATGACCCAAAATCATCTGCCTGGTATTTTTGGTGATAACGGTGTACATGCGCCGGATACATTGCCGGGTTTTGTGAATGGTACCGGCTTTGGTCTTGGCTTTGCTGTCATTGAGGATCCGACGGCTGCCGGTGGCATTGCTTCCGCTGGGGAGTACTACTGGGGTGGTGCTGCGGGTACGATTTTCTGGATCGATCCGGTAGAAGAGCTCATTGGTGTGGTGATGATCCAGCACATGAATGTACAAGTGCCGTTGCGCGCAACATTCAAGGCGCTGGCGTACGGTGCCATTGTGGACTAGTCACCTGCCATCAGGTGATGCTGTCGACATCAAAACAAGGTTGGGGAGAGAAGGAATAAGTCATGCGCTTGCATCAGGCAAGTGATCGTGTCGTCATCAGCGGCGTTGGCCTCTGGACACCGGATCACGTAGTAACAAATACAGAACTGGTGCAGGCACTGAATGCCTATGCCGATCATTACAATGATACACACCAGGCGGCCATCGAGGCGGGGCATGTCAAGGCGGTGATGAAATCTGATCCCGAGTTTATCGAGAAAGCCAGTGGTATCAAACAGCGTCACGTTTATATTAAGGACGGAATACTCGATATCGATCACATGCGCCCGCGCATACCGGAAAGAAGCGATGATGAGTTAAGCCACCAGGCCGAGATCGCCTTGCATGCCGCCCGAAGCGCGCTGGCGTCCGCCGGTAAAACGGCTGAAGACATCGATGCTGTCATAGTCAGTTGTGCCTATACACAGCGTGCTTACCCGGCGATTGCCATTGAGGTGCAGGATGCTCTGGGAATAAACGGATTCGGCTTTGACATGCTGGTGGCGTGCTCGGCCGCAACCTTCGCGTTGCATCGCGCCTGGGAGATGGTGAAGGCCGGCTCCGCGCGAGCTGTGCTGGTTATCAATCCCGAACTTGTGTCGCCGCAGGTCAATTATTGTGACCGGGACAGTCATTTTATCTTCGGCGATGTCGCCACTGCAGTGGTCATCGAGCGTGCCGAGAGCGCGGGCAGTGAACATCAGTTTGAAATACTGGGTACACAGGCCAAAACGCTGTTCTCAAATAATATCCGTTCCAATTTCGGTTACATGTCGCGCGCTTTTGATGGGGACCCGTTTGCAGCAGACAAGCTGTTTCATCAGGAAGGGCGGTCCGTGTTTAAGGAAGTCTGTCCGATGGCTGCCGAACACCTGTCTGACCACCTGGCCCTGCACGGACTGCAGCCTGCAGATGTGCGGCGCTGGTGGTTACATCAGGCCAATATCAACATGAATCAGCTGATTTCCAAAAAGCTGCTGGGCAGATTGCCGAATGAAGATGAGGCGCCGATCGTGCTGGATCGTTATGCAAACACCGCATCTGCCGGTTCCGTGATTGCGCTGGCACTGTATCACGAGGACCTGAAGGCGGGCGATATCGGTGTGCTGTGTTCCTTCGGCGCTGGTTATTCCATTGGCAGTCTGTTGCTGAAAAAACAGTAACAGGCTGCTTTTTCAGAGCCAACCCTTGACCTTGAAGAACAGGTAAGGCGCCACGCCTGACATTACCATAACGCCCAGCGCCCAGGGGTAGCCCAGTTGCCAGCCCAATTCCGGCATCGTTTCGAAGTTCATCCCATATATGCTGGCGATCACGGTGGGTGGCAGAAACACGACGGCGGCGATAGAAAAGATCTTGATGATCTTGCTTTGCTGAATGCTGATAAAACCCTGAGCCGCATCCATCAGGAAGTTGATCTTGTCAAACACGAAACTGTTGTGTGGTAGCAGCGAGTCAATATCGCGTAACAGTTCGCGAGCGGTTTCAGCGTGATCGGCTGACATTTTGCCGCGCCGCAACAGGAAGCTCAGCGCACGCTGTGTGTCCATCAGGCACAATCGCACTTTGCCATTGGTATCTTCCTGTTTCGCCAGTTCGTCGAGGGCGTCTTCGATCGGACTGTCGTTGTCTTCCAGTACCAGGTTGCTGGTGTTTTCCAGCTGTGTGTATACCTCTTCCAGCGTATCGGCAAGGTCATCAATTTTAATTTCAAACAGCGCCAGTACGATGCTGACCGGGTCTTCCACTAATCCGTGCAAGCGCCGGGCGCGCATACGCATCAGACGAAAGGCGGGGATTTCGCGTTCACGCAGGGTGATCAGTTGCGTGTCGGTCAGGGTAAAGGCAACGCTGGTGTTGCGGTGGCGTTCATCCACTTTGTGCAGGAACAGTGAGTGCACGTGCAAGCCGGCTTCATCCTGATAGGAGCGCGCGCTGGCCTCGATTTCCTCGACGTCCTCGGTGTCTGGCAAAGGCTGGCTGTGCAGACTTTCCACCAGCTGACGTTCGTCGTCATCAGGGTTGAGCAGGTCAAGCCACATAGCGGAAGCCAACGCTTCGCGCGTGATCTCGCCCTGCGTTGAAATCAGGTATTTTTGATCATCAAGTTGGTAACGAATCAGCATCCCGTGCCCTGCCTGCTAGAGTCTGTTCTGACGTCATGTTCACACGTCGCGGTCGGTTACGGCGCCGTCAGAAGCCGATGCCGTGGTTCTGGCAAATTTGGCCAGCACACCGCGGGTGTAGCGTGGCGCGGGCTGTTCCCAGTCAGCCAGCCGTGCCACGATTTCCGCATCGTCAAGATGCAGCATGACTTCCTGGCGCTCGGCATCAATGGTTATTTCATCGCCATTTCTGATGATCGCAATAGGGCCACCTTCAAAGGCTTCAGGTGTCACGTGGCCCACAACAAAGCCATGACTGCCGCCGGAGAACCTGCCATCGGTGATCAGTGCAACATCCTGGCCCAGCCCACGGCCCATGATAGCAGAGGTGGGGCTCAGCATTTCGCGCATGCCGGGGCCTCCCTTCGGGCCTTCGTAACGAATGACAATGACATCGCCGGCGACCACGGTGCCGTCGAGAATGCCTTTCATGGATTCTTCTTCGGAGTGGAATACGCGTGCCTTGCCGGTAAAACGCAGGCCTTCCTTGCCGGTGATCTTGGCAACTGCGCCCTGGGGCGCCACATTGCCGCGCATGATGACCAGGTGGCTATCCGCCTTGATCGGATTGTCAAAGCCACGAATAATTTCCTGCCCCTCGGGATAAGGCGCCACGTCGGCGAGATTTTCTGCCAATGTTTTACCGGTCACTGTCAGGCAGGAGCCATCGAGCATGCCGGCGTCCAGCATCATTTTCATGAGTGGCTGAATACCCCCGATCCTGATCAGTTCCGACATCAGGAAGCGTCCGCTGGGGCGAAGATCGGCAAGCATGGGCGTGATCTTGCCCAGGCGCGTGAAATCGTCCAGCGTGATCTTCACATTGATGGTGTGCGCCATGGCGATTAGATGCAGTACAGCATTGGTTGAGCCGCCCAGGGCGATGACGACCCTGATGGCATTTTCAAAAGCCGCTTTGGTCATGATGTCCGACGGTTTAATGTCATGGCGGATCAATTGCATGATGGCTTCGCCGGCTCGCACACAGTCATCTTCCTTTTCCTGGGAGATGGCATCCTGTGCGGAACTGTTGGGCAGGCTCATGCCCAGTGCTTCAATGGCGGATGCCATGGTATTGGCTGTGTACATGCCACCACACGAGCCCGGCCCGGGGATGGCGGTTTCTTCAATGTTTTTTAATTCGATATCGGACACCGTCCCGGCTGCGTGGCCGCCCACGGCTTCAAAGACGGAGACTATGTCCGTGTGATTTTTGCCAGGTTGAATAGTGCCGCCGTATATGAAGATGGCCGGGCGGTTCAGACGTGCCAGACCCATGACGCATCCGGGCATGTTCTTGTCACAGCCCCCAATGGCGATGATGCCATCATGTCCCATGCAGCCTGATACCGCTTCGATCGAATCAGCAATGATCTCCCTTGATACCAGCGAGTACTTCATGCCCTCGGTGCCCATGGAGATTCCGTCGGAGATGGTTATCGTATTGTAGATGACCCCTTTGCCCTGGGCAGCGTCAACACCGCGATTGACGTCATCAGCGAGTTTGTTGATGTGCATATTACAGGGAGTGACCATGCTCCAGGTCGAGGCAATGCCAATCTGGGGTTTTTTGAAGTCGGCGTCGGAGAAACCAACGGCGTGCAGCATCGCGCGGCTGGCGGCGTGTTCGACACCGTCAACGACCTGGCTGGAGTATTTTCGGGTGTTCTTGTCACTCATGGCAATGTCCGTAATGCGCTGTCAGGCGGGTGCAATATTACCGCGAACTATACACCAAACGGGGATGTCACGGCCAGCTTGCGTTGGCGCTCTGTCTCTGCAGACGGGGTTCTGACGCATGAGCGGTTCGTTTTGAGTGACGATTCGGTTAAGATCGGTCGTCTTGTTTTTCGGCTTTGAGATACAGGCCATTCAATGCAACGCAGCTAGAGGTGTTAGACACGATGAGAAAGTTCACAAGCATGCTGGTCGGGTTAGCAATCAGCGGCGCAACCGGCCTGGCGCTGGCTGCGGAGAACCTTGATGGTGCCAGTCTGTATGATCAGTACTGTGCTGCCTGTCATGCCGATCCGCAGGACGTCCGCACGCCCAACCTCGAGGCGCTGGCGTCATATACGGCCAACAGTCTGTTCAGCGCACTGACTGACGGCGTCATGCAGGCGCAGGCAGCTGCATTGACCAATGCGCAGAAGATTGCCCTGTCCGAACATCTGACCGGTAGCCGGATGCAGACCGACTCCGTGGCCGGCCTGTCTCGCTGTGAGCAGCCCATGCCGCACCTGGAGTTGTCGCTGGACAGCAACTGGAATGGTTGGGGCAACGGCCTGAGCAATGAACGGTACCAGTCTGCCCGCGGTTCGGCGATCAGTGCCGCCAACGTCGATAAACTGGAACTTGCCTGGGTAATGGGGCTGGAGAATTCCACTGTTGCCCGCGCACAGCCGACCGTCGTCAATAATACGATGTTCATGGGCACCCCTTCGGGCAGTGTGTACGCCATGGATATAGCCACCGGCTGTGCCTACTGGAGCATCGACGTACCGGGCGAGGTGCGCGCCGCAATCACTGTGGCCTTTTCGCAGTCGCTGGATAAATACCTGGCCGTGATCGCAGAAAACTCAAATCACATTTACGTGGTCGACGCGAGCACGGGCGATGCCTTGTGGGACGCGGAAGTTGACGATAATCCCTATGCCCGCAGCACTGGTTCGCCGGTGGTGCATGATGACCGGATTTTTGTGCCCGTGTCGTCCATTGAGGTTGGCGCTGCCGGGCGCCCGGATCATCATTGCTGCACGTTCCGGGGCAATATGGCTGCGTTTGACCTGGGATCAGGTGAAAAGCTATGGCACACCTACATCATGGACGAGCCTGAACTGGTCGGCCAGAACAGCGCTGGCAATCCGGTTTACGCGCCGTCCGGCGCGCCCATCTGGCAGGCGCCGAGCATCGATCCGGTGCGCAATCTGGTGTATGCCGGCTCCGGACAGAACTACAGCCGGCCGGCCAGTGATACCAGTGATTCGGTGATTGCCTTCGACATGGACACGGGTGAAATGAAATGGGTCTATCAGACAACGGGCCAGGATCAGTTCGTGATGGGCTGTCGTCCCGATGGTGCTCACCCCAATTGCCCGGACCCGGGCCCGGATCTTGATATTGGCGCACCAATTGTTACCACGACACTGTCCAACGGTCAGGAAATTGTGGTGGCCGGCACTAAAGGCGCTGAAGTGTTCGGACTTGACCCCTTACGCAATGGTGAGGTCCTGTGGCGCACGCGGGTGGGCCGCGGCGGTGCCCTGGGTGGGATACACTGGGGCATGGCCTTCCACGGTGACGTGGTCTACGTGCCTGTCTCTGACCGCAGTGGTATAACCGATGAAGGTGAGCCCCGTCAGCCTGGCCTGCATGCCATTGACATGAAAACCGGCGAGGTACTGTGGTACGCGCCGGTGCCCGAACGCTGTGCGGGCGAGCGTGGCTGTATGGATGCCTATTCCGCGCCCATCACGGTGACCGACGACCTGGTGTTGGCCGGTTCGCTCAGTGGCTATCTGTTTGCCCATGACCCCGAGACCGGGGCGCTGCTCTGGGAGTACAATACCGTTCGGGACTATGACACTATCAACGGTGTGGAGGCCAGCGGTGGCTCACTGGATGCTACCGGCCCGGTACTATCGGGTGACTACATGATCGTCAATTCCGGTTATGCGACATTCGGCCAGATGCCGGGTAATGCGGTACTGGTATTCAAGCTCAATAATTAAAATCTGACGCAGATTCAGGGGACAAAACATGAACATAAGCAAACACCTCCCGATACTGGCCGGCGCAGCCCTGTTGCTGGCGGCCTGCGGGCCGGCGGAACAGCCTGAAACCACAGCAGCTACTCCGCAGGCCCAGAGTCCAGCGAGCATGCCCCGGTACAGTGCTTCGGTGACCAGCGAGCGTCTGGTGGCGGCTGATGAGGAGCCGGGGCAGTGGATGTCGACCGGCCGCAATTACTGGGAGCAGCGTTTCAGCCCGCTTGATCAGATCAATACCGAAAACGTAGATCAGTTGGGGCTCGCCTGGTCCGCGGATATGGATACCAGTCGCGGGCAGGAAGCCACGCCCATCGTGGTTGATGGTGCAATCTATATCACCACCGCGTGGAGCATGGTTAAGGCGTTTGACGCGGAAGACGGCAGCCTGCTATGGGAGTTTGACCCTGAAGTAGATCGTGCCCGAGGTGTAGATGCCTGTTGTGACGTCGTCAACCGCGGTGTCGCAGCCTGGGATGGCAAGATCTTTTTTGGTGCGCTCGACGGCCGTCTGATTGCGCTGGATGCCACCACGGGTGAGCAGATCTGGAGCGTGGTAACCACAGACCAGTCGCAACCCTATACCATCACTGGTGCGCCGCGCATCGTAGACGGCAAGGTTATCATCGGTAATGGCGGCGGCGAATACGGTGTTCGTGGTTATATCACCGCCTATGACGCCGACACGGGCGAGGAACACTGGCGCTTTTATACTGTACCGGGCAATCCCGAGAACGGCTTTGAACAGCCAGAGCTGGAGATGGCGGCCGAAACCTGGACTGGTGAATGGTGGGTCATGGGCGGTGGTGGCACAGTCTGGGATTCCATGGCCTACGACCCGGAGTCAAACCTGATGTATATCGGTGTGGGCAATGGTTCACCGTGGAACCAGTCTTTGCGCAGTCCCGGCGGTGGCGACAACCTGTTCCTCACGTCGATCGTCGCTATCAACCCTGATGACGGCAGCTATGTCTGGCACTATCAGACCACACCGGGAGAAACCTGGGATTACACCGCTACACAACAGATAATTGTTGCCGACCTGAACATCGGTGGTGAAGATCGTCGTGTAGTCATGCAGGCGCCCAAAAACGGTTTCTTTTATGTGCTGGATGCATTGACTGGCCGGTTGCTGTCGGCGGAAAACTTTGTGCCGGTGAGCTGGGCGACCCATATCGATCTGGAGACAGGTCGTCCGGTTGAAATACCCGAAGCCCGTTACGATGTGACCAAGCAGCCCATTATTGTGCAACCCGGTGCGCTGGGCGGGCATAACTGGTACCCGATGTCGTTCAGCCAGAACACCAATCTGGTGTATCTGCCGGCCACAGAAAACTACATGGGTTATTACGCTCAGGAAGAGTTCGAGCGCTCCGATCGGGGTTGGAACACCGGTACTGACCTGGCCGAAGGTGCGCGCCTGGTTGCTGCTGCGGGTGATGCTGCACCGGAGCGTAAAGCCTATCTGCTGGCATGGGATCCAATCGCACAACGCGAAGTCTGGCGTCAGCCACAACCATCACCTACCGCTGCGGCTGGCGTCATGTCGACAGCAGGTGGTCTGGTATTCCAGGGTAACGCTGGTGGCGAATTTGTCGCCTACCGTGATACCGATGGTGAACGTTTGTGGAGCGCCATTACTCAATCCCATACCGTCGCTGCACCGGTGACCTACAGTATCGACGGGACGCAGTATGTGGCGGTTCTGACGGGTTCACGGGCCCTGCCGCAGGTAGGTCCGGGAGACATTGGCTCGACGACCCGCGAGTCCAGCAATAATTCGCGTTTGCTGGTCTACAGGCTGGGCGGCACCCATCAACTGCCAACCGAGGTGGCCGTTGCCGAAGACCGTGAACTGAATCCGCCACCGTTGCTGGCCAACAATGAAATGCTGGCCCACGGTGAGCAGGTCTATGGCCAGTATTGCAGTGTATGCCACGGCAACAATGCCGCCAGTGACGGCGCCGGCGTGTTCCCCGACTTGCGCTACACGGAGCGGCTGCATGATATCGAGGACTGGAACGCCGTCGTACTGGGTGGTGAACTGGCGTCCGGCGGCATGGTGTCTTTTGCGGGTCAGCTGGAAGCGTCTGATTCCGAAGCTGTGCTGCAATATGTCATCTCGCGTGCCAATGCTCTGCTGGATTCGCAGTGAGCGAAACCTTCTACAGCTACTATGATTCACCCGTCGGCAAATTGTTGCTGGCGGGTGATGAACAGGCGCTGACACTGATCAGCTTTCCTGGTGGCAAGGCGGCCAGGCAGCCGGCGCCGGACTGGTTACGTCGCAATGAACTGTTTACTGCCGTCAAACATCAGTTGGCCGCGTATTTTGCTGGTGAACTTACCGAGTTTGACTTGTCATTGCGTCCCGAAGGTACGGCGTTCCAGCTCCAGGTCTGGCAGGCCCTGCGTGATATACCTTATGCACAAACCCGCAGTTATGGCGACATTGCCGCTGTGGTGGGTAAGCCTGAGGCGAGCAGGGCAGTGGGGGCTGCCAACGGTCAGAATCCCTTGCCCATTGTTATTCCCTGTCATCGGGTGATTGGCAGCAAGGGCGACCTGACCGGATTCGGCGGGGGACTGGCCTGCAAAAAACATCTACTGGCGCTGGAGCAAACTCACACACCTTTCAGTCTGCGATAGTGCGCACCCTGTGAACCAGGCTCAGGCGACACGGCTGCAGTTGCGTCCGTCTTCCTTGGCCTGATACAAGGCTTTGTCGCTTAACCCCAGCCATGCCTGGTAGTCGTCAAGCGCATCTGAATATTCTGCAACACCCAGGCTGACTGTGACCTGGAGCGGTGTATCTTCCCAATCGACCACGGTGCCGGCTATTGTTTCACGCAAGCGTTCGGCAACCAGCAGCGCCTGATCCTGCGTAGTTTCCGGCAACACAATGCCAAATTCTTCGCCACCGTACCTTCCGGCTATGTCCGTCGAACGCTGCGCCTGCCGGACTGCCTTGGCAACGGCACGCAATACCTCGTCGCCGGCCGAATGGCCATGGGCATCATTGAATACCTTGAAGTGGTCGATATCAAAGAGAATCAGTGAGGCCGGGCGCTTGCTGCGACGGCAGCGTTTGAATTCCCGCTCCAGACTCTCTTCCCAGTAACCACGATTATGCAGGTCTGTCAGTTTGTCGGTGCGACTGAGTTTCTTCAGGGTCCTGTTAGCGGATTCAAGTTCTTTTTTGCGGGTCGCGATTTCGGTAACATCGTAAACAAGCAGGCATACACTGGTAATGCTACCGTTCAGACCGCTTAATGGTATCAGGGTAATATTCTGATACATCTTTTCGGAATGACCAGTCAAGGGTCGAGTGCTTTTGAAATTGAATAGCCTGGGATGTTCTTCCCAGGTACAGAAAGCCCGGCTTTGAAGACTGAACACCGAATCGATTTTGCGTTTCAACCAGGTTTTGGGCAAATCAGGGAACAGATTAAACAGACTTTGTCCGCGTGCGTGACTGGTAGCAATGCCGCTATGATTTTCCATGAAGCTGTTCCACATCTGCACCTGGTAATCAGCGTCCAACAGGATAAGCCCGTTATCCAGAGTCTGCAGCAACTGCATGACAAGGTGCAGGCTGTCCAGGTCGGTGCTTTTGGGCGGTGCACTCAGCATTGTGCCTGTTCTCCTGTATCCTGCATCAATATCTCAACTCTGGCACGCAGCGCCGGTATGGAATCAGCTGTCAGCAAAAGCAGCAGGTGACAGTCCATGTCGGGGGTAGACAGGTGGTAGGAAATATTGATCACCAACACATCAAGAGCGCTCGATTCGCAATCCAGCAACAGCGTGCACTCCTGCTCGTGACCCAGCACCACCGGATAACTGTGATTGAATTCGATGTCCAGTTGCTGGCTGATGCCTTTAAGGCAGGAGCCGACCAACAATTCTGACAGATCGGTCAAGATGCCGGTATGCGAATTACTGCCTTCGGGCATGTCCAGTGCGACCAGTGACTCAAGATCAGAAAAGCCGCTTGAGCTCATCAGGAAAACTGCCTCACCGGCCACGCCGTTGCCACTGAAACCGTGAGAAACGGCACTCATTGATGAACCATCGGCATAGGAAAGGTGCTGGGCCAGTTGATTGTAAGGCGTTATAAACACCTCCGGCACCGGCAACTGAATAAACGTACCCAGTAGTTCGCTGAGCCGGCTGCCCGCTTGACCCATGGCAATATTGACTACCTCGCGAAGCGCAGGCAGGAAGTCTGCAGTAGGCAGTGCAAGTGCTGTCGTTCCGGGAGAGGAGCAGGTGTTGTTGGCAAGCGCCAGGATACCGTAACGCTCGAGCACTTCATTTATCTGCTCAGGGGCAACAGGTTTACGGATAAAGTCCAGCGCGCCCCTGGCCATGACCCTGGCCCGCGCTTCGCTCTGGATGTCGCCGGATACCACCAGCACCATGGTTGGCAGATCATCTAAGCGTATCTGGTCAAGGACCTCATAACCGTTCATCACCGGCATGTTCAGGTCCAGAAACAGCAAATCTGCCTGGCCGTTGCGGATTGCCGCAATGGCCTGCCTGCCATCTTCGGCAAAACTGACGGTTACATCCCACTCGGGGGGCAGGGCGCGAGCCATCTGGCGACGCGCCAGAGCAGAGTCATCACAAATCAGAACGGTCAGAGTCACGTGCATTCACTCAGGTCGGGTAAAACGATTACGCCTATAGTGTAACACATTGTGACAGTTAAACATGCAGACAAACTGTGCACTGCGGACTATAATTTCATCGCTTCGCATGATGTTGATACGTCCCACACTGCAGGGGTGCAGACCCATGAAGCTATTGACCACAGGCTTTCCCAAGGCCGTTTGAGCCGTCGTTGTCGCTTGACATTGATGGCCTCATTTCCAGTTACCAGGCAGGGCCGCTTCCTGATGCAGGTTGATGTGCCATTTCCATAGCTTGCCGGTTAATCAATCTGGCGTTTTTGCGTCCAGATTGCACCACCTCTTTTGGGTGTGCACGAACCGGTTTTCAGGGTTTGTATCATGTTTACAAAAATTAGAACGGGCCTGAGTCTGTTCAGACAGGCATTGGTCGGTAATGCCACCATCAACTACACCGAAGGCTCCATCGCGCGAGCCACTTTCCTGCTGTCGGTACCCATGATTCTGGAAATGGCAATGGAGTCAGTGTTTGCCATTGTGGACATTTTTTTTGTCGCGGGACTGGGTGCTGAAGCTGTTGCCACCGTAGGTTTGACCGAAGCGGTCATATCACTGCTTTACGCACTGGCCATTGGCTTGAGCATGGCAGCTACCGCTCTGGTCGCCCGCCGCATCGGCGAAAACAATCCCGCCGCCGCCGCTGTAGTAGCGGGGCAGGCGATCTGGGTGGGTGTGATCGTCTCTTTACTGGTAGGGGTTTTCGGGTTCTTTTATGCGGGCCGTATTCTGACATTGATGGGGGCCGATGACGCAGTGCTCGCTACCGGCGAAACCTACACCCGCATCATGTTCTCCGGCTCCTTTACTATCCTGTTTCTGTTTCTGAATAACGCCATTTTCCGCGGCGCCGGCGATGCCAGTATTGCGATGCGTGCATTGATACTGGCCAATGGTATTAACATTGTGCTCGACCCGGTGCTGATCTACGGTTGGGGGCCATTTCCTGAACTGGGTCTTACTGGTGCGGCTGTGGCGACCAATATCGGTCGGGGAGTGGGTGTGGCATACCAGGTGTATTACCTGTGTGCCCACAATCGCCGGATACGACTGGTACTGACTGACCTGGCATTGCGACTGTCAATTGTGGCCCAGCTGTTGCGTATTTCCGTGGGTGGTATTGCCCAGTTTCTGATTGCTACTGCCAGTTGGGTGTTCCTGATGCGTTTGGTATCCAACTTCGGTAACGAGGCGGTGGCAGGTTACACTATTGCTATCCGTGTCATCATCTTTGTGATTCTGCCATCCTGGGGACTGAGCAATGCCGTGGCAACCCTGGTAGGTCAGAACCTGGGCGCCGGAAAACCGGACCGAGCCGAGCGCACGGTCTGGCAAGTGGTCGGTTATAATGCCACCTACATGCTGCTGGCCGGACTGGTACTGATCCTGTTTCCGGTGTGGGTGATGGCATTTTTCAGTACCGATCCGGATGTGGTTGCCAGTGGCATTCAGAGTCTGCGCATACTGAGCTACGGCTTCGTCTTTTTAGCCGTTGGATCGGTGGTGACGCAAGCCTTCAATGGGGCTGGTGACACCATGACGCCCACCTGGATAAATGGTTTCAGTTTCTGGCTGGTGCAGATTCCCCTGGCCTGGACGCTCGCCATGGCAGCCGGCTGGGGTGCGGAGGGTGTATACTGGTCTATCTTTATCGGGGACGTGACAATGAGCGTCATCGGGACCTGGCTGTTTATGCGCGGTCGCTGGAAACGGCGATCAGTCTGACGCCGGATTCATAACAGACATAAAAGGTAAGCAATGCAAAGCAGTCAGCATCACATCATAACCAGCGTATCGGCCTGGCTCGCCCAGGGCCATCCGGTGTGGCTATGCACCATTCTCAAAACCTGGGGCTCATCGCCAAGACCGATCGGGGCCATGATGGCCTGCACCTTGCAGGGTGAAATGGTGGGCTCCATTTCCGGTGGCTGTATCGAAGAAGACTTTCTCGACCAGCTGCGTACCGGCAGCCTCAAGCAACGATACCAGACTGAGGGCCAGCCTTTCATTGTTCAGTATGGTGTCTCAGCGGAGGAGCAGGCACGGCTGCGCCTGCCTTGCGGCGGGCAATTGCATGTGTTGGTTGAGTTTATCGAACCGGTGCCGGACATGATCAGAGTGTTTTCAGAGCTGGCAGCGGCATTGAATGATCACCAGCGTATCAGTCGTCACGTTGATCTGCGCTCGGGCCTCATCAGCATGCGCCAGATTGGGTCTGATGAGGCGATCACACTCGACGATCAGCAAATGCTGCACAGCCTCAGCCCCCGCTATCGTCTGCTTTTGCTCGGCGCCGGCGATGTGGCCCGCTATGTGGCAGAACTGGCGCTGATCATGGATTACGAAGTCACGCTTTGCGATCCTAGACCGTCTTACCTGGACAATTGGCAGGTAGAAGGTGTGCATCTGTCAGCGGATCTGCCTGACGACGTGGTGCGTGACCAGTTCAGCAACCCTTACAGTGGCATTATCGCACTGGCGCATGATCCGCGTGTTGATGATATGGCGCTGATGGAGGCACTGAAAACCGATGCGTTCTATATTGGCGCCATGGGATCCGAACGTACATCCGCCAATCGTCGGCTGCGCCTGCCGGAACTGGGACTGAGCGAGGATGAAATCGCTCGCCTGCATGCACCCATCGGCTTTTCTATCGGCAGTAAAACACCGGCAGAAATCGCCATTTCAATCATGGCGCAAGTAACATCGGTGCGTAATGCGCAGGATTGACAATGGATAAAAAAACGGCGCAGAGTTCCTTGAAGAAACTGCGCCGTCTTATTGACTGGCTGCTGATTGTGCTCAGTCTGCCGGCAAATGCCCGAAGTCTTCGTCATAATCTGCCATCGCTGCCTGCAGCACAGTCGTGGCGTGATCGAAACCGTAAGCAGGACCGATGGAAACCTTGTTGGCCTTGCCCGGCACCATTTTGTAGGTATTAAAATAATGGGCGATGCGTTCGACCAGGATGGGCGGCAGTTCTGAAATGTCATTCATATGACCGTAAGCCGGATCATCCTGGACGATCGCAATGATCTTGTCATCGGCTTCGCCGCCGTCATTCATGGGCAATCCGCCCACCACTTTGGCCTTGATCAGTATTTCACTGCGATCGATGGGGCGTTCGCTGATGACACAGATGTCCAGTGGGTCACCGTCGCCGCATTCTGCGCCGGGCATCAGATCACATACGCGACTGCCACAGTAAGTGCGTGGAATAAAACCATACAGCGTGGGCTGCTGCGCGGATGTGCGCTGTGGTCGGTCAATACACAGATAGCCAGTGTCCTTGTCGATCTCGTACTTCATCTGGTCATACGGTGTGATTTCAATATAAGCGTTAACCACACGGGGCAGATCGGGGCCGACTTCCAGGCCATGCCAGGGATGTGGGCGCCAACGAGAGAACGAGGGAGACTGTTTCATGTGCGAGAGGATCCTTGTGCGAATCGGGTTGTTGAAAGTGGAGCTCGGTAAAAGGCGCGCATTATAACAACAGCCTCAGGCGATGTGTAGGCGCCGGTCTGTCGCTGCTGACATCATCCGGCAACGGGCACGATGTCTGGCAATAACTGGTGTGCCAATTGCAGCAGGAGGTGATCCTGTCCCCATGAGGCGCTGAACATCACGCCGATGGGCAGGCCATCTGCAGTGCGGTACAGTGGCAAGGAGAGGCTCGGTTGTCCGGTGCCATTGTAGAGCGCGGTAAACGGGCTGTAGGCCGCATAACGGCGCGCATACTCACGGATATCATCCGCATTCATGTCCAGCCAGCCAAGCTCCGCCGGAGGCAGGGCCAGTACCGGGGACAATATCAGGTCATGGCGTTCATGGAATGTGTCCATCTGGCGTTCGGCCTGTTTTAGAGTGTCCAGTGCGGCCAGATACTGCGCTGCTGATGTTTTTATGCCATTTGCTGCCATGCGTTTTGTTGATTCGGCAAGACCGGCCTGTTCCAGGGTCTGGCCGCTGCTCTCCAGGCCAGGGCTCAGAATCTGAGCGGTATGCACGTTGATCAGGGTCGACATTGCCCGACCGATCGTGGCGTAATCGACCGGCGGTGCCATATCTTCCATCTGATGCCCGGCGCTTTCGCACTGACGTACGGCATGGTCCAGTGCTGCCAGACAGTCCTTGTGAACCGGCAGACCTGCCGGATGCTGTCGTTGCACGGCTATGCGCAGTCTGCCGGGTTCCCGTTGCTGTAGAGCAAAGTAGGGGTCGGAGACGTCCGGTAACGGGAAGAGTCCGGGTCTGTGCAGGCGCAACAGGTCAAGAAAAGCCGCACTGTCGCGCACTGAACGGCTCAATACATGACCCACACTCATGCCGCTCCAGGCGCTGCCAAAGTCAGGCTCGGTGACAGTCAGGCCCCGGCTGGGCTTGAGCCCCACCAGACCGCAGCAGGCCGCCGGTATACGGATAGAGCCGCCACCATCGCTGCCATCAGCCACCGGCACAATGCCGGCTGCTACGGCTGCCGCCGAGCCACCGCTGGAGCCACCGCTGCTGTGCTTGAGGCTGTGGGGGTTACGACTGCTGCCGAACAGAGAGAATTCTGTGCTGATGGTCAAGCACAATTCCGGCGTGTTGGTGCTACCGAAGGCGATGAGCCCGCCCTCGCGATAGCGTTCCACGATGGCACTGTTTTTTTCAGCAACATGGTTGCTATAGAGCCGGGTGCTGCGTGTGTGCGGCCAGCCCGCCACGGCATTAACTTCCTTGATCAGAAAAGGCACGCCGGCCAGCCTGCCTTTAGCCGTTGTTGAGGAGCGCGACAGATCATCAGCTGCATCCAGCTGCTGAGCGCTTTTGCGGGCGGCGTCGCGCGCTTCGAAAACAATGGCGTTGAGCTGCGGATTTAACCTGTCGGTCTGCGCAAACGAACATTCCAGCAATTCACTGGCAGTGACCTGACCAGAGCGGCGCAGCTCGGCCATGGCGGTGGCATCAAGCCGGACATATTCTTCGGGTGTCAGCATGGGTCTGATTCCTTGAGCCAGTCATACAGGATGGCGTCTCTATGTTCGTTAGCAGCTGCGGTCGGGCCGGGAGTGCCCGAGGGGGTGCGGCTGAACCGCGGCGCGGGTGCTGCCTGGGTAATGCCATCAAGTTTGATAAAGGTTTGTCTGGCCTGATTATGTGGATGTTCAGCCGCTTCCCGGGTGTCAAGAACCGGAGCAAAACAGGCATCACTGCCTTCCAGCAGCTCACACCATTCATCGCGGGTGCGGGTTTTGAACATGTCAGCCAACTTGAGCTTGAGTGCTGGCCACTGTCCAGCGTCCATTTGCGCATTAAAAGCCGGATCATCGACCTGACAGCGCCGCAGCAAGTCGGCATAAAACTGCGGTTCAATGGAGCCAATGCTGATGAATTTGCCATCTGCGCAGGCATAACTGTTGTAGAAATGTGCACCGCCATCAAGCATATTGGTGCCCGGTTCAGCGCGCCAGTTACCAGCCGCCTGTAGCCCGTGAAACAGGCTCATCAAACCGGCCGAGCCGTCGGTCATGGCAGCATCAACAA
>OLID01000450.1_pt1 | contig 17584 bp, 14 predicted proteins | sample 1609361 | NCBI WGS metagenome assembly OLID01 (sample SAMN05416778, study PRJEB24817) | seawater metagenome | isolation source: Sea water | place: Canada:Atlantic | collected 2013-07
GTATGGAAATTGCCGCTGCTGGCGGTCATAATATTATTTTAATTGGCCCTCCTGGATCAGGTAAAACCATGTTGGCAAAACGTTTGGGGTCTGTCCCTCATTTTACCAATAGAGCTAGAAGCATCAAATTATCAGTATATACAAGGCGTTAACTAAGATTTTAGTTTCAAAAATAAAACTAATAAAAAGTTAGAAATGAAGAATACAATGCAAACAAACGATAAATCATACATCGCTTTTCTCTCATTTTACCGTTAAAATTATCTACAAAAAAGCCTAAAGACAGTACTAAATATCCAAAAGAAATTATTACAATTGGAGATGAGTTTAAACAAGCAAGATTAGATAGAGAATTAACTCAAATACAAACTGCAAAACAATTACAAGTAAATAAAAATTTTGTGTATGAATTAGAAAACAACAAAAGAAAAATTACCATTTTTGCATTACATAAATCGTATTTGTTTTTAGAATATATTCCAAAGGTTTTAGAAATTAACGAAACTACTTTACATGGAAAATTATTTATCCATAGAATTAAAAACAATTTCAGTTATTCTAATCTTGAAAAAGAAATTAAACTAGACAAAAGCACCTTATCTAATTTTGAAAAAAGAAAAAATTGTAAGACTGAAACTTTAGAAATAATTAAAACTTATCTCTTAAAATAAAACTTTAAAATTTTAGTTTTAAAATAAGTGTCATATTTTGCCTTAATGTATTCCGAAGTATTCCTAACAAGTTTTGACTTACTTTCTAAAAATTCATAATTACCTATGTTTCCTTTCGAATATTGGGTTTGAATTATTTCAAAGGCTTGTTTTTGAGTTTTAAAAGCTATTTTAGAAGCATCTAAAGACACTTTGGAAGCTATAACATCATTAGTTGCTATAGTAATTTTATTTCTTAACTTTTGCTTATTATCTGATAATTCCGCTTCAGAGATTTTTAATTCTTCTTTTGACTTTTTGTAATTCTCTTTCGTTAAAAAACGATTGAAAATTGGAATTGTAGCAGAAATTCCAATGTAATGAGTCCTATTATTATCTAATTGTGTAAAAAATCCATTTGGAACATTTTGATTGGTTTGTTGATTAAAAACAACATCATCTTGTCCTAAAATATGAAAGTAATTACTACTATAAGAATAGTTTAAATTCACTCTTGGATAAAAATTAACTTTCGATAATTGAATGTCTTTATTTTTAAGTTCTAAATCTATTTTAGAAGCAATTATTTGAGGATTATTCTCAATAATATTCTCTGAAATTTGATTTGACCTTAAGTTTAAATTTTCAATAGGAATTTCTTCAATATCAAAATTCTCAATTTGCTTAACATCTAATAATTCTTGTAAAGTAATTAAACTATTCGCTAAATTATTCTCTGCAACTGCTTTCTCTTTCTTATCAGAAGCCAAAGTAGATTCAATCTCTAATAATTCTCTCTTCCCTGTTAAAGCATTCTTATAAAGCCTTTCTAAACGATTAAAATTTTTCTGACTAATGGCAACTTGTTCTTTAGCGATTTTCAAAATTTCTTTATTAAATAATACTTGTAAATATTTGTTGATAATATTTAAAGTTAAATCGAATTGTATTTGATTAATATCTGCTTCTAACTTTTCTTTTGATAAATATGATTTTTGTAATTTGTATTTATTAGAAAAACCATTGAAAACGTTTAATGAAGAAGATAAACTAAAACTATTTGAACTACTTTCTCGCTGACCAACACCAGTAGATACATTAAAAGAATTTCCTAATGAGAAGTTTTGTGAGGCGTTTAAACTTGCATCTGGAAAATAATTTCCTTTTGCGATTTTTATATCACTATTTATAATATTTGCTCTTATTTTTTGCTTTATAATATCTACATTATGTTCTTTAGCATATTCTATACACTTTTCTAAAGTCCATTTTTTTTGTGAAAATGTATTAATTGAAATCAAACAAAAACAACTAATAATAATATATTTGAATAACTTTTTCATCAATCTTCTTTTTTACTTAACAAAGCATACATTAAAGGTATAAAATACAAACTTATAAAAGTTCCTATTATCATTCCACCAATAACAGTCAAAGCTAATGGTTTTTGTAATTTAGCTCCTAAGCCATCGATAAATAGGAATGGAAGCAATGCTAAAATTGTTGTTAAAGAGGTCATTAAAATAGGTTTTAGGCGTAATTTACCGCCTAATTTAATCGCATCTTGAGTCGTTTTTCCTTCTTTTCTTAATAAGTTAATTGTATGCAATTTTAAAATACTATCGTTAATAATAACACCACTCATTACAACGATTCCAATTGCAGCCATTACATTTATAGTTCCTCCAAATAACCACAACAATAATAATGCTCCTCCAATATCAATTGGAATTTCCAATAAAATAATTAAAGGTTGCCAAAGCGACTCAAATTGTGCCGCCATAATAAAATACAATAAAAACAGGGCTACAATAACCACTACAATTAATTCATTTCCTAGTTCCTTAATATCAAAATAACCACCATCAAAACGCACATTGAAATCTTGTTGATTTTGAAAAGTGTTTTGAATTGAATTTATTTCATTTTCAACAGTATTATTTGATTTAATATCAAATGCTAAATATTCCCCACTCCTATTGGCTGTAATTGTTTTGTATTGTTCCGTAGGATAGGTTTTTATTAAATTTCTAACCGCAATTAATTCTTTGTTTTTATTTTTCACAAACAATTCAGAAATCATGGTTTCAAAATTCTCTGTTTGATACTTTAATTTTATTGGAATAAACTTTTGAGCAGTTTTAAGATTGTCTATAAAGTTTTGATTAAATGTAGATTTCAACTCATTTAACAAATCATTGTAAGAAACATCATACAACATTACTTTTTCGTGTAATATTTCTATAAAAGCTGTTTGTTTTAAAGGTATTTCTGTTGATGTTTTTTCTAGTAGTAAATTTTGAATTTTTGATAGGTTTTCTTCCGTTGGGACTTCTAACGAACTTCTTGAAAAAACTTGAGCGGTTAATTCACTTTTTTTACTTCCAAACAAATACTGAAAGATATTCTTTGGTTCTTCTAAAGAAAAAGTTGCATTTGGATAATTTTCTTTTAATTGCTTTTGAATCTTATCTTTTACATTTTCAATTTCGTTTATGGTGTTCGTTGCAAGATACACTGATGCTTCAGAAAAGCTCTTGCTATTTTCTTGTTGTAATAAAAATTGTTGTTCTCCAACTTGAGAAAAAATAGTTTTTGCTAATTTTTCTTTTTCAAGTAAAGATTGAATCCTTTTTTGGTTTTCTGTAACATTAATATTCTCATTCCAATCAATCGTTAAAATAGCTTTGTTTTGATTAATCTTTGGCAATTGAGAATATGGCATCGTCATAAACAAAATTATTGCTATTAATGTAAAAAGAATTGAAATACCATATACAATTCCTTTTCTTTTAAAAAAGAAATTGTAGCCTTTTTCATACCAATTCTCAATACGTTGTGTTTTTACATCAAATTTCAACCATTTTTCAATCTTAAAATTCTTGTTTTTTAATTGCTTATAAATAACTGGAATTAATAATATTGACACTAACAAAGAAGAAAATAATCCAATAGCAACTGCTAATGCTTGGTCATAGAACAATGCACCTGTAATTCCGCTTAAAAAAAGTAGCGGTAAAAATACCGAACACGTAGTTAATACAGAACTTATTAGTGGTGTAATAATTTCATTTGTTCCTTTTATACAAGCGTCTATCAAATTATTTCCTGCCTCTAATTTTTGAGTAATATTATCAATAACAATAATGGCATTGTCTATCATCATTCCTACTCCCAAAATAAGTCCAGAAAGTGAAATTATATTAATAGACAGTCCAAATAAATACATAAAGAAAACACTAATAATTAGTGAAAGAGGAATGCTTATCCCAATAATTAATGGAGATTTTACGTCTTGTAAAAAGAAGAACATAATTAGAATAGCCAACAAACTACCAATCCACAAACTGGATTTTAAATTATCAATAGATAGCTTTAATAACTTTGTTTGATCTTGGTTGGTAGAAAATTCTAAATTTGGATAATCTTCTACAAAAGAAGCTGTAACTTTTTCTAAAGATTCTTTTAGTTCATATACTCTTGCATCCGCTTGTTTAATAATTGCCAATGCAATGGCTCTTTTACCGTTTACATATACCAAACCTCTATCTTGTTCTGGTCGCAGTTGCACTTCTGCTAAATCTTGTAATTGAAATAATTTATCGTGAATATTCAGATAAATAGCTTCAATATCTATTTTGGTTTTTAAAGGATTTGCAAACTTAAAGTTATATTGATAAATTCCGTTTTGGACTAATAAATTACCTAACTCAAAATTATTTTGTTTAATCGCATTGATTAACTCATTACTATTGATTCCTAAACTTTGTAGTTTTTGAATATTTGGTGTTACTAAAATCTCTGGTTTTGTAAGTCCGCTAATATCTGCAAGTGCAATATCAGGTAATTGTTCTATCCGTTTTTTTAAAACAGTTTCGGTAAAATCACTGAGTTCTAAAAACTTTTCTGAAGAGAAATCTTCTTTTAAAGAAACTGTAAGATTTACAATGGGTATATCTGTAGCAGAAGCTTTAATAACTTTTGGACGATCTAAATCTCTAGGTAAATAATTTAAAGATGCATCTACTTTTTCATTAGCTTCTACAAAAGCTAAATTGGTATTGGTACCATATTCAAAAGACAGTTTTAACGTTGCAAAACCATCTCGTGTTTCTGAAGCAATATCTTTTAAATTACCAACTTGTAACAATTGATTTCGGACAACACGGACTACATTTGTTTCTAATTCTCTTGCCGTATTGTTAGGGTAACTTACTTGTATCGTAATTTCTGGAATAGGGATGTCTGGCATTAAAGAAGTAGGAATACGAGTAGAAGCAACAATCCCCAACAATAAAAAAGCAAGGGTTGCCATAAAAACAGCTATGGGACGGTTTATTAAAAACTTTACCATAGAAAAATTATTTTTTTACAGTATCATCTACTACAAAGGTAGCATTTACTTTTGCATCATGAGATAAGTTTAAATTACCTGAAACAATTAAGGTATCAGAAATTTTTAGACCTTTTTTTATGGCATAACTTGTGCTGTTTTCTCCTGCTAACTCTACATAATTCCATTTAGCTAAGCCATTTTCATATGTAAAAACAACTACTCTATTAGTGCGCAAGACTAAAGCTTCTTTTGGTATAACGATAACCCCTTCAAGAGGTTTGTTAATGAATACTTTTACGTTTATGCCATCTAGCAGACCAGTATTTTTAGAAGTAACTTTTGCTTTTATTTTTATAAGCCCATTTTTATCTACAATAGGGTTTATTTCGGTAATAACTCCTTTGAATTGTTTGTCTTTATCTGTAAAAGATTGTATTTCAATTTTTTGACCTTTACTAATAAAACCAAACTCATTTTCTAATACTGAAAAAGAAACTTCTAAAGTATTTGGGTTAATGATAGTACAAAACACATCTGAAGAAGTAATAAAATCTCCTTGTCTCTTTTCTAAATTAGCAATAACTCCAGAAAAAGGTGCTTTTAATATAGTTTGATTGTATTGAATTTCTGCATTTTCAAGTGCATTTTGTGCTTCTAACAATCCGCTTTTAATTTGCAAACTTTTTAAAACTGTAGGACTCACTTTTTGATTAGCTCTTATCCCGTAATTTATTTTTTCTTGTCGAAGTTGATTCTTGGCTTTCTCTACATCAATTTTAGCTTTTTCTAATTGATTTTTTAGCAAGCTATTTTCTAAAGAAACTAATAGTTCTCCTTTGGCTACTTTCTGACCATTCACTACATTGATTTCCTTGATAGCTTCACTAGTCTGAAAACGTAATTCACTCTTTTCTAAAGCAGAAATTTTACCATTGGCTACTAATTGTTTTTGAAAAATAGTTTGTAAAAGGGTTTCAGTTTTCACATTGATCCCATTACTCGTTGTCTTATTTTCAGTTGAGGTATCAAGTGGCTTTGAATCTTCCTGTTTACACGAGAAAAATAACAAACATATTAATATGTAAAATATGGGCTTCAAAATAGGAGATTTATGTTAATTGATTTCAAGGAATCTTTTTCTTCAAGTCTATTAATTACGTAAGGTCTGTTTTTTTTACAACTATCTCTTAAGAAAGTCAGAATCTCTTTATTTCAAACTTTTACAACCTTTTGTAAATTTCCTTTGAAATCAGATAAAATAATTTCATAAATAAATACTAATCTTTATTCACAATTACACCAGTGTTTTTCAGTACTACTGTAATATTCTGGAGTTAAACTATAGTCACAAAAGTTAGAAGTTGTATTATTTAACACCTTAACCCAATGAACATATACTTTTTTTTGACCTTTAGCGAACTTACACTCATTAGTTTTGGGATATTTATATCCAAAATCATATTCCACACCAAAGATAAAAAAAAGGCTAGAGGTAATAATTACCAAAACTAAACTAATTCTTTTTATTGATTTCATATTTCATTAAGGGTTGAGATTCACTATTTTCTTCAATACAATAAACTATATTATTTTCAAAATCTATGGAGCAACTATTAACGAGTCGATCCAATTTATATCTTTTCATTTCATCCGTTTTAATGTTAAAAACATGAATTTCTGACTTTAAATTGGGTATTAAGCTTTCTGTAAAATTATCAAATGTATTAAAACCTGCATAAATGCCATAAATATAATCCCCTTGAGATTTTACATTATAGTAATAAAAATATTTTCTATCAAAGTTTTTATTATTTATATTTTTGTTAGTACCAAAGCTATAAGATTTAATAAAAACGCCATTTTTATCATGAAGGTCAATAGAATTTAAGGCACCATTCCATGTATATATTAGTTTATGTTTTTTATTGAATCCTATGTCTACAGGAGTAACAGATTCTAGATACCTTTTAGAATTTACTATATCAAAGTTTTTGTTATGTGGAATTTTCTTTGTCTTTTTCACGACATCATTATATATTGAAAATTTAATTAGAGGATCTAAATTGGCCATTGCAAAGATTCCCTCTTCAATCAGAACTATACTCTGTACAGACGTTTTGTAATCATAATTACCCAATGTAAAATAGGACTCTTTTTTTTGATCAATTAAGTTTAATTTAAACAAACCTTTGTTGAAGTCAAATATTTGTATATCGGTAGAGAAATTATTAAAACCAGTAATTTTCAGAAATTGAGGTGAAACAAATTCATTTGGACCCTCTCCTTTATTAAAGCTTTTTTTTAATTCTCCTTTCAAATTATAATGAACAAAAATTGAATCTGATTTTACATCAAGCATTAACAGTTTATCATTCATAAAATGAATATCTGCTATTAATCCATATTTATTAATTGGGCCTATATTAATTCCGTGCAATTCTTCATAAAGAATATCTTGCTCTTGTTTAGAATTAGCATTATCTCTTATATTGTAATTAGGGGTTTCCTTTTTACAAGCAATCATAAAAACAACAATAATTATTATTGATATAAATCTCATAGTTTTATTTTTTAAAAAAACCGCAGAATTAAATTACTCTGCGGTTTTAAAGTATGATATGTAAGTTTATTACATCTACTACATTATTTCATCTAGTCCACCACAACTTCCACCAGCCTCATAACCTCTAAATACTTGACAACCACACATGGTGAAGTAAGTATTATTAGATGGGCCCCACCAACTTTTAACAACTGAAGAATATCCAGTTGGGCAAGTAGAAAAAGCTTCAGCTTCCTCTGTAGAAGTAAAACTTAATACCCCTGCAATCATTAACGCAGCGCCAAATAAAGCGCCTGAAATTATTTTTTTCATTTTAATAAATTTAATAGTTAGACAATATTAAACCTCATAGAAATTATGAAGTATAATTTTTTAATAAAAATTTAAAAAAGAATGAATTGCAATTTTTTATAAACACTCTTTTCTTTTGCTAGCAATATTAAAAAGAGTAGCTAATCCTTTTTAACGATTTAAACTTAAACAAAAAAATCTTAACTACTAACAAAAAAAGTAAAAAAAAGATTAAATATCCTTATTTATGGGGGTTTTATACCTATAAATAGGTAGAGTATTTTTGTCCCTATAAATGGGTGGATTTTAAGAAATTTCATAGAAACTATCAAATTAATAGCTTAGAATTACTATGTTCGTATTCTAATTATTTTGCTAAGAAAATTTGAAAAAAACCTATTCTATATCGTCCTTTAAAGTTTTGATGACTTTTCTTATCTTAAGTATATTAGGTGTATTTGTCAATTAACATAACATGATAATAAACTTCATTAGAAATATTATTTTTTCGAAGAAGAAATTTTCCCTATCAACAAATATTGAGCCTGACAAATTATTTTTTTATGAATATCTATAAATTCTTCGTGTACTTCTTCATTTATTATAAAATAAGTATTTAATTTTTCTTGTTTTTTTCTCAATATCATTATATATAAGAAATTTAATTGAAGGATTTAAAGTAAAGTAAGAACTATTTAACTGTAAGTGTTATAAATTTTAATTCTTCAGATTCAATGTCATTATAAGACATTAAATTCAAACCTTTTTCATTAACAAAATAAAAGTTCTCCGAAATTTTTGTTTCATTTGTAGAAAATTTATTTTTTGCTATTATTTTTAATTCTTTATCAAATGCTATAATACCTATTGTTCTTTTTTTAATAACAGACAATAAATCTTGCATCGTTTTAATTTCTTTATTTGTATCATAATACACTGCTATGCGATAAAAAATGTCTCTCCATTTATCATAAATTATTTTAAAATAAAATCCATTATTTTCTTTATTTAGTAAATTACGTGTTATGTTTTTAACTCTTTCTTTAGCCTCTTTTATTTTGTCAAAATTAACCTTAGAGTTTTTTAATAGGTTGCCTTTTAAATCATAAATATAAATCTTTGATGATTTTGTAAAATTTAAATATACTTTATTGTTTAATACGATTGAATTTCTTTCGATATCGTTGGCTGACCATACTTTATTTTGAAATTCATCAGGGTATTTAATAATCTTGTTTAGTTTTTGTTTTTTATAGTCATATATACCTAACAAGTCAGTGTTTTTATAAGTATTTTTGTTAGATAACGAGTTGTATTCTATTAAATCAAAAATAAAACTACTATCGTTTGAGTATATATTTGGACTCCTATTTTGAGAGAAATAATTTAAATGATACCCATCTGAATAATTATAACTATTTACAACTTCTCCATTTTCATTGATAATAAGGGCTCTAGGAATAATATTTGGGAAATAAATAATTTTTGAATTAGATAAATGTGAAAATGCTCCTTCGCTATAAACTTGATTTTTTCCTTTAATACTTAGAGGTTTTTTTTTCCATAATCTTGTTTTTAAATTATAAGTACTAATAAAAATTGTGTCATTTACAGTATTTGATAAAAACGATAATAAGTCTTCGTTATAATTCCAATAAGGTTGTATATTTGAATTTGGATTTATAATATCCTCTCTTAAAAGTATTTTTATACTATCAGTGACAACTATGTTCTTAACATATTTCACTTCTTTATTACAAGATTGAAATAAAAGTAAAACTAAAGATAAATAAATGTATTTCATTTTTTTAGAAAAAAGTAATATGGCAGTAAATATTTACTACCATATTGCAATGTTAATTTATGATATTTTATAATATTTCAATAAGACCAACACATGTTCTTGATTTTGCTCCTGGAGTAGTACAATCGCTTCCATTTGTATTTGTGCAACTTGTTACAAAACAAACTTTAAGTCCGTGTACTGACATTGTTTGAACAGATTCATAATTGAAACCTTGAGCTTCTGACTCTTCAACTGAGTTAAAATTAATTAATCCTAAACCTAAAACCAATAAATAAAATTCTTTTTTTCATTTTTAAAAAATTTAAAATCTACCCTAAGGCAAATTAAGATTAAACAATATTACACCTCATAGAAATTATGAAGTATAATTTTACAATAAATAATAAAAAAGAATGAATTGCAATTTTTTATAAACACTCTTTCTTTTTGCTAGCAATATTAAAAAGAGTAGCTAATCCTTTTTAACGAAACTAACTTACACAAAAAAATCTTAGCTATTAACAAAAAAAGTAAAAAAAAGATGAAATATCCTTATTTATGGGTTGCTTATGCCTATAAATAGGTAGAGTGTTTTTATCCCTATATATGGGGGGTTTTAAGAAATTTTATAGAAATTATCAAATTAACAGCTTAGAATTACTATGTTCGTATTCTAATTATTTTGCTAAGAAAATTTGAAAAAAACCTATTCTATATCGTCCTTTAAAGTTTTGATGACTTTTCTTATCTTAAGTATATTAGGTGTATTTGTCATGAATAAATTATCTGTTCGGCTAAACCCTAGCGAATCATTGCCTTCCGTAAATGTAAACTACAGTTGGCCCAATTCTTCTCCCTATTCCTTAGAAAGAGAGGTTACTTCTATCTTGGAAAGTGGGTTTAGTATTATTAAAGGACTTTCTAAACTCAGTTCAAAATCCTCAAAGTCTTCAGGGTATATTACCTTGGAGTTTGATAAGTATACAGACATTGACAATGTACGCTTTGAAGTAGCGACTATTATTCGTCAACTGTATAAAAAACTTCCAGAGAAGGTTAGTTACCCCGTTATTAGTTTAAACAAACCTAATGATGACATTAGTAATCGTGCTTTCTTATCCTATAACATTAATGCTCCAGAGAATGCATTTCAAATACAGAAAACTGTTAAAAACCAACTAGAACCCATTATTGGTTCAATAAAAAATGTTGACAAAACTGAAGTGTATGGAGCAAGTCCTAAAGAGTATGTTATTAATTACAATTTTAATACACTTAAACAATTACAAATAAGTAAACAAGATATTATTACAGCCTTACAGCAACAATTTGCAAAAGAAAGTTTAGGCGATATTTCTTACAGAAAAGAATATATTACGTTAGCTATTAACTCTAATGAAGAATTGAATTGGCATATGCCTATAAAAAAAATAGAAGATAGAATTCTTTATTTAGATGATATTGCTACTATTAAAGAGGCAGAACAAGAAGTTCAAAATTACTATCGCCTTAATGGTAAAAATGCCATTACATTATCTATTTATGCTGATAAAAATGCAAATACCATTCTTTTAGCAAAAGAGGTAGACACTAAAATAAAAGAAATCACAAAATTATTACCCAAAAGATATTCAGTTATTCAGACGTACAATGCTACTGAGTATTTAGAAAAAGAGTTAACAAAAATCTACGAAAGATCTGCGTATACAGTAATTATTCTATTATTGTTTATTTTGATTGTGAGTCGAAGTATTCGGTATTTATGGATTACAATTCTAAGTATTGCTGCAAACCTTGGAATTTCGTTTCTATTGTATTATCTCTTTAATATTGAAATACAACTCTATTCACTTGCAGGTATTACAATCTCTTTAGGCTTAATTATAGACAATAGTATTGTCATGATAGATCACATAAAAAAATTAGGAAATAAGAACGTATTTATTCCAATTTTAGCCTCTACATTAACCACTATCGGAGCATTAGCAATCATTTATTTTTTAGATGATAAATACAAAGTAAATCTAATTGATTTCGCTTTTGTTATTATTATTAATTTAGCGGTATCACTGTTTATAGCATTGCTATTAATACCAGCTCTTTTAGAGAAAATTACACTAAAAGAAAAAATACCTAAAAAATGGGGACTTAGTATTCAAAAACGATTTTACAGAATCTACCATCAGCTGTTAACAATTTTACTTCGATTTAAAAAAATAGCAATCACTTTTATTATGATTGTTTTTGGAATTCCTTTTTTTATGCTTCCACAGCAACTAGAAAACAATGATACTTTTTTAGAAAAAACGTATAATAATACCTTAGGAAATCAATGGTATAGAGAGAATGTTCGTCCATCTGTAGATCGTTATTTAGGAGGAACTTTTAGATTGTTTAATTATTATGTTTTTGAAAATGCTTATTATAATAGAAACGAAGAAACAAAATTATACATAAATGCAGCTATGGAAAAAGGAGCTACTGTTCACCAAATGAATGAGGCTTTTTTAGAAATAGAAAATTATTTGCTACAATTCTCAGAAATTAAGCAATTTTCAAGCAACATCTATAGTGGTGATTTTGCTAATATAGAAATAACATTTAAAGATGATTTTAAAGACTCTTCTTTTCCTTTTGTTTTAAAATCTAGATTGGTAAGTAAAGCCCTAGATTTAGGCGGTATAGATTGGAATGTGTATGGTATTGGTAATGGATTTAACAATGGTGGAGGCACTAATGATCCTGTAAATTTTACAGTGGAAGCCAAAGGCTATAATTACGATGCGCTTAATTCTTGGGCAGATACTTTAAAAGTAGCCTTAAAAAAGCACCCTCGAATTCAAAAAGTAATTATTAAAGAAAATTCATATTGGTCTAGAAAACCCTCATTTGAATATCGTTTTGTCTTAAACAAGGAGTTACTTGCTTTAAAAAAAAGAAAACCTTCACAAGTGTTTAATGAATTAAAATCACTCACCCTCTCCAAACAATCGGATCTTTCTCTAAACATAGAAGGAAAATACACCCCAATTAGATTAGAATCTGAAAACTCTAAAAAATTTGATATTTGGAACATTACAAACTCCCCCATAGACAGCCTACAAAACCCTTTGATATTAAGTGCTATGGCGAAAATTTCTAAAGAACGTGAAGAAGAAAGCATCTTTAAAGAAAACCAAGAATATATTCGTTTGGTTCAGTTTCAGTATACTGGATCTGCAAAGTTTGGCTCCAAATTCTTAAATGGTGAATTAGATGTATTAGGTACAAAATTGCCCTTAGGATATCGGTTTGAACGTTCAGAAAACAGGTGGTTTTTAAATGATGACAAAAACAATAATTATACTTTTTTACTACTCTTGGTCTTAGGAATTATTTACTTTATTTGTGCCATTCTATTTGAAAGTTTACTACAGCCTTTCATTATTTTAAGCGTTATTCCGATTTCTTTTGTTGGAGTATTTTTAACTTTCTACTTGTTTGATTTTAATTTTGATCAAGGTGGTTTAGCAAGTTTTGTATTATTGAGCGGAATTACTGTAAACGCTTCTATTTTTATTATTAATAGTTTTAATAAATTGAAAAAAGAATTCCCAAAAGGAAATTATATAAATCTATATATTGAAGCCTTTAAACAAAAAATATTTCCAATTACATTAACTATTATTTCTACTATTCTTGGGTTTATTCCTTTTGTTAAAGATGGTCAAAATGAAGTATTTTGGTTTGCGTTAGGAGCTGGAACTATTGGAGGATTGCTATTTTCTCTTTTAGGAATTATAATTTACCTACCTTTATTTACTTTGAAACAAAAAAGATTAGTTGAATAAACTTGGTTTTTAAAATATACTTACCATTTTACCTTGTATATAGCTTTCAGGGACAAAACCAAAACTACGAGAATCTATTGAGTTATGCCTGTTATCTCCCATAACAAAGTAGTAATCGTTTTTAAAAGTATAATAAAATTGTTTTGTTAATTTTTTAAGATTTACGTTCTCAAATTTCAGCACAACACTTTTATAGGTATTTATATTTTCTTCGGTCAACTTAATTTTCATTCCTTTTTTAGGAACAATTAATTTACCATAATTATCTCTTGTCCATTTTTCTTGTTTTATAAATGGAAAAATGAAGTAGTTATAGTTAGGTTTCTCTTTAATATCTTTTTTGTATTTATTTTTTTGAACTTCTGAAAGCTCTAAAAATTCTTTATTAGAATAATTTTCAAATAATAAAACCCTTTCATTTTGTCCACGTACATAATTATAAGCATAGTTATCTTTTTCAATTAACTCTTTTGAGTTAATAAAAACTTTACTTTGTTTTATCTGTATTGTGTCATTTGGAGCACCTATGATTCGTTTAATCAAAAATTTATGAGAATTATCAACGGCTTTAAAAACGACAATATCTTCTCTTTGGAATTTTTTAAGAGGTTTTAATGAAGTGTACAAATTGTATTCCTTTTTTGGAGGGTTAAATAACCCACCAATAACTGGTATATTTCTTAAATGATTTGGAACTTTAACTCCATAGCTAATTTTATTTACCACAACATAGTCTCCAGGAAACAAAGTTCTTTCCATAGAACTGGATGGTACGTAATAAACATCAAAGAAAAAAGTTCTAAAAAAGATTGCAAAAATCACAGGAAGAATTATGACGTAAGCGTATTTTAAAAGCTGATAGATAGAATTAGAGATTAATTTTTTAATTTGAGTTGGAATAATTTTAATAGTAAAACTATCTAAAATTAAAATTAATAAAATTGAAATACTCAATAGATTTGACCATATATAAAAACCTATGAAAGGAATTATACAGATTGAAAAAATAATTTTTGTTAGGTTTTTTTTCATAGTTCTCAAAAGTAACTTTAAATTAAATAAATTTCAATATTTTTATAAAAAAGAAAAAAATGCTAGAAAAAATTTATGGATCTGCCGTCTTTGGCATTGAAGCCACCACTATTACCGTAGAAGTAAATATAGATAAAGGAATTGGCTACCATTTGGTTGGCCTGCCAGACAATGCTGTGCGTGAGAGTAGCTATCGTATTTCTGCGGCACTTAATAACAACGGCTACAAATTACCTGGTAAGAAAATTACCATTAACATGGCTCCTGCAGATTTACGCAAAGAAGGCGCTGCCTATGATTTAACCTTAGCCATGGGAATTTTGGCTGCCTCTAAGCAAAGTACCTTTAAAGATATAGCAAAGTATATGATTATGGGTGAACTATCTTTAGATGGCAGCGTACAGCCTATAAAAGGAGCCTTGCCTATTGCTATTAAAGCCAAAGAAGAAGGCTTTGCCTACTTTATACTTCCTAAAAAAAATGCAAAAGAAGCAGCCATTGTAGAAGGCCTAGAGGTATTGGGTGTAGAAAACATCATGGAGGTGATAGATCATTTTAATGGTAAAAAAAGCATAATACCCACAAAGGTAGATATTAAAGCAGCGTTTTATAAAAATATAGATTTTCCAGAATTTGATTTTTCTGATGTAAAAGGCCAAGAATCTATAAAGCGTTGTATGGAAATTGCCGCTGCTGGCGGTCATAATATTATTTTAATTGGCCCTCCTGGGTCTGGTAAGACCATGTTGGCAAAACGCCTGCCTTCTATCTTACCTCCTATGACGTTGCAGGAAGCTTTAGAAACCACCAAAATACATTCTGTAGTTGGTAAAACAAAAGAACATGGCTTATTGTATGAACGCCCTTTTAGATCTCCTCATCATACCATTTCTGATGTTGCCCTTGTGGGTGGCGGGCAGTATCCGCAGCCAGGAGAAATATCATTATCGCACAATGGGGTCTTATTTTTAGATGAATTACCCGAGTTTAAACGCACTGTTTTGGAAGTAATGAGGCAACCCCTAGAAGATAGAGAAATAACTATTTCTAGGGCACGCTTTACGGTTACCTACCCTAGTAGTTTTATGTTGGTGGCAAGTATGAACCCCAGCCCTTCTGGTTTTTTTAATGATGGTACTAACCCGTTGGCAAGTTCGCCTCAAGAAATGCAACGTTATTTGGGAAGAATTTCTGGCCCGTTGTTAGATAGAATAGACATTCATATAGAAGTAACCCCCGTACCATTTGAAAAACTTTCAGACGAGCGTAAAGGAGAATCTAGTGCTGCCATAAGAAAAAGAGTTACCAAAGCAAGAGAATTGCAAACAGTACGTTTTAAAGATTTTGAAAACATTCATTACAATGCCCAAATGAATGTGAAACAGATACGAGCGTTCTGTAAACTTTCTCCTGAGAGCATGAGTCTTTTAAAAACAGCCATGGAAAAATTAAATCTTTCAGCAAGAGCCTACGACAGAATTTTAAAAGTTTCTAGAACTGTTGCAGATTTAGATGCTTCACAAGATATTTCACCATCTCACATAGCAGAGGCTATACAGTACAGAAGTTTAGATAGAGAAGGTTGGTTGGGTTAAAAAATAATTGGAATTACAAATAGATAGTATAAAATTAGCAAACCAACAGCTAGTACGTTTAAGATAATACCTGCACGTGCCATTTCACTTACTTTTACATAACCACTGGCAAATACGATGGCATTTGGCGGTGTGGCCATGGGCAGCATAAAGGCACAACTAGAGGCCATGGTTACGGGTATTAATACATTTAAAATAGGAATGTTTAGACCAATAGCAATACCTGCAACCACTGGAGCCAATACAGCTACCAATGCAACATTACTCATGAGTTCTGTCATAAATAGCATTAATACTATTAGCAAACACACTACAATTATTGGGCTAAAACCTCCACTTTTAATGCCTTCTGTAATAACAGCTACCAAACCACTTGAAGCCATTCCTTTTGCCAGTGCCAAACCTCCACCAAACAGCAATAAAATACCCCAAGCTAGTTTGCTGGTATCATTCCAATGCAACACAAAATCGCCTTTTTTGAAATTCATTGGAATCGCAAACAAAGAGATGGCTCCAATTAAACTAATAATGGTGTCTGATAATTGCAAGCCAGGAAAAATATAATTAATTAGGGTTCTGGTAATCCATAAAGAAACTGTAATGGCAAAAATGGTGAGTACTCTTTTTTCTTGTTTAGATATTTTCCCCAAGTTTTTTAATTCGTCAGAAATAACATTGGCCGAAGTAGAAAATTTAATATTGTTGCAAGGAAACATTATTTTAACCAGCACCAAATAACATAAGCTTACCATCATTATAGAAAATGGCAATCCCATGGTCATCCATTTTAAAAAAGATATTTGTGTGTTGTACTCGCTTTCTAATAAGCCAATTAATACAGAATTTGGTGGGGTTCCTATAACGGTTGCAACTCCTCCTGCATTGGCAGAAAAAGCAATTCCTAGCATTATACTTAAGGCAAAATTCTTATCTCCTTTGGTAAACCCGTCTTGGTCATCTATGAGCAATTTAATCACAGAAATAGCAATAGGCAACATTACTACAGTACTTGCGGTGTTGCTAATCCACATGCTCATAAAAGCTGTGGCAATCATAAACCCTAAAATGACTTTGTTGGGTGTAGTCCCAGTCATCTTTATAATGGTTAGGGCAATTCTTTTATGCAAATTAACTTTCTCTAGCGCCAATGCCAAGATAAAGCCTCCAAAGAATAAAAAGATAATAGGACTTCCATAATTGGCGCCTACATCTGCTGCTGGCATTACTTTTAGCAATGGAAATAAAATAAGTGGCAACAAGGCTGTAACAGCAATATGAACAGCTTCGGTAATCCACCAAAGAACCATCCAAATAGCAACAGCAATCACAGCATCGCCAGTTTCAGAAACCAAATGAAAAGGCAGATTAAGAACTACAAAAAATAGTAGCGGAGCTATGAGTAAACCTATCTTTTTAGAAAATGCCATGAATTTGTATTAGATGCTAAAGATAAAAAACCTGTCTCTTATACACATCTCCGAGCCCACGAGACAGGCAGAAA
>OLID01000453.1_pt1 | contig 17514 bp, 6 predicted proteins | sample 1609361 | NCBI WGS metagenome assembly OLID01 (sample SAMN05416778, study PRJEB24817) | seawater metagenome | isolation source: Sea water | place: Canada:Atlantic | collected 2013-07
GAGATTTCTGCCTGTCTCGTGGGCTCGGAGATGTGTATAAGAGACAGCTATCGTGCCTGCCCGAATCGATGTGCTGCTCAGTCACACGGATAAACTGCCCGATCGGGTGTGGGCGCACGCCGTCATCCATCGGCAGACGCCGACCCTGGTAATCGCGACGGTCACACTGCTGTCGACGGACGGGCAGGTACTGCTTGAAAGCCGCGGCATTGAATTCCGCGTGGTATCCGCAGACGCATTTCGTCATGCCGCCAGACAGCATAATGCCACACTATTTTCCCGACATTGGGAAACCATTGACGGTGCACGTGGCGCGGCTACGAATTCTGCGCCGGTACTAAAAGACGTGTGGTTGGCCGGCAATACCAGTGATGTGCAATCGCTTGCAGAAAAGCTGCGCGCCGCCGGTGTTGAGCCCGGTCTGTTTGCAGAAACGGCTGCCGCGATATCAGCGGACAGCCGCCTGCCGCTCATCTATGTAGACAATGTCACAGGCACCGACAGCGGTACTGATGCCAGCATCGCGCTCAATCAGTTTCTGGCGTCACTCGCATCGGGCCCCGCCCGACCCAGCCAGGTGATGGTGGTGACGTCGACGACCGAGCCTGGCGATTCGTCTGCGGCTCTGGTTGTTGCCCAGCGTTCTGCGCTCACAGTGCAGGCCGTGGCGGCGGCACAGGAGTTGCCAGACTTGCACATTCGCGCCGTGGCAATGGACCAGCATGAGGGCAGCATGGCGGCGCTGCTGAGCTTGCTGGCAACAAACAGGGATTCAGGGCGCCGACTGCAAATCAAAGCGGGTGCCATTCAGGCACTGAAGGCAGACTTGTGGGTGCCGGGCTCTGCGGAGATCAGTTTTACGCCCGACAGACTGCAGGTAATCACCGGCGGCCTGGGCGGCCTGGGTCTGCTCACAGCGCAATGGATGGTCCGGCGTGGTGCCCGGCAGATCCTGCTGGTTGGTCGTTCTGCTCCCTCGAAACAGGCGGAAACGGTATTGGCAAATTTGCGCTCACATGGCGCTCAGGTAGAAATCCACCACTGTGATGTCAGTCAGTACGACCAGGTTCTGGCGTTGGCGGTAAAAGCCGAGCGGATGGCGCCGGTGGAAACCGTTATTCATGCCGCTGGCAGCCGTCGAGACGGACTGATTGGCTCTCTGCAGGACGAGGACTTCTCGATGTTGTCCCAGGCCAAAGCGGTGGCGGCAGACAATCTGCAGCGGGCTTTTGCGGCGCTCAGGCCTCGACATACAGTTTATTACTCCTCGACGGCAGCATGGCTGGGCGGCGCTGGTCAGAGCAATTACTGCGCAGCCAACGCGGCGCTTGATGCGCTGTCCAGTCAGTATCCCCCGGTAGCTGGTTGCCACGTGGTAAGCGTAGCCTGGGGACCCTGGAAGCAGACCGGCATGACGGCAACACTGAATGAGAGTCTTCTGGCCCGCATCAGCAGCACAGGTTACGGATTTCTTGAAGCGGACACCGGCTTTGCGCTGCTTGGGCGCTACCTGGCGGCACCGCAGGGCAGTGAGATTGCGATCATGGTAGCAGATACCGACCGGTTGTCGGCATTGCCCGAAGCTGCGGGTCTGTTTGCAGCGACAGCACGAGACGCGGCCGGACCGGACACAGTCGACAGAGAGTTACTGGCGGGTCAATCTGCCGTAGTCCCTGTGCTTTACAACGAGCTGCTGGGCCTGAGTCCCAAGGCTGCTGACGAGCGCCTTCAGGATTATCTGATTGGTCTCGTCGCTGACATGACCAGTCCCGCCAACAGGGCACATATTGATGTCGAAGCCGGCTTTCTGGATCTGGGCATAGATTCGCTAGCTGCGCTTGAGTTGCGCAAAAAACTCGAAGCTGCCCTGGGCCTGAAACTGAAATCCACGCTGATTCTGGATTATCCGAGTATTTCCGTTATGGCTCGGGAACTACTCCTTCAGTTACAGGCGTTGCAGCGGTCACTGGCGCCGCACGATCGTTCGGGGGACGGGGTGCGATCTACGGGCCCAGGCGCCAAGACAAAATCGGACAGGTCGGAATTACTCCGGCAACTTGCCAACGAAATCGATCTTCAGGAGTAGACATGGTCAGCACATTGGGCGTAGCAGGCGCCGGCGTAATGGGACGTGGCGTCGCTCAGGCAGCGGCGCAGAAGGGTATGCGGGTGGTGTTGCTCGATGTTGCGGATGACATTCTTGCCGCTGCCGATAATGAGATTCGCCAGTCCATCCGCTTTGCAGCCATGCTGGACAAGAATTCCGCAGCGGAATCCGCAGAGGAGGTTTGCCAGCGAATCGAATTCACCACCGATATTGGCAAGCTCGCGCAGGCTGACTTTCTGGTGGAAAATGTCAGCGAGAAAGTAGCAGTCAAGCAGGCGCTGTATCCGCAACTCGACCGGGTCTGTAAAAGCGACTGTGTGATCGCCGTGAATACCTCCGCGATATCGATTACCAGAGTCGGCAGCTGGACTGAGCGCGCGGACAGGATTGTGGGTATGCATTTCATGAATCCGGTGCCGATGAAGCCGCTGGTGGAGGTTATCCGTGCCCACCACACCAGTGACGCAACCATTGCCACCGCAAAACAGTTTCTCGCTCAGCTCGGCAAAGAGGCGGTCATCGTCAATGACATGCCTGGATTTGTCTCCAATCGCATCCTTATGCTGACAGTGAACGAGGCTGTTTTTGTGGTGCAGGACCAGGTATCTTCACCACGCGATGTGGATCGTATCTTTAAAGGCTGCTTCGGGCATAAAATGGGCCCGTTGGAAACCGCCGATCTGATCGGTCTGGACACCATTCTATTCTCGCTCGACGTGCTTTACGAAAGCTATAACGACCCCAAATTCCGGCCCGCGCCGCTGCTACGCAAGATGGTAGATGCAGGCCTGCATGGGCGCAAGTCCGGCGAGGGTTTTTTTAAATACCCTAATTTGCATCAACTAGTCAAAAAAGGGCCCTCTGACATGGGAAAAGAAAAACAGTGACCAACACAGATCATAAGCAGGATATTCGTACGTTTCTGGAGAACTTCATCAGCGAGGAAGATTTTGCCAACGAAGATGATATTTTTGAACTCGGGCTGGTGAGTTCGCTGATGGCGATGCAACTGGTGCTGTTTGTGGAAAAGACTCTGGGTGTCCGCGTGGAAAGCGAGGATCTGAATCTGGATAATTTCCGCAGCATTGACCGGATGGATGCGTTCATGCAAAAAATGTCGACGACTGCCCATGGATAAACACGCATCCTCACTGCATACCGAGCGCAGGCAGGAAGTTGCCAGGATACTGGCGGCTTTTGCGCCGGCAGACATCGCCGCCTGGGATCAGGCAGAAAGCCTGCCCGCCGAGGTTACCAGGTCGCTGGCGCAGGCCGGATTGCTGGGCACATTTATTGAGTCCGGGCACGGTGGCAGAAACTGGGATGCCGTGTCATTTGGATTGCTGTGCGCCGAATTTGGTCAGACGAGCCTGTCATTGCTCAGTATCCTGACTGTGCATAGCATGGTCCTGGAGGCGCTCCGGTTGTCGGGTACTACGCAGCAACGTGCCGACTGGTTGCCGACGCTGACCAGCGGTGAAAAACTGGGTGCGTTTGCTCTCACCGAGCCGGATTTCGGTAGCGAGGCGACAGGTATTCAGACCACGCTGGTTCAGTGCGACGAAGGCTACCGCGTCACTGGCAGGAAGAAGTGGATATCATACGCTGCCCGGGCAGATGTGTTACTGGTATTCGGCAAACTGGAAGACGGCAGTGCCGTTGCGTGTCTGCTACCAACTGACACCGAGGGATTGAGCATCACGCCCATGAAAGGTTTGCTGGGGTTTCGTGCGGCCATGCTCGGTGAGATCGAGATGAAAGACTGTGTGATCCCGGCCGCCAACCTGTTGGGTGGCAAGGGCGCCGGCATTAACTATGTCGCGGCTGGCGCACTTGATCTGGGACGACTGGCAATTGCCTTTGGCAGTCTGGGTGCCATGGAAGCCTGTGTGGCTGACTCGGTGACCTATGCCAGTAAACGCAAACAGTTTGGCCAGGCATTGGCAAAACATCAGCTTATCCAGCACATGCTGGCGGACATGATTACCGCTTACAAAGCAGCCGAACGCCTGTGCCTGCACGCGGCCGAACTGCGCAGCGCCGGTAGCCCGATGGCAGCGATGGAAACCGCAACGGCAAAATACTTTACCTCCACACATGCGGTGACAGTGGCCAATCAGGCAGTACAGATTCACGGCGCCGCCGGTTGCAGCGCCGGAGAGAGCCGCACCGAGCGCTTTTATCGTGACCTGAAAATCACCGAAATCATCGAAGGCAGCAATCAGATGCAGCAGCTCATGATCGCGCAGAATGGCATGGGTGAATTTGTCCAGTCAGCGCTGCGGCGCAAACGTCTGCTGGCAGGGAAATGATCATGGGTGACAGTCACAACAAAAACCGGATCAAGTGCGTGGTCTGGGATCTGGATAACACGGTATGGGACGGAGTGTTGCTGGAGAGCGCTGGCGTACCGGCGTTGCGGCCGCACGTTCGTGACGTGATCGAGGCGCTGGATCAGCGCGGCATCCTGCAGTCAGTGGCGTCCAAAAACGAGCCTGAGCCGGCCATGACGGCCTTGGCTGCGCACGGACTGGATCAGTATTTTCTTTATCCTCAGATCAGCTGGAGCTCAAAGTCGCAGGCCATCAGCTTGATAGCCGAGCGTTTGAATATCGGCATCGATACCTTTGCTTTTATTGACGATCAGCCCTTCGAGCGCGATGAAGTGCTATCGGTGCACCCGCAGATCAGAACATTCAGTGAAATCGGACTGGAACAACTGCCGACTCGGGAAGATTTTATCCCGCTGCAACTGACCGCCGATTCTAAAAATCGCCGCCAGCTGTATCAGCGGGAAGCGCTGCGGGCCAGGGCCCAGGAAGACTTCAGGGGGCCCGAGGACGCGTTTTTGCGGACACTGGGTCTGAAATTGCGACTGAAGCCGGCCAGTGAAGAGGATCTGTACCGGGCCGAGGAATTGACCTTGCGTACCAACCAGCTCAATACCACCGGTGTGACATATTCGGCGGAACAACTTCGGGAGCTGATCGCGTCGGAGCACCATCAGGTCATCGTTGCCGAGTTGGAAGACAAGTATGGTGCCTACGGGGCCATAGGTCTGTTACTGCTATCGCTGCAGCCAGGTTTGTGGTGTATCGATCTGTTTCTGATGTCCTGTCGGGTGATGTCACGCGGGGTCGGTGGCGTCATTCTGACAGCGCTGCGCACTACCTGCCGTAACCGGCAGCTCAAACTGGCGGCGCAGTTCCGGGAAACCGACCGCAACCGCATGATGTTTATCACCTACCGCTTTGCCGGATTCAGGGAAGAGGGCGCTTGGCTGATCAATGAACTGGCCAGTATTCCGGCGTTACCGGACTACATGCAATTGCATATTGATGCCGCGATGGATTGGAGACTGCAGTGAACGACTCATCGAACAACTCATCGAACAGCGACAGCAACGATGACGATATCATCGTCAAGGCACTGGCTGAAATACGACGTCTTAAAGCTGAGAATGCGCAACTGCGAACCGGTCATGCCGCCCTGGTTTCCGGTCAGCCGGCGTCAGCTCCAGCGCCGATAGCTGTCATCGGGTTTGCCTGCCGCACCCCGGGTGCGGGAGACAATCCGGAGGCATTCTGGCATATCCTGAAAGAAGGTCTGTGCACGATTACCGAGGTGCCGCCGTACCGCTGGGCAGTGGATCAATATTACGACGCCAACCCGGATGCTCCCGGCAAGATGCGCTGTCGATACGGCTCCTTTCTGGGACGTGTGGAAGACTTTGATTGCCGACTGTTCGGCATATCGCCGAAAGAAGCCAGTTACATGGATCCACAGCAGCGTTTATTGCTGGAATTGTCGTGGGAAGCACTGGAAGACGCCAATATGAACATGGAGGCACTCAAGGGGTCCGCTACCGGTGTGTTTATTGGTCAGAGCGGCTTCGACTTTGCTACCCAGCACATGACCGAGGAGAGTCTGTGTGAGATAACGCCATATGTCGGTACCGGTTGCGCTTCCAGCCCGGCGGCCGGACGTATTTCCTACACGTTTGACTTCAAGGGGCCTTCCTATGTCGTGGACACTGCCTGTTCCTCGTCACTGGTAGCATTGCATAATGCCTGCCAGAGTCTGCGCCAGGAAGAATCCACGCTTGCCCTGGTAGGGGCAGCCAACCTGATTTTGCGACCCGGCATGAGCATCAACTTCGACAAGGTTGGTATGTTATGTGAAGACGGCGTGGTCAAGACCTTCGACAAGGATGCACATGGCGTCGTACGTGCCGAAGGTGGTGGCATGGTCGTGCTCAAGCGACTGGATGCTGCACTGCGTGATGGCGACCGCATTGATGGTGTCATTCTCGGTTCCGCGATCAGCCAGGACGGTGCCAGTTCGAGTCTGATGGCGCCCAGCGGTAACTCACAAAAGGCTGTCATGCAGGCGGCGCTGAAGGCAGCGGCCATTGACCCCGATAATATTGATGTCATTGAAGCGCATGGCACGGCAACGGCACTGGGTGACCCGACGGAACTTACGGCCTTGCTCGATGTGTATTGCCGGACACCGCGCGCGCAGCCACTGCTGGTCGGATCGGTAAAAACCAATTTCGGTCACATGGAAGCGTCCGCCGGCATCGTCGGGTTTATCAAATTATTGCTGGCCTTGCGCCACGAATACCTGCCACGTCACCTTAATTACTCTGAAGGCCATCCGGACATCGACTGGGCCACTGAAGCCATCGAAGTCTGCGCCCAGGGCAGGCCCTGGCCAAGAACGCAGCGCAGGCGAGTCGCAGGGCTCAGTGGATTTGGTTTCTCAGGCACCAACGCGCACGTTATTCTCGCTGAAGCACCGCTAAAAGAATCAGCAATAGCTGTCGACACCAACAGCACGGTGACCGAGTCACCTGAGCAGGCGCAACAATTACTGATGCTCAGTGCAGCCACGGCGGTGTCATTGCAGCGCACGGCAGAGGCGCTTGCGGAGTGGATGGAGGGCAACCCGGACGTGCCACTCGCTCGCGTTTGTCATACCTGGGCGACCAGAAGAAAGCGTCAGGTCAATCGCCTGGCAATCGTGGCTGCTGACCGGGAGCAGGCGATTGCCAAGCTGCGGCGTTTTGCTGAAGCAGGCAAGGCCAAGGGTTGTTCCAGCGGCGCTGTGCAGTCGCGCACCGGGCGGCTCTCAGTGGCAATGGTCTGTGGCGGGCACGGCGCCCAATACCATGGCATGTCGGCCTCTCTTTATCAGGCCGAACCCGTGTTTCGGGCGGCATTTGACCGTGTCGCTGCAATCGCCACGCAGCATTGCGACAGCGACATGTCTGCGCTTTTGCACACGGCGCCCAAACCGGCCAGCGGCAAACTGTTTGACGCTAACCGGGTTGAGGGCGAACTGGGCAGGACGCTACAGGCGCAACTGTCGATCTTTTGCGTGCAATATGCTCTGGCACAGCAATGGCAGGCCTGGGGTGTGGTGCCCAAGGCGTTGCTGGGGCACAGCCTGGGCGAGTACACAGCGGCCTGCCTGGCCGAAGTTTTTTCGCTGGACGATGCCGTCATGCTGATTGCCGAGCGTGCCCGTCTGATGGACGCGTATACGCCGCCAGGCGCGATGCTGACAGCGTTCCATGATGAATCGGCAGTACAGGCTATCGTTGATGGTTACGCAGACGCGAGTATCGCCGCCGTGAACGGCCCCGGCATTATTCTGGTGGCGGGCACCAAAAAGAGCATCGACGACATTGCCCAACGCATTGATGCCGACGGCGGGCGCACGACCAGCGTACCCATCGACCGGGCCTTTCACTCGCCACTGGTCGACGCCGTACTGCCACACTTCCGGCGTGTGCTTGAACGTGTGAAGTTTTCACCACCAACAATCCCTCTCATCTCAAACCTGACCGGCGCGCTGGCCGATCAGCAAATTACCACCGTGGATTACTGGTTGCAGCATTCCCGCGCCCCGGTCCAGTTCATGAAAGGTATGCAGACACTGCACACGGCCAGGCACGATGCATTTATCGATTTGAGTCCCGAGCCGGTCATGATGGGCCTGGATTTGTGTTTCCAGGAGATCCGTGCCGAACTCGGTTCCAAGGGCGTCTGGGTGCCCAGTCTGAGGAACGGCGTCAATGATCAGGCCCGTATGCTGGAATCACTCGGAAAACTCTATTGTCTGGGGCTTAATCCCGTATACACGTATGCGGAGCAGATGCCGGTGCGACTGCCAACCTATTGCTTCGACCGGCAGCGCTGCTGGTCGGCAGCGGCGGCGCGGGGGCAACTCGCTCCGGCTTCCCTTATGACCGCCGGAAGCGCGTCCGCCAGCAGCGAAAGTAATGTTATAGACAGCAACAAACTGGCGTCTTTGCCGTCATCAACGCAGTCGCCCCGCGCTGATGATATTCATCGCGTGATGCTGGAGCATATGGCGGTTGTGGATCAGTATCTGGCGCTGACTGAAGGGAACAGGTAATCAATATTATGTTGCACCAACATACGACTTTTGACGCGATCGCCACAATCATCGAATCCATCAGTGGTGTCAGCGTCAGCGACCTGGACCGGGACACGGATTTGCTCGACCTGGGTCTGGATTCACTGATGTTCGTGCGCATCGGCCGGGTGCTGGAAAGCGAATACCACGTCGATATCTCGATGAAACGTTTCTATGATGAACTCTCCGTACTCGGCAAACTCGCTGACTTTCTGGCCGACAATGGCGTAGTGCCGGAAAGCCAGCCCGCAGCGGCCGCCGATAGATCACCGGACAGGTCCGGGTCATCGCAGCAAACCACGTTGAGCGCCGCGAAAGAGCGCATCGACAGTGACACTATGCGGCAACCCCAGCTCTCGATGCCGACCGTGACAGACAGCAAGACGGGCATTGATATCAATACTGTCATGTCTGCCCACATGGCACTGATGCGACGCTATCTGGATGGCGTCGCGACAGGCAGGCAGACAACCAATCCGGTAAGCGCGACAAATGCCAGGGCGCCCGAGGCAAGCCGGCAGACTCCTGAAGATGCCATCGAGACCCGCAAGAAATTCAGTGGCATCGACACTCAAAAGGCGCAGCTCAGCGCACAACAGCGTGAGCTGGTTGACTCACTGGCCGCACGTTTATCATCGCGTTGCCGGCTCAGCAAGCAGGCGGCTGAAGCGGGCAAGGCGCATCTGTCCGATTGGAAGTATTCGCTCCAGTTCAAACAGGATCTTAAGGAGCTGCGTTTTCCCATTGTCTGTGAAACCGCCTCGGGTTCGCGTTTTGTCGATGTTGATGGCAATGAATACGTTGATATTGCGATGGGTATGGGGGTGCATTATTTTGGCCATTCCCCGCGCTTCATTGACGATGCTGTGCGTGCCCAGCTGGATAAAAATCTGGCGTTGGGGCCGCAGTCGCAACTGGCGCCCGATGTGGCGCGCAGAATATGCGAGCTGACCGGCCACCAGCGTGCCGCCTTCTTTGTCACCGGATCAGATGCCGTCATGCTGGCCTTGCGCCTGGTGCGTGCTGCACGTGGCCGCGATAAGGTGGTGATGTTTGCCGGCGCCTATCATGGCATTTGCAGTGATGTGCTTGCGGGCCAGGGCGAAAGCGGTGCGGTGCCGATGTCACCCGGCCTGCCGACCGGCATCGTCGATGATCTTGTGGTACTCGATTATGACGCCCCGGAGTCCCTTGAGCGAATCAGGGCGCTTGCCGACCAGCTTGCCGGTGTGCTGGTGGAGCCGGTGCAGAGTCGCAATCCGGCATTGCAGCCACAACGCTTCCTGCGTCAACTGCGCGCGTTATGCACCGAACTGGGAATTCCACTGATTTTCGACGAGATGGTCAACGGCTTCCGACAGGCTGCGGGCGGCATGCAGGAATGGTTCGGCGTGAAAGCCGACATGTCGACCTATGGCAAAATCATTGGCGGTGGTTATCCGCTCAGCGTAATCGCCGGTAATGCGGAGCTGATGCAGTGGATTGATGGTGGCATATGGCACTTTGGTGACGAAAGCGCACCATTGACAGATTCCATATCAACCGGTGGTACGCATAACAAGCATCCGGTGGCATTGGCGGCTGCATCTGCTGTCCTGGACCACATTGAAGGGAATCCGCAGCTTTTCCACGACACCAGGATGCGCATGCATCAGCTCGCAGACCGCATCAATGTCTGGTTCGAGCGCCATGCCGTACCGCTGCGCCTGACCTATTTCGGCACGCAGTTCAAGTTCGAGAGTTTTGCCCCGGCGCTGGAGCTGGAACTGTTTTTCTACCTGTTGCTGGAAAAAGGCGTCTACACCTGGGAATTGCACGTTGCCAACCTGTCCACCGAACATACGGATGAAGATGCCGATCATTTGTTTGCGGCGGTTATTCATGCGGTGGAATCGCTGCGCGCTGGCGGTTTCCAGTTCCGCGCTGAGCGGCTGCGGCGACAGTACCTGCCCATGTCTTCGGTGCAAAAACGGCTTTACGCCATCACCCGGCGCGAAGGCGCAGAAAAACCCTACCATCTGGCCGGGGCCTGGCAATTGCGTGGCGACGTCGATGCCGACCGGCTGGAAGACTGCATTCACCAGGTCATTATTCGCCATGAATCGTTGCGCACTGCATTTGTTGTTGTTGACGGTGAGTTTTATCAGCGGATCGTCGCGGAGCCGCGCTTTTTCCTGGATCACGTAGTTGCCGGTGACGGTAACGTAGAGGACCTGCTGGACAGTTATATCCAGCCATTTAATCTGTTGGAGCCACCTTTGCTGCGTGTGGCACTGGCTCCGCTGGCAGATGGGTCACAGCTGCTATTGATGGATATCCATCATATCGTGGCGGATGGTCTGTCGATGAACGTTGTGTTGCAGGAGATTCTGGCACTGTATGATGGCGTCGTGCTGGATCCGGTGCGCAGCCAGGCGCGGCATGTGCAGGACGCCATCGAGCAGTATCTGGGCAGTGACCGGGCGCGTGTGGCGGCCCATTACTGGCAGGAAGTCCTCGCGCCCTTGTCCGCGTCGCAGGAGACGTTCGACCTGTCTCCGGATTTCAGTCGTCCGCCGGTCACCAGTTTTGCCGGCAAACGCATCGCCCTGAAGCTGGATGCAGAGGCCACGGCGGCATTGCATCGTTTCTGTACGTCCGCCCGTATTTCCACCTTCGGTGCCCTGTTTGCGGTATTTATAGCCTGGACCTGGCGCTATGCCCGGCAGCAGCAGTTCGTGGTCGGGCTGCCCGGTTCCGGGCGTCCGGACGCTTCCGCCGACAACGCTGTGGGGATGTTCGTCAATACCCTGGCATTCCCGGCCAGCGTTAATGAGCACAGTTCCGTCGCTGACTTCCTGCAACAAATCCGCGATCGGTTGTTTGAGGTGCAGGAACATGCAGATTATCCGTTCAGTTCGGTACTCTCGGCGCTGAGTTTTGGCCATCGTGCCAATCGCAACCCGCTTTTTGACGTCATGTTTTCCTACGAGAACGCCGGTTCGCGGGTAATCAGAACCGGCACCTTCGAAGGCGAGACCCTGACGCAGTACGAAGGCGCCGGCATGTTTGATATCAGTTTTGATCTGATAGAGGCTGAAGGCAGCATACTGATCAACTGCGCTTACGCGGAAAGCCTGTTCAGTGACAGCACCATGAACCGGCGTATGGACGAATACCTGGCGCTTCTGAAGCTACTGGTAGCAGGTGAAGCGACCACGGTGGCGGACTGGACCAACGCGGCTGCCAGCATCCCCGCCGCGCAGGGGAGTGACGATGGACTGCCCCGAGACGCCCGGCCGGCTGCTCGTGCTAGTACGCCCGACACGGTTTTCACGGTGTGGGACAGACAGGTGGTCGAGGGTGCGCTGGATTTGGCGCTGATTGAAGGCGATCGCAAGCTGACCTTCGCCGACGTGGACCACCAGGTCAAGGAGACGGCGTTCACGCTGTTCAACCTCTACGGGGTTCGGGCAGGCGACAGGGTGCTGGTGAACCTGGATTCTTCAAACGACCTGGTCGTGGTGATGCTCTCCCTGCTTTCCATGGGGGCCGTTTATGTGCCAGTCACACCCGATACACCCCTGCCGCGGCTGCGATTGATCCAGCAGCAATGCGGTGCGCGTTATCTGATTCATGCGGCCGGGCACGGCGCCAGCACTAAACCTGGCGAGGTGGACGCACTGGAATATATCAGCATGGACGCCATACACGAGAGTATTGGTCGCGCGACGCCCCATCAATCGTTACAGCCCCCGTGCCCGGACGATGTCGCCTATGTGATTTTCACGTCCGGCAGCACTGGTGTGCCGAAAGGCGTGGAAATATGTCACGGCGGCATCAGCAATGCGGTTGCCTGGCGGATACGAAGCTATCGCATGGGACGCGCGGATACCACACTGCAGATGCCCAGTGCCGGATTCGACGCCTCGGTGATCGATATTCTCAGCACACTGTTGAGTGGAGGCTGTCTGGTAATGCTGGACACCGCATCCAAGCGGTCCGTTGAGCGCATCAGGGAAGTTCTCGGTCAGCACAAGGTGACATCAATGTTGCTGACGCCGACTTTGTATCGTGTGCTGCTGGATCGTATACCTGAGGCTATTGCATCGTTGCGTTTCATCACCCTGGCAGGTGAGAACCTGCCACCGGACCTGATGCAGGCGCATTTTGCCAAAGCGCCAAACGTCGAGCTGTGGAATGAATACGGACCCACCGAGTGCAGCGTTGTGGTCAGCGGTGGCCGCCAGAAGCCGGGACAGGACCGGGTCACCATCGGCTGGCCGGTCAACAACATTCAGTTACATATACTGGATGAACAGGAGCGTCCGGCACCTGCCGGTGTGTGGGGGCGACTATGGGTCAGTGGTATCGGTCTCGCCAAAGGTTACGCCGGGGATGAGACAAACACGCTCAGAAAATTCCGTAGGCTGCCAGCAGTGGACAATATGCGCTGTTACGATACCGGTGACATCGTCCGCCTGCTCGATGACGGCGCGCTGGAATTCAAGGGCCGCGACGATGGCCAGGTCAAGGTCAATGGTTATCGCATAGAGCTGGAAGAAGTAGAAACAGCGTTGCGTAGCCAGCTTGACCTGAATGAAGTGGCCGCCAGGGTTGTTGATACAGGAACCAGCGCCAGCCTGCATGGCTGGATTGTAGCTGATGCGGAACCTGCCGGCTGGCGTGAGGCGCTGATGTCTGTGTTACCGGTGTGGATGGTGCCCGGCAAGCTGCACGTAGTGAGCGCACTGCCAATGTTGTCCAGTGGTAAGCTTGACCGCAGCGCGCTGGCATCGTCGCTTGAGCAAAAGACGCCGACAGTCATCGCTGACACCGTTGAAACAGACACGAAAAGTGCATATCTGGAGCCACTGCTGAATTACTGCCGGGAAATCCTGGGACGTCCGGATCTACAGCCTGGCGACAACTATTTTAGTGCCGGAGGCGACTCCATTCAGGCTATCGTACTGGCCTCCCGATTGCACGAAGCAGGATATCTGCTGGATGTTAACGAATTGTTCCGCAACCCTGTGATGGCTGATCTGGCGCGCAAAATTGTGGCCAAGGGCAGCCAGCACGCGCCAGTGTTGCAGGCATCTGTATCACCAGTGCCAACGCCAATGCAATCGTGGTTTTTTGAAACCTGCAAGGGCGATGCCGATGCCTTTACGCAAGCTGCCTGGCTGCGTCTGCCGCACGGCATGACCCTGACCCAACTGGCAGCGCTGTGCCGTCATTGGGTAGACCAGCACGGTGTGTTTCGGGAAACCGGGGCGCTGATCGCCGAGCGCGCCGGGCTGCAGGAAATCGCAACCGCGAACGATGTTTTGTTACAGTGTTCCGAGGTCGATGCCGACGTTGACCTGGATGCAGTTGCTGTGTCGGCACGCGCCGATATCCGGCTGCAGGGCGGTCCCTTGCTGAGAGTGGTGCTGGTGCGCAGTGCAACAGAGAACAGGGCTCTGGTCGTGTTCCACCACTTTGTTGTCGATGCAGTTTCCTGGCAACTGCTGCAAACGCAGTGGGCTCTGCTGTGGGATGATATCGAGCAAGGGCGCACCCTGCGGGCTTTGCCCGAAAACGCCAGTATGCGCCAGTTCGCCAGTGCTCTGCACAGCGACGCTGCCAGACACAAAGCATTACTTGAAGCGCCGTTCTGGCAGGCCATGCTGGCAGACGCAACGCCAGCACTGTCCAATGATGTTTCGTGCCGGGTCGCACTACAGGCAGAGCCGCAGCCACGTTTGCAGCTTGCCACAAGCCTGGGCGCCGAAGAGACCGACGTGCTCCTTGCCACCGGGCACCAGCAGTTCCGCAGCAGAGGCAGTGATCTGCTGCTCGCCGTGTTCACCGATGCCGTCGCGCGCGTATTCAAACTCGATATGGTCACCGTACTGATGGAATCAAACGGCAGGGCGCAACGCTACGCCGATGCTGATTTCTCGACAACACTTGGCTGGATGACGTCAGCATACCCACTAAGTATCGTCACGTCTGGCGCGAACCTGGCCAGTGACTGGGTGGCAAAAGTCGAGCGTATCCGTGACCGGACACAGCGCGTGCCAGAACAGGGCGCTGGTTATGGTGTGCTCAGGTATGTTGTGCAGCATGATACTTTGCCGGCGTTTACGCCGGAGTTCGCGTTTAATTATCTGGGGCGTTTCAGGCACCATGCCGGCCACGATTTTTCCATCCTCGACGAAACGCCTGCTGGTGATCGTATGGGCGAACTGGGCTTGCTGCCGCCGGTTGAGTTTGTCTGTTTCGCTGATGACGCCGGCTTGCATGTATCGGTGTCCGCGGATGCGGCGCTGGTCTCCCAGCAGACGCTCAGCGACCTTCTGGCTGCGTTTCGGCAGCAGGCGCTGGACCTGGTTGCCGCATGCTGCAGGCTGACAGCACCGGTGCTACCTACGCCGGTCGATTTCGTGGAAGCCGACTGGCATCTGGACGACTACCTTGGTCTGCTCCGGGCAAATGCCATTGAGCGTGGCGATGTCGAGAACCTGTTGCCGATTACCGCGATGCAGAGCGGACTGATTTATCACGCCCGTAGTAAACCGGATGACCTGGCCTACCTCGAACAGGTGGATTTTACCCTGCACGGTGTCGAGGTCGACCGCCTGGCGCAGGCATTCCAGTACATGGTCTGCGAATTTCCACTGCTACGAGCCGCGTTCCTGGTGGGCAGTAATGGTCGCACTGCGCAACTGATCAGAAGGCAGGTGACACTGCCGGTGATTTGCCACGATCTGAGCGCGCTGTCGGCACCGGAGCAACAACGTGTGATCGACGATGCGCGCGTCGCTGATCAGCTTGTGCAATTCGATATTGCACAACCGCCACTAATGCGGGTGCAACTCTTTGTCCTGAAAAAGCCGGCACGCAAACGCAAGTCACAGAACCGGCAAAAGCAGACACGCAGCACCGCAGGCAGCGTGCATGTCATCTGGTCGCATCACCATCTGATTATGGACGGCTGGTGTGTCGGCATCCTGTTCGACCACCTGCTATCGCATTATGCAGGGCTTGACTCAGCGTCCGTCGACAGCGAGGAGCAGGCTCTGACGTATGACCGGCTGAATCGGGAGTACTTCCGTTGGCTCGCCAGCCGTGACAGACATGCGGCAGCCGGGTATTGGTCGACACTGCTGGCCGGTGTGGAACGCCCGACCCGATTGCTGCCCTGGCCCCAACCGGACACAAAGCGCGATGTCGGCCCTGCAGCAGCGTATCAACTGCAGCACCATACCGTACAGTTGTCTGCATCATTGACCACCGACATGCAGAGCTGGGCAGCATCCCGCAGCGCGACTATCAGCAGCGTGATCAGGCTGGCCTGGGCCGTGCTGCTGGCCAGGTTCACCAACAGCGCCGATGTGGTTTACGGCACTGTGGTGTCAGGCAGGCCATCTGAGGTTGCGGGTATTGAACGCGCCGTTGGTCTGTTTATCAATACTGTGCCGGTGCGCTTTCAGCTTGATTCCGGTATGACGGCCAATGAGGCGTTGACGTTAACTCAGCAGCAGGCTAATGCCGGCCGAGGTTACGAGTACCTGAGCCTTGCCGACATTCAGGCGGCGGCGCCCGACCTGCTTGCACGTGAACCGTTGTTTGACCATCTGGTAGTGTTGGAGAATTATCCGATGGATGCCGCATTGCGCGGTGGTGGCGAGTCCGACAGCGCTGCCGGCGTCGGTATTTCTGACATACGCGCTTTCGAGCGTACTGATCTGCCGCTGAATCTGGTAATTGTGCCCGCTGACGGCGGTCTGGACGCCACGTTCATGTTCGACGCTTCCGTTTATCCTGCCGCACAGATTGAACATCTGGCAGAACACTTTATTCACCTTGCGCAAATGTTGGTGCAGGCGCCGGATCACGCCCTGACGTCGCTGGATCTGTTGACGGTTGCGGAGAGCAGCTGGCTTTCCGGTCAGTGGAACGAGCGGCAGGCTTCATATCCGACAAACATGACCCTCGTTGATCTGTATCAGCAGGCGGTCAGCTATCACGGCGACCGGGATGCCTTGCGCGATGATCTGGGTAGCATCAGTTATGCGGCGCTGAACGCCAGCGTACAGCGCGTTGCCAGCGGGTTGTTGCAGGATGAAGCATTTGCTGCAGGACGACGGGTGGCGTTGTGGCTACCCCGCAACCGCGACATGATCGTGGGCATGCTGGCTGTGTTGGCGGCGGGCGGCAGCTACGTTGCGCTGGATCCGGTTTATCCCGAAGAACGCCTGCGCTTTATCGTCGAAGACAGTGGTGCCGCGCTGGTGCTGACGACAGCGGATATGCCGCCATTGTCACTGGCAGCGAAGAGTGTCGACATCGCGGCCATGGCGTCTGCCACGGCTGAACTGACCGCTTTGCCTGCGCTTGCCCCCGATGCAGCGGCTTACGTGATATATACCTCCGGCTCCACGGGCCGACCCAAGGGCTGCGAAATCTCGCACCGCAATGTAGTTCGTCTGTTACGTAACGAAGCCTTCGATTTTGACTTTGACCACCATGACGTCTGGGTGTTGGCGCATTCGTTCTGCTTCGATTTTTCGGTCTGGGAAATGTACGGAGCATTGCTTAACGGCGGCACCCTGGTGATCCCCGCTGCAGCGGCAGTGCGTAACGTCGAGGCTTTTGTCGATCTTGTGGCTCGCCACAACGTCACGGTACTCAATCAGACCCCAGCGGCGTTTTATCAGTTCAGTAAAACTGCCATAAGGAAGACCGGGCATGATCTGGCATCTCTGCGACTGGTCGTCTTCGGTGGGGACTCACTTGCCTGCAACCGATTGCGAAGCTGGGTTGATGAATTTCCGATCAGCCGCGTCAAGTTGGTGAATATGTACGGCATTACTGAAACCACGGTGCATGTCAGCTACCGGGAAATCAGCGAAGTCGACATTGTCAGCGGCACGCATCTGAACCTGTCTCTTATACACATCTCCGAGCCCACGAGACAGGCAGAAATCTCG
>OLID01000454.1_pt1 | contig 17473 bp, 11 predicted proteins | sample 1609361 | NCBI WGS metagenome assembly OLID01 (sample SAMN05416778, study PRJEB24817) | seawater metagenome | isolation source: Sea water | place: Canada:Atlantic | collected 2013-07
TCTACACAGAGTAGATCGTCGGCAGCGTCAGATGTGTATAAGAGACAGCAGCGAGGAAGACGCTGGCTGCAAGCGTTTCTACAAAGTCTATGCGGAAAGCGTACGCAATCTGGGCACACCGGTATTCGGACGTCGCTACCTGGAGATACTGCGCGATGAGTTCGGTGCCGACTGCCGGGTGCTGATGATCCGCGACGGGGACGAAGATGTCACGGGCGTGATGAGCTTCTATTTTCGCAACCAGGTGTTGCCCTATTACGGCGGCAGTATCGCCCGCGCCCGCAGCATCAAGGGCAGTAACGACTTCATGTATTGGGAGTTGATGCGCCGCAGTGCGGATGAAGGGCTGAGTTGTTTTGATTTCGGCCGCAGCAAGCGTGACACAGGCCCCTACAAATTCAAGAAAAACTGGGGTTTCAAGCCAGAACCACTGCCCTATGAATATTACCTGGTGTCCTCCCGTCAGGTGCCGGATGTCAATCCGACCAACCCGCGATATCGCCTGCTGGTAAACACCTGGCGACGTCTGCCGCTGCCGGTGGCCAACCTGATTGGCCCGGGCCTGGCGCGGAGTCTGGGTTGATGGTGAAAACCGTGAGCATGACACGAACGCAGGGCAGCACCGGGGAGATCCCTGACGCAGGACAGAGCGCAGACGTGGGTGCGCTCCCGGGTGCAGCGGCGGGTGTGGCGAGGCGTTCCACGGCCAGCACCAGCGACAGGTTGCCGCTGCTGTTCTTATGCCATCGCATACCCTATCCGCCAAACAAGGGTGACAAGATACGGGCCTTTCACCTGCTGGCGCACCTGAGCCGACATTTCGACATTTATCTGGCCAGCTTTGTTGATGATCCCGACGACTGGATCTGTGCCCCCGAACTGGACAAGTACTGTCGCAGAATCTGCTTGCGGCCCTTGCGGCCCGGACTGGCAAAATTGCGCAGCCTGTCCGGTCTGCTGAGCGGGGACCCACTGTCTTTGCCGTACTACGCCGATAGCGCGCTGAAACAATGGGTGGCCCGCACCTGCATGGAGCACAATATTCGCCACACTCTGGTCTATTCCTCCACCATGGCGCAATTTCTGCCGGCCGGCGGCAAGGATTTTCAGCGCAAGGTGATCGACTTTGTTGATATCGATTCCGACAAGTGGCGGCAGTACGCGGAAAAGAAGCCCTGGCCGTTGAGCTGGTTGTATAACCGCGAGGCCCGTTTGTTGCTGCGCTGTGAGAAGGCGCTGGCAGCGCGATTCGACGCCAGTCTGTTTGTATCGTCTGCCGAGGCAGCGCTGTTCCGTCAGCTTTCCCCGGCGACAGCAGCCCGAACAGGGTTTTATAACAACGGTGTCGACAGTCATTATTTTGATCCGCAATCGTCGGTGGGTCCGACGCTGGACAATCCTTTCCCATCGGGCTGTCAGGCGCTGGTGTTCACCGGTGCCATGGACTATTGGCCCAACGTCGACGCGGTCGTCTGGTTTGCCGAGACTGTGCTGCCGATCCTGCGCCAGCGGCATCCGATGCTGACCTTTTACATCGTTGGCGGCAACCCCGCTGCCAATGTGAAACAACTGGCACGTTTGCCAGGAGTCAGGGTTACCGGCCGGGTACCCGACGTCCGCCCCTACCTGAAGTATGCGCTGGCTGCCGTAGCGCCGATGCGGGTAGCGCGGGGCATTCAGAACAAGGTGCTGGAAGGTATGGCCATGGCATTGCCGGTACTGGTCAGCCACAAGGGCCTGGAAGGTATCGACGCCGTCGACGGAAAACATGTATTGCTGGCCGAAAGCGTTGATGATTACCTGCGTGGTATCGAAGACCTCCTTTCCGGTCGCCACGGCGGGCTGGGCGCGCGCGCACGCGAGCGTGTGCAGCGGCTGTTCAACTGGGAACAGACTCTGCCAGAGGTGGTCCGATTGCTGAGACTGAATCAGCCGGACACGCTGGCAGTCCAGCGCGGCGAACAGGGAGACGGGTGAGCGCATGAGCAGCGGCAAGACCCTGTTGGTAGTTATTACTGTCTACTGTCTGTTGGTGGCGCTGATTTTCCATGCAACGCTGAGTTCCATGGTGGCCATCTGGATACGTTCGGAGACATTTGCCCACGGCTTTCTGATCCTCCCCATCAGCGTGTGGCTGGCATGGCGAATGCGCGATCGCTTTGCCAGGTTGACGGTCCGGCCCGAGCCCTGGGCGTTGATTCTGTTGCTGGGTGCGGGTCTGGTCTGGTGGCTTGCCAATCTGGTGGATGTACTGGTGGTGCAGCAGTTGGCATTTGTGGGGATGCTGGTGTGCGGCATCTGGGCCATCGCCGGCACTGACGTGGTGCGCTGCTACGCTTTTCCGCTGGGCTTTCTGTTTTTTGCCGTACCCATGGGGGAAGACCTGATTCCCCCGTTGATGATGCTGACCGCTGATACAACGGAATTTCTGGTACGCGGGAGCGGGGTCCCCATTTATCGCGAGGGTATGTTTCTCTATCTGCCAACCGGAACCTGGTCAGTGATTGAGGAATGCAGCGGCGTACGCTATCTGATTGCTTCCGTGGTCCTGGGTGCCTGTTATGCCCACCTGACCTACACCAGTATATGGCGCCAGCTGGCATTTTTGCTGGCTGCCGTCATCGTGCCGATTCTGGCCAACAGCGCGCGTGCCTATGCTGTGGTCATGGTGGGCCACCTCAGTGACATGCGCTATGGTATCGGCGCCGACCACCTGCTTTTCGGCTGGGTATTTTTCGGCGTGATTATGCTGTTGATGTTCTGGGTTGGCGGTTTCTGGCAACAACAGGAACAACCGGTGAGCATTGGCACCCCACCCCCAACACGGCCGGAGCGGTCTTCAGCCTTTTCGACGATGGCGGTCGCTGGCCTGGCCATCGTGGCGACCGGCATCTGGCCCGCCGCCGCCTTCGCCATGAACCGCGAAAGCCCCCCCGTCGACACGCCTGCATTGAAGGCACCTGTTGCAGGCGACGCCTGGCAGGCTGTGGAGCGGGAGGACTGGCAGTGGCATCCTGCACAATCAGGCGCGGACCGCGAGCTGGACCAGGTCTATGTGACAAGTGATGCCTCTGATCCCGTCATCATCGGGCTGCATCTGCGTCAGTACCTGAAACAGAGTCAGGGGGCAGAGCTGGTTGATACCACCGACCCCTGGCGACCGGTCAGGGGTGTCTGGCAGATCATTGAGGAACGCGGCTACCAGACCGATCTGGGTTACCCGGAACAGGTCATCGAGGCCCGGGTGGCATCTGCAGACCAGAATGTGCTGGTCTGGTCCTGGTATCTTATTGATGGCCGCTACACAACAAACCCCTATCTGATCAAGTTGCTGGAGGCGAAACAGCAGATTTTCGACGGCGGCCGCCAGGGGACCCGACTGTTCATTGCCACGCCGGTTGGCGACGACCGGCATCAGGCCCGGCAGGCGCTGCAGCATTTCATCACCGCGCACCTGACGGGCATCGAAGCTTCCCTTCAGGATGGAGTGGCGCAATGAGCGAACGTGAACCACAGCCGCCGCTGGTCGTGCACATTATATACGCCCTGGGCACCGGAGGCCTGGAGAACGGTCTGGTCACCATCATTAACCGTTGTCCACCCTCCCGGTACCGTCATGCAATTATCTGTCTGACGGGCGCAGAGCGATTCGCCAGCCGCCTGACGGCGCCGGATGTCGAGGTCATCGAGTTGCACAAAAAACCCGGCCACGACCTGGGCATATACTGGCGCCTGTGGCAGCACCTGCGACGCCTGCGCCCGGCGATTGTTCATACCCGCAATCTGGCTGCGCTGGAGACTCAGGTTCTGGGGCTGCTTATGCCCGGCACCAGACGTGTTCACGGTGAGCATGGTCGGGACATGTCAGACCTGGACGGCAGCAATCGCAAGTACCAGTGGTTGCGCAGGATGCTCAGTCCGCTGATCCATCGCTTTGTTGCAGTAAGCCAGGACCTGTCCCGGTGGCTGATCCAGACTGTGCACATTCCCCCATTCAAAGTCACCCAGATCTACGACGGCGTCGACGCAGAGCGTTTCGTCCGCGACCCTGAGCAGTCATACGCAGCTCCAGCAGGACTGCCTGAGGGATTTCAGTCCGGCGCCGATGTTGTGGTGCTCGGCACCGTGGGCCGTCTGGCAGCGGTAAAGGACCAGAAATTGTTGCTCGTGGCTGTCCACCGGCTCCTGTCCGAGCGCCCCGAGTATCGCGCCAGACTGCGCCTTGTGATTGTCGGTGACGGTCCCGAGCGCGAAGCCCTGACTGCCCAGGCTGACCAACTGTCACTGAACGAAGTGGTATGGTTGACGGGCGACAGAGACGATATCCCTGAGCTGCTTCGCGCCATGGATGTCTTTGTATTGCCCTCGCTCGGAGAAGGTCTCCCGTTAACGATCCTGGAAGCCATGGCCACCGGCCTGCCGGTTATTGCCACCACGGTTGGCGGCGTCCCCGAACTGGTACGGGAAGGCACCACCGGCCTGCTGTTTCCGCCCAGAAATGCTGAGGCACTCGCGCAGGCCATCATCACCCTCATTGAAGATCCTTCACTGAGGCACAGCATGGGCCGCACCGCCGAAACACACATCAGGCAGAATTTCAGCTGGCAAGGCACGATAGACAGCTATCTCGCCCTGTACGACTCACTGTTGCACCCGAAGAAAACCCGCTCTCGCGAGGAGAACCACTGACCATGTGCGGCATTGCAGGCATTTTTGACACCACCGGATTACGTGAGCCTGACCCCGGCGTACTGGCGGCCATGAATCAGCGCCAGTTTCATCGTGGCCCTGATGAAGGCGGTGTCCATATTGAACCGGGTATCGGTCTCGCCCATCGCCGATTGTCGATTATTGACCTGGCGAGCGGTCAGCAACCGATGTTCAGCGACGACGGCAAACTTTGCCTGGTTTACAACGGGGAGATCTACAATTTCCGCGAACTGGCAAAGGAACTGTCCACGCTCGGCCATGTATTCAAGACCAACTGCGATACGGAAGTCATTCTCTATGCCTGGCGGCAGTGGGGTACAAAATGTGTCGAGCACTTTCGCGGCATGTTCGCCTTTGCGCTGTATGATCAGGCGCAGCAAAGTGTCTTTCTGGCCAGAGACCGTTTTGGTATTAAGCCGCTCTTCTATTCGCTGTTCACGGACGGACAGCTGGTGTTCGGCTCCGAACTCAAAGTGCTTAAAGCTCATCCAGGCCTTTGTCGCCTGCTGGAACCGCGCGCGGTCGAGGATTATTTTGCCCTGGGGTATATCCCGGAACCCAAAACCATTTACCGCGACGTGCACAAATTACGCCCCGGCCACACGCTGCTGATCAGGCGCGGCGAGGCCATGCCGGATCAACACCAGTACTGGGATATCCCGTTTACACCCGGGTCAATGGTGACGGAGGCGGACGCCGGGGAAGAAGTCCGGGCGCGCGTGCGTGAGGCGGTCCAGATTCGTCTGGTTGCGGATGTACCCCTGGGCGCGTTTCTGTCCGGCGGGGTCGATTCCAGTGCTGTGGTAGCGAAGATGGCGCAGTTGCAGAACGAGCCGGTGAACACCTGTGCTATCGGGTTTGCGCTGAAACAGTTCAATGAGACCGGCTATGCCGCCCAGGTAGCTGAGCGCTATCAGACCAGCCATGTGGAGCATCAGGTAGACAGTGACGATTTTGATCTGCTGGATGAATTGGCAGCACTGTACGACGAGCCCTACGCTGACAGCTCGGCCATTCCTACTTACCGGGTATGCCAGTTGGCGCGGCAACGGGTCAAGGTGGCACTGTCCGGCGATGGCGGTGATGAGATGTTTGCCGGCTACCGGCGCTACCGCTGGCACATGAATGAGGAACGTTTGCGCAGTACCTTGCCTTTGGCGGTGCGTCGTCCGATTTTCAGCGTACTTGGCCGGCTGTATCCCAAGGCCGACTGGGCGCCACGTGTGTTCCGTGCCAAAACCACATTTCAGGCACTGGCATGCAACAGCGTGCAGGCCTACCTGCATTCTGTTTCCATATGCAGTGCTGAACAACGGCGCGCCATGTTCAGTCCGGCGCTGCAAAGCGAACTGCAAGGCTACTCGGTGGCCAGCGTGTTTGCCGAGCATGCGACGAACAGCCCCACGGATGACCCGTTATCCCTGATACAGTATCTGGACATGAAGACCTATCTGGTGGGCGACATTCTCACCAAAGTGGACCGTGCCAGCATGGCCCACAGCCTGGAAGTGCGGGTTCCGCTGCTGGATCACAAACTGGCGGAATGGGTATCCGGTTTGCCGACCAGCCTGAAGCTGCATGGCGGAGAGGGCAAGTACATCCTGAAGAAGGCGTTCGAGCCGTTGTTGCCCAAGGACATACTTTACCGGCCTAAAATGGGTTTCAGTGTACCGCTGGCCAACTGGTTCCGCGGACCATTGAAAGAGCGGCTGCGCCGGGATCTGCTAGAGGGAGGATTGGCCGATACCGGCCTGTTTAATCAGCAATATCTTGAACGCCTGGTCAATGAGCACCAGTCCGGACGGCGCGACCACAGTGCACCGCTATGGTCACTGTTGATGTTCCAGGCTGCCGTGCGCGACGATCATTTCAGCCTGACAGGATAACCGGACAGCTTATGCGTATATTGCATGTTCTCGACCATTCATTGCCTCTGCATAGCGGGTATACCTTCCGTACCCGTAACCTGCTGCGTGGACAGCAGGCTCTGGGCTGGCACACGGCGCAGGTGACAGGTCTCAAGCAGGGGGCGGGGCTGCCACCGCAGGAGACTGTGGGCGATCTGCATTTCTATCGCACCGCAGCGCCCGGCGGGCTGGCCTCGCGTCTGCCGGTGCTGAATCAATGGCAGGTGATCAGTAGCCTGAGCCGCCGCATCGAAGAGGTGGCGCAGACAGAAAAGCCCGATCTGCTGCACGCGCACTCGCCGGCGCTTAACGGCATGGCAGCGCTGCGCGCCGGCAGGCGGCTCAATCTGCCCGTGGTTTATGAGTGTCGGGCGTTCTGGGAGGACGCAGCGGCAGACCACGGCACCAGCCGTGAGGGCGGGTTGCGCTACCGCCTGACCCGGGCGCTGGAAAGCCATGTTTTTAAACATGCAGATGCGGTCACCACCATTTGCGAGGGGCTGCGGACAGAAATAGCCAGTCGGGGCATTGCGGCGGACAAAATTACCGTCATTCCCAATGCGGTCGATACCGACAGCTTCACCTTTGGCGCCCCCGCCCGGCCGGCATTGCAAGAGCAGCTCGGCCTGACCGGTAGCACGGTGCTTGGTTTTATCGGTTCATTTTATGCCTATGAGGGCATCCCTCTGCTGGTGCGGGCGCTGCCGGAGCTGCTGGTCAGCCATCCCGATCTGCGGCTGTTGTTGGTGGGCGGTGGGCCGCAGGAAAACGAAATCAAAACCCTGGTCCGGGAACTGGGCCTGCAGGACAGCGTGGTCATGCCAGGTCGCGTTGATCATCAGGAAGTGCAGGATTACTACAATCTGGTAGACATATTTGTTTATCCGCGGCTGTCGATGCGGCTCACCGATCTGGTGACGCCGCTCAAGCCGCTGGAAGCCATGGCCCAGGGCCGGCTTGTGGTGGCGTCCGATGTGGGCGGTCACAAGGAATTGATTCGTAATGGCGAAACCGGGATGTTGTTTCGTGCGGGCGATCCGACCGCGCTGGCGTCAGCGGTCAAGGACTTGCTGGGCCAACCTGACCAGTGGCAGCGGATGCGGGACAATGGCCGGGCCTTTGTCGAACAGGAGCGCACCTGGACTGCCAGCGTGGCGCGTTATCAGACAGTTTATGGACGAGTGCTATGAGCCAGCGGGAACAGCAATTACCAGCACTACGCCTGGGCCTGGTCGGTCCGGTACCACCGCCCAATGGCGGCATGGCCATGCAGACCCGCCAACTGGCCAGGCTACTCGAAAGCGAGGGAGTCAGTGTGCAACTGCTGGCCACCAACGGGCCTTACCGCCCGGCGTTTGCCGGGCGGGTGCCGGTGCTGCGAGCCCTGTTTCGCCTGCTGCCGTTTCTGGTTGAGCTGTGGCGCCTGACGGGCCGGGTGGATGTCATTCATCTGATGGCCAATTCCGGCTGGTCGTGGCAGCTGCACGCCGCGCCGACGCTCTGGCTGGGCTGGTTGCGCTCAACACCAGTGGTTGTCAACTACCGGGGCGGCGAGGCGCAAACCTACTTTCAGCGCTCTTTCCGGCGCGTGCGGCCTTCACTGAGTAAGGCCGCGGACGTGGTCGTGCCGTCGGGCTACCTGCAGTCAGTGTTCAGGCAGTTTGGTGAAACGGCTCGCATTATTCCCAATATCATCGACCGGGGATTGTTCCATCCGGGTGCACCTGACAAATCGGACACAGACGCAGGCCACCACACAGGCCCTCACACAAACCCTGGCCCGGACAGGTTCACGCTGGTGATCACCCGCAATCTGGAGCCCATTTACGGTATCGACACGGCCATTCGCGCCTTTGCGCAGGCGTTCAGCGCAGACCCGACATTGCGCCTGCGTATCGCGGGCAGTGGCCCATCGGAAAACGCACTGAAAGCACTGGTGCAGCAACTGGGTTTAGCGGACGCGGTTGCGTTTGTTGGCCGGCTGGACCGGCCAGGCATTGTTGCCCTTTACGCTGAAGCTGATGCCATGCTGAACCCGAGCACAGTGGACAATATGCCCAACTCGGTGTTGGAGGCGCTGGCCTGCGGAATACCGGTAATTTCGACTGATGTTGGCGGAGTGCCGTTTGTTGTGGATCACCGTAAGACCGCACTCCTTGTGCCCGCCAGCGATGTCGCCGCCATGGCCGGAGCCATCAGCGAACTCCGGGGCGATGGTGCCTTGCGGCGAACGCTGAGCGCCAACGGTCTGGCTGACATTGAGCAGTACACCTGGGCCCGGGTCCGCCAGCAGTGGCTCGGCCTTTACACCAGTCTGTGCAGACCCCAGGCACAGCACAAGGAGGTGACATGAGCCTGTATCAGAAGCTGGTGGCGAACAGCCTGTTTCCGCTCCACGAAAAACTGAAAGGTCATAAAACCCTGTCGGTGCACCGCGCTCTGGAGCGCACCCAGTGGCTGCCGCCCCAGGAAGTGACGGCCCTGCAGGCGAAAAATCTGCGGCGTTTTCTTGTGCGTATCGGCGAAACCGTCCCCTACTATCAGCGGATGTTCCGGGAACTCGCCTTTGATCCGGCGGCGGTCGCGTCGGTTGCCGATCTGAGAGCGCTGCCGCTGCTGGACAAGCCGGCTATCCGGGCCCATACCGATGCGATGACGGCGGTCGGCGCCAGTGGCCTCAAGCGCTTCAATACCGGTGGTTCAAGCGGCGAACCGCTGGTTTTCTATCTGAGTAATGAACGGGTCAGTCATGATGTTGCCGCCAAACGCCGCGCCACCCGGTGGTGGGGGGTAGACATCGGCGATCCTGAAATCGTGGTGTGGGGCTCACCCATCGAACTCGGGTCCCAGGACCGCGTCCGCCAGCTGCGCGACCGGCTGTTCCGCACCGAACTGCTATCGGCATTTGCAATGTCACAGCAAAACCTGGATCGTTTTATCAGACACATTCAGCAGCGCCAACCGAAAATGCTGTTTGGTTATCCCTCCTCGCTGGCGCTGATGGCAGAGCACGCGCTAGCCCATCAGCAGCGCGTCGACAACCTGGGCATCCGGGTGGCGTTTGTCACCTCCGAGCGGCTTTACGAGCATCAGCGCGATGTCATCGAAAAGGTCTTTGGTTGTCCGGTTGCCAACGGTTACGGCGGCCGGGACGCGGGTTTTATTGCCCATCAGTGTCCTGCGGGCAGCCTGCACATCAGCGCCGAAGACATGGTGGTAGAAATCGTGGACAACGATGGCAGGGCCTTGCCTGCCGGCGAAGCTGGCGAGATTGTGGTCACCCACACGGCCACCAGCGAGTTCCCCTTTGTCCGGTATCGGACCGGGGATGTCGGCGTGCTGGCGAGCGAGCCCTGCAGCTGCGGTCGGGGCCTGCCGGTACTGAAGAGCGTCGAAGGGCGCACCACGGATTTTGTCACCGCCTCCGATGGCACCGTGCTGCACGGCCTGGCGCTGATCTACGTGCTTCGTGATACACCCGGTGTGGAGAACTTCAGAATTGTGCAGGAATCGCTGCACCACACCCGTGTTGAAGTGGTGGCGGGAGAGCTGAACCGGGCCGCACTTCACAAGGCCATCGAAAAACCGTTCCGGCAGCGCCTGGGCCAGGATGTCGACATCACCATTGACTACGTAGATGCCATCACGCGGGAAAGGTCCGGTAAATACCGTTATGTGGTGAGCAGATTGTCGCCAGGAGGAACGGTCTGATCATGGAGCGTATGGTTTGCCATGAACACACATGACCAGACACACAGTCGCGGCCAGGTGGGCAGGGCAATCGCCCGGGGCGCAGCCTGGACCGTCTGCCTGCGTCTGGCGACCCAGCTTGTCAGCGTAGTGAGTACCCTGGTGCTGGCACGCCTGCTCACGCCCCGGGATTTCGGCATCTACGCGCTTGCCATGCTGGTTTACGCGTTCGTGGAATTGCTGAGCGCGTTTGGCTTCGGTTCCGCACTGATACAGAACCAGGATGCCACGGACGCCCATTACAATACGGCCTGGACGCTGCATGTGCTGTTCTCCCTGTTGACCTCGTCGCTGCTGTTTCTGTTTGCGCCTTTCGCTGCGGCCTGGCTCGCGGAGCCGCAACTGGAGACGGTACTGCGCTTTCTTTGCCTTTTGTTCCTGATCCATGGGCTCAGGAATATCGGGGTCATTAATTTTCAAAAATACATGACCTTCGATCGGGAGTTCCGTTTCAGCCTGATGGTAAAACTGGCGGGATTCCTGGTCACCGTTCCACTGGCTTTTCTACTCAGAAGTTACTGGGCCATGCTCTGGGGGCTGTTGATCTCCTCACTGATGTCGCTGTTGCTGAGTTACGTTATGCAGTCTTTCCGGCCAAAGCTGGAATTGAGTCGCTGGCGGGAAATGATTTCGTTTTCTGCCTGGTTGCAGCTCAACAATATTCTGGCCTACTTCAGCCGCCATTCGGAGAAGTTGCTGGTATCGCGCTTTCTCGATGTCGCGGCAGTGGGTTCGCTGCAATTGGCGCGTGAAATCGGCCAAGTGCTGAACGAGGTCGTCATGTCCGTCAACCGGGCGGTCTACCCCGGCTATGCCAGGGTCAACAAAAGCTCCACGCAGCTGCGTGATGTGTTCTGTGACGTCAATGGTGTGCTGCTGATGGTTGGCATACCTGTGGCGCTGGGATTGTTTTCGGTTGCGCATCTGTTCGTGCCAACGGTACTGGGTGAGCAGTGGCTGCACATTGTGCCGGTGGTAAAATGGCTGGCGCTGGCCTCACTGATGACGGTGGGCGTCAGCAGCACCAACAACGTGCTGATCGCCCTGGGGCGCACGAAATGGGCGAGCGCCGTGCTGGCGCTCAACCTGGGTCTGTTATTGGCGTTCATGCTCTATCTGTTGCCGCTGCATGGCATCGTGGGCGTAGCCTACGCGGCGGTCAGCAGCCTGCTTGCCACCCTTGTGTTCTGTTACGTGGCCCTGCGCTCACACATCGGCCTGAGCCTGCGCCACGTTGCCCGCATAGCGATCAGGCCAACTGTGTCCGCCATGATCATGCTGCTTGCCGTGCAGGGTCTGTTTCCATCCCACGCTGTTGGCAGCAGCCTGACCGTGCAGCTATTGCAGCTTGCCGGCGCCATTGCCACGGGCGCGCTTGGCTATTGTTCGGCGCTGCTTTGTTTGTGGTGGTTGTCAGCGCGGCCAGACGGGCCGGAATTGCGAACACTGTGTCTAGCTTATGAACGCAGTGGTATGGGCGGCTTTCTGTTGCCGAAGGAAAAGCGCCATGCTTAAGCTTCAGCATTCTGTCTCCCGGGCGTTGCTCGCACTGTCTCCGCTGGCGAGGCGGCAGCGGCTTTCGATTCTGATCTACCACCGGGTCATCAGGGAACGGGACCCGATGCGACCGGAAGTCCCCACCGTGGACGAGTTTGCCTGGCAGATGCAATTGCTGCAGCAGCATTTCACGGTGCTGCCCTTGCGTGAGGCCGTGCAAAGGTTGAAGCAGAACCGCCTGCCGCCCAGGGCGGTGTGCGTCACCTTCGACGACGGCTATGCGGACACCGCAACTGTCGCCCTGCCAGTGCTGCAGCGCTTTGGTATCCCGGTGACTGTTTTTGTAGCGGCGGCGTTTCTTAATGGCGGGCGCATGTGGAACGATACTGTCGTCGAGTCACTGCGTCGGCACAAGGGCGGTGAGCTCGACCTGTCTGCGCTGGGGCTGCCCGTATATCCGATCAACTCGGTGGCATCAAGAACCAGCGCGGCCTACGATATACAGCAGCGGAGTAAGCGTCTGCAAACGGCGCAGCGCAAAGAGGTGACTGACTGCATTGCCAGCCGCTCAGACTCCCTGCCCGACGACCTGATGCTGACCACCGGACAGCTGACCATGCTGCACGAGCAAGGTGTGGAAATTGGCGGGCACACGTATTCGCATCCGATTCTAAACCGGCTGACGCCAGCGCAGGCGCAGGAAGAGATTCAGCAGGGCAAAATTGCCCTTGAGGAAATCATCGGCCAACCACTGAACCTGTTTGCCTACCCGAACGGCCGTCCTGGTATAGATTACAACGACAGTCACGTCGAGCTTGTTAAACGGGCGGGGTTCAATGCTGCAGTAGCGACCAGCTGGGGTGTCGCCGGCCCCCGATCAGATCACTTCCAGTTGCCACGGTTTACCCCCTGGGACAAAACGGCTTCGCGGTTCCTGCTGCGAATGGTATTAAATAGCCGACACCTTGCAGAACCAGGGACAGAGGCAACTGAGACGCCTGAAACCAGCCAGTGAATGCCGCAGGGAGCAGGCAGCACCGCTCACTGGCTGTTATTCCCGGTTTCGCCCAGCCTTGAATACAGCTCGCCATTGTGGATCCAGCGCCAAACCCGCCAGTGGAACAGCAACTTCATGGCTTCCGGCGAGCCTACCTGCCCACGACGCACCCTGGCCAGAAACGCCGGACTTAACGCCTCGTCGTTTTCAACCGAAAGTTGAGAGGATTGAAGAAATGATGACGGTAAAAAATCGACATTGCGCTTCGGCGATTGAAAAATCCGGCGCAAACGTGGACGCAAATTCAGAAAGTTTTCAATACTGTTTCTGAGTTCAAATATTTTCATATTCACGTTCAGCGATTCGGCCGGTTTGATCACGTTACCGCTGATAAAGGGAATGTCCAGCGCTTTTGGATAGTGCCTTCTCAAAAGCCGGTAGTACAGAGCGTGGTTTACTTTCTGGCTCGCAGGTATCGACATTGACGCCGAGATATAATCCCAGGTCATGCCCGGGCTGACAGTCTGCGTTCGGGTCTGGAAAACCTTGAAAGGATTGATGCCGGTGCGGTTTCGGGATTTGTGCTCCAGAAGGTAACGGTTAACACCATCGCCATTGTCGGGATACCGGTCTGTTTCCTTTTTCCAGGCGTCGTCAAAGGCATCCTGAAAACTCTCGGCAACCTCTGCGGTGAACACTTCGCGGGCAGCTGTCCACAATTTGCCGTCATAGGCGTTGGCTTTCTCGGCGAGGAGCCTTGAGAAGCCGCTGGTGCGACCGTCTTTACCGGCGCTGAAATCAACGAGGGTATAGCCTGGGATAACCCCTTCCCAGGTTGTGGCGCGGGCGGGTATGAACTGAAATACCTGGGCGATAAACAGGTACAGACTTGCCACTTCGCCTTCTGAGGCAAACAGATAATCAAGAAAAGCCTGGCTGGAAAAAAAATCCTGGTCAGGCACATTAAATGCACATTCAACTCCGAGTTTTTTGATGATCGCTTGCGCAAACGTTCCGTCCGCGTCCAGCTGTTCGTCCCGGTGTGACACTACGACCGGCCGGAAATCCACTTGTCTGTCAGCAAGCATGAAGGCAATCAACCTGGAATCAAAACCGCCGCTCATCATGACCGCCTGTTCTCGAAAAAGCGCGGCGCCAAGCGTTTTGTCCACGCTTTCGTCAAGCGTGGTTTTGACCCGTTCCAGGGTGCCGCCACTGTACGCTACGTCTCCGAGGTTCCGATATTTAGTACTCGTCATTTCCCCCGTCATCAGGTCAATGGCTATCGTGCTACCGGATGGCAGACGTCTGACACCATCGGTCAGCGTTGAATCGCCGATGGTATAGCCCAGAGATATCAGTGCGCCCCAGCCGGCAGGGTCGCAGCTTCCGTGGAAAGCTTTGGCCATGCTGCTGATCACAACGCCGTTGTCCTTCACCTGGTAATAAAGCGGCATGTAGCCCAGGAAATCAGTGACCAGCACCATTTTATTCGCGTCGGTGTCGCAGAACACAAAAGCAAAAGCACCGTCATGAGTGCATAACGCTGTCATCGCATCCTGCCAGGACTCCGGAATTTTTTCCGGGTAGGGAAGGGGAGTGCCCAGTGTCAAAAGCACTCTGGTGTCTGCCGTCAAAACCCTTGCGTTGGTGGCGATGGAGAGGCGCGAGTGATGCTCGAATGAGTGATAATCCTGCTCTGACGACATTCTTTTGTAGACATCATTCGCTGTATCGCTACCTACATCGATTGCGATTAGATTGTGCATAACGTTCTCTACTTCACCATATTCTTCATAAGATTAAAGGCATTTCTTTCAAAACCATCCGGCCGCTTTGCCAGGACCCAGAGCAACATTAGACTGACCATGTAGACAGAGCACCCAAGCATCACCAGCAAGGGTGTGATGACCATGTTTGCCTGTGTGCCGTCCGCGGGGTAATTCACTTTCACGCTCGCCACAACGGCGGCCATTGTCGCGGTGGCCAGGATGGAGCGCCAAAGACCGGCAAACAATCTGCCCAGCGACAGGATACCCAGTTTCCTCTGTATGAAGTGAATCATCAGTACGCCTAGTATGCCTGCCGCCAGTGCGCCCCAGGCCAGGCCTATCACACCGTAATACATGATGCCGGCACCCATCAGCAAAGACTTCACGATAAGCATGGTCACCGAGTATCGACTTAACAGGCTTGCTCGGCCCAGCGCAGCCAGCGCAGGTATGGCGCAGGCAACACTCACCTTGGTAACAGCGATAAAGGCAAGTATCGGCAACAGTGTCGCCGCTTCGCTCCAGCGAGGGCCAAGCAGAAGCAATACCAGATGCTCGGACAGCACACTGATGCCGGCAACGGCCGGCAGGGCAAGCACGAGTACAGAGATCAATACACTCGTATACAGATTTCCGAACTCTGGCAAATCGTCCACATGCCTGGCCAGCACGGGCAGTGAGGCGCGGGCCACGGGCATCGCGAGCTCGGTAGTCGGCAGACCAGCGACTTCCTTGGATACGGTGTAGATGCCCAGTTCGGCAGGAGAGCCGAACTTGCCTATCAGAAATGTATCAACCTTGTTGGACGCGGCGTTGAATGCCTCGAACAGGAAGAACCACTTGGAAAAATTGAATATGTGATAGAAGTTCTTCAGCGCTATTCTGGGTTTGAAGCTGACCATATGGTAGCTGCAAAATACCTTAACCAGCGTTGCCACTAACGTACCCAGAGGGAAAGCCCAGTAGCTCTCATAGATGACAGCGATCATCAGCGTAACCAAAAAGCCGGAAAATCTGGAGGTGATGTTCAACTTGAAGTCCTCGTTAAACCGGAACTCCTTTTGAAAATCAACAATGCCGACATTGACCGTGCCGTTCAGAAACGTCACCACGGCGTAAACAAGAACCAGATCCGTCAGTCTTGGTTCGTCAAAAAAATCTGCTACCAACCCGGCACTGGCGGCTACCACTACTGCCAATACCAGCCCTCTGATGAGACTCAGGGTAAAGGCGGTGTGATAATCGTCGCTGTTCGCGTCCTTGTCTCTTAACAGCGCGGTAAAAAAGCCGAACTGGGTCATCAGCTCAAGAAAGCTGGACAGTAATACCGCCTGGGCGACCAGTCCGTAATCTTCAGGGACAAGGATTCTCGCCAGGATGATCATGGATATGATGCCCAGCAGCCTGGACATCCAGCGCATCAGCACTGTCCACATGCTACCGGCAAATATTTTCTGACCAAAACTGGTTGTTTGCATTGTTCTTCTCATTCCTTGAGTTTTCCAGGCAGTCCATATACGTGATCATCCTGAATATTAGCGTGGAGCTATCGTTGTACCTTGCGCTCAATATTGCGTAAATGGCCCGACTCAAAATCGGGATTTTTGAGAACCTGCTGTCAGGTGCGTTTTGCAGCTTCTGCATCAGCGCCAGGTTGGTATTTAGCCGTTGCCTGAGCTTGCTTTTTTGATTATCCAGACCTCTGTCTTCAAACCTGATGTGTGCATGCTCGGGATAAGAGGCTGCGATGATTCTATCGTGAAACCTCTTCCCGTGCTGTTCGATGAAAAATTCCGCCGGCACCGAAGCCATCAACTGATACAGCTTCCTGTTCAGGAACGGTGCGAGCGTGGTGGTGGAGCTGCCAAGCATTGAAAACGCGGAACTGCCTATCGTCCGTCTGGCCCGATTCCAGAAGTAGAACTGGCCAATAGGATTCGCTGTATCAGCGTACTTCATCAGCTCCTCGGTCACATCGGCAACCGCTTCAGCTCTGGGAAGCAGGCTTATATACTCCTCGGTAAACATGACAGGAAGCAAGCCTTCTTTGCCTATCAGATCTTCGGCCAGTTCAACCCACCGCCCTTCCCTTGCCATGGTATTCCTGGTCGTATTGAGCATGATTGATCCGGCGGTCAGAACATCGCCCGCGATCCCGTCGTAGACATAGTCGACTTTGTGCTCTCTTATATAGCCGCAGAGGGCGGTAAACCAGGCGTGTTCCAGAGCGGAGAAGTTGGTTTCCCGGTTCTTTACAATCTCAGAAGCATTCAAATCCGGATTCTGCCAGATTCCTGTGTGGGAGATTCCCAGCTGACCGGCCAGGAGGCTGGCCACCAAAAAGTCTTCATTCGATTTTGGAGGCTGGTGCTTGACAGTGATACAGATATCAGGGACGGCGTTCTGTCTGGTCAGTTCCAGCAGTATATGCCTGGAGTCGCGCCCTCCGGACAGGGGAAGCACGCTACTGCCAGTGCCGACAATATCCTTGAGCTCCGCGATGCTGTTGGCGAATATCCGCGCATATTCCTGTTGAATGCCCCCGGCGTCAGGAACCCTGTTCGCCAGTACCATATTCTCTTTTTTTATTATTCTGATCCCGCTACTGGTGAACTCCAGTTTGCTGTTTGCGGGCAACAGGCTAATAGCAGCGAAGGGCGTGCTGTTGTTCAGGTAAAAACCCGTTCTGATGAAGACAGCCAGCGCCCGGTAATCTAAAGGTTCGCCTGCAGCTACCAGCTTTGCGATGTCATTGCTGACACGCAGCACACCGTCAGTGTATTTGTAGTACACCTGTCTCTTATACACATCTCCGAGCCCACGAGACAGGCAGAAATCTC
>OLID01000456.1_pt1 | contig 17448 bp, 17 predicted proteins | sample 1609361 | NCBI WGS metagenome assembly OLID01 (sample SAMN05416778, study PRJEB24817) | seawater metagenome | isolation source: Sea water | place: Canada:Atlantic | collected 2013-07
ATCTACACAGAGTAGATCGTCGGCAGCGTCAGATGTGTATAAGAGACAGAGCTCATGCTGCAGGCCAAACTGACGCTCAAAGTACTGAAAGGTATTGTGATAGACCGCGTACTGCGAATCGGCCGGCAGCAGCGCCTGCGCGTCAATGCCCTGTTCCAGGGTTGTCAGACGCCGATTGAACACGGTCAGATTGGCTTCATAGGCTCCCGCATTGGCCGGGTCCAGTTCTCGCAGCGCTGTCGTGATGGCCTGCGCAATCAGCAGGGCATTGCCGGTGTTCAGCCAGACATGCGGGTCAATGGTATCCGCCTGCTTGTGCTTGTGGCCGGCATGCAGGCCTTCATCAGGAATCAGGACTTCACGGCTATCCTCGCCGTCCAAGCCGGCATGATGCACCTGCAGGTCGGGCAGCGCCAACACCTGCATTTGTCGCCCATAGGCGTCCGCCTGCAGCACGGCGTCACTGAGATAGGATTCCAGCTCCGGGCCAATCCAGACAAACAGATCTGCCTGTCGCAGGGTGCGCAGCATGGAGGGACGTAACGTGAAATGATGATAGGACTGATCGGAAGGAATTAGCACCTGGGGTTCGCTGACGCCATCGGTAATGGCGCCGGCGATCATCTGCAGCGGCTTGATACTGGTGACGACGCTGGCCTGCGCCAGAACGGACGGACTGCACAGCGCAACCACCAGCGCCAGCAACAATGACACCGCAAAGCGCGGCACAAATATGGCTGACGCAAACGTAGTACAATACGCCGCCCGTTGCCGCAATCTGAGCTGCAGAAACGGTCGCAGGCTGGTGATGCCGGGTTTGGTTTTCATGTAAATCCAGAGCCTCATTGAAATGCTATGATATACCATTTCCACGAAACAGGTTAGTATTTGCCACATCAAGTCACAATTTTGTGCTACGTCGCCAAGGCATGGACGGGGATAAATGAACAAGCAGGCCCTTATAAAGGCAGACAATGTCGGCTTCGACGCCGCCGGTCGCCACATCCTGCAGCAGGTTAGCCTGGAAGTGCAGCAGGGCCAGCTGCTGACCCTGATCGGCCCCAATGGTGCGGGCAAAACCACGCTGGTCCGCATTGTGCTCGGGCTGTTGCAGCCACACAGTGGCACGCTGCAGCGCGCCGCCGGGCTGCGCATCGGCTATATGCCACAGAAGCTGTTCATTGAACCGACCCTGCCGCTGACCGTGCGCCGCTTTCTGCAACTGGCGGCGCCGGGACGCCGCCAGCCGGTCGAACCGCTGCTGGAAGAAGTCCGTATCGCCCACCTGATGGATCAGCAGGTCTCCGCCTTGTCCGGCGGCGAATTGCAGCGGGTGCTGCTGGCACGGGCCCTGAGCCAGTCCCCACAATTGCTGGTGCTCGACGAACCGGCGCAGGGCGTGGATGTCACCGGGCAGGCAGAGCTGTATCAACTGATCAATACCATTCGCGACCGGCACGGCTGCGGGGTGCTGATGGTGTCACATGACCTGCACCTGGTAATGGCCACGACCGATGAGGTGGTCTGCCTGAATCAGCATATCTGCTGCCACGGCAAACCCGAACACGTCAGCAATGATCCGGCCTACCTGGCACTGTTTGGACGCCGTGAGGCAGAAACGCTGGCCGTGTACACCCACCGCCATAACCACAGTCACGACCTGACCGGCGATATCAGTCACGATGGCTGCAATCACGACAAGGGCCACGATCATGCCTGATTTCATGGTTTACGCACTGATTGCAGGCCTCTTTATTGCCACGGTGGCCGGGCCACTGGGATGTTTTGTGGTATGGCGACGTATGTCCTATTTTGGCGACACGCTGGCGCATTCGTCTTTGCTGGGCGTCGCCCTGGCCATCCTGTTCAGCATCAATCTGCAGCTGGCCATCCTCACCAGCTGCGCAGTTTTCGCGGGTGTCCTGCTGCTGCTGGAACGACGGCAGATGCTGGCCACCGATACGCTGCTGGGCATCATCGCGCACAGCACGCTGGCGTTTGGTTTGCTGGTGCTGTCGCTGTCGGACATGGTTCAGGTCAATCTGATGGCGTTTCTGTTTGGCGACCTGCTGACGGTCACCGCCAGCGACCTGATATGGATCATCGGCAGCTGTGTGCTCACCGCCGGCCTGCTGTTTTACTTCTGGGATCAGTTTCTGGCGCTGACGGTGCATCGGGAGCTGGCGCAGATTGAGGGCATCGCCGTTGACCGGCTGTATGCGCTGCTGGTGCTGCTGATTGCGCTGCTGATTGCTGTAGCGATGAAGATCGTCGGCGTGCTGCTGATCACGTCATTGCTGATCATCCCGGCCGCCGCAGCGCGCAGGCTCGCCAACACGCCGGAGCAGATGGCAGTGGGCGCGGCCATTGCCGGTTGTCTGTCGGTGCTGGGTGGCATGTCGATGTCGTATTTCTGGGATACGCCGGCGGGGCCATCCATTGTGGCCACCGCCTGTTGTCTGTTTATCCTGCTCTATCTAAAGCCCGCGCCGCGCTGAAAACTACCTGCGTTGCCAATCCTTCGTTAAAAATGGCCTCAAAATGCTCATTTACTCGGTGTAAACTGCGCTTTTTCGGCCATTTTTGCCTCGACTTGGCGGCCTCGCTAACGTTTTCCAAACTACCGTGGCTTTGGCGTCAGATGGTCTGGCGGATGATCTGGTAGGCTTCCAGAATATTGGCGCGACGGATATTGGGCTCGAGGAAACCCCGATACTGCCCCTGCGGATCGATCAACAGAATATTGCCACTGTGGTCGACCATGAACTCGTTGCTGTCACTGCCGTCCTGTGTGGGCACCGGCATCACGCCATGAGAGATATACAGGTCACGGGCCAGACGTGACACTTCGGAATACTCGCCATTCACACCCAGAAAGTCCTCGTGGTAAGCCTGCATATACTGGGCAATCTGTGCCGTGTCATCACGGAACGGGTCAACACTGATCATCACCACCTGGGTATCGGCCTGATAAGGGCCTGCAGCCAGGTCACGGTAAAAACCGGTCAGCTCGTTCATCGTCAGCGGGCAGATGTCCGGGCAGTTGGTAAAACCGAAAAATATCAGGCTCCATTTGCCTTGCAGGGTCTGCTCGGTAAAGGGTTCACCGTGATGATCGACCAGACTGAAAGGCTCGAAGGCCACCGGTGCTTCATAGACCATGGCGCCAATTTCGCGCAATTCTTCCCGGGATACTTCAGCTTCAGCGGCATTGTTGCCGGCATAACGATAGAACGTCACCACCAGCACCAGTGCTACCCACAGCAGGCACAAAATCAGGGTGATCTTGATATTTCTCTTCATAATTTGACGCCTGTAAAACGATGGTCAGGAAAACAGTCAGGTAAACAGATAGTGATCAACCAGCAGCACCGGGAACAGCACCATCAGATAGATGATGGAATATTTGAAGGTGTCCATGGCCGTTGACGCCTTGGGGCGGTACATCAGCATCAGTGACCACCACAGGAACCCGCCGCCCAGAACCAGCGCGGCGGCCAGGTACAGCAGACCGCTCATGCCGATCAGCCAGGGCAGCACACTGACCAGAATCATGATGACGGTGTACAGGATAATGTGGATCTTGGTCAGGTGCTCGCCGTGGGTGACGGGCAGCATGGGAATGCCGGTCTTGGCATATTCTTCCTTGCGGTGAATGGCCAGCGCCCAGAAGTGCGGGGGCGTCCAGGCAAAAATGATCAGTACCAGAATCAGGGCGCCCGGCTCGATGGTGCCGGTGACCGCCGACCAGCCCAGCAGGGGTGGCATGGCGCCGGACAGACCACCGATGACGATGTTCTGTGGCGTGGCTCTTTTCAGGTAGCCGGTATAGATGAAAGCGTATCCGATAAAGGAGGCCAGCGTCAGCCAGGCACTCAGCGCGTTGACCCAGAACAGCATGATGGCCATGCCCGTCACACCGATGGCCGCAGCAAAGGCCGCAGCCTGCTTCGGCTCTACCCGCCCCTGGGGCATGGGCCGGTTGTGCGTGCGCCGCATCACAGCGTCAACCTTGCGGTCGATCAAATGGTTGACCACGGCACCCGAGCCGGCCACCAGCGCGATGCCCAGATTACCCAGTATCAGCACATCCAGTGGAACCATGCCGGGCACGGCCAGGAACATGCCGACCATGGAGGTCAGAATCATCAGCATGACCACACGAGGTTTGCACATCTCGTAATAATCGCGCCAGCTGGCTGACTGTTTCTGTGTAAGCTCTGTCACAAGGCTCTCTCTGTTGCCCGGGTCCGCCCGACTGAATTTCAGGGCGCAATCCGTGCTGAGTTTGTCAATGAGGGTTAACAATTGTACCGCAAAACGTCCTTTTAGCGAAAAAAATGAGGACAATTAATTCTATCCAGAGTAAATTGAAGCCAAGCACGGTCTACAAATATAATAACGCTGTGCCGATTAGTCTGATTTCAAGAGTAGTCATTTGGACTGATAGATGTTCGAACAGCGATCTCATTAATAAAAAAGGAGAAGCTAGATGAAATGTATCTATTATCTGTCACCGACCCTCAAAAGCACGCATCAGATCTCTGACGATCTGCATGCCATCGGTATCGACGACTGGTTCCTGCACATTCACAGCCAGGATGAAAGCGGGCTGGTTAAAGAGCACCTGCACTCCAGCAATTATCTCGAGTCCCTGGACTTTATCCGAGAAGGTTTCATTGGCGCGTCCATCGGTTTTGTCGCCGGCCTGGCGATGGCGGGACTGGCTTACGTTACCGACCCCTTTGCCATGCCGATCCCGCTGATCGGATTCATCGGCATTGTGTTTCTGGTGACCTGCTTCGGCGCCTGGGTGGGTGGTTTGACCGGCACGATGCAGACCAACAAAAAGATTACGCATTTCAGGGACGACATCAAGGCCGGTAAATATCTGGTCCTGATCTATGCCAAGGAACACCAGGTCAGCAAGATTCAGGAGATGATGGCCCAGAAGCATGCCGAGGCAACATTTGCGGCGATTGACCCACACTTTCTCAACCCGTTTGCAGATCTGCAAATGGTCCGTGCCTAAATGCAGCTCTGCGCTGTTGGAGCTGTTGCACTGATTTGAACATTACTATACGATCCGGAGAAGTAGGCGGCGCCTGATACCGCCTGCTCCGCTCCATGATCGATGTTACACGTTGAGTACCCATCCGAAAGAAAAATAAAAGGAGGGAGCGACGTTGTGAACGTACTTATCTGTACCGTTCGTAGTCAACTGCGTGACTGCAACATTCTCACCCGATCGATCCCGCTATGTCGGGGTCCGCGGTCTTTTATTATCTTTCGCTATACAGTTGCTGTATCCACTGTTGTCCGTGCTCGCACATTCACAAGGATATCCCGCGTATGGCTATTGCTGTTGTTATCGTCCTGTTGGTCGTCGGCTCCGTTGTTTTCCATTTTGTCAGCCCCTGGTGGTTTACTGAAATCGCTTCGCACTGGACCAGTGTCGATTTCACCATCAACCTGACATTCTGGGTGACCGGGTTCGTTTTTGTTGCTGTTAACCTGTTTCTGGCGTACAGCGTGTTCCGCTATCGTCAGCGTAAAGGCGAGGCCAGCAAGGCAGTTTATGAACCAGAGAATGCCCGGCTGGAAACCGGCCTGACTGTGCTGACAACCCTCGGCGTGGCAGCGATGCTGGCGCCAGGTCTGTTTGTCTGGGCACAGTTCGTCTCGGTGCCTGAAGAAGCCGCAGAGTTCGAAGCGTTCGGTTCTCAGTGGCAGTGGGCATTCCGCTATCCGGGCGATGATGGCGTGCTGGGGACCGCCGACATTGAGCACATCACCGAAACCAACCCCTGGGGCATCAACCCCGACGACCCCAATGGCCAGGACGACCGGGTCATCAAGAAGCCATACATGATGCTGCCCGTCGACCAGCCGGTGAAAGCCCTGCTGCGTTCGCGCGATGTGCTGCACAACTATACAGTGCCGCAGTTCCGCATCAAGATGGACATGGTCCCCGGCATGGTCTCCTACCTGTGGCTGACGCCAACGCGTACCGGTGTCTTTGATATCCTGTGTGAACAGTATTGTGGTCTTGGCCATCACATCATGCGTGCCCGCGTTGAAGTCGCCGAACCCGGGCAGTATGCCGCCTGGCTGCAGGAACAACCCACATTCGCGGAAACCCAGCAACAGCCCGATGCCGATCTCACCGCCGGCCAGCAGGCCTACACCGTGTGTGCCAGCTGTCACGGTCAGCAGGGCGAAGGCAATCAGGCCATGAACGCACCGAAGCTTGCCGGCCTGCAGCCCTGGTATATCGATCGCCAGCTGCGCTACTACCAGGAAGGGGTTCGCGGTGCTCATGAGGATGATCAGTTTGGCCGCATGATGGCGCCCATGGCCAATACCGTGGCATCCCCGGCAGCACGAGCCAATGTTTCCGCTTACATCGCCTCACTGCCGGCAGCGCCGGCAGCGTCAACGCTGACTGAAGGTGATCCGGGCCGCGGCATGCGTATTTATGATGCCAACTGTGCGTCCTGTCACGGCGATGACGGCATGGGTAGCTGGGCAACCGACGCTCCGGCGCTGGCCGGCATGGATGACTGGTATCTGGCCACTCAGTTGCAGAACTACCGGGACGGCATCCGCGGCGCGCATCGCGAAGATGACTATGGCTATCAGATGACATCCATGGTGAAGGCGATGCGTACAGAAGAGCAGCAGAACGATGTGATCAGCTACATCAACACCCTGCGATAGTGATGAGCAGTAAAACGAATTTCGACAACTACAATAAAGATAACTGCAGGTTCGGTTGATACCGGGAGGACGTTTTCATGGCATATGTTCCATTAGCGGACCAGGATGATGCTCACGCGCTGCACGATCCGCAGAGCTTTGTGACCAAGTATATCTGGAGTCAGGATCACAAGGTCATTGCAATACAGTACGGCGGCACGGCGATCTTTGTAGGCCTGATCGCACTTGGGCTGTCCATATTGATGCGTCTGCAGCTGGGCTTCCCCGATACCGTCAGCTGGATCGACCCTGCCTTCTATTACCAGGCAGTGACCATGCACGGCATGATCATGGTGATCTATCTGCTGACCGCACTTTTCCTGGGGGGCTTTGGTAATTACCTGATTCCGCTGATGTGTGGCACCCGGGACATGGTGTTCCCGTTCCTCAATATGCTCAGCTTCTGGTTCTACCTGGTGTCGGTGATCATCCTGCTGGCGAGCTTCTTTGTGCCGGGCGGTCCCACCGGGGCTGGCTGGACGCTGTACGCGCCGCAATCCATATCACATGGCACCCCGGGCAGCGAGGGCGGTATTCTGCTGATGCTGATCTCGCTGGCGGTGTTTATCATTGCCTTCACCATGGGCGGTCTGAACTACGTGACAACCATCCTGCAGGCGCGTACCCGCGGCCTCACGCTGATGCGTCTGCCGCTGTCGATCTGGGGTATCTTTACCGCCACCGTGCTTGGCCTGTTTGCGTTCCCGGCACTGCTGGTCAGCGCTATCATGATGGGCTTCGACCTGGTGCTGGGCACCAGCTTCTTTATGCCGGCGATGATGGAACTGGGCGCCCAGAATGATCATGAAGGTGGCAGCCCCATCCTGTTCCAGCATCTGTTCTGGTTCTTTGGGCACCCTGAAGTATACATCGTGGCCTTGCCGGCGTTCGGCCTGGTGTCGGATGTCATCAGTACGCATGCGCGTAAAAACATTTTCGGTTATCGCATGATGGTATGGGCCATCATCGCCATTGGTGGCCTCAGCTTCATGGTATGGGCACACCACATGTATGTCAGTGGCATGAACCCCTACTTCGGATTCTTCTTCGCCACCACGACGCTGGTGATTGCGATACCAACGGCACTCAAGGTTTACAACTGGGTGCTGACCCTGTGGCAGGGCAATATCAGGCTCAACACACCCATGCTGTTTGCCATCGGCTTTATCTTCACCTTTGTGCACGGCGGCCTTACCGGCCTGTTCCTGGGCAACGTGGTCATTGATGTGCCGCTGGCCGATACCTACTTTGTGGTCGCGCACTTCCACATGGTGATGGGTGTGTCACCGGTGCTGGTGCTGTTCGCGGCGCTGTATCACTGGTATCCGAAAATGACCGGACGCATGTTCAATGAAACCCTGGGCAAAACCCACTTCTGGTGTACCTTCCTGGGCACCTATGCGATCTATCTGCCCATGCATTACCTGGGTTTCCTCGGCGTGCCCCGTCGTTATTATGAAATGGGTAATACCGATTTCATCCCGGAAACGGCACAGGCACTTAACGCCAATATCACCCTGGCTGCCATCTTTGTAGCCACCGCGCAGATCCTGTTTTTCATCAACATCTTCTGGAGCCTGAAGAATGGTGAGAAGTCAGGTGGCAACCCTTGGGGCGCGACCACACTGGAATGGCAGACGCCTGACACGCCACCCAAGCATGGCAACTGGGGTGAGGAGTTGCCCTCCGTGTACCGCTGGGCCTACGATTACAGTGTGCCCGGTATGGACAAGGATTTTGTGCCTCAAAACGAACCTGGCGAGGAATACGAGAAATCTGCGCATCATCATAAGGGAGCATAACGGTTATGAGTTTTTATCGTGATGTCACCAGGAAGCCCTGGAATACCGTGGGCCTGCCCGAAGGGATAGAGCCGCGCCCGGCATTTAATATGCCCAACGAGAAAGTGGCGCTGATTATTTTTGCAACCTGCGCCAGTGTGCTGTTCTCTTTGCTGGTGGTCTCGTACTTCATTCGCATGACCGTTGGCGATTGGGTACCGTTGGCGACGCCAACCATGTTGTGGGTCAATACCGGTGTTCTCGTGCTCAGCAGCCTTTGCTTTCATTTAGCAGTATTGCAATCGCGCAAAACGGGCACCGTGCGCTTTGGCTCCGGCGCCGGCTTGCTATCACTGGCAGGCGGACTGCTGGCGGTACTGTTTATCGCCGGGCAATACAGTGTTTCCGGGCAACTGCTGGCGGCCGGACATGGTTTGCGTGTCAACGCCGCCAATGCCTTCTTCTATCTACTCACCGGTATTCACGTTCTGCACTTGCTGGGCGGACTGTGGGTGTGGGGCAGAGCACAGCTTCGGCTGGCCCTGGGTGCGAATGTGGACAGGGCACGGCTGAGCCTGGAGCTTTGTGCCTGGTACTGGCACTTCCTGCTGGTCATCTGGGCGATCCTGTTTTATTTGCTGGCATCAACCTGATCGCGCGGCAGTCGGTCCACGATTGAATAAAAAGAACAGACAGAAAAGGAATCCATCATGAGTCACAGCAGCACAGTTGATGCAAGCGTCAGTGGTAGTTCGGCTCCGGCAGCCGATGGCGTGACCGGCTTTATTAACGATTGGTCGGCCGACAAACAGACCTATCATGTGCCTTGGGGCAAGGCCATGATGTGGATCTTCCTGGTCAGCGATACGTTCATTTTCTCGTGTTTCCTGGTCGGCTACATGACGGTACGCATCTCAACAGCGGATCCGTGGCCGCTGGCCACCGAAGTATTTGCTTTGTCGTTTTTTGGCAGCGAGCCGATCCCGCTTATCCTGATTGCGATCATGACTTTTGTGTTGATCACCAGTAGCGGCACCATGGCGCTGGCCGTGAATTACGGCTATCGCAAAGACAAGAAAAAGACCGTGATACTGATGTGTGCTACGGCGGCACTGGGCGCGACCTTTGTTGGCATGCAGATGTACGAGTGGTCAAAATTGATAGGTTATGGGGTCAGGCCCTGGGGTAATCCTTGGGGGGCTGATCAGTTCGGGTCGGTGTTCTACATGATCACCGGATTCCATGGACTGCACGTGACCGGCGGTGTCATTTATCTGTTGATCGTGGCACGCAAGGTCTGGCTGGGCCACTACGAAAAGAAGGGCTACGAGATTGTCGAAATCACCGGGCTATACTGGCACTTTGTCGACCTGGTCTGGGTATTCATCTTTGCGTTCTTCTACCTGTTATGACGTTGACGGCATAGTTCGTTCGGCTTAATTTAAATTTGGCTTTACCGCTGAAGGAGAGTACACATGGCAACAGCAGCAAGCGGACAACAGCAACACCCTCTGGGGATCTATTTAAAGATATGGATTCTGCTGTTTGTGCTGAGTATGTTCAGCTACATGGTGGACTATTTTGATGTACAGGGTGTCATGCGCTGGACGCTGGTGCTGCTGTTCATGGCTTTAAAAGCCGGCTTTATTCTGGCGATATTCATGCACGTGGTGTGGGAGCGCATGGCATTGGCATTAACGATTCTCGGCCCGCCGATGATTCTGCTGTTGCTGATCTTTTTTATGGCCATTGAAGGAAACTATACCGAAGGTGCCCGCGTGCAGTATTTCGGACATGATGCCAATCGCGCGCCGTTGCACGTAGAGCACTAACCGAGGCTTGAATGTCTCAGCAGTCGGTCCAGATCGGTCTTGATGTCTTCGGTGGTGTGGCTGCCATCGTAGTACATCATGACATTGCCAACCGGGTCGACAAAAAACACGTAATCGTCCGCAGACAGGTCGATATCCACACCCTTGGCAGCGAGATTCTGCTGCAGCTGCTGTGCTGAGGAATAGGCGATACCCATGCTGGGATATTCTTCACGGAAATGCTCTGCAGTCTGCTGGGCGATGGGTGCAGTGTCGGCGTGCAGATAATAACGACGAACCCTTTCTACATTCTTGCCAAGTACGATATGCAACTGACGCAGATAGAACACGCGTTCTTCGCAGGCTGCATCACAGGCGCCGGCATTGACGTAGACCATCAACCACGGCTGGGCCTCATAGTCTTCTTCACTTTCCAGGGTCGCGACAAATTCTTCAAAGCTGCTGAACATGGGCGCGCCTTCAGCATCGCTCATGCCCAGGTCAGTGATGTCCGCCGGCGGCAGTATGAAGTTGCCTTTGTTCACGGTACCGCCACCAAAGCCGCCTGATTCTGTCGCAGCACGAAAAGCGAATGTCGCCATGGTGATTGGCACAAAGGCAATCAACAGCAGGAAGGCCAGCTTTAGCTTACTGCGGGTCAGATCTTTCATGTTAAATCTCCGGACGTCTGAAACTGAATAACAAAAATAATATAAGTAGAACCGCCGCCATAAAGAACCATTGCACCGCATAGGCCCGGTGCGTTTCCGGGCTCAGAGTCACCGGCTGCCAGTTGATCTGGGTGAGCCCGGGCGCTCCTGGTTCCAGGCGAACGCTGTAGGGCAGGGCCGTTTCGCCGAGCATCGCCGACATTTGCTCAATATCCAGGCTCTGCACCACGCGTGGCCAGGGATCCTGCCCGGCGGGCTCTTCCTCGCCCAGCACCATGATATCGCCGCTGGGAACATAGACCGTGCCCTGAATCTCTACTTCGTTGTCAGTCACACTGACGTCGGGCAGAGTCTGACGGTCTACGCCCTGCGCAATCCAGCCACGATTGATCAGCAACAGACCGCTGTCGGTCTGGAACGGCGTGATCACTTCATAACCGACCCGCGACTGGTTGATGCGGTTATCCAGCAGAAACTGACGGGTATTGTCATAGCGCCCGTTGGCTTGCACCCGTTTCCAGGCTATATCATCGACGGCTTGCCAGTCTATCTGTGCCAGCGGCACCGATGCCTGCGCGGCCCGAAGGTCAAAGCCCACCTGAGTCTCACGCTTTTCCTGTTCGCGTGCCAATTGCCATAGGCCCAGATAAATCAGCAGTGGCAACAGCGTTACTGTAAACAATGTCAGTTTCCAGTTGAAATGAAACACGCGTTCCTCGATGTTATCAGGCGTTGGTTACGGTTCAGCCGTCATGGCTGATCTGCTACTATAGCGTTTTATTCAATCCCCGGGATCAGTCATGCTCAAAGCACTTATCGTATTTCTGCTGGCAGCGATTGTCGTCAGTCTGGTTGTTGGTTATGTGTTTTTCTACAAAGACCAGGGCCGCTCCAAACGGGTCATGTATGCCCTGGGTGTGCGCGTCACGCTGGCAATCATACTGATGATTTGTGTCTTCTATGGCATCAGTACGGGCCAGTTAAGCTTCGGCGCGCCCTGGAGTTGACGCCATTATACTGAATTGGCATTCCCTGGCGCCTTAGCACCGGCCGCGCTTGTCCGTTTATCTGCAAGCTGCTGAACATAAAAAAAGACGGCCCGTATTGCGAGCCGTCTTTTTTTTATTATTGCTTTATTGTGCTGCTGTTCTTGTCGCTTTCAATTTTTCAATCTGGTCTTTGCTGGCAACTTGCCACTTACCAGAGATAGACAAAGATAAACAGACCGACCCAGACCACATCAACAAAGTGCCAGTACCAGGCAGCTGCCTCAAAACCGAAATGATCGTTGGGCTTGAAATGACCCTTCAGGCAACGGATGAGCATCACCGCCAACATAAAGGTACCCAGGGTAACGTGGAAACCATGGAAACCGGTCAGCAGGAAGAATGTGGACCCGTAGATGCCAGAATCCAGTGTAATGCCATAGTGGCCATAGGCTTCGACATACTCCATTGCCTGCAGGCCCAGGAAGATGATACCCAGTGCTACCGTCACCACCATCCACTGAATCAGACGCTTGCGGTTTTCCGCCTTCAGCGCGACGTGTGCAAAGTGCAGTGTCACCGAAGAGGTGATCAGAATGACCGTGTTCCAGAAGGGCAGGTAGCCTGCGAAAAACGCTGGCGACCAGGACGTTACGTTCAGGCCTTCATGCGGGCTGGGGTAGGCGGACGGATCCGGGTTAACCAGCAGGGGCCAGGCGGCCTGGAACTCCGGCCACAGGAACTCACCTGCGCTGCCTTTGGCGCCTTCACCGCCGAGCCAGGGCACTGACAGGGTGCGTACGTAGAACAGGGCACCAAAGAAAGCGGCGAAGAACATGACTTCCGAGAATATAAACCAGCTCATGCCCCATACGTAGGAACGCTTCAGCTGCGCACTGTTCAGACCCGCGCGGTTTTCACGGATGGTCGTGGCAAACCACTGGAACAGGATAAAGGACAGGATCGTAAAGCCGATCAGCGCGGTCCAGGTTGAGCCGGTGACACTGGCGTCGGCGCTGATATCATTCAACACATTGCCCAGACCGAATACTGTCAGGAACAGACCAATGGATGCAAAGAACGGAAATTTGCTCTGTTCCGGTACATAATAGGTTTCATGGGAGCTTTCGCTGGCCATCTTTAATCTCCAAAAAAAACAATATTATTGTCGTTTATCGTGCTGCTACTGCTTTCAGTTTGCTACTTTTTTCCGTGATGTCGTACAGCGTATAGGACAGCGTCAGCTTGCTGATGTCGGCCGGCAGTGCCGGATCGACAAAAAAGCGCAGCGGCATATCGGCCGACTCGCCCGGCTGCAGTACCTGTTCCTCAAAACAGAAACATTCCACCTTGTTAAGATGGCCCGCCGCCGCATTCGGCGCCACGCTGGGTATGGCCTGTCCCACCATAACCTGGTCGGTGTTATTGGTGACCTTGTAGCTGATCATGTTGACTTCACCGGGCTTGACCCTGACCTGTGTTGCGCTGGGCGAAAAACCCCAGGCCATGCCGCCATTTTCACGGGCGATGAACTGCACCGTAACTTCGCGGGTTTCGTCAATGATCTCGCCGGCTTCCGCTTGGGCGGCGAGGTTGTTGGTGTTGCCGTTAAGTCCGGTGATGTCACAGATCACATCGTACAGTGGCACCAGAGCAAATCCGAAAGCAAACATGCCTACAACAGCAAACAACAACTTTGTTACCAATGTCTTGTTTTTGGATGGCGCTTTGTCAGTTTTCATAGTCATTACTCCGGCTTCTGCTTAAATACCGTGGTGACGGACCAGCTAACTCTTCACAACTCTTCACAACTCTTCACAACTTATCGCAACTTCAAACCCGTAGCGTAATGTCCGCACCCGGCATCAGCCGGGGCGGACAGAGGCCCGGTCTTACTGAGCCTTGATCAATGACGCATCGGGCGGTGTTTCAAAGGTATGGTAAGGCGCCGGTGACGGCACAGTCCACTCCAGACCCTGAGCACCTTCCCAGACCTGAGCCGTTGCTTTCTTGCCGCCACGGACACACTTGATCACCACAAACAGCAGGATCAGCTGGGAGAAACCGAACAGGAAGCCACCCACACTGGAGATCCAGTTGAAATCGGCAAACTGCAGGGCGTAGTCCGGGATACGACGCGGCATGCCGGCCAGACCCAGGAAGTGCTGCGGGAAGAACAGCAGGTTGACGCCGATAAAGGACAGCCAGAAGTGCAGCTTGCCTAGCGTCTCGTCGTACATGTAACCGGTCCACTTGGGCAGCCAGTAGTAGACCGCTGCCATCAGGGAGAACACCGCACCCGGCACCAGTACGTAGTGGAAGTGAGCAACCACGAAGTAGGTGTCATGGTACTGGAAGTCTACCGGGGTGATCGCCAGCATGACGCCGGTGAAACCACCAATGGTGAACAGCACCACAAAGGCGATGGCAAACAGCATCGGTGTTTCAAAGGTCATGGAACCACGGAACATGGTCGCTACCCAGTTGAACACCTTTACGCCTGTCGGTACCGCAATCAGCATGGTCGCGTACATGAAGAACAGCTGACCGGCCAGTGGCATACCCACAGTAAACATGTGGTGTGCCCAGACGATGAAGGACAGGAAGGCAATCGACGCCGTTGCATAAACCATCGAGTCATAACCAAACAGACGCTTGCGAGCAAAAGTCGGGATGATGGCAGACACGATACCGAATGCCGGCAGAATCATGATGTACACTTCCGGGTGACCAAAGAACCAGAACAGGTGCTGGAACAGAACCGGGTCACCACCACCGGCCGCATCAAAGAACGCGGTGCCGAAGTGGATGTCGAACAGCATCATGGTGACCACACCAGCCAGCACCGGCATGACCGCAATCAGCAGGTAGGCGGTGATCAGCCAGGTCCACACGAACAGCGGCATCTTCATCAATGTCATGCCCGGGGCACGCATGTTGAGGATGGTCGCAATCACGTTGATCGCACCCATGATGGATGAGGCACCCAGAATGTGTACGGCAAAGATAAAGAACGTGGTGGAGGGCGGTCCATAAGTAGTGGACAGCGGTGCATAGAAGGTCCAGCCGAAGTTGGGGCCACCGCCTTCCATGAACAGCGTGGATACCATCATCGCGAAGGCGAAGGGCAGAATCCAGAAACTCCAGTTGTTCATCCGCGGCAGTGCCATGTCCGGCGCACCAATCATCAGCGGAATCATCCAGTTGGCCAGGCCCACAAACGCAGGCATGACCGCACCAAAAACCATGACCAGACCATGCATGGTCGTCATCTGGTTAAAGAAGCTGGGGTCAACAAACTGCAGACCCGGCTGGAACAGCTCGGCGCGGATCACCAGGGCAAAAGTACCGCCCAGGAGAAACATGGCGAAGCTGAACCACAAATACATGGAACCAATGTCTTTATGGTTGGTGGTGAACAGCCAACGGGTAATGCCTTTGGCAGGCCCGTGGTGGTGATCATGTGAATGATCGAGTGCAGCGCTCGTACTCATGGTGTTTACTGGCCCCCTACAATGAATTCGTTGACTTCAGTTGGCTGAACCAGATCGCCCGTGTCATTGCCAAAGGCATTACGAACGAAAGTGATCACAGCTGCCAGTTGAATCGGGTTCAGCTGTCGGCCATAAGCCGCCATCGCTGTTCCGTCGACACCGTTGACAATTGTGTCCATGGTGATCAGACGATCGCCAGTTGCCTTGTCACTGCCGGCTAGGGCCGGGAACACTGGTGGCATACCCACACCACCGGCCTGGTGGCAGGCCACACAGTTCTGGTTGTAAATCTGCTCGCCCTGCGCCATGGCGTCGTCCATGCTCAGCTCGGCATTGGCCAGTTCACGTATGTCAGCGGCAGCCTGCTGTTGATCGGCATACCAGGCCTGATATTCTTCCGGAGGCAGCGCATGCACCACGATGGGCATAAAGCCGTGGTCCATGCCACACAGCTCGGCACACTGGCCACGGTAAATACCGGGTTCTTCAACCACAACCCAGGTTTCATTGATAAAGCCGGGGATGGTGTCCTTCTTGATGGCGAAGTCAGGCACCCACCAGGCGTGCAGCACGTCGGCGGAAGTCATCAGGAAGCGAATGCGGGTATCGGTCGGGATCACCAGCGGACGGTCAACATCCAGCAGATAGTTTTCCGACTTCTCGATATCGTTGTCGATTTCTTCGCGGGAGGTACTCAGGATGCTGAAGAAGGAGACTTCCTCTTCGTCCATGTCCTCACGCATGTAGGTGTATTCCCAGCGCCACTGATAGCCGGTGATCTGAATATCCAGCTCGGAGCCAGTGGTGTCGTACGCATCGGTGAGCACACGGGTTGCCGGAATCGCCATCATGATCAGGATCGCAAAAGGAATCAGCGTCCAGACAATTTCCACCTTGGTGCTTTCGTGGAAGCTTGCCGGCTTGGCGCCTTTGGATTTGCGATGATGAATGATGGACCACAACATGACACTGAATACCACAACCCCGATGGCAACTACCCACCAGAAGATTGTCATATGAAGGTCATAGGTATCTCGACTCATTTGGGTTACGCCCCTGGGCATGTTCAATTCCCAGGCTGCATGCAGACCCGCACTCCAGAACATCAGAGTGCTGAGGGCAAGGCCTAACCACAGCTTTGCTTTGGACAACATTCGCCGTGTCTCCGTAATAGTAAGAAAGGGCTGTTACAATCGTTTTCAGGTTTTATTGTTTTTGTCCGGCGTCTGCAAACTCGCAGCGGCGGACAGCTTTAATCACCGTGCCGATGTGTGCGGGTGTCGAATCCGGCGGGCCGGACGCTGAAACCAGCGCAAATCTTGCAGCCCGTCCGAGACTTTTCGGGGAGGACTTTAATGGCAGGACATTCAGGTTCAATGTAAAGCGCCGGGCATTATAGCAAAACTTGTTTTGATAATGCCATCGCAACCGGCCAGAATCGGTCACTGTCTTGCCAAAAGACGGCACCAAGCTGTCAATTTCAATCGCATGCACTATATACGGTTAATACGGCGCATTTCTGCGCCAGATCAAATTCTCCCGCTATTTATCGTATTGTCAGGCCTTCCTGGCGCAGCAGAGCCGCGAGATCCGGCTCCCGTCCCATGAAATCGGAGAACAGCGTCAACGCATCAGCACCACCCCCTCTTGACAATATTTTGTCAAGAAATGCCTTGCCGGTCTCCGGGTTCAGCACGCCGGTCTCCTCAAATCGCGAGAATACGTCGGCGGACAATACCTCGGCCCATTTATAGCTGTAGTACCCGGCCGCATACCCGCCGGCAAAAACATGGGAGAAGCTGTTTTGAAAGCGATAATAGTCGGGGACCGGATAGACGGCGGTTTTCCTTCGTGTCCTGTCCAACAGTTCGCCAACAAAATCGTGCGACATGTCGACCCTGTCTCTTATACACATCTCCGAGCCCACGAGACAGGCAGAAATCTCG
>OLID01000460.1_pt1 | contig 17319 bp, 19 predicted proteins | sample 1609361 | NCBI WGS metagenome assembly OLID01 (sample SAMN05416778, study PRJEB24817) | seawater metagenome | isolation source: Sea water | place: Canada:Atlantic | collected 2013-07
TGTCTCGTGGGCTCGGAGATGTGTATAAGAGACAGATTCAAGTAAACTGATGCTCCAACTAAAATTTCATTGGTGTTTGTTATAACTTTCCCTTCAATATAAGTCTGTGAAAATGAAGAAAAAGTAAGTGTAAAAAGCAGAAAGAAAAAAAGACCTTTTTTCATGAAAATTTATTTCGATAAAAATAAGGACTTAAAATGAAAGTTTTAAAAAGCAAAAGTTAATTATTAATTAAACCTGCTCGTTTTAATAATGCATCTGGTTTTGGCTCTTGTCCTCTGAAACGTTTGTATAATTCCATTGGTTTCTCAGTGCCACCTTTTGATAACACATTTTCTTTAAATTTTGTTGCAACTTCTTTGTTGAAAATTCCTTTCTCTAAGAAATATTCAAATGCGTCTGCATCTAAAACTTCTGCCCATTTGTAAGAATAATACCCTGCAGAATATCCGCCTTGAAAAACATGAGAAAAAGCAGTACTCATACAGTTTTCTGGGACATCTGGATATAATTTTGTTTTCGAAAAAGCGTCGTTTTCAAACTCTTTTACAGATTTTATTTCTGTTGAATTTTGTCCATGCCATTGCATATCTAACAATCCAAAACTTAATTGACGAAGCGTTTGCATCCCTTCATGAAAACTTGCCGATTCTTTAATTTTTGTTACATATTCCATCGGAATGATTTCACCAGTTTCATAATGTTTGGCAAAAATTTCTAAAGCTTCTTTTTCATAACACCAATTTTCTAAAACTTGACTAGGCAGTTCAACAAAATCCCAAGAAACCGAAGTGCCAGATAAACTGTTATATGTTGTGTTTGCTAACATTCCATGTAAAGCATGTCCAAACTCATGAAACAACGTTGTTACTTCGTTAAAAGTTAAAAGAGATGGTTTTGTTTCGGTTGGTTTAGTAAAATTACAAACGATGGAAACATGTGGTCTTTCGTTAATTCCGTTTTTAATTTGTTGTGGTTTGTATGAAGTCATCCAAGCGCCATTTCTTTTTCCTTTTCTTGGGTGAAAGTCAGCATAAAAAACAGCGATAAAGTTTCCTTTAGTGTCAGTTACGTTGAATGTTTTAACTTCTTCGTGGTATTTTTCAATATCAATAACTTCTTCAAATTGCAACTCATATAACTTTCTAGCGATTGTAAAAACACCGTCAATTACATTTTCTAGTTTAAAGTATGGTTTTAGTATTTCTTGATCTAGGTTAAAACGTTCTTTTTTTAGTTTTTCTGCATAATACGAACCGTCCCATTTTTGTAATTGATCAATATTGTCAAGCTTTTTTGCATAGGCTTCAAGTTCGTCAAATTCTTTAATTGCAGCAGGTTTTGCTTTTGCTAATAAATCATTTGAAAAAGAAATTACTTTTTCAGGAGTTTCTGCCATTCGTTCTTCTAAAACAAAATGTGCATGTGTTTTATAACCTAATAAATTTGCTCTTTTATGACGTAGATTTACAATATCTAAAACAACTTTTTCGTTGTTGAATTCATTGTTTTGAAACGCTTTTTTACCAGCAGAAATTGCTAATTTTTTTCTTAATTCACGATTGTCAGCATAGGTCATAAACGGAATATAACTCGGATAATCCAATGTGAAAACCCAACCATCTTTTCCTTTTGATATTGCGATTTCTTTTGCAGCTTCTTTTACAGATTCTGGCAAACCAGAAAGCTCTTTTTCATCTGTTAGTTGCATTTCAAAAGCATTGGTTTCCGCCAATACATTTTCTCCAAATTTTAATGAAAGTTTAGAGAGTTCTGAGTCAATTTTTCGCAGCTTTAATTTATCTTCTTCGTTTAAATTTGCACCATTTCTAGCAAAACCTTTGTATTGTTTTTCTAACAACATACTTTCTTCCTTAGAAAGCGTTAAAGAATCTTTAGCATCATAAACTGCTTTTACACGTTGAAACAATGCTTCGTTTAAAATCATATCGTTTTTAAACTCGCTTAACCATGGTGATATTTCTTGTGCAATTTTCTGAATCTCATCATTCGTCTCTGCAGAATTCAAATTAAAAAACACACTATTAATTCTTCCTAGCTTTTCTCCTGTAAAATCTAACGCAACTGTGGTATTTTCAAAAGTTGGAGTTTCTGTATTTGAAATGATTACAGCAATTTCTTCTTTCGTGATTTCAATTGCTTTTTTAATAGCAGGTTTGTAATCTTCGTTTTTAATTTTAGAAAAAGGAGCTGTATTAAAATCTTGAAGTAAAGGATTCATTAAGTGTTTTTTTAAAAAGATTTGGGTAATTATTTTCTAACTCGTTTTGAAGCCTGTTCAACTTTAAGCTTTAAACCTTCTTTATAAGCTATAATTTTGTCTAAGACACATTTATCAGAAGTGCCAATAATTTGTGCCGCTAAAATTCCAGCATTTTTTGCGCCATCTAAAGCAACAGTTGCAACCGGAACTCCGCCAGGCATTTGTAAAATTGATAAAACAGAATCCCAACCATCAATAGAGTTTCTACTTTTTACAGGAACGCCAATAATCGGTAACGGACTCATAGAGGCAACCATTCCTGGTAAATGAGCAGCTCCGCCAGCACCAGCGATAATTACTTTTATTCCGCGCTTGTGAGCATTGTTTGAATATTCAACCAATTTTTCTGGAGTTCTGTGAGCAGAAACAATATCTACTTCAATTTGAATATCAAAACTTTCTAAAATATCAATTGCTTCTTGCATGATTGGAAGATCTGAATCGCTTCCCATTATAATTCCTACCATAATTTATTATTTTGCAATTACTCTAATTGTTTCTTTAACTTTTTGAGCGGTTTTTCTAGCTTTATCAATGTCCTTGTCAACAATAGTTACATGGCCCATTTTACGAAAAGGTTTGGTTGTTTTCTTTCCATAAATATGCGGAGTAACTCCATCAATTTGCATTACTTTTTCAATGTTTTCGTATACAACATTTCCTGTAAAACCTTCTTCGCCAACCAAATTCACCATAATTCCCGCAACTTTACTTTCTGTATTTCCTAGCGGAAGATTTAAAACGGTTCTTAAATGTTGTTCAAATTGATTTGTATAACTCGCTTCAATAGAATAATGACCAGAATTATGCGTTCTTGGAGCAACCTCGTTGATTAAAATTTCATCATTTTCTGTTTGAAACATTTCAACAGCCAACAAACCAACATGCTTAAAAGATTTTGCAACATGTAAAGCAATCTCTCTTGCTTTTTCTGCAACTTTTTCATCAATTCTTGCAGGGCAAATTACATATTCAACTTGATTTGCTTCTGGATGAAATTCCATTTCTACAACTGGATATGTTTTAACTTCTCCATCTGCATTTCTTGCAACAATTACCGCTAATTCGTTTTTAAACGGAATTAATTCCTCAACAATACAATCTGTATCTGCTAAGCTCTGAATATCATCAACAGAACGAATAATTTTTACACCAGTTCCGTCATAGCCAAATTGAGCAGATTTCCAAACACACGGAATTTCAAATTCATTCTTTTCAAAAGAATTGATTAATTCTTGCTTGTTTTTAAATCGTTTATGAGGAGAAGTGGGAATGTTATTATCTACAAAAAAATCTTTCTGTTTTCCTTTATGTTGAATGATTTCAATTACTGAAGGTTGTGGATAAATCTTTAATCCTTCTTTCTCTAATTGATATAGTGCATCAATATTTACGTGTTCAATTTCAATCGTTAAAACATCAACTAATTTTCCGAAATTGTATACAGCATCAAAATTTAATAAATTCCCAATATGGAATTCGTTGCAAATTTGTGCACATGGCGCTTCTGGTGAAGCATCTAAAATGGCTGTGTAAATATCGTACTTTTGAGTTTCGGCTAAAAGCATTCTTCCTAATTGACCGCCACCTAAAACGCCTAATTTAAAATCGGAAGAAAAGTAGTTTTTCACTTTAATATTTTAGTTTGTGTTGTTGTTGCAAAAATAACAATCTATTTGATTTTGAACTACTAAAAGTTAGTGATTCGTAAAATAGTTCCGTTTAAATTAGTGACTAAATATTCTCTAGCAAAATTAGTAATTCCGCTTGTTCTAGGAGCACCATTTATTATTTGAAACTCACTATCATCGCAAGGGCATTTCATAATAATGCTATTTTCAACAATCATTTGAGAACATGCAGTTGGTTGAATATGCGGAGCAGCACGCTCAAAAGCTTTAAATTGATTTCCGTTGATATTGTAAATAATTGTGCCTTTTATTCCGCCATTTCCATAAGCCCATCCGCCAGGAACATTTAAATTCACAAACTCTGGCAAACTCAAATCTACCGTTTCATTAATTTGAACATAAGGTAAAATATCATTGTTTTGAGATTCTGTAACGCAATTACTAAAAACTAAAACTGTAATAAGGGCTAAAAATATTTTTTTCATCGAATAAACTTAGTGTTTGTTTTAAACGATGGCAAGTTACAAATATTTTGTACATTTGTAGCTGAATCTCATTCTGATAAAACGGCAATGAGATTTTGTATTTTAAACTATACGATTATGAGTGAAGTATCATATTATTCGCCTGAAGGATTAAAAAAATTAAAAGATGAGTTACATCAACTAGAACAAGTTGAGCGACCAAGAGTTACACAAGAAATTGCAGACGCAAGAGACAAAGGAGATTTAAGTGAAAATGCAGAATATCACGCAGCAAAAGAAGAACAATCTCATTTAGAATTTAAAATTGCAAAACTAAAAAATGTTATTTCGAGTGCAAGAATTATTGATGAATCTCAATTAGATACATCTAAAGTATTGATTCATTCTGTAGTGAAGTTAAAAAACACAACCAATAAAATGGAATTCACTTACACTTTGGTTGCAGATTCTGAATCTGATGTTAAAAACGGAAAATTATCTGTAAATTCTCCAATAGGAAAAGGTTTGTTAGGGAAAGAAGTTGGAGAAATTGCTGAAATCCAAGTTCCAAACGGAATTATGAAGTTTGAAATTATGGATATTTCTAGATAAAAAACAAAACATATTTAAAAAAACGCGTTGCATTTGCAACGCGTTTTTTGTTTACTTTTGATATTAAAGAAAAACAGATGAGTAGCATTTTTACTAAAATAATAAATGGAAAAATTCCGTCTTATAAAATTGCAGAAGATGAAAATTATTATGCTTTTTTAGATATCAATCCAAATGCAAAAGGGCATACGTTGGTTATTCCAAAAAAAGAAGTTGATAAAATCTTCGATTTAGATACTGAAACGTATCTTGGTTTAATGCAATTTGCACACAAAGTTGCCAAAGCATTAGAAAAAACAATAGCTTGTAATAGAGTCGGAATGACAGTTGTTGGTTTAGAGGTACCGCATGCTCACGTACATTTAATTCCGATTAACCGAGTTTCAGATATTAATTTTACAAGTAAAAAATTAAAAATGCAGCACAATGATTTTGTAAAGCTTGCTGAAGAAATTTCAAATAATTTTTAAACCCTTTGAAGCAAAATTTGAATACTTGTTCCCTTATTAATTTCAGATTTTTTTACAAATATTTTTCCGTTGTGATATTCTTCTACAATACGTTTAGATAAAGATAAACCTAAGCCCCAGCCACGCTTTTTTGTTGTGAAACCAGGTTTAAATATTTGTTTAAACTGCGATTTCTGAATTCCTTTTCCACTATCAGTAATTGTAATTTTTATTGCTTTGTTGTTCTCAGAAATATCCAAAGAAACACTTCCTTTTCCTTTCATTGCGTCAATAGAGTTTTTTGTTAAATTCTCAATTACCCAACCAAATAATTCAATATTTAAATTAGAAAATAGCTCTTCTTTTTCTGAAGTAAATTGAAAAGAAATTTGCTTTGAACTTCTACTTTCTAGATATTCAAAAGACTTTTTTGTGATGGAAACAATATTTTGTTTTTTCAGTTCTGGAGCAGAACCAATTTTAGAAAAGCGATTTGCAATAATGTTTAATCGATTTACATCATTTTCTATTTCATCAACATATTTTTCACTGATATTTTCTGCTTTTAAAATGGCAATCCACCCTAGTAAAGAGGAAAGTGGTGTCCCGATTTGATGTGCAGTTTCTTTAGCCATTCCTGTCCAAAGCCTGTTTTGTTCAGCAATTTTATTGGATGAAAATAACATATAAATCACCGCTAAAAACAAAAATAAGATTAAGATTAATGCAATTGGGTAATAGGTGAGTTTGTCTAATAAATCAGAGTCTTTATAATATACATATTCGGTAACGTCTAAATAATTAATTTCAATCGGCTCATTTTGATTTCTCATTATGGCTAATTGAGATTGCAAATATGTTGGATTGTGCGTTTTGGTAGAATCTAAGTTTCGCCAAGAATTTATAGTTCCGTCTTTATTAACCTGAATAGATGGAATGTTAGTGATGTTTTCAAATATTTTTGTTTCTAAATTAACACTGGCGTTTAAATCTGTATTTGTAGCTAATTCTTTTATAGCAGAAGCTAAAATCTCCATTTTAGCGCGTTCTTCTTGCTTAAATTTTTGAAAGAAAACATACGTATTCCAAAGAATTAAAGAAACAATAATGAAGAGTACAAAAATGACAATTCGTTTGGTTAAAATTGTGTTTTTAAAAAAGTTCATCTATTACAAATATAATCTATATTATTACATAACCCATTTTATAAAATGATAGTATATTTACAATTCAAAATAAATTGAAAATGCTTTCTATAGATCCAAAAGAAATACCTACAGCCAAGTTACACGGATATTTATTAGGTGCAATTGCACCGAGACCAATTGCATTTGCAAGTACAATTGATGCCGATGGGAATCCGAATTTGTCACCGTTTAGTTTCTTTAATGTGTTTAGTGCAAATCCGCCAATTATGATTTTTTCTCCAGCGAGAAGTGTTCGTGGGAACAAAACAAAACACACGTTAGACAATGCAATGGAAACGAAAGAAGTTGTGATTAATGTGGTGAATTATGATATTGTTCAGCAAATGTCGTTGAGTAGTACCATGTATCCAAAAGGTGTAAATGAATTCACAAAATCTGGATTAACGATGCTTGCTTCAGATAAAGTAAAGCCATTTAGAGTTGCAGAATCACCTGTGCAATTTGAGTGTAAAGTAAATGAAGTTATCCATTTAGGAAATGAAGGGGGAGCAGGAAATTTAATTATTTGTGAAGTTGTAAAATTGCATATTAATGAAGCTGTTTTAGATGAAAATGGCGCTATCGATCAACATAAAATTGATTTGGTTGCAAGAGCTGGCGGAAGTTATTACTCGAGAGCAAAAGAAGGTTTCTTCGAGATTCCAAAACCAATTGCAACATTAGGAATTGGAGTAGATGCTATTCCGAAAGAAATTAAAGAAAGCACAATTTTAACAGGAAATAATTTAGGTATTTTAGGAAACGTAGAACAATTACCAACTAAAGAAAATGTTGATAACTTTGCAAAAGTCAATCCGCAATTTATTGGGTTAGAAACCGCAAAAAAACATACATTTGCCAAAGAGTTTTTAGATAAAAATGATGTAGGAAGTGCTTGGAAAGTACTTTTAATAAAATAGATAATAATATGGAAGTAATTGGAAAGATTAAGTTAATTAACGAAGCACAAACTTTTGGAAGTAGTGGATTTAGAAAAAGAGAATTAGTTGTTACAACTGATGAGCAATATCCACAAATGATTTTAATTGAGTTTGTACAAGATAAATGTGATTTATTAAACAGCTACTCAGTTGGTCAAGATGTAAAAGTTTCTATCAATTTACGTGGTAGAGAGTGGATAAATCCAGAAGGAGTTGCAAAATATTTTAACGCAATTCAAGGTTGGAGAATCGAAGCAATGCAAGCTGCAGCGCCACAAGATTTACCGCCAGTTGATCAATTTCAACCAGCAGATACAACAACTTCTGCTGAGCCAGACGATTTACCTTTCTAAGAAAATCGAAAGAAAATATTTAAAGCAGCCAATTGGCTGCTTTTTTATTTATTATTTTTGAAATTATGATTTGGCTTACAGAAAAACTTAAATTTCCATCACCAGAAACCGCTTCAGAAGAAGGTGTTATTGCTTTGGGAGGAGATTTATCTGTAGAGCGATTGATGTTGGCCTATCAAAACGGAATTTTCCCATGGTATTCGGAAGGAGAGCCCATTGTTTGGTATTGTCCACCAGAAAGAATGGTGTTGTTTCCAGAAGAATTGAAAGTTTCTAAGTCGATGAAAAAAATCTTCAAAAGGGGAAATTTTACAATTACAGAAAATATCGCTTTTAACGAAGTAATTTTTAATTGCAAGCACATTCTTAGAAACGATGATTTTGGTACTTGGATTACAGATGAAATGGAGCAAGCCTATATCAATTTACATAAAAAAGGAATCGCAAAATCGATTGAAGTTTGGTTTTACAATTCCGTTTCAAAAAAACAAGCTTTGGTTGGAGGCTTATACGGAATTGATTTAGGAAATGGAGTTTTTTGCGGAGAAAGTATGTTTAGTTTAATGAGTAATGCTTCTAAATTGGCATTTATACATTTGGTGGAAAGTCATAATTATAATATGATAGATTGTCAAATGTACACAGATCATTTGGCAAGTTTAGGCGCTAGAGAAATTTCTAGAAATGAGTTTTTGAAAAATATTAAAAGTTCATAATCACCTTTCACTAGGGTCTTTAATAGCATTGTTTTTAGCAGGATTTTTGAAAAAAGGAAAAATAAATTGCTTTAAAAATCCTTTTGGAAACTTAACATTTCCAAGGCCGGTAGTTTCAGGCCAGTTTTTTCCCATGGGATAATAGGTCCCGAAAATCATATCAATAAAAGGGAAATGAATAGCAAAATTTTTATTGTAGGCTTTTGGGTCATCTGCATGATGCCAATGATGATATTGTGGGGTGACTAAAACATACTTTAAGAAACCAAAATTAATTCTAGTATTTGCATGTGCTAAAACAGCTTGAATTGACACAATTATAATATAAGTAATAAAAACAGATGTGCTAAACCCAAAAACATATAAAGGCAAAAAAGAAAAAGCGCGAACTAAAATTAAGTCCACAAAATGAATTCTTGAACCTGCAAGCCAATCAATATCTTTAATCGAGTGGTGAACTGAATGAAATCGCCATAAATAAGGTGACTTATGAAAACAATAATGTCCTATCCATTGGAATAAATCTGAGATTACCAAAGCAAGAAACAATTGTGGGATAAACCAAATTCCTTGAACCCATAATTGAAAACTAGTTAGTCCAATATTTGAAAAAAGCATTTCTGCAGGTAATTTGATAAGCACACCAGAAAATTGAATTAATAAGTGGCTAATGATGAAATAAACTAAATCTGTTCTCCACTCTTTATGAAATTTTGTTTGATGAATCCTTTTGGGTATAAACAACTCAATAGGAATAAATATTACTGCGGACATTAGAATATCTAATAAAAGCCAATCCATTCCAATTGTAAATGACTTTGATTCAATGTTATTGTATTCAGGCAATCCAGTTGCTAAAAAAATAGAAATAGCAATAATGATGATTCCTAAAAAACCAAGTTTTGTTTTTTTACTTAAAATAAAACTTGTTAAAGCAAAACCAAAAGATAAAGTTAATACCACCAAAAAAGCCCATTTGATATAGTTAGGTTTGTATAATTCTCGAAAATCTAAAGTTGTTAAATATTCAGGAAAATAGGCGCAGATAGTAGCTCCAAAACATATGATGGCTAAAAAAATTGATAAATACCCACTGATTTTTCCTTCACCAATCTTTAACCTTTTGTTTTGAACCATAGATTAGTTTTTTAAAGGCAACTTTTCAGCTGGTCTAAATTCTGTAATTCCTTTTTGTTTGATTGTTTTTTCAATTTCTTTAATTGTTGTGGGTACAAAAGCACTCATGTTTTCAACGCCATTTTTTGTAACAACTGCAACATCTTCAATTCTAATATATAAACGTTCTTCTGGAATCCAAATCATTGGATCAATCGTAAAAACCATTCCTTCTTTTAATTTAACAGCTCCGCGAACTCTACCAACATCATGAACGCCCATTCCTACTGGATGTTGAAAATGTCCTCTAAATTTAATTCCTTTTTCTACTGCTTTTAAATAATGAGGTTTTACAAAGTCTTTTCCTACAATATACCTTCTCATGTCTGCAGCTGCTTTATCTAAAACGTAATTAGAAGTTACTCCAGGTTTTATGTATTTGAATAATGCATCCCTGTAGGCAATAATAAATTCGTACAATTCGCTTTGCGCTTTGTCAAACTTTCCATTTACTGGCCAAATTCTAGTAACATCGCTTGTGTAATATTTATAATCTGGAGCATAATCCATTAACACCAAATCACCATTTTTCAACACATCTTTTTTCTGAAAATAATGTCCAAAAAAAGCATTGGTTCCCCCACCAATAATAGCAGCATAACCATCACCTTGTGCACCGTGTTGATAATAAATATATTTTGCAGCGGCATCTAATTGATATTCATAAACGCCATCTTTGGTAGATTTCATTGCTTCAATAAGTGCCAAACCAGCAATTTGTGTTGCTTTACGAATCAATTTAATCTCTTTTGGACTTTTTATCAAACGCATATCATCTAAGGTTGGAGATAAATCTCTGACTTCAAACTGAGGAAAACGTTGATTGATTAACTTCTTAAAATGTGCCTCTCTGGTTTCTTGTCCATCCCAAGGGTCGGCAACAGCTCTTGCTTGTCCGTGTAACAATTCGTCTCTACTATCTGTTCCGGTTTCTGCTGGTGCAAATGGCGTATATAATTTTGGAACACCATCTTTTATCAATCCAGTTCCAACCAAATCACTCGATAAATATTCGATTGCTTTTACTTGATTTACGCCGGTTAGTTTTTTAATCAATTCTGCATCTTCGGCTGATAAAATTTTTCCTTGACTTTTTTCTCTCCCTTGATTTCTATGAGGCAAATAAATGGTAGTTGTTTTTCTTTTTCCATTGAAAAGAATGTAGGCATGTCCAACTTCTAAACCAGATAAATAGTAAAATGTATTGGTTTGTCTAAACACATCAAAACCTTCAACACTTCTTGCGCCTTGAATTAATGCAATACCTTTTGTTCCAATCGTGTCAAATATTTTTGCTCTTCGTTCTTGAAAATCTTGAACAGAAAAATCGGTTTGGTAATAATCTTTTTCTTGTGCTGAAAAAACTTGTGAGCATAGAAGAAATGCTAAAAGTAAAATGGTTGGTTTTGTTGATTTCATGAGTTGAGTTTTTGACAAAGACCAATTTAAGGATATTTTTTTAAATATGATTGTTAATACTTATTATGCCTTTTTACATTTTTAGCAGATTTTATCAACTTGCCTAAGTTTTTATCTTTCTTTTTTTTGTCTTGAGCGCTAGATTCAAAAAATTGCTTTTCTCGTTCTAATCGGATATAACTATCATAACTATCTTCATCAATTTCTCCAAATTCTATAGCTTCTATAATAGCGCAACCTTTTTCGTGTATATGTGTACAATCTGAAAAACGACATTGTGTTGCCAGTTCAAAAATTGTTTCAAAAGTTACTTCTAGTCCATTAGAACTTTCTGTAATTCCAACCTCTCTCATTCCAGGATTGTCAATGATAATTCCGCCACCTTCTAAAACGATTAATTCTCTATGCGTTGTAACGTGTTTTCCTCTGTCAATAGATTCACTTATTTCTCCAGTTTTCATTAGGTTTTTACCAGAAATAGAATTTATTAAAGTTGATTTCCCAACTCCAGAAGAACCTAATAAACAATAGGTTTTCCCTTTTTTTATGATGGATTTCAAAGTGTCTAATCCAACATTATTTTCGTTGCTAACTGGAATTATATTAACATTCTGAATGCGTTTACTTACAGATTCTAAAATTAATACTAATTCTGTTTCAGAAACTAAATCAATCTTGGTTAATACAATAATAGGAGTAACTTTTGAAGCGTTACAAATCGTTAAATAACGTTCTAGCCGATTGACGTTTAAATCTCTATTTATTGCTTGAACAATAAATCCAATATCAATATTAGTTGCAATAATTTGCTTCTCTCCATGTTTGCCAACAGCTTGTCTTTCTATAATTGAAGTTCGTGAATAAACATGATAAATCAATGCTTTATTAGTATCGTATTCAGAAATTGCTACCCAGTCTCCAACTGCAGGAAAATCGCTTCTATCTTGAGCGGAATATCTTAGGTTTCCAATTAATTCAGCCTCAAAATCACCTGCTTCACTTTTTACAACATATCTTTCTTTGTGTTCTGTGATAACACGTGCAACATTGAAATTTGACAAGTTATTTTTAACTCTGTAATCCTCTAATTCGGTTGTATATCCTAATTCTTCTAACATTATTTTTGCATTCTAATAACTTTTTGATTGGTTTCCTTCATCATATATTCTTTGATTACTTTAAAACCATATTTTTCATAAAAAGGCTTTCCAATTTTATTATTCTCAAAAACCTCAACTTCTATTACTTCATGAAATTGATTCATATGATTTACTAACGAAGTTCCAACTCCTTTTGCTTGTTGATTTGGGTCTACAAACAAACCACCAATCTCATTCTTCATCATTGAAATAAATCCAATAATATTGCCTGAATCTTCAAATACCCAAGTGTCAGAATTTGGCATGTACATATCTTTCATGGCACCTTTTACCATTTGATGAAACTCATCACTCAAAAAAGGATGTGCAATTAATGCTGCCCTTTCCCAGATTTCTAACAATCTCGGAATTTCAGATTCTTTATATTTTCTAATCATTTTTGTATTTTTTTATCAAATGTTTTTTCATTTCTTGTATTGGGTATTCTTCAAATGAAGAAAGGTAGTTCAATGCAATTCCATCAATTTCTGCAATAAAAACATAAGTTAAAAGTTCGCTTTGTTGCTCGTCTATTCGAATAAAAATCCCTTTTACAACATTAAATAATTGGGTTGCTCTTTCCTTAATTTGTTTTTCCAATATCATTCTTGAGGAAGGTTGAAACATGATATTTAAATTTAATTGAAATAACAGCTTGTCATTTTTTAATTGATAAAAGACAGCCTCAATTATCTCAACTAGTTTTTCTGAAGGATCCATTTTGATTTCTAGATCACTAAAACCTATCATATCTTTTGTTGATTGCTCATAAATAGCGATTAATATTTCATCTTTAGAGTTGAAATGATGATAAACCAATCCTTTTGAAACATTTGCGATTTCACAAATTGTAGCAACTGAAGTTTTTTCAAAACCTTTTTCAGCAAAAAGAAACTTTGCTGTATTTAAAATATGTTCTTTCTTGTTTTTCATAAAACCGACTGTTCGGTCTGTAAATTTACTTCTTTTTTTAAAATAAGAAACTTTATATTTGAAAATCTTAAAATAAATCAATAATTATGGGAATAAAAGCCACACAAAAACAAGTTGACGATTGGATTCAGAATCATGGTGTTCGTTATTTTAACGAATTAACAAACATGGCGCAATTAACAGAAGAGGTTGGAGAAGTGGCCAGAATTATTGCACGTCGTTATGGTGAACAAAGCGAAAAAGAATCGGATAAAAACAAAGATTTAGGAGAGGAACTGGCAGATGTATTATTTGTTACTTTGTGTTTGGCAAATCAAACAGGCGTTGATTTACAAGCTGCTTTTGAGAAGAAATTAGATATAAAAACAAAACGTGATCACGATAGACATCACAATAATAAAAAACTACAATAATGACAGTTTTAGAAAAAATAAAATCTCCAGGTTTTTGGAGTAACGTATTTAAAATAGCGCTACCATTTTTTATATTGGTAACCGTTATTTCTTTATTTATGAATAGTTGGAGAGATATTTTCGCAGGTGATTTTGCTAAAGTAAATGAGTATAATTTCTCTGAAGGAAAATGGCAACGTTTCTTTGCATTAAAAATAATCATCAGTTATTTTTATGCGTTCTATGTTGCGCTTAAGAAAACAAAATAATTATAAAAAAAATAGGCTTTTTAAAAGCCTATTTTTTTATTTGTTATCTGACTGTGTCAGTTCGAGCGCAGTCGAGAATTTATTAAAATCAAATAATCTTTCGATTCCGCTCAACGAGACATCTAGTTAAATACTCTTTATTTATCTAATTGAATCAAGTCAATCTGACTGTCTTTTACTTTCTGATTCAGTTGTTTTACATCGTTTTTAAATAACACATACAATTTTGATAATTCTTTATCAATGTCTTTAGTAATCTCATTTTTAAATGCAATTGCTTGGTCAGTTGGTTTGTATGTCCCCATCCTTGTTAGTGAATTTAAATGCGCTAACTTATTATTTAATCTAATTGGGAAATTCAATGGATCTTGACCACTTTTACTTTTTGTTTGATATAAAGTAGTTTCAACTTTGGTGATTTTTTTAGTCAATTCATCAGCAAAAGTCAATAATGCTTTGTGTTTTTGTTTGTCTTTAATTGAACTTTTTAAAGCTTTAATTTGTGCTTTTACTTTACCAACATTAATCAAAGCTTTATGTATCTCAGACATTTTTGTATTGATGTCATTGATAAAATCGAATTGCAATTTCATGTCAGCTAAAGAATTTTCTGAAACAGGATTCTTTAAAATTGTAAAAGGCTTTTCTAATGTAGATTTATTTGTTGATAAATTTACCGTATAATTTCCAGGCAAAGCCATTGGTCCATTTAATGAAGCCCACCATAGAATCATACCTTTTACTTTCGTTGCATCTGGATACATCATGTTCCAATAAAAAACATTACTTCCTTTTTTTACAGCTAATCTTTTTTCCTTTTCTTTTGTATTTGGGTAATTACTAAACTTCTGAATCAACTTTTTATTAGTATCAAAAAATGATAATGAAACCGTGTCCTTTTTAGCAAACTCATTTACATTAAAGTAAACGGCAACTCCACCAGGATGATTTGTTCCTTGAATTTTTGAGGTTCTGCCATTTCCACCACTTAATTGATAACTTGCTTTTGGAGTAAATAAAGTCACCTTTTCTTTTACGGTATTCGTTGTTAATTGGTGAATTGGCGTTAAATCATCAATAATCCAAAAAGATCTTCCTTGTGTTGCAGCAATTAAATTGTCGTCTTTAATAGCTAAATCAGTAATCGGAACAATAGGTAAATTCAATTGAAATCTTTCCCAGTTTTTTCCATCATTAAATGAAACATACATTCCTTTTTCTGTTCCTGCGTACAATAAACCTTTACGTTTTGGGTCAGCTCTTAAAGCTCTTGTGAAATCTTCATTTCCGATTCCGTTTACAATTAATTTCCAAGATTTACCGTAGTTTTCAGTTTTGTAGATGTAAGGTTTATAATCTCCAGATTTGTATTTTGTCCCAACAATATAAACACTTCCTTTTTTAAACGGATCTACTTCAATTGCATTGATCATCATCCATTCTGGCATTTTTTTAGGAGTTACATTTTTCCAGTTTTTCCCGCCATCTCTTGTAATATGAATCAACCCATCATCAGAACCTGTCCAAATTAGATTTTTTTCTGAAGGAGATTCTGCAACGGCAAAAATAGTGCCGTAATATTCAACGCCAGTATTATCTTTTGTTATTGGTCCTCCAGAAGGTCCTAAGGTTTTTGGATCATTTCTTGTTAAATCTGGACTCATTAATTCCCAAGATTGACCTTCGTTGTATGTTACATGTAAATGATTTGAAGCTGCGTATAATTTGTTTTTTTGATGCGGTGAAAATAATACTGGAAAATTCCATTGAAAACGATACTTAAAGTCTTCGGCTCCATGCCCCATTGGGTCATCTGGCCAAACATTTATTGCTCTCGCTTCACCAGTTTTATGGTTTTTTCTTGTTAAAAATCCACCATAACTTCCACCATAAACAATATCATTATTATTTGGATCGATTGCAATATGTGCACTTTCTCCACCAGCTGTAGATTCCCAATCTTTATCAGTAATAAATCGTCCACCAGTTCTGTGAGAAATTCTTACGGTAGAATTATCTTGTTGTGCTCCGTAAACTCTGTACGGAAAATGATTATCAGTAACAACTCTGTAAAATTGTGAAGTTGGTTGATTGTTCATGGTAGACCAATTAATTCCGGCATCAAAAGAAATCTGTGCGCCACCATCATCACCAATAATCATCCGTTGATTGTCTTCTGGAGCAATCCATAAATCATGATGATCTCCATGCGGTGCGTTGTATGTTTTGTAAGATTTTCCACCATCTGTAGATTTATGATAATTTACATTCAACACATAAATAATGTTTTCATCTTTTGTGTCAGCGTATAAACGAGTGTAATACCAAGCTCTTTGTCTTAATTTACGTTCGCTATTAATTAGTTTCCAGGTTTTACCCGCGTCTTCAGACTTGTAAACGCCACCATCTTTATTTTCTACTAACAACCAAACAAAATCAGAATTTACTGGAGATACGGCAACACCGCTAATTCCCCACATACCTTTAGGTAAGCCTTTGTTTTCAGAAATATTATTCCAAGTTTCTCCTCCATCTGTACTTTTCCATAAAGCAGAACCATCTCCACCACTTGATAAACTATACGGAGTTCTTCTAATGTCCCAAGTTGTTGCATATAAAACACGTGCATTATTTGGGTCAATAATTAAATCAATTACACCTGCATCTTTACTAGAAAATAATACTTTTCTCCAAGTTTTTCCTCCGTCAGTTGATTTGTAAACACCGCGTTCATCCGAAGATTTATACAAATCTCCCATAACACCAGCATATACAATATCAGCATTTTTAGGGTGGATTCTAATTCTAGGAATGTGTCTAGAATTTGGTAATCCCATATGTTTCCATGTTTTTCCAGCATCAACAGTTTTCCAGACGCCGTCACCAGAAGAAACATTTCCTCTTACAGTTTTTTCTCCATTTCCAACATATATTACATTATTGTCCCATTCGCTAACTGCAATTGAGCCAACAGATCCGCCAAAAAATCCGTCAGAAATATTTGACCAAGAATTTCCTGCATCAGTAGTTTTCCAGATTCCACCACCTGTAGCACCCATGTAAAATAAGTTTGGTTTTCCTGCAACACCAGTTACAGCAGCACTTCTTCCGCCTCTAAATGGGCCGATATTTCGCCATTTAATTGCGCTATAATTTTCTTCAGAAAATTTGGTAGTATTCTTTTGTGCGTTAACTTTGTGGTTAGTAGCAATTAGTAGTATCGCCACACATAAAATTAGTTTTTTCATAAATATAAGTATGGTTATTGGCTTCTAAAATTACAAATTTTTAACGAATTTAATTTTGATTTTTCATCTATCAACAAATCTGTCTCTTATACACATCTGACGCTGC
>OLID01000462.1_pt1 | contig 17278 bp, 12 predicted proteins | sample 1609361 | NCBI WGS metagenome assembly OLID01 (sample SAMN05416778, study PRJEB24817) | seawater metagenome | isolation source: Sea water | place: Canada:Atlantic | collected 2013-07
GCAAGATGGGTTTATTTTCCCAAACACAATGAATATATCTATGGGACCAGCAAATTTTGCAGTGAAAGTGACAACCAGAACCTTAAACGCGAAAGTTGATCTAGGAACTTACAAATAATCAAAGTGAATTAATTATATTAGTCCTTCTTCATCAATGGAGAAGGACTTTTTTATGCCTAAACAAATCAACATATTTAAATTACTTAGAATAAGTGTATTCTTTATTCTGCCATTTATTGCTTCAAATTCATTGAAAGCACAAGAAACAGTTGACATATTGTATGAGCATGACATGAAATACAATGGAAGCAGTACAAAACCGAATATTCAATACCGCTATATACTAGAATACTTGATTGAACTGATGGAAAAAAATCCTTCCTGGAAGTTACACATTAGAGGTCATGTCTGTTGCGGACCGGATCAAAAAATCAGTGATAAACGTGCTAAAAACGTTTATAAATTCTTACTAAAAAAGAACATCGATCCATCTCGCCTTTCCTATAAAGGTTATAGCGATTCAAAACCAATTGTTTTTCCTGAGAAAACCGATGAAGATGCACATACCAATCGAAGGGTAGACTTTATGATTACCAAGCCAGTTGAATAAAATAGAACTTTACTTTAATCAATATAAACCACTACAAAGTCTTCTTGAATCAAATAAGCGCATTTTACATGCTCTTCTCCTACTTCTACTAGTAATGTTTCATTTTCGATCGAAAGAACTGTCATCGCTTCTTTGTAGTATTCAAGATTTCCTTTTTTATACTTGTAAATCGCTTCTTTCGCGGCCCAAATAATATTCAAATTGAGCGGATTGATTTCCAGCGCTTTCTCTTCTTTATCGTTGACAAAATAGCGCATTCCTTTTTCAATATCCGACTTCATGACTTGAATATCAACACCTACTCTATCATGTTCACTCAACTGCATAGCGAACCATTTATTCGAATGAGAAATGGAGATAAATGGCAATGTTTCATCACTGAAAAATGGAGCTCCGTTTTCATCGTGTTCAATGGAAAGGTCAGTTCTATTTAAAACTTCACATAAATTAGATAGAACAATTTCTCTTTGTTTCTCTACTTTATCTTTCCCTTTTCTATTGTCCATAGAAGAATCCTCGATGATAATTACTTCGCTGATTACATTTTTATTCGGTATTCTAAATTTAACTTCTCCCATTTCCGTTAGATAAAAGTAGCAAACTCCATAAAATAAACTATAAACCTGAGTTTGATTATTCTTATCTTTGACCCGTTATTCTTAAAATTGAATTTATCCAATGACTAAATGGATTAAAATAGTGTTTAAAGCGATTCTTGGAATCTTCGAATTATTCATTGGATTTCTTGTTGTTTTGGTGATTTACATCATTCTATCGTCTCGCATTAGTCCACCAGAAGTTCCAACCGTTAACATTGGAAAACGCGTTCAAGTCGGAAAAAATCATTATACACTTGGCAACAACTGGCTAAAGAAGAATGATCATGGAATTTGGGAAATGTACATCGAAGGCGAGCCTTACGAACGTGGATTAATTTACGGAGAATTGGCAAAAGAATTGGTGCAGAAGCAAGAACGTGTTTTTGTCGATCAAATAGATCAATTTGTGCCAAGTAATGTTTGGCAGCAATTCCTACGCTTAATGCTTGACTTCTTTAATAAAGACCTTCCTGACAATATTCCTCTCGAGAATCAGCAAGAGATTTACGGAATTTCAAAGGCTTTTTCAGACGACTACGATTACATTTCATCGAAATACGGTCGAATACTCAATTATCACGCTGCACACGATATTGGTCATGCACTCAACGATTACAGCATGGTCGGATGCACTTCTTTTGCTTTAAAAGGTCGTAAAACCGAAAACGGACAATTGCTTATCGGTCGAAATTTTGATTTTTATGTCGGCGATGAATTTGCAGAAGAGAAAATTGTATTGTTTATCAAACCAACCAAAGGTCACTCGTTCGTTTCGTACTCTTGGGCTGGATTTACAGGTGTTGCTTCTGGATTAAATGAAAAAGGATTGAGCGTTACAATTAACGCTTCGAAATCAGATTTGCCAACCTCTTCAAAAACTCCTATTGCCTTATTGGTTCGAGAAATTCTTCAATACGCATCAACGATTGAAGAAGCAATTGCCATTGCAAAAAACAAAAGCACTTTTGTTTCGGAAACGATTATGGTGAGTTCCAAAAAAGATGGTCGAGCTGTTCTAATTGAAAAGTCTCCTAGCAAAACTGGTGTTTTAGACACGAATCAAGATGTATTAGTTTGTGCAAATCATTACCAATCGGACGCGTTTATACACGATGAAATCAACATTGACAACATCAAAGAAAGTGATTCGAGATACAGATTTAGCAGAATGAATCAATTGCTGCAATACAATCACCGCTACGGCGTTGAAGATGCCGCGAAAATATTGCGCGATCAAAAAGACTTAAACGGTGGCAACTTGGGAATGGGAAATCCACGCGCCATCAACCAGCTAATCGCGCACCACAGCGTTATCATCCAACCAGCCCTGACACGTTTCTACATATCAACAAACGATTATCAATTGGGTGAATTTATCGGTTATGATTTAACAAAAGTCTTTAAAACAAGGAAAACCGATGACACACTTCGAATTGCTGCAGATCCATTTTTAAAATCCAAAGAATACAGTAATTTCAAGTACTTTAAGAAAGTTAAGAAAAAAATAACCGATTATCGTATGTTCAATGCGCCTTTAAACTTATCGACAACAGAAATTCAAAAATTCATTTCTTCGAATAGCAATTACTATGGTACATATGATGTTTTAGGTGATTATTTTGCTCTAAAAGGTAACAATTCAAAAGCTGTGGAGTATTATAAAAAATCACTGACGAAGAAAGTCGTTTCCGAATCAACAGTTAAAGAAATTAAAGCGAAAATAAACTATTGTAAAAAATGAGTTCATTGTTAACAGAGACAAATCAAATTTCAGAAAAGGTGCAACAAGCACTTATCGACATTCTTACTTATGTTTCTGAAAAATCGCCTTTTTACAAGCAAAAATATGCGACACTGACAATCAACAAACAATCGTTTGATTTAACAGATTACAAAAACATTCCATTTACAACCAAAGAAGATTTAGCGGCGAATGATTTGAATTTCTTGTGTGTTTCAAAAAATGAAATTGCAGAATATGTGACGACATCTGGAACAACTGGAAATCCAATTTCCCTGTATTTAACACAATCTGATTTGGAGCGCCTAGCCAAAAACGAACGTGATTCTTTTCAATTAATGGGATTGGGCTCGAACGATTTATTTCAATTGCTTACGACCATTGACAAACAATTTATGGCGGGATTAGCCTATTCGCTTGGAGTTCAAAAATTGGGGGCAGGAATGATTCGCATTGGTCCTGGTGTGCCAGAATTACAATGGAATTCCATTCTAAAGTATGAACCAACAGTTTTAATTGCTGTTCCATCGTTTATTGTCAACTTAATTGAATATGCGAAGGAAAACACGATTGACTTCACCAAAACCTCTGTAAAATCAATAGTTTGCATTGGAGAACCAATTAGAAATGATGATTTCTCTTATAACGTTCTTGGTAAACGCATCACAGAAAGCTGGAATGTTGATTTATTTTCGACTTACGCTTCCACAGAAATGGGAGCAGCATTTTCTGAATGTACGGCACATGAGGGAAATCACTTGAACGAAGACTTGTTATTTTTGGAAGTCATCAAAGAAGACGGAACCGAAGCGGCCGATCAAGAATCGGGAGAAATTGTTGTTACAACTTTGGGGGCTACTGGCTCGCCATTGGTGAGATATAAAACAGGTGACATTGCAAAAGTTTATCGTTCGAAATGCAAATGTGGAAGAACTTCTCCGCGTTTAGGACCAATTTTAGGACGTAAAAATCAAATGATTAAGTTCAAAGGAACGACAATTTATCCTAAAGCAATTTTTGAAATGTTGGAACAATTTGTCGAAATATCGTGTTACAAAATAATTGTAAACAAGGATGAACTCAATAACGATGAAATAACCATTTTGCTGGAAGATAAAATTGAATCTACTTCTGTTTTTTTATCGATATTGGACCAGTGCAAATCGAAATTACGCGTTGTTCCTAAGTTTGAGTTTTTGGAATCCAATACACTGAGAAGTATGGTTTACAAGAAGAACTTGAGAAAGCCCGAGAAGATAAAGTTTAATTAATCTTTTCTTGTAGGGGCTTCATTCGTAATACGTATTACCTTGGCCAAAGTAGTCAATACAGATTTGTGTTTTTTAGCAAACGGATTTTTTTCATCCCAAACATACCCAGCCAACACAGAGCAAATTTGTTTTTTAAATTCAAAATTTCCTTCTTCAACGAAAAAGATAGTGTGTAAGTCACCTGAATACCATGCTTCAACATAACTTCTAAACACGTTTACGCCGTATTTGATTACTTTTTCATAGTCGTTCTCCCAATCAACCTCTGCACCTTTCAATTGCTTAATTATGAGCTCTGCGGCTTTGTATCCAGACGAAATTGCCAATGTTACACCGGAACTAAAAACTGGATCTAAGAATTCTGTACTATTACCGCACAAAACAAATCCCTCTCCGTACATTTTTTCTACTGAAACGGCATAGTTTAAAATTTGTCGTGGTTCAAATATAAATTCAGCATCTTTAAATCGGTCATTCAATCCAGGAAAATCGCTAATCATTCCCCTAAATTTAGCGCTATCGTTTTCACCAAATTCCTTAACCAATTCAGCATCTCCTACTACTCCAACTGAACATGTACCATCAGAGAAAGGAATGCACCAAATCCATGCAGAATTATCATTAAAATCGTACACAAAAATATTCTCGCTTGCTTTGCTCGAGCGTTTTTCGTCTTTTACGTGAGTAAATATTGCTCCTCTTGCTTTCGAAGTGGCAGGTTTCTCCAAGTTAAACATGCGCGGCAATACTCGTCCATAACCACTTGCGTCAATCACAAATCCACAAGTTACAGTTTTATCCTCTGCATCTAAGACAGAATATGTCACAGATTGTTGCTCTTTTCCAGTTACCACATTAGAAACCGTTGCATTGAATATTACATTCGCTCCTTTCTTCTCAACTTCTTTGATCAATGCGTTATCGAAATCCGCTCTTTTTACTTGGTACGTATAATCCCAACCATCAGAAAAGCGATCTTTAAACAAAAAATCGCATACTTGATTATCATGTAAAAATGCAACTCCTGTTTTAACTTGAAATTTTTGCGCTTCAACCGCCTTCAGTAAATCGGCTTTTTCCAAGTAATCCATACTTTGAGGTAGTAAACTTTCCCCTATTACAAATCGAGGAAACTCCATTTTCTCCAAAACAAGGACAGACAAATTATCTTGACGCAATCGTGCTGCAGCCAACGATCCAGCTGGACCAGCACCTATTATCACTACGTCAAAATCATTTTTCATCAGGCGGATTTTATTTTTTTTATTAGCTCTCTGTCCTCTACAAAATTAAAACAAGTTACTAAAGCACCAATAGAAGCTCCCAAAATTCCATGAAAAACTAAATTCTGTCCCGTCATAAATACATTCGGAATTTTTGTTCTCGCGTTGATCTTAGAAAATCCTATAGTGTTAACATCCTTTTCAATTCCATACAATGAACCATCCTTCGTTCCAATGTAATCTCTATATGTCAAAGGTGTAGAGCTATGCACTCCAATAATCGATTCGCGAATATTCGGATATATCTCCTCTAAACGGGTAATTATTTTCTCTTGTTTTTCTTCTTTAAACTTCTGGTATGCTTCCGCTCTTTCTGCCGATTCAGCAACTGTATTGAATGATTCTCCCCACTGTTCGACTTCTTTAATATTCATGTACGCCATTGCTGACATTGAATCGGCGAATTCCGTTGTCGCTTTTGACGGTGGCGTACAAATAAAAAGTGCTTCAGGCCATTCAGATTCGTTGTAATCAACTGTATCCCAAACATTTTCTTTGGTATAATTATACACGTTGTGATTTAAATAAGGAAACGAATTTTCTTTGAACGATAAATACAACATAAACGCTGAAACCGTATCGTCTAATAACTCCAATCGCTTTCTGTAAGCAGGACGAAATTTTTCGGCTCCGAACATTTCAACCGTTTGCTTTGGGTGTGCATTGGAAATAAAATTGTTCGCGTAAAATGTATCTCCACATTTTGTTTGAACACATGTCACACTCGCTCCATTTTGTGTTGATGATACAACTTCTTGATGCTTCAACAATTCTCCTCCATGCTCTCTCAAGCGCTTTTGAAGAGCAATTGCAATTTGGGAAGAACCGTTTACCATTCGGTAACTTCCTTTCAAGTAGCTATTCATTATCAACGCAAGTACAAACAAAGGTGTTCGTTTGTAATCACCCGCGTACAACGGTCCGTTTCCTAAAAAAACAGCCTGTAATTTTTTATCTGAAGTGATTGAGTTGACATAGTCCCAGGCACTGATCTCCAATATTTCAGGATCGTTGATGTAACTTTTTTTGTTTCCATCAAAGGTTTCCAAATTATACAAAGGGAAATAATCACAATATTCTTTAAGCGTCTTGCAAAAATCATCGATTGCCGCTTTCTCATTTGGAAAATCAACGTACAAGCCTTTTTTGAACTGTTCATAACCTTGACCATGTTTGAAAGTCGAACCATCCTCTAATCGAATTAAGTCGTAACAATCTTCATCCAAACGCTGCATTTTAAGATCATCCAAAATATTGACATACTTAAAGATTTGATACAGATTTTCTCCTTCGTCCAAACTTCCTATATAATGCACTCCTGTGTCAAAAATTCGTTTATCACGACTAAAAACTTGAAGGTTTCCACCAATCTGATGATTTTTCTCAAGCACCAAAACAGAATGTCCTTCCATCGCCAAAATGACAGAAGATAACAAGCCACCAATACCGCTTCCTACAATAATAAAATCGTATATTTTCTGTTCTTCGTTCATTTATTTCTCGAGAATAAACAACACATTCGATGTTTTCTTTGATTGCTCAACTATTTGACATTTCAATTTATGCTGCTCTGCGAATTTAAAAATATCTTGAGATGAAAAAAAAGACAATTGATTTGTGGTCTTATTAAAGTTGACAATTTGAGTTGAATAACGCTCTGTTTTTTGCGTTACAACATGTCGTTCACTGTCTGTAATTCCATCACGAATAAACAAAATACCATTCTCATTTAACGCAAGGACCGCTTTTTTCATGACTTCAAACTGTTCTTCGCGCGTCAAATAATGCAAAACATCATTGAAAAAGATAACATCTGAATTGTCCAAGTTTGTCTTTCGAGCATCGTTTACTTCAAACGAAAGCATATCCGTTTTATCATATCCGTTTTGTGCAATCGCAATTTTGTCATCGTCGTAATCGATTCCGAATATTTCACGACTTGGGTTTCTATAATGTAAATAATATCCCAAATAGCCATACCCGCAGCCTATATCGACAATCTTTTTGCGATCTCCTATTTTGGTGTCATAAAATTCAAAATTTTCGGATTCAAAACGCAATTTAATTCGAATATACCATTCCAACACAGGGCCTTTGTAAATGAAATTATTAATAATACGCTTTCGTAAAAAACTGGCCGTATTTTCTTCCTGTCGCGAAACGATCAACTCCTTGCGCATGATTGAAACAACTTCCTTTGTCAACTCCCCGAAACGCTTTTGGTATAACTCGTCTGTTGTTTTAATTCTATCTAGTGCTTTCAACACCAGGTAACCAGATTTAATAATCAAGTCGTTTTTGGGATTTACATAATTTGCGCCAACAATTAAAATTGGCTGAATGTCCAACTGCATTTCCTTCGCTAAATAAAATGCTCCTTTGTGAAAACGTCGAATCTCCCCGTCTAGGCTTCTTGTCCCTTCTGGAAAAATAACAATTGAATATCCTTCGAAAACTCTTCGCTCTATTTGTTTTAAATTATAATCTGCCCCTTCAGCGATATACAAATAGCCGCAATAACGAATAAAAACACCAAAAAATGGTGAATAATACACCCATTTTTTCACCATGATGATAATCTTCGGGTTTAATGATATCATCATTAATATATCTAAAAACGAACTGTGATTAGGTACAATAATCGATGGTTTTGAAAAATCTAATTTCTCCTTATTACGAATTTCTTTCTTAACATGAATTCCAAGGTATAAAGTTGATTTCGCCAACTTAGACAAACAATAATTCATTATAGAACGTTTGCGTGACGATTCAATTGGAATAGGAAGTAACAATCCCAACATTATGTTTAGCACAACACATCCTAAGAAAAAATAGGTGAATAAAATAATACTGAATAGCAATCCGAAAAATGTCATTGGCGAACGCTTTTTATCCGTTCTATTCGTCACGAAATAACGAAACAAAGCAGGCTGAACGACCAGCGTCACCAACATTATACACGATATTCCAACAACACTTATTACAGCTATTGAATGAATCGCTGGATGTTTAGCAAAATAGAGCGCTCCTGTTCCAATAATTGTTGTAATACCAGAAAGAACAATAGCAGATGTATACGCTCCCAGCGCTTTTGATTTGGTTTTGTACTTTTGAAGCAATCCGTCTGTCACGAAAATGCTGAAATCATCACCAAGACCAAAAATAAAGGTCGCAACAATAATATTCACGAAGTTGAATTGAATGTCAAAATAATTTGAAATTCCGATGATAAATATCCAACTGATTACCATTGGGAAAAACGAAAACAATGCTAGTTCAATTCTGCCATAAATTACAAGTAGAGAAATAAACACCAATAGAGAAGAAAAGAGTAACAAGTAATTAAAATCATCTTGTACTGATAACATTAAGGCATTGGCCATTTCCGAAACATCAAAAATATAGACATCGGAATGTGAACTTAAACTTGATTTCAGTAGTTTTAAATCATCTCGATTGACAACAACACTTGTAATTACATGCCATTTCCCGTTGCTTTCATATATTAATTTAGAAAGCCCCAGTTCTTCCAATAAAGTTCTATCTGTTGGTTCTGCTTTATCAGAATTTATCCAATCTGAAAATGGTTGAAACGCTTCTGAAGAGAAATCATGCTTTACCGATTCGTCTTTAATCAATGAAACCGTTTGTTCTCCATTTTTTTCCCAAAACGAATTCCATTTTTCAAATCGATGTTTCTTGACCTCCTCCGGAATTTGATATGTTCCAACAGAAATCAATTCTTCTAAACCATATTTCGTCCTAAAAGCGTCTAGTGTTTCGTACAACTCAAAATTTGCAGAAATGGCTTCTTCTTTCGAGTTTGCCGAAACAAACAAATGAATTTTCTTTTCGGTTGTTGGATTAATACCCGTGAAAAACTCTTCCTTTTGAACCAGCTCATCTGTGTGGTAGCTTAAATGATTGAGATCGCCATCAAACTGGAATTTGTTTGCAGTAAAAAGGAATAAAACTGAGCATCCTAAAATGGCAAAAATTCCTATCCGCGTCACTAATTTAGGGATGTTACGTTTCTTTTTTGATGCGCGTTCGTTTGGCTTAAATCGTGTAAAATGCAATAAAGGCGGCAATAAAAGTAAAGTGAAAAGTGCAGCAGAACTCAAGGTTACCAGCGCAATCAATCCGAAGTTTTGCAAAACGACAGAATCGGTAAAAAGCAACGCGCAGAACGCAGCCACAGTTGTAAAACTACCTACCAACATTGGAAAGCTCAATTCCTTTACCGAATTAATCAGTTTTCCTGAATGGATGAAGTGGGTGAAAAAATGAAAGGAATAATCCAATACTATTCCCAACAATACTGCAGAAGTAGCAATTGAAATCGCGGAAATTTCAGGATGGATGAATCCTACTATTCCTAACCCTACAAACCCGGAAAAAAGGGCGGGTAAAATAAAGTAAATGGGGGTTAAAAGACTTCTATAATATAGAATCAGCAATAACAAAATCAATCCAACGCTGACATACATCGTAATTGACGTATCTTTTTTGACCTGTCGCGCATTTTCATTCGCAATTTGAAAAGTTCCGAAATAATCGAAATCAAGAGAAGGATTTTTTTTATTCAGTTTTTCATACGTCTGTTCGAGTAACGTATTCAATTCCTCGTTTTTTACATTGTCATCCAATTCAAAATTTAGAACCGCCGTAAAAATGGCTTTGGATTTGTTCCCAGCGAACAGAACTCCTTCTTCTACTTCTATATTACTGGAATCATTTTGAGGATTAATCGATTTTAATTTATTCCAAGCTAACCCAAGTGGGTCTCTCGCCACAATTTTACGTAAGAAAAAAGAATTCGCACCGCTCAATCGTGCTTCGATCGCGGTCATTCCCTTGGCTATAGAATCACCTTTTATTTTCGAGCTAATTTCGTAGTAATCAGTTTCTTGAAGCAATGCAGGAAAATTATCATAGAAATAATTCAGAACATTTTCTTCCTGATTCTCACGTACTACTTCAACATTGGAAATTAAACCCTTTGTTTGGTCAACAACAATTCGCGCTACCGAATCCAGTTGGTCTTGTACATCAAAAATATCTTTATCTTTCGCATTGATTGAAAACAAGATCTGCTTGTTCAGGTTGTTTTCTTGCAGGATAGAATTAAATTCTTGAAATTCGTCACCCTGTGGGAAAATTGAATATATATTATCATCCAACTTCAATCGCTTGAAACCAAAAAAGGCGATTGCAACAATTCCCGCTAGAACCAACAGGTAAACGAGTACATGTTTATTGAAAAACGAAACGATATTTCCGAACAAATTCCCCACTACCCTTTTTCCATTACGTTAACCAAATCTTGGTATGCTTTTTCATTTTGGTCTTTCAATACAATTAACGAAGCATTGTAAGCCGCTTTCGTTGCAATTGGAACTCCTCCGCCCAATTCCGCCCAATGTCCACCAATAATAACATTTTTAATCGGTGTTTTATAATGCGCCACTTTTGATTGCATATTAATTCGACCTGGTCGTGTGCCCATCATAGATCCATCTCTATTTTGCGTATAGCGGTAATAAGTAATTGGTGTTGCTACTTCGTAAAAATCAATGTTTTCCTTTAAGTTCGGACACATTTTCGCGACAACGCGATCGATAATAATTTGAGCGTATTCCTCTTTTAATGCTTTATACTCTTCTGTTCGAACAAACTCACCTTTTTCATTGCGCGTTGTGCGCCATTCATTTTCGTAGTTCATCCATGCTGGAACATACAATGTTAACGTTCCTTTATCAGTTGGCGAAAGCGTTTTGTCTCGCACAGTTGGAGCAAGCACACTGATTGCTGATTTGAACGGATCGCCACTGCTGTGTTCATCACGGGTGCTAGAATCATTCGTTATTACCGTTAATTCGGTTCCGAAACCAAGATCTTCCGCAGGACAACTAAGAGCGATTGAAATCGTTACCGAACTACTGTACAATTCTGATGAATCCATCTTATCTGTAATTCCTTTAGTAAAATCTTTTTTGGGTAATAAATGTTTGTACAGTTTCTCCACATCACACGCTGCGATCAAATGCGTTGCGTTCATTTGATATTCTTTATGGCGTTTAATGTATTTCACTCCTTTAAATACATTGTCTTCAACGATAATTTCTTTTACGTCTGCACTTAAATTGATTTCAGATCCATTTCCCGTATTCAATTTTGTCTCTAACCATCTTGGAAAAGCTTGACTTCCTCCAATTGGTGGATTTTGATAATCATTATTGTACGCCCAAGCAACAGGAAACAAACACGAAAGTAAATCTCGTTCCGAACAAAACAATTGGTGTAACTCTGGATTAGAAAAATATTTCGACAACCCCTTCTTCATGCCTTCTTCACCACTGTACATAATAAATCGAATCATCGGAAAGCCGATTGACATTCTTCGAAGACCGTAAGTGATTTTCTCAAAAAAACCCATCGTTTCTGTTGAACGAAACAATTTTGGAAACTTTTTTGAGATAGCAGCAACTTTTCTGGCATCTTTAAAAAAGCGATTAATGCCTTTTTCGTCTTCAGGAAAATCAGCAATTAAGCGCAATCGTAATTCTTCCGGATTGTTCGTCAATGAATAATCATGATGATCACCAATATGGCGTTGAATTGTTTTCATTTCAAGCGGACGTGGATAGTCTTCTCCTATGTAATTAAACAATTTAGAGACTGTACCTTCTTTTCCACATAGATTTAACCAATGAATCGCTGTGTCAAAAATGAATTCTTTTCGCTCAAATCCTTGTAAATAACCTCCAATTAAATAATGACGTTCCAGAACGCAAACCTTAAGTCCAGCCTTGGAAAGAAGTGCTGCAGAAGTTAATCCACTGATACCTGCACCAATAATTATTACATCAAACTTTTCGATTTCCATTTACTCTCCTTCGGTTAAGCCGTGCAAAAGTAAAAAAATAGCCTCAAAATCGTTCATAAATATTGATACTTCAATTAACTGCAAATTGATACGCTTTATTTTTTTAATTTTGCACCACTTTAAACTAAAATTCACCAGGGCGAAACCCGCTGAATTATTAACCAGATTTGAATGAGAGCATTAGACGCTTTATACGAAGCACATAAAATTGCATTTAGCCCTTTTGTTTTTGAAACAGCCTATACAATGTTGGAATTAGGTGTTTTAGAAGCAATAAATGAAGCTAAAAGTGGACTTATTATTGAAGAAATTGCAGCAAAAACGAATGTATCCGAATACGGTGTTCGTGTTCTTGTTGAAATGGCTGAATCAGCTGAAATGGTTAAATCGAATGAGGAGGGAAAATACACTGTAACTAAAATCGGTTATTTTATTCTAAGAGATGAAATGACAAAGGTGAATTTGTATTTTACTCATGAAGTATGTTACAACGGTCTGTTTTATCTAAAAGATTCTATTGTTAACGGAAAAGCAGAAGGATTAAAAGCATTAGGAAATTGGAAAACAATTTATGAAGGTCTTTCACAATTAACACCAGATCAGAAAAAAGCTTGGTTCGATTTTGACCATTTTTATTCGGACAATTCATTCGATGATGCCTTAAAAATTATCTTTCAACACCAACCAAAACAAATTTTTGACATTGGTGGGAATACTGGTAAATGGTGCATCGCAAGTACAAAATACAATCCTGATGTGCGCGTAAAAATGTTTGACTTACCAGGACAAATTAATGTTGCAAAGGAAAATATCGGGGCAATTGCTGAAATTAAGGATAGAGTTGAGTTTCAAGTTACTGATATGCTAGATCCAAATTCAGAAATTCCTGGCGGAGCAGATGTTTATTGGATGAGTCAATTTTTAGACTGTTTTAGCGAACAAGAAATTGAAGCAATTTTATTAAAAATAAAAAAGAACATTTCTCCTGAGGCGCGTGTTTATATTATGGAAACATTTATTGATAACCAACGTTTCCCAGCTGCCACACATAGTCTTGTCGCAACTTCATTATATTTCACTGCATTAGCAAATGGAAACAGTAAAATGTACTCTTCTTCAGCGATGAAATACATTGTTGATAAGGCTGGTTTTGAATGTGTTACAGAACATCACTTACATGAAGATAGCTTCCATACAATTTTGGAATTACGCGTAAAAAAATAAGAGCTGGAGACACAATCAAAATACACTAAAATGATTGTTTAAAAGGGCAATCGATTTTCGAAAAAAAAAAGTACTTTTGCAGTTCGTTCTCGAACGATAATTGTCTAATAAGACCACAACATAAATGAACCAGATTAACTTAACAGATCTTGAAAATTACGCTCTTGAATTTAAGCAATTTAGCTTAAACGAAAGTCTTGTTTCACAGATAAATGAATCGTTTGACTTTTTGAAAGAATTTTCAAGTGATAAAATCATTTACGGAATAAATACTGGATTTGGACCAATGGCCCAATTCAAAATTGATGAAGACAAGTTAAACCAACTTCAATATAACCTTATTCGCAGTCACTCAACAGGTACTGGAAATATATTGGATGAAGAATATGTACGAGCTGTATTAATTGCTCGAATCAATAATTTCTTACAAGCAAATTCTGGAATTAGTCTTGGTGTAATCGAAAAATTAGTCGAGTTTTTAAATGAGCGCATTTCTCCTGAAATCTACGAGCACGGTGGAGTTGGAGCGAGTGGTGATTTGGTACAATTGGCTCACTTAGCATTGAATTTAATTGGAGAAGGATATGTAACAGTTGATGGCAAACGCCAGTTAACAAAAGATGTTCTTCAATCGAAAGGAATTAAGCCGTTAGACGTGAAATTAAGAGATGGTCTTGGTTTAATGAACGGTACTTCGTGCATGACAGGAATTGGAGCAGTAAATTTAATTTACGCCTACCGCTTATTAAATTGGTCAATCGCCTCATCTTCAATTATTAACGAAGTTGTTGAAGCATTTGATGATTCATTTTCAAATGGGTTAAATTCTGTTAAACGACACCCTGGACAACAAAAAGTGGCTGCTGATATGCGTTCATTTCTGTCTGATAGCGAATTGATTCGCAAAAGAGAAGAACTTTTCAAGGACAATGAAGAAATGGGACGCTCTGAATTCAAAAAGAAAATACAAGAGTATTATTCAATTCGTTGCGTACCGCAAATTTTGGGACCAGTTTCTGAGACCTTGGATTATGCAAAAAGCGTCATTGAAAATGAATTAAACTCAACAAATGACAATCCTGTTGTTAGCGTTGAAGAACAAAATGTTTTCCACGGTGGAAATTTCCATGGTGATTACATCTCCTTAGAAATGGACAAGGTAAAAATCGTTATTACGCGATTAACGATGCTTGCTGAGCGTCAATTGAACTTTTTATTGAATGCAAAATTAAATGGTAAATTCCCTGCTTTCTTAAACTTAAAGCAATTGGGATTCAATTTTGGAATTCAAGGATTGCAATTTACAGCAACATCTACAACAGCAGAAAACCAAACACTTTCGAATCCAATGTACGTGCACAGTATTCCTAATAACAACGATAATCAAGATATCGTAAGTATGGGAACGAACAGCGCCGTTATGACGAAAAAGGTCATTGAAAATGGATTCCAAGTGATGGCCATTCATATGATTGCTGTTTGTCAAGCTATAGATTTATTGGATGATGCACAAAAAGCTCAAATCTCGTCTAAGACGAAAAAGATATACGATTTAATTCGCGCAGTTATGCCTGCTGTTACCGATGATGTTCCTCAATCGGAAAACATCAAAAAGGTAATCGAAGTATTGCGCTCTAATAACATTGAACTATGAAGTGTGCATTAGTTACTGGTTCTTCTCGAGGGATTGGAAGAGCTATTGCTGTTCAATTGGCAAAAGATTTAGGAATTCACATTTTGATCAATTATGCTTCGAATGATGCTGCTGCAGCTGAAACAAAAGCAATGATTGAAGCAAAAGGTGGTACGGCCGAATTGTTAAAATTCAAAGTTGAAGATTCAACTGCTGTAAACACCGCTATAACTGCTTGGCAAGAAGCAAATCCGGATTCACACGTAGAAATATTGGTGAACAATGCGGGAGTAACAAAGGACAATTTATTTCCTTGGGTTACTGAAGAAGATTGGGATACCGTCATGAATATTTCTGTGAAAGGAATGTACAACTGTACCCAAGCAATCATCAAAAAAATGTTGCGTAACCGTTCTGGAAGAATCATCAATATTGCGTCTTTATCTGGACAAAAAGGTGTTCCTGGACAAACGAATTATTCTGCTGCAAAAGGAGCGATGATTGCCGCTACAAAAGCATTGTCTCAAGAAATTGCCAAACGTAAAATTACGGTGAATGCTATTGCCCCAGGATTTATCAACTCTGATATGACGAGTGATTTGGACGAAGAGCAATTGAGACAAATGGTTCCTGCGAATCGTTTTGGTGAAGCAGAAGAAGTGGCGCATTTAGCAAGTTTCTTAGCTTCTGACAAGGCTGCTTATATCACAGGAGAAGTAATCAATATCAACGGAGGAATTTACGCGTAGATGGAAAGAAGGGTCGTTATAACTGGTATTGGCTTGTATTCCTGCATTGGAATTGGAAAGGAAAATGTAGTGGAATCTTTGCGCACTGGAAAAAGCGGAATCGTTTATGAAAAGGAGCGAGAAGAATTTGGATATCGTTCCCCTTTAACGGGAATGGTTGAAGATCCAGATTTAAAACCGTATTTGTCTCGACGTGAACGAATTGGAATGCACCAACCAGCGATGTTTGCTTATATGGCCACACGTGAAGCATTGGAACAAGCCAAATTAGACGTTGACTTTTTGGATAAAAATGAAACAGGTATCATTTACGGAAACGACAGTACTGCTGGCGCCGTAATTGAAACAATAGATAAAGTTCGTGAACGAAAAGACACAACATTGATTGGAAGTGGAGACATTTTCCAAAATATGAACTGTACCGTAAACATGAGCTTGTCGACGATTTACAAACTAAAAGGTATCAACCTAACATTGAGTGCGGCCTGTGCTTCAGGTTCACATTCGATTGGAATGGGTTATTTATTGATTAAACAAGGACTTCAAGAACGAATCGTTTGTGGTGGAGCACAAGAAATCAATAAGTACAGCATGGCAAGTTTTGATGGACTTGGCGCTTTCTCAATTCGCGTAGATGATCCTACAAAAGCATGTCGCCCTTTTGATGCCAACCGTGACGGTTTAGTGCCATCCGGAGGTGCAGCGACGATAATTATTGAATCCTTGGAATCGGCTTTAGAACGTGGTGCACCAATCTTAGGAGAAATCATCGGTTACGGTTTTTCTTCCAATGGTGATCATATCTCAAATCCAAACTTTGATGGACAATATCGTTCATTGAGCATGGCATTGAAACAAGCAAATATTCCGGCAAGCGAAATTGACTACGTAAATGCCCATGCCACTTCTACTCCAGTTGGAGATACAATGGAAGCGCAAGCAATTCACGCTGTACTTGGCGGAGACGTTCCTGTGAGCTCAACAAAGAGCATGACAGGTCACGAATGTTGGATGGCTGGCGCAAGTGAAGTTGCCTACTCTCTTTTAATGATGGAAAACAATTTTATCGCACCAAATATTAATTTCGAGACACCAGACGAGGATTCTAAAAAAATTAATGTAATTTCAGAATATACAGAAAAGAAAATCGATTGCTTCCTATCAAATTCATTTGGATTCGGAGGAACAAACTCTTCTTTAATTATTAAAAAATTCGTAAAATAACAGCAGCTTAACAACCTAATATGAATAGAAACTGTCTCTTATACACATCTGACGC
>OLID01000463.1_pt1 | contig 17224 bp, 16 predicted proteins | sample 1609361 | NCBI WGS metagenome assembly OLID01 (sample SAMN05416778, study PRJEB24817) | seawater metagenome | isolation source: Sea water | place: Canada:Atlantic | collected 2013-07
GAGATTTCTGCCTGTCTCGTGGGCTCGGAGATGTGTATAAGAGACAGGTATCCAACATTCCCAAAACCTTGAACTATGTACCTTTTTCCTTCAAGTGTTTTGTTTTTCAACTTCGCCCAAGATTTGATGGTTGCAACAACACCAAAACCAGTTGCTCGATCTCTTCCTTCCAATCCACCAGAACCAATAGGCTTACCTGTAACTACGTGTAAATTCAAATGTCGCGTTGATGGTGATTTAGTGGACACGTACGTATCAGCAATCCACGCCATGATTTGCGGATTCGTATTAACGTCAGGTGCAGGAATATCTAAATCTGGACCGATATTATCACCTAAGGCATACGTGAAACGCCTTGTAATTCTTTCCAATTCGGAGATAGAGTATTTCTCTGGATCAATTTCAATTCCTCCTTTTCCTCCACCATATGGCAATCCTGCTAATGCGGATTTCCAAGTCATCCAAATTGCTAAAGCTCTTGCTGCATCGATATCAACCGTTGGGTGATAACGTAATCCACCTTTGTAAGGTCCAAGTGCGTTGTTGTGTTGAACGCGGTAACCAGTAAATACTTCAATTTTACCGTTGTCCATTTTAACTGGGAAGTGTACAACAATTTCATTATTCGTTGACGATAGAATTTTTCTAATTCCTTCGTCCAACCCCATTACATCTGCAGCATGATTGAATTGCTTCATCACGTTTTCATACATGCCTGTTTTTTTGATTGTTTCTGCTTTCATTTTTTATTTGTTTAATGATAATGTTCACAATTGAAAATGATACTTTCTTCAGATCGAAGTGTACAACTTGACCGTACATCGCAACTAGTACATAAACCAATTAAATTTTCACTATCAAATGGAATTGGTTTTATTGATTTATCGGTAATTGGAACTTCTTGTCTTGCTTCAACAAAATGTTCTTCACAATAATAGATGGGACTTACCGCTTTGGCTTGGGTAATACAATTACCTGAATAAATACAGTTTGGACAAAGCCAATTGAAATTATTCAAATTGTTTTTTTCGAGTTCTAGTTTATTTGTATTCATCGTGCCAGATCCATTTCAATAGGTATGCCAATGAACTTAGGAAGCAACAAATAAACTAACAACTGACTATAGATCAATAATTTAAATACTTACACATGAAAAATTGAAATATTTTTCCAATCACTAAATCGGGGAGAAACTACCCGGATGGGGAGAAATGAATCAGTCGCGTTTTAGCTTTTCTCGTAATGTCTTACGATCGATTCCCAAAATTTCCGCTGCCTTTGTTTTATTATCGTTTACGGAATTCAACACTTTTTCGATGTGTTTTTTTTCTACTTGCGAGAGGGTTTCCGTAAGATTATAAGTAGCTGGTGATGCCATTTTCATATGCGATGGAATATCTTCGACTTCCACCTTTACATCACTCATAATTACAATTCGGTGAATGAAATTTTCTAATTCACGAATGTTTCCAGGCCAAGAGTATGCTTTTAGTAAGGAAAGTACTTTGCTAGAAAATTTAAGCGGCTTTTTATTCGATTCCTTACTGAATTTTTTATTGAAGAAATTAATGAGCAGTTGAATATCATCTTTTCGTTCACGCAACGGTGGAATATGAATGGTGATGACATTTAATCGGTAGAACAAATCTTCACGAAACAAATTCTTCCAAATCATTTCTTCGAGGTTGGAGTTTGTTGCAGAAATGATACGAACGCTGACTTTTTGAGGCTTTGTAGCCCCCAACATTGTTACTTCTTTTTCTTGGGTGACACGCAATAATTTTGCTTGAACTGCAGGTGAGGAATTTCCAATTTCATCCAAGAAAATCGTTCCACCATCTGCTGCTTGAAAAAATCCAACTCGATTGGTGATTGCTCCAGTAAAAGCTCCTTTCAGATGACCGAATAGTTCGCTTTCTAACAACTGTTCTGGAATCGCACCAACATTTACAGGTACGAATGGAGATGATGAAAAGCTGCTATTGTAATGAATTGCGCGCGCCACCATTTCCTTTCCTGTACCACTTTCGCCAGTTATTAAAACCGAAGCTTTATTGTTTTTGGTACGGTCGATTGTTCTGAAAAGTTTCTGCATTGGCTCAGATTTACCAATGATTCCATGAAAAGACTCAATTATTACCTCTTCTGAATCATCAACAACCGATATAGAACGATTGGTTAGGACTTTATCAATAGAAGATTGCAATTCATCAAAGGTAAATGGTTTTATTAAATACTCCAATGCACCTAGTTTCATTACTTCAACAGCATCTTCAACATTTGGATAACCCGTAATTACTAGAATTGGAATAGAAGAAAAATGTTGCGACATGTATTTCACCAATTGTAAGCCTCCAATTCCAGGCATATTCAAATCGGTAATCACTAAATCTATCTCTGTATTTTCCAAAATATCAATTGCATCGACTACGCTTTCAGTGGCAAAAGGATTCAATCCCATTGCATTCATATTTCGACGCAACAATTCAAGCATATCTCGCGAATCGTCTACCAATAAAACAGATAATTTATTATTCATAACTCTAATTTATTGGAAATGTAATTGTGAATTCAGTCCCTTTTCCGAGTTCAGATTCAACCGTAATTTCACCGCCATGTCCTTTAATAATCCCATGCACAACCGATAATCCTAATCCTGTTCCTTCACCTGTTGCTTTTGTAGTAAAAAATGGTTGAAAAATCAATTGTTGGTTTTCTTCAGAAATGCCCTTTCCATTGTCCTTAATTTGCAATTTCACAGTTTTTCCATGCGTTGATGTCGTTAATTCAATAACTCCACCTGTTCCTATTGCTCCTATTGCGTTTAGGATCAAATTGAATAGCACTTGAGAAAACTGTAAACTGTCCAAACGAATAAGCGGAATAGTTTCATGCAATTTTAAATTGATTTTGATTTCATTCTCCAACAATTGCTTTTGTAAAAAGCCTAGATTTTCTTGGATCATCTCATTGATATTGGACAAAGAAAATTGTTGAGGCATTTCACATGAAAAATACATGAGACGCTTTACAATTTCACGTGCATTTTTTGCAGATGAAATGATTTTCTGAATGTCACTACGTTTTAAACCATCTACTTCTGATTTTTGAAGTAATTCGGCATAACCAAGAATGTTTCCTAGCGGTGTGTTTAATTCGTGTGCAATTCCAGCAGTCAACTCACTGAGAATATTCAAGCGGTCATTTCCTCTCAGTACTTGTTCTATTTTTGCTTCCTTTTCGCGTTGTTCAAACCGTTGAATATATGAGGCGACTTCTAACCCAATTTGATTCAATAATTGTGATTCTTCAGGAAGAAATGAAAACAGTTTTTGATCTACATCCCGATACGCCACTTTAATCCATCCTCGCTTTGCATTCTGAATTTTCAAATTCGCTTCTATAAAAACAAGGTTATTCTCTTTTTCTATTCTTCCAATTTCTAGTGCATCAATTTTTAGATGAACCTTTAATCGATCTGGGTATTGCCAGCCTTCAGGAATTACACGACTAATTTCCTCTAAAGTAAGCTCCAAAGGACTTATAAGATCTTGGCATAGTTTAGAAATCTCATACAAGCATTTCAATTCCTTCACACGCTCGTTCAAGAGCTCCTTCAAGTACTTTTCCTCTTCTTTTATCATTGGAGTTCAACTTATATATAAAACAAAGCTACATCAATTCATTCAAACCGACTAATAAAATCGGGTAATAATTACCCGATTTTTAACTTACGATATTTTATAAATCACTGAAATAAGAATGTTAAATATCTTGAATGTATAAGCATCATTGCTACCTTTGTTTAAATCGATTTGAGCATGTTAGATCCGTACATAATTATTGAGCCATCGGCACCAAAGGTCCCTTTTATATTGAGCGTTCCGCATTGTGGAACTGACTTTCCAAATGAATTAAGCGAACATTACATTCCTTCAATGATGGCGGCTCCTGATGATACGGATTGGTTTGTACATGAATTGTACAATTTCGCTTCTGAAATGGGAATCACAATCCTTCACGCACGTTACAGTCGCTGGGTAATTGATTTGAACCGCGACCCAATGAGTAAGCCGTTGTACAACGATGGTCGAATTATTACAGGTTTAACAACCACAACTGATTTTTTCGGAAAGGATATTTATGTATCTGAAGATAAAATACCGAATCAAACGGAAGTTCAACGTCGATTGGACAACTACTACTGGCCATATTATGCAAAAATAGAATCGTTGTTGGACGAACGCATTCAAGAGTTTGGCAAAGTTATATTGTGGGATGCCCATTCAATTCGTAAAAGTGTTCCAACCATCCGCAAGGATGATTTTCCAGATATGATTTTAGGGAACAACGATGAAACTACAGCCGATTCAAAACTCATTTCTACGGCATTGAATAATTTACGAAGCGGTGATTTTGGGGTAAATCACAATGATCCATTTAAAGGTGGACACATAACGCGTTATTTCGGAAAACCCGAGAATAATGTGCATGCGCTTCAATTAGAAATGAACAAAATACTGTACATGAACGATGAAGAACGTGTTTTCAACGAAGAACGCGCAAACAAAATACGTATTGTATTAAGGCGTACGTTCAAATCATTGCTTCACACTATTGAAAACTTGTAATATGACTGATTTTTTCTTTAAACACCTTCTTCAAAAAGACGGTTGGAAGTCAAATATTCGCGTTTCAGTTGATTCGGAAGGAATAATAACTTCCATGGTTGAAACAACGAACTCCGACAATGCTGAAATCATTTCTGGTTTTGCTCTTCCTGGATTTCAAAATGCCCATTCACATGCTTTTCAATATGCTATGGCAGGATTGGCGGAAGTTCACGCAGTTTCGCACACATCGGATGACTTTTGGTCGTGGAGAGAAGCAATGTACAGCTTGGCATTGCAGGTTTCTCCAGATCAGATGGAATCAATTGCCACAATGTTATATAGCGAAATGGCTCGACAAGGCTATACGAACGTAGCTGAGTTTCACTATGTTCATCATCAAAAAAATGGACAACCGTATGATAATTTAGCGGAAATGGGAAGTCGCATGATTGCTGCTGCACAAACAGCGGGAATTAATATCACTCTCGTTCCAATTTTTTATCAGAAAGGAGGATTTGGACAAGAACCGAATGATCGACAAAGACGTTTTATTTCAAAAGATATTGATACTTATCTGAACTTGTTAGCTGCAAGTGAAGAAGCATGCAAAAATTATACAGGAGCGAATATTGGTATTGGTATTCACTCCATGCGCGGAGTAGAACCATCATGTATAGCTGAAATCGCCAAAAATGGACCTCAAAATATTCCTTTTCACATACACGTTTCAGAACAACTAAAGGAAATTGAAGATTCTTTGAAACACCTTGGTAAACGTCCTGTTGAATGGATGTTAGACAATGTAAACATGTCAAATCGTTTTCATTTAGTGCATGCAACTCATTTGACTGATGCAGAAACAAAAGGAATTGCTCAGGTAGGCGCCAATGTTGTTCTTTGTCCAACTACAGAAGGAAATCTTGGAGACGGACTTTTCCCGCTCAAAAACTTTCAAAATTACGGCGGCAATTGGAGTATCGGAACGGATAGCCATATTGGAATAAATCCTTTGGAAGAATTGAGAGTTTTAGATTACGGTCAGCGATTAATTTCGCACCAACGAAATACATATACTTCTCCTAAACAAGGCGATTCAGGTCAATTTGCAATTGAAATGGCAACCTTGACTGGGCGCAAAGCAATGGGTGACATTAGCACAGAATTCTTCGCAGTCGGAACGACATTAAATGCAGCGGTAATAGATGAAAAAGCACCATTACTAGCAACAACATCTGCTGAAAAGCGCACATCAACTATAGTTTATACGGCAGATGCAACGCAACAAATAGCAACAATAGTAAAAGGTAAAATTGTTGTCAAAGAAGGAAAACACAATCTACAAACACCAATTAGAAGCGCATTTGCTGAAACGTTAAAATCACTCTCGAATCGATAAATCATGAAAGACATTCAACTCATTCCAGCCGAAACCTACACTACAACAAATTGGTCTGGCGGAAAGACTTCTGAATTGTTTATTTATCCACCAGAATCGAACTTCAAAGTGGGCGACTTCACTTTGCGAATTAGTATCGCCACAGTTGAAGTTGAATCATCTGAATTTACTGCTCTACCTGATGTTCATCGCACATTAATGGTGCTTGATGGAAACTTAAAGTTGGAGCATGAGAATCACCATACGTGCGAATTAGCAGCTTTTGAGCAAGATCAATTTAGTGGAGATTGGAAAACGAAAAGTTGGGGGAAAGTCATCGATTTTAACGTTATGACGAAAAACGATACGAAAACCATCGTCCAGAAAATAGATTTAATATCGAATGAGACACTTGCTTTGACATCCGCTTACGATATTCAATTTATATACGTACAATCGGGTTGTATTAGTCTTGGCGAAACTCTTGTAACGCAAGGAAACTCTGTTGTTATAAACAACTCTAACTATTCGACAGTACTTTCCTGTGTTGATTTTGAAAAAACAGAATTGATTCTAGTTTCTGCTGATTTCAACTAGTCGCAAGGGAGTCTTCATCTTCTCCCCACGTATCCCATTCATCCGAATCCTCTAAAAACTCATTCGGATCGAAGCTTTCATAATCGGGCTCCGGATCACAACCATAATAGGTGTATTTTTCAGTTAAACTGTCTGTTTCAAACAGAATAAAAATCTCTCCGAATGCGCATGTTTTCTCGTATTTCGCCTTTAAATTTGACATGATACTGTCTGCTATACTAGCATAGTCTTGTGAGTTTGTTCGACGAATGGTAAGCGTTAAAGTGCCATTTCCATTCGAATAACTCGTTGAAACTCCAACGTATTTACAATCGCATACTTCCTTTGCCGCTCGGCGAATTTGGTTTGATTTCTTAATTTCTTTCGCAATTAATTTACATCCTGTTAAAATAAATAGCGCAACAAACAGAAAAATATAAGCCTTTCTCATATGAATTGATTTAGAACAAATATAGATGAAATCCTACTTAAATCAATAATTAAATCCCAAAACACATTTTGATTTCAGTCAATTTTAAATTATATTTAACTGCTAAACAATAACTTATGAAACTATCTCTACTAATCATTAACATCTTATTTGGATTTTCTGTTTTTGGTCAAGTTATATGGACCGAAGATTTTGACACTGGAAGTTCTGCTCGTGGCACTTTGGCAAACGGATATCCTGCAACATCAGGAGGGAACTGGACACAAACCAACAATGTTCTTGGTGGCGGCGAAGGCGCTAGTGCCAATCAATGGTACGTCAGCGGTGAAGAATGCGGCAACGCTGTCAACACATGTGGTTCAGTCTGTTCCAACGGCGATGGATCACTCCACGTTAGTGCAATAGGAGGACTTTGTGGTACTCCCGATTGTGGTGCTGCTTACGACGCCACAAATGCTTCAAATATTACGGACAAGCGAATAGAATCACCCAACATAAATACTGTAAGTTACGGAGGACTAACGTTGTCGTTCAATTATATCGCTGCTCAAGGTGATGATCGTGTGTTTCCTTATTACAGTTGTAATGGAGGAGCAACTTGGAACGCATTGCCCTTAATGCCAGCAACACAATGTTGCAGCTGTTTAGACGCTTTTGTGTGCGGTTTTTTTGGTATCTGTTGTGCTCCACAAACTCAGCAATCTTGCGCTTCAGGTGGCCAAGGTTATTGGACAGCTAGAAACTATGCGCTTCCGGTATGCGCTGAAAATATTACCAATCTTAAAATTGCTTTTCACTGGATTAATGACGGTGATGGCGCTGGTTCCGACCCTTCCATCGCAATTGATGATATGTCAATTTCATCGACCATTCCTCTTGCAGTTGATATGATAGACTTAAATGTTGTTGCAAGAAATAATCAACATGTTGTTCAGTGGAAAACGTTAACAGAAGAAAACAATGATTATTTTGAAATTGAACATAGTCTAAATGGAACCGATTTCAATCCAATTGGCACGATTAAGGGAGCAGGAAATTCTACAGAACTTATTTCCTATGAGTTTATAGATCGTGTTCCGAGTTTGGGAGACAATTATTATCGCTTAAAACAAGTAGATAGAGACAATACAATTACAATTTCTAAAATTATTCATGCGTATAACAATTTAACTACGAGTGGTATTGTTAAAATTTATCCAAATCCAGCTAAGGAAATCGTGTCAATCGAATACAATTCAATTAAAGAAATTGATTCACGCTATATTGTTCTAGACAATTTAGGAAGACAAATTGACGCGAGTGCTATACACTTCGAAAAGGGAATAAATACTATCGCCTTGAATATCCAAAATTATACTGATGGAAGTTACTTTCTACGAATAATAGATGGTGAAAATGTGTCGATTCAACGATTTATGGTTACGAAGTAAATTTGATTTTAAAACAAAAAAGGGAGCTAAAATTTAGCTCCCTATTTTTAATCAATTTGTTTCTATTGTCTCACAGTAAAAGTAACTCTTCTATTCTTCGCCATTACTAAATCTTCATCATCTTCAGGATTCGTATCTGTATTTGGCTCGTCAATTCCTTTTTGGGTAAAAATAATTCGCCCTTCTGGAATTCCCTTCTCCATTAAATAGTTCATTACAGCTCCGATTCGTTTATTATCCATATCTGCATAATAGTCATTTTCAATTCCCACTGAATCTTCCATTGCGTTATTGTGACCATTGATTTGCAATTTCATCGCTGGATTCTCTTTTAACAATTTAGCAATCAAATCCAAAGAACCTGTTCCTTCTGTTGTCAACTTATCTCTTCCGAATGCAAAGAAAATTTCTTGCAATTCAATTTTCTCTTTCGCAGACATTTCATCATTTAGATTGAAGACTTTTTGATAAATCGTAGTTGAGTATTCTTGGGCACTTTCTTCAGCTTGACAATCGCATTGTTCACCGTCGCTCAATAAACGAACAGTTACATCGTCGATATAGTAATAAGCAGCAACAATTTGAGTTACTTTCAATTTAGGGTCTTTTTTCATTCGTTCAGACTTTGTTTCGTCATCCGAATTGAAATTTCCAATAGTGATATACTTTTCACCACCTTCTGCAACAACTACTCCACATACTTCTGTCCAATTGTAACGCGCGCTCATAATTTTATGATCGTTGTTATAATGCAACAAACTTGCTTCATCAATTAATGGCAATTTTGAATCTGAACCAAATGGTTTTTTACTCAATTTCGCTCCAATATTATTTGACGCATATTTAGAAGCTTCAGCTAACGAAAGATTGAACTTCACACAATATCTCATGTCCTTTTTCAAAGGAACATCAATTTTAGTCATCACGTAAGAACGAGGCATTTTATCACCATAAGAGTAACCTACAATACCTGCGTAATTACCACCTTCCTTTGGATGTTCTTTACCGTAAATATTTTCAGGAACATTGATATCTTCAATTTTACTACTTGTGAATAAATCAGCGCGAACCCCAGTTGGAGAAACCCAACCCTCAGCACTTTCTATCGATCCCAATCGTTTTGGAGACTTCCCCACCGATTCGAAACCAGAATTTGAAATTAAATTTTGCCCTTCCTGAGCAAACGTACTCAACGAAAGGATTCCAACGGACATTGTCCAAATTAATTTTTTCATTTTATTAGTGTTTAAGTTCATAGTTTTTTACTGTATTAATAAATGTTTTTACCTTTTCTGGATCGATATCAGGATAAACACCGTGCCCCAAATTAACAATATGTCTTTTACTTATGAAAGAATTAAGCATATTATTTGTTTGTCGCTCTACCTCATTATGAGATGAATACAACACACATGGGTCCAAATTTCCCTGCAAAGTTCTCTTTTCACCAACAGAATTTCTAATGTCAGTAATTTGCATATTCCAATCGACTCCGATAGTATTGCAATCCATGGCTGCAATTTCAACCACTGAATTGTAGGCGCCTTTTGCGAAAATTGTTACAGGAACTTCCGTAATTGCAGATGCTATTTGATCCATATATTTCAATCCAAATTCAGCGTATTGCTCTTTACCTAGTATTCCAGCCCAAGAATCAAAGATTTGAACCATATGTGCTCCAGCTTTAATTTGTGCTTTAAGGTACTGAATTGTCACTTTGGTTATACGAACAAGCAACTCGTGTGCCAAAGTTGGATTTGTGAATAAAATCTTTCGGGATTCGGAAAAGGTTTTTGAGCCTTGACCTTCCGTCATATAACAGAAAATTGTCCAAGGTGCTCCAGCAAATCCAATTAAAGGAACTCTGCCACCTAATTCTTTATTTGTAATTCGTATTGCCTCTGTAACGTACCCTAATCGATCTTCAACATCAAAGTCAAATTCTGCATATTTCAACGCTTCTTCTGAACGAATAGTTTTTTCGAACCAAGGACCTTTTTTTTCGATCATTTGGTATTCCAATCCCATTGCTTCAGGGACAACTAATATGTCGGAAAATATTATTGCGGCATCAACTCCTAATAAATCAACAGGTTGAATCGTAACTTCTGCAGCTCGTTCAGGAGTTTCAACCAATTCCTTAAAACCTGAAAGTTTACCTCTAACTTCCCTATACTCTGGTAGAATTCTCCCAGCCTGGCGCATTAACCAAACTGGATATCTTTCAATATCCTCACCTTTGGCCGCACGCAAAATTAAATCATTTTGAATTTTCATCATCGCAAAGATAGAAAAATGCATTGCTTTTACATACCAAATTCACTTCATTTTTAGGGGAACAATTCACTTATTGGTTAAATATTTACCAACTAATTTCAGTTATGTTTTTTGACTTTAAATAATCATTCGCTTTTGAGAAGGGTTTTGAATCAAAAAATCCTCTGTACGATGATAATGGCGAAGGATGAGGAGCTTTAAGAATCACATTATTTTCTTGGTTTAAAAACCTTGCCTTCACAATCGCTTTGCTTCCCCACAACACATAAACAACATTTTGTTTGCTATAGTTTAATGCTCTAAGCACAGCATCCGTAAAAGTTTCCCAGCCCTTTCCTGAATGACTGTCCGCTTTGCCTTCCTCAACTGTTAATACGGTATTCAGAAGCAAAACACCTTGCTCTGCCCAATTCGTTAAATCTCCTGATAATCTTAAATCTCCACCAATATCAGACTGCAACTCCTTAAATATATTTTTCAAACTTGGCGGCAACTTTTTAACCTCTGACGGAACTGAAAAACACAAACCATTGGCCATACCTTTGGTATGATAAGGATCTTGACCAAGAATTACAACTTTTACTTTATCAAATGGACATTCATTTAACGCACGAAAAATTTGAGATTGATCTGGAAAAATAGTTTTGTGGTTGTATTCCTTTTGAAGAAAACTAACTAATTGATTGAAATAAGGCGCGTTTAATTCATCCTTTAACACAATTGACCATGATTTTTCAATTTTAACATCCATATTTCGAATATAAAAGAAAATTAAAGATTAACCCTTATCTTTGTTCATATGCAATATAAACTTTTAATTGGCCTTTTTCTTTTTACAATTTCGTGCACTGAACCGGAAAAAAAAGAAAGTGAATTTTTCGATAATATCGAGAACAAAGCTCCCGAATACAAATCAATTGAGGATAAAATCGTAAGACATATCGAAAGTTCTTTGCGTATTCCAAGGACTGAAAAGTATACGTATACTGTGTATAAAAGTAATTTGAATGGTGATGATAGCTTAGATTATGTCATTACTGTAAACCGTTTGGAATTTGCTCTTCAAGAAGCAATAGTTAGTGAAAACGTTGCGAAGAGAGCCGAAATGGGATATATGGGAAATTACAACTATTATTTTTACATGGACGGCTTGTCGAAAGACATTTCAACGGCTATCGCTGTTCCTTCAAGTCCTTATGCTGAATTAGAAGTTACTTTTCAAACGATAAAAACGGAAGCATATAACGATTTTACAATTGACTTTAGAATAAGAAACTCCAAATTCAGAAGATTTTATACTATAATAAATAACATCCCTCGCCAAACGTTTGAAGCGAAAATCTTTGATGGATTAGGCGAAAGCTCTGTTGAAGCATATGCAATTGAACTTGTACCAGGTAGTTTTTCATTGGCAAAAGACATTTTAGTTTATAAAGCCAACATAGAAAATGTGACAATAAACTCTGTAAATGATGTTTATTCAATTCAACCAAAAATCACCTCAACAGGTAAATTGGATAGACGATGGTACTTCAGCGACCCAAAGAATAAATACTTTACTGAAAATTAATGGAGAATTCCTTTTACTTTTCTAAAACCTATCGTTACGAAACATTAAACGAAGAAAAACGACCAAAAAAAGTAATTTATGTTCTGCATGGTTACGGACAATTGGCGAAGTTCTTTATTCGAAAATTTGCTGAGCTACCTGACGACTATTTAATAGTTGCACCTGAAGGAATGCATCGATTTTATTTAAATGGTGCAAGTGGAAAAGTCGGAGCCTCGTGGATGACCAAAGAAGCAAGGGAAACAGACATCAAAGACAATATTGATTGGTTAAATGCATTAGACAAAGAAATTTCATCAAAACACAATTTTAATGAACGAATTCTGTTGGGTTTTTCTCAAGGTGGAGCGACTGCCGTTAGATGGAAAATGAACGCTCAAAATGCATTTGACAAGACAATTATTTGGGCTAGTGATTTCCCACCGGACATGGAGCCTAGAATGGAAGATTTAAAGGGTGAAAAAGAAAATCATTTTGTTCTCGGAAGTGAAGACGAGTTCTTTAATTCAGTTCAACAAAATAAATTAATCTCTCTTTATAAAAGTGTAGATTTTAAAATAAGTACGTACCTTGGTCGCCACAATATTGAGTCATCAACATTACTTCAACTTTTGAGTAACAAAAACAATTAAACTTTATCTTTGGCATAGTTTCTGCTAAAATGAAAGAAAATAATAAAACATGAAAAATATAATTACACTTGTTATCCTCGTTTGCGCATCATTCACTTCATTTGGACAAGATGCCAAATCACAAGAAATTCTTGACAAGCTTTCAAAAAAAATGAAGTCACAAAACTCATTTTATGTGGAGTTTAGTGCAAACATCAAAAATAGTTCGACTGGAACATCAGAAACTGAAACTGGAAAAGGTTGGGTGAAAGGAGATAAATATTATGCTTCTTTTGGTGAAAATACGGTTATCTCAAACGGTTTAAAATCATGGACAATTGTTAAAGAAGAAAAATCGGTTTACGAATCAGATGCAAACGAAGATGATGATGAATCAATTAATCCTCGCAAACTATTAACAATTTGGGAAGAAGGATTTAAAAATAAATACTACAAAGAATCAACCTTAAGTGGAGAAGCTGTTCACATCATTAATCTTTATCCTAAAAATCCAGGAAGTGTGGATTATCACACCGTAACCCTTTATATTTCTAAAGCGAAAAGTGAGATTATGAAAGTGATTATGAAAACGAAAGACGGAACAGTAATGACATACTCAGTAACAAAATTCTCTGTTGAGTCTGACTTAAGTGATTCCAAATTTGTTTTTAGCTCTTCAAAATATCCAGGCTATACAGTAATTAGAGATTAAACGAAAATACATTTAAATAAAAAAAGGGACGCAAGTCCCTTTTTTTATTGTGTAAAAATTCTACTCTTAGTATTTCATAATTGCCGCAATCGCTTCATCCAAACGTTGCTTTGGCAAGAATTGTTCTTCAAGATTCGCTGCAAAAGGAACTGGTGTATCCAAGGAAGCAACTCGTTTTACTGGAGCATCGAGGTATTCGAAACAGTTTTCAGAAATCAACGCAACAATTTCACCTCCAATTCCGCCAGTCATACAATCTTCATGCAACACAATCACTCTTCCAGTTTTTCTAACAGAATTATATATTGCGTCAGTATCCAATGGCAACAGTGTTCTTAAATCAACTATATCTATCGAGCAATCGGAATGATTTTCCGCATAGTCTTTGGCCCAATGAACACCTAGGCCATAAGTAATTATTGATAAATCATTTCCTTCCTTAACCGTTCTTGCTTTTCCAATTTCAACTGTATAATAATCGTTTGGAATTTCCTCACGAATACTTCTGTACAAGAATTTATGTTCAAAAACCATTACCGGATTAGGGTCTTCAATCGCTGCTGCAAGTAAACCTTTAGCTTCGTAAGGAGTTGAAGGGTAAACAATTTTTAATCCTGGAGTATGAAAAAACCAGGCTTCGTTGCTTTGCGAGTGAAACGGTCCTGCAGCTGCTCCTGCTCCCGTTGGCATTCGAACAACAACATCCGCGTTTTGGCCCCAGCGCCAATGCAATTTGGCTAAATTATTCACAATTTGATTGAATCCACACGTTACAAAATCCGCAAATTGCATTTCTACAACCGCTTTCATTCCCGCAATAGACAATCCAAGTCCCGCACCAACAATGGCAGATTCACAAATTGGTGTATTTCGAACGCGTTCTTTTCCGAATTGTTCAACAAATCCCTCTGTAATTTTAAATACACCTCCATATTCAGCAATATCTTGTCCCATGATAATTAAATCATCGTACTTTTCCATCGACTGGCGCAAACCATCTTGGATAGCATCTACGAAACGACGTTCAGAAGTTTCTCCAGTGGCTTCAATTACCTTTTGAGTATACGGTGCGTATAAATCATTCAACTCATTTTCTATATCCGATTCGATTATTCCTTCCGCAAAAGCAAGATCTAGTCCTTCTTGAATTTCCTTTTTAATTTCGTCTCTGTATTCCTCTATAGTTTCATCCGTTAAAATAGATGAATCTTTTAAGAATGCTTCATAATTTGTAAGCGGATCAAATTCTTCCCATTCATCTTGAATTCCTTCAGGATAATATTTAGTTCCTGACGCTTCTTCGTGACCTCTCATTCGAAATGTCATAAACTCCAATAAAAATGGTCTCGGATTTTTAATTTGTTCCTCTCTTATTGATCGAATCGTTTTAATAACTTCTAAAATATTGTTTCCATTGATTTGAATTGCTTCCATTCCGTAACCAATTCCTTTGTCGATAAATTGTTTACATCTAAATTGTTCAACTGAAGGCGTTGATAGTCCCCAACAGTTGTTCTCAATTCCAAAAATGACAGGTAAATCCCAAACTGAAGCCACATTCAGCGCCTCATGGAAATCTCCTTCACTTGCTCCACCATCTCCAGTAAACACGATTGTCGAAGTTTTCAAATCTTTTACCTTGGACGCAAGAGCGACTCCCCCAGCCAATGCCAATTGAGGACCAAGGTGAGAAATCATTCCTACAATATTGTATTCCTGCGTTCCAAAATGAAAAGAACGATCTCGACCATTCGTGAATCCCGACTTTTTCCCTTGAAATTGCGCAAACAAGCGACTTAAAGGAATGTCTCTTGTTGTGAATACACCTAAGTTTCTATGCATCGGAAAAATGTACTCCTCTCGCTTCATTGCGTACGCTGAACCAACAGAAATCGCTTCTTGTCCCCAACCAGAAAACCATTTCGAGATTTTTCCTTGACGAAGTAAAATCAACATTTTCTCCTCGATCATTCGAGGTTTCAATATTTTCTTATAAATCGACAATAATTCATCATTCTCAAAACCTTCTTTCGAAAAAACAATTTTCCTTTTATCTAAGACCTCCATAATAAGTGTATAACGTTAAACAAATCTAACAAATAGATTAATTGTATGTGATTATTTCGCACAAAAAAAGGTCGTTAACAATTAACGACCTTTTTAAAAATAGATTTTACATTAGACCAATCCTTGATCAATCATTGCATCAGCAACTTTTACGAAACCTGCAATATTTGCACCTTTCACATAATCAATCGTACCGTCTTCTAATTTTCCGTATTTCACACAAGATTCGTGAATAGAAACCATAATTCCATGCAATTTAGCATCTACCTCTTCTCTTGTCCAGTTGTAACGCAATGAGTTTTGTGACATCTCCAATCCTGAAGTTGCAACTCCACCTGCATTAGATGCTTTACCTGGTGAAAACAATACTTTAGCAGCTTGGAACGCTTCAATTGCCTCTGGCGTTGAAGGCATATTTGCTCCTTCAGCAACACATTTAACTCCATTTGCAATTAACGCTTTTGCTTCTTCGCCATTCAACTCATTTTGAGTCGCACATGGCAACGCGATATCTGCCTTAACAGACCAAGGACGCTCATTAGCAATAAACTTAGCATTTGGGTATTTATTTACATAGTCAGAAATTCTAGATCTTCTTACATTTTTGATATCCATCACTTCAGCCAATTTCTCAGCATCAATTCCAGCCTCATCATAAATGTATCCAGAAGAATCAGAAAGAGTAACTACTTTACCTCCCAATTCAGTTGCTTTTTCACATGCGTATTGCGCAACGTTTCCAGAACCAGAAATAACAATTGTTTTTCCGTTAAATGAATCGTTTTTAGTTGCCAACATTTCTTTCGCGAAGTATACAGTTCCGTATCCAGTTGCTTCAGGACGGATTAATGATCCACCCCAGTTTAAACCTTTACCAGTTAATACACCAACAAATTCGTTACGAATTCTTTTGTATTGTCCAAACATGTAACCAATTTCACGACCTCCAACTCCGATATCTCCTGCAGGAACATCTGTGTTAGCGCCAATATGCTTACATAATTCTGTCATAAAAGACTGGCAAAATTTCATTACTTCGTTATCTGACTTTCCTTTTGGATCAAAATCAGAACCACCTTTACCTCCACCCATAGGAAGAGTTGTCAATGAATTTTTAAACACTTGCTCAAATCCTAAAAACTTAAGAATCGATAAATTCACAGAAGGATGGAATCTTAAACCACCTTTATATGGTCCAATTGCAGAGTTAAATTCAACTCTGAATCCACGATTAACTTGTACTTCTCCTTTATCATCAAGCCAAGGAACACGAAACAAAATAGTTCGTTCAGGTTCGACCATTCGATCAAGAATTTTAGCCGCTTTGTACTTAGGAGTACTCTCAATTACAGGGATAACCGCCTCTGCGACTTCATGCACAGCTTGAAGAAACTCAGGTTCGTGTCCATTTGTAGCTTTCACCTTTTCCATGAAAGCATTAATTTCCGCTTGATATTTATTTGACATTATTATAAGTTTTTATTGGGACAAATGCTGTCTCTTATACACATCTCCGAGCCCACGAGACAGGCAGAAATCTCG
>OLID01000464.1_pt1 | contig 17183 bp, 17 predicted proteins | sample 1609361 | NCBI WGS metagenome assembly OLID01 (sample SAMN05416778, study PRJEB24817) | seawater metagenome | isolation source: Sea water | place: Canada:Atlantic | collected 2013-07
GATAATCAGCTGCATAACGATAGGCTTCATGTTTATCCCCACCTTTAACATAAGAAGTCAGCCCAATAATATCACCCTTCTCGCCTGACTTAAAGTCTTGCCACTGACCAGTACGACGATTCATACTGACCTTACTCCCTTTTTGGTCCCAAACGAGTTCACGCCCATTGCTCAATCGTTTGGTTTCATTGCCCAAGAGCGATCTTGCATACCCTTCGATATTCACACTTAAATGATCACGCACTTCCTTGTAATCAATTTGGTACGTTTTTTCAGATTGCACACGCAGTGCGTGCGTTTTTTCTTGTTGTTGATTTTTTGTATCACCAGATTTTCCTTCTCTCTCTTTATTATCAACCTTTTCAGAAGAGTACGACGCATAATTAGACGATAGAGATTCCTTAGATGGAGGAGAACCCTCTTTCTGACGGAAGTCTTGTGGCTTTTCTGCCTTGGTAACCTCATGACGACCTGTCTCTGATTTAGGCCCAAGATTATAGAATTCTCTGTTCGAATGGAATCTGTCCCCAATTTTTGTCTTAACACCTTTCAGGGTATCAACAACTTTATCTTTGAATGTTAACTCTTTTGAATTGCGTTGAAGTTCTTCCAAGGTTGCATACTGAAGAGAGGCCCCGCGTCCATCTTCTTTGCTGATTTGCGCAATGTAATGATCTAAGGATTTAGTTTCATCTGTATTGACATAAACCCCTATGTCTTTAGCAAAACGTGTTAAGGCAACATAATTATTTTTAGCGCCCCCTACCCGGTCATGAAGGATGTAGGTCTTGTCTAAAGTCGCCCCTTGGGATTTATAAACTGTTCCGGCATACCCATACCTGAGTCCTTGATATTCGGCTGGGTCAAAGGTCAGGTCTTTGCCATTATCCAGTTTAATTGTTATTTGGTGTTCATTAAGAGATTTAATCTGCCCTGTCCAGCCATTGATAATCCCTAGGTCCTTATCGCTTTTAGCAAACTGAATGTTATCCCCTGCGGCAAATAAGTATTTTCCACGATCATTTCTGATTTCATAGTCTTGGGATTCAACCAACCCCCATTCTTTCATTAAATCACGGGCAGCTATATTGAGGGAATCTACATCACTATTTCGTGTTGCCAGAATAAAGCGGTTACCAATCCTCGGAAGTGCACCCCAAAGATTGGACAGAAAAAGTCTTAGATTAAGAGAGTATTTTTAATTTTTATGTGATCATAATATTCTCCTCCTTCTTATATGTAAACAGTGGATTTTGGTTTAAATTTTGCCCATGAAGTAAATACTCTTGGGGCGTTTTATACTCTAAGGACTGGTGAAGCCTTTGAGTATTATACCAATGAACAAATTGCCCTATAACTTTTTTAAGACCCAGTCCACCTGTGACCGTTACAAAAGGTAAATATTCATATTTTAAAGTGCGCCATAGACGTTCTATTTTTGCATTATCACAGGATCTGCCTTGTCCACTCATGCTAACTTGAATTTGGTGTGCTTGTAACGTCTTTATCCAGTCATGGCTTGTAAATTGACAGCCTTGATCCGAATGGAGAATATCAGGACAAGGGTAAAAACCCAAAGCATCTTCCAATGCTTTTAGACAACTGGCTCTGCTTAAGGTATTACTTAGACGCCAACTTACAATGTATCGGGTATAAGCATCAATGATCGCAACCAGATACATAAATCCATGCAAAGTTCTCAGATAGGTAATATCTGTCTGGTACACCTGATGGGGTCTAACAATTTCCAATCCCTTTAAAAGATTTGGGTAAATCAAAGCCCCTTTTGCAGGTTTTGTTGTCACAACACCGGGATAAATGGCCTTAAGCTGGAGATCACGCATCAATCGTAATACTTTCTTGTGATTGATGATTAGGTTATCTTGTTTTAAAAAGGCTGTAACCCGCCTATATCCATAAATTGGATATTTCTGATAAAGGTCCATAATCTTGTTTTTAATAGCCCCTTCATCCTTTTTAACAGGATTGTAGTAGTAACTTGATCTATTAACCTCTAACAACTCACATTGTCTCTCAAGACTAAGCTTATGAAGATGATTTATCATTTTGAGCCGCGCTTGCTGGGGATGCTTGCAAGCGCACGCTCTAAAAAATCATTGTCCAGCTTCAGCTTCCCGATTGCAGCATGCAATTTATCCAGTTCAGTATCTGGAAGGGATGGGCCACGCTTAGCTGCAAAAACATCCTTACCTTCTTCTAAAAGTTGTTTCTTCCATCTATGAATAAGGCTTTCAGCCACCTGGTACTTCGATACAATCTGGGCAATCGTTAAATCCCCTTGAATTGCTTCTATTGCTACTTTGAACTTTATTTCTTTGCTATGAGTTTTCCTCATTTTATGCCCCTTTCTGGGTTTTAGTTTAATCAAATTTTTGCTTCCTTAAAACTCTCTTAAACTTCCCTCCAGTTTTCGGGGGGCATTACCGCCTTTTTCTAACAAAAGTTTTGATAAGATAGCTCCAGCGTAAGAAGAGGCCACAACATAGATCTTGTCATACTGCTCTGCCTTATCTTTGATAAAACTATTTACATAGGATTCAATCACCCTATTATTAAACTTCTTAGCTTCTTTAAGGCCTCTACCATGATAAGGCAATAAAGGCGCATAGAGATCCACATGAGGAAGGTTGTTTTTTAAAACCTCAATGGTCTCTTTAAACCCACTAGGATACGCCATAAACCCATGAATAAAGATAAAGGCTTCCTTTCCCCCACGCTTTACTTCAATAGGCCCCTCTCCTTCAATAATGCCCTGGGCATCTTTAAGGTATATATTATTTAAGATATTTTCTGCTTCACGATCTAAAAGGCTTGAGATTCCCCAAATCATTCCCAGAAAAAATAATAAGATACTTATTGTTATAAAGAGTATTTTTTGTGTTTTATACATCACTAATAATTTTATTTATTAGCAGTATAAAGTTATTAAACATTATTTGTAAACTATTATATTGCACTTATATAAGTATATAAGTGAATAATAAGCCACTTATTGTGATTTATTTTGGCCCCTCTCCTTTCAAGGCGATAGTCTTATATTCAGGCATGAAGGAGCATTACCTATGAAGCATGGTGGTCAACAAGGCTATTTACGCCTTTATTTAACAGAAACAAAACATATAAAATCTAAAAAAAGGCCTGTTGATGGGTGGATAAGAACCTATCGAAGAGCTTTAGGGATGCCAAGAGATATCTTGGCTAAAAAAGCAGGGATTGCCCCCACAACAGCAACTCATGCTGAAAACAGAGAACTCTCTAAATCCATTACCCTTAAAAAGTTAGAACAACTAGCCAATGCTTTAGATTGTGATCTTTTCTATAGCTTTATTCCCCGCAATGGTTGGCCTGAAGAAGTCTTAACGGAAAAAGCCAGAAAACTGGCAGAAAGAGATCTAAAGGGCAAAAACATTCCAAAAGAAAAATATGACCAAGAACTCCATAATCTTATTTCTATCTATCTTGATAAAAAGATTTCTGAAATATGGAAAGAAGAACAACAAAAGCTCTTTGGGAAGAAATCTTAGGGAAATTCTAGTTCCACCTTATTGATATATTGCTTAAAAAAAGGTAATTATATCTTTCCCTGTACATATTAAAGCCTCCTTGTTTAGGAGGCTTTAATTTTAAGCTCGAGCATCTTCTTCTGGAGGCATTCTTTTAATCCATTCTTTAACTTGTTCTACAACCTCATAAGTTATTCGAACACCTGAGTTATAAATATCACCTCCATAGCCATGGACCCCTACAACTTGAATATCTTTATCTTCTCTTCTCCAAACCCCTGACCCACTTTGGCCAGGTGATGTATCCACATCATAAAATATTTGGTGTTCAGTAACAGCTTTAATAGGTCCTTCCATTGTGTACATTTGAGGGTATTCTCTTACTTTATCCCCCGGATAACCTGTCACATTAACTTTTGCTTCAAAAAACGCTTCTTCTTCTAAAACTTTTAACGATGCATGTCCTGCCTTTTCTCCAACAGGATCCGCAAGCTTAACTAAGGCATAATCATAATATTGAGATTCTTTTTCCCCCCATTCATCATGAAATGCATAACCAATAATAGTTGAAGGATATTTAGTTTTATTTTCATGGGAACATAATGAAAATTTAATATTGATGGGCCTGGAGGTTTTTTTAATTCCTAACTTAACAGCTGTTCTATCTGTTAATCTTAAATTATGGCCCGCAGTCATGAAATAATGAGGACTAACCATTGTCCCGCTTCCATAAAAAGCCTGGGGGCCTGTAGGTGTTTCATATGTTATTTGTAATAACCCCTGAATACTCCAGGGAAATTTATAGGAATGGGCAACCATCTCTCTTCTATCAATTTCCTTAATAGACATCTCTGGACGGTTATAAGAGAATCCCTGCTCTTTTACATTTTCAACTGCTACTGTCTTTTTTTTTTAATTATTTTTTCAGGCTCCAATAGGCCAAATACCCCTACCCCAGGAATTCGTTCCACAGATACTACTTTACTGCTGGGATCTGTCCCAAACATAGGGCCCATTGCTATTTGTTCTTCCCAATCAACGTGAACCGCAACTCTTACAGGAATATCCATTTTTCCTGTTGGGTTTCGGCTTTTTCCGATGCTCGCAAGTTCTCTCTCCAATGAAGCAGCAGTAGAAAGACATCTAACAGCAGAACTAACAAGCCGTCGGGAGGAAACTCTTGCTTCTTGAAGCGCTGTTGCCATAGCTGCATCAGAAATTTCAGTAGTTAATCCTAGAAGCACAACACTAGCTAATAAATATTTAATTTTTTTCATTTCAAATCTCCAACTTAAATTCTGTCCACAATATATTAATTATCAAAATATAAATCAAGTTTAGTTTATTAAAATAAACTACCCCTATGCATCAGTCAAAGAAGGGGGGGGGGATGATTGTTGTAAAGAACTTGATGAAATAATAATATATGGTATATTAACGTTATAGTGTATAAATATATGTACGTACATATATAATGTTATATTTTAGTGAAAAACAATGAAAATTATTACGATAGCCTCTCAAAAAGGTGGGGCGGGAAAAACAACCCTTGCTACAAACTTAGCCATTGCAAGTTCAAAATCTAACAAAACAACTTTGTTAATTGATACTGATTTTAGGCAAAGAAATTCCCTGAATTGGTTTCAAAAAAGAGAGGAACAAGATAATCCTCTCGTTATTGAAGCAGGGGATCAGAAAACATTATTTAATATTATTAACCTGGCAAAAGAAAAAGGGGTGGACAGGGTTTTTATTGATACAAAAGGTTCTGATGAACAGCTTGTTAATGATGCTATTTCCCAATCAGATTATTGTCTTATTACATGCGGGCCTGGTGGGTTTGATGTATCCTCTCAAGGCATAACTGCCTCAATAGCTAAAAGATTTAGAAAAAAAGCGTCATTTATATTATCAAAAGCGCCTGCTAGAGGGCAAGAAGGTAAAGAAACTAAGGCTATTTTATCAGGTCTTGGTTTTAGCAGTCCAGAACACCAGGTTACTTATTTAAAGGCATACAGAGACGCCGCTATGTGTGGGTTATCTGTGCTTGAATACGAACCAAAGGGGAAAGCATCTGTGGAAATAAAAAATTTATTTGAGTGGTTAGAAAAAAAATTACAAGTTAACCCTCTTTTAAAAGATTTAGAAAAAGGAGCATTAAATGACGAATAAAAAAAGGGAAAAGGCTCTTGAAGCTTTAAAAAAAGATATTGACGCACAAGCCTATGATAACGTTGCAAAAATTAAGGACGAAAACGTTTTACCCTCTTCTAAAACCCCGAAAAGCAGAACTGTCAGTAATATTCCTTGGTATCCAAAAAGCAAAGAGCTAAAGAGAGAATTAAAACTTATTGCACTGTATGAGGGATCAAGCGTTACCAAGCTAATAGATGAAGGAATTAAGGCCGTTTTAGAAAAGAGGGGAAAAAATATAAACGACTATATTTAAAAACGTACAAATACAAATATGTTATAATATATGTACGTACATATATTATGGTGAGGTTAGCACCTTCTTTTTAACAAAATTAATGAATGCACCATCTACTTGGTCAGGGGCAAACCCTCTTATTAATTGTTGGGTAAATTGAGAGCGAATTTCATTATAATTCCAACCTGTTCCTGCTGCCTCTACTATCTTAGCCCCCTTAACTATCGTTTCTTTTCTAATGGTAGGGATGTCATCCATATTAGTTAAGAATGCAGATTCTCGGGGTTTAAATATGACTATATCTTCTTCTGAAAGAAAAACAGTATAATCGGGCAAATGATTCGTTTTAATAAGCTGCCGTATTATAAATCTGAACTTATTTAAGGGGGAGGTGGCCCCTGTTTTATTTTTTAAGTTTTCTAAGGTTATTTTCCACTCTTGGTTCTTGCCACAATGTTTACGAGCAATTTCATACAACCTTCTATCTATTGGTTTTCCTAACCGGAAGTAGTCTCTATTAATTGTTAAAACCTCCTTTCCTAAAATAGAATTATAAAACCAATCTGAAAGAGTCAACTCTAGCCTAATCATTCTATTTTTAAATTTACTGCTTTCTATTATTCTATAACTTTCTAATAATCCAAAAGCATTTGTAACCTCTCGGTTGTTTGTTTTAATATTTGTCTTTATGACTACCCCTGTGAGTCTATCTAAAGCTTTTTTAAGCAAAGTATATCCATCTCCATCTTTTGTTCTATTTGTTGCTACCAGTAGGTCATGGGAAGATATTCGTAGGGTTTTATGGGGTTGTTTTCCTTTATTAATTGCATTCATCAATATAGATGCACAATAAAGCAATACATCTTTATCAAAAATAGTTGGGAGTCCCCTTACACTTGGTATAATACTTAGAGTATTGCCTTTATTTTCATATTTTAGTTCTCTCATATCTATTTTTTTAGATAAAGAAAACAAAGGATGTTCCATAGAAGCTATATCATCTTTAAAAGGCAAATTATCAAAAATATCTGCAATAAAAAAATCTCTAGTAGGATGTCTTTCTGGCAGCAGTGATTTTTCAGGTTTTTTAGACATATTATTCCTTAAAACTTCGTGGTTTCAGGAATAATAATAGCCTCTAAATTACACTAATTCAAGTATATTTTCGGGGTTTTAGGAATTTGTTTTTTTTTAAGTATGTTAGGGAAAAAGCCAGTCTTTGCAATTGTATATAATAACAAAAAGACGCTCGGGGTTTTAGGAATTTTCGCTCGGGGTTTTAGGAATTTTCGTTCGGGGTTTTAGGAATTTTCGTTCGGGGTTTTAGGAATTTTCGGTTTTATGAAAGGCTTTTATATAAAGGGTTTCAGGAGGTATTTTATATCCGTAACACTACTCTAACACTATTATAACGTAGTTATAACACTAGCCGATGTTGTGGATAACTTTAAAATAACTATCTTTATTCCCTAAATAATACATATTAAAGCCTAATATATTATTATATAAGCAAACTCATTTACCTTTATAAAAGAAATAGGTCTGCAAAAAAGAGAATGGGGAAAATATATACTTAAGATAAATAAAAATTATTAAATTCGTTTTTCAATTGGCTGAATATCTAAACGATAACCTAGACCATGTAATAAAGATTCTATGGTATCTAACCGGGGATTGCCTTTAGATGAAAGAACTTTATAGAGATTTTCTCTATTGAGATTCGTTTTTCGGGCTAATTGACCCAAACCCCCACGAGCTTCTGCAACATCCCTCAGAGCTGTTAAAAAAGCTATGCTATCTTTATCTTTTTCATATTCTTCTAAAGCAATAGAAAGATAGTCTCTTGCATAGTCAGATTTTTTTAAATCTTCTGTTAGTGTATCTTTAAAATTTATAAGTTTAGCCATGATTTTTCTCCTTAAACTTTGCCCAATATTCTGTAGCTTTTATAATATCGGCTTTTTGGGTGGATTTATCCCCTCCATACAACAATATGATCGTTTGTTTATCTTTATGGGAATAATAAATCCTATACCCTGCGCCGAAATCTAATTTCAGTTCAAATATATCGCCTTTAAGAGCTTTGAAGGTTCCAAAGTTACCCAATTCAATACGCCGAATACGTTGTTGTATTCTAATTTGGGTTTGAATATCTTTTAGAGACTTTACCCACTTTAAATAAGGACAATTCCCCTTTTCTTCTTGAAATATCTTAACAACTATTTCGACCATATTTAATATGTAGTTTATAAACTACAAAAAGTCAATTATGAATAATTATAAACTTTATTGAGTTTGTCTATCTGGTATATTTCAATTTAATTTGATTTTTTGGAGATAGATATAATGAGACAAGAAAATATCATAAGAAATATAACCCCTACCCTTAAAGATCTTTCAATACCTGATATTTTAGGGAATTTTAAGAATGAGAGAGACTATTTGGACCCGCGGGAGCGAATGGACAGAAAGTTACGGTTTCAGGGGTAATTTTTTTATTAAAGTGACGTTCAAACCGTAATTCTCTGTAAAAAATTCACCCCTCTATCACTCTTCTTCTAAAACAGCCCTTTTTGAAACCAGGTCGGGGTGATCTTCACTTCTTCCTAACATAGCAAGGCGATAGCTTCCCTCAAAACAACTGGCACATCCTCTGAGATCTCTTACAGAACGATAGTCCATTATTTTTAAAGGAGTTTCTCCTATCATTTCAGGTAAATTACGGGTCACATCTGCAAAGATGCAGCTTGTAAATAAATTACAGAACCATTTGCCACAAGAAACTTCTACCCCCTCATCTAATAGTTTTTCAAAAACAACTATTCTTCCTCCTGGATTCAGCACTCTTTCAGCTTCTGCGATGGCTAATTGAGGGTTTGGAATTGAGGCTAAAGAAAGAGGGAAAAATATTTTATCAAACCGTCTTTCCTCAAAAGGGAGTCTTTGAGTATCCCCTTTAAAAACGTTATCTTCTGGAATGCCTACTTCACGCGCTTTGATTTTAGCGTGTTTTACCATTTCTGAAGAAAAATCGAAAGCATGAACTCTCCCTAAATCTATCCCTTCTGGCAAATGGGCAAAATCATGGCCTGCTCCTTCTCCAACAAAGAGAGCTTGCTCTCCCTCTCTAAGATCGAGTAAATTCATCGCTTGAATGCGCCCTGGTTCAAATTGAGAGATAATGCACCCCCAACAGGTATTGGCTAAAATTTGATAACAACAATCTTGAGATTTTCTGGAACATTGGCCACAACACCCTGATTCATCGTAAACGGTGTGTCCTTCCTCTTTTGGCATTCCATCTGCATCCGCCACCGCTCTTGATACTGGAGAACGCCTTCTTAAAGAGTCCCCTTCTTTTGTTGCACTTGCTCCAAACGTATCAATACTAAAACCCCAAAGAATGATAAAAAATAAAAATAGCTTCATAATGATTTTCCTAATACCATCACTTAGAGTAAGCAAAAAACCTTAAAAAGAACAAGAGATATTTTTATGCCTCTTTTATGGATTTATGTAATTTATAAGCACAGCAAGCAATAAGATTTGTGGCAATGTAATCAAAGGAAGAAATAAAGGAATTTTCCAACTTTTGGTCGTACTCTTCAACACCATAATTTCTGTATAATCAGTTGAGACGCCTGTCATTAAAAAGGCAAAAGCGTTTCCAGGTGCTTTGGCCTTCGTTAAAATATCTGTGGCAACAGGGACACTTCCTTCTGAACAAGCTTCTAAAATAGTGGCCACTACAATTGTTAGCCCAAGACCTGACAAAGTAGGCCCAAATAAAGTTTGAAATTGATCCGGAGGAAAAAAAGTTCTAACAAGGCTTGCTAATATTACCCCAAAGAAAATCCATCTTAAAACCATACGGGAACCTAAAAGCCCAGACCATAAAATATCTTTTACATCGTTGGACTTTATTTTTGTTTTTTTCCATCTTTTTTTAGCTTCTGGCCATAATTTAAAATTACTAGGAAGATCTATTTTATTTGGATTATTTGGGAGAACCTCTTTATCTACAAGTTTGTCAAAAATCAATCCAGAAATCACTGCAATTACAAGCGATCCCATAATAAAAATAAAGGTCCACCAAAACCCAATTAAAGCCCATAAAATTAGGGTAAGCGAAAAAGAATTCCAAGGACTTGCAATTAAAAAGGCCATCACTTGCCCAGTGCTTGCCCCTCTTTCATAAAGTTTCATCCCAACCATAAGAATGCCATGACTGCATAAATCTAATAATACGCCCGCTATGGTGGCCCTTATAATACTTCCTATGCCGCCTTTTTTTCCTAAAAGAGACACAACAAATTCTCGGGGGATTCTGTCCAATAATCCAACAAATAAAATTCCCAAAAGAGCCCCAAACCAGACTGTATTCATTAAATCAAAAATAGAAGTAGTTAAGACGGTCAGCCATTGAATATTTTCATAAGAATCCTTAGCCAGCCAAGATAATAAGTAAGCAGGAACAATAATAAATACGGATCCCCATAATAAATAATCTGTTTTATTTTTAGTGTTCATGTTCTTCCCCTCCATGTTCATTTTTCCCCTCAGAATGATTATGTTCCATATCCTCAGCTTCTGCTTGAGGAAGTGACATAACCCCCAGACCATAGCGATAAACAAGTTCACCCCCTTTATAGCCTGTTATGGCTAACAATCCGGAGGAAATCAAAAGAAACCCCATAAAAAACAAGCCTCTCTTTGTTTTTTTTCTATAAATAAAGTCCATTGCTACAAGAAGAATATAAGCCGTAGCAGTAGCCAAAGCCCAATTACGATGATCTGTCATGGCTGCATGGGAAGGACCATCATGGCTAACTGTATTGTATGCATGCCAACCTGCAAGCAACGTACCAATTGTGATAAAAGTTCCTATCCATAAATTCCATCTTGCCACAAGCAAACACTTTTCTTTCCAAGGATTTAAGGAAAAGAATCCTAAGATAAAAAACAAAGTAGAAATTGATAAAAGTCCTATTGTAAAATGGACAAATATTGGATGCCAATTTGGAATAATTTCTATAAACATAATACGTCTCCTTTAAAGTTTAATTCTTAATCCTGCGCCCCATTTGAAATCAGAATCATAGGTTGTTGTTAAAAGGACTTTCTTATTAAGTTCGTAATTTAAAGAAAGCCTGTATTCTTTATTGGTATTAAAAGACCATTCAAATTTTGTTCGTTCTGTTAATTGTACATCTGACTTTAAAGTGAGTCGAAGGAGTTTTCCTTTAGAATTAAAACGTAAATCAGAGTCAATTAACAAAGGCAAAACATAATGAATCCCTGCAATGGTTTTACTTATAGGTTTTTCATCTTTGTCCGCCCGTTCGAAATTGCCCCCTGCATAAATATCCAAAAAGCGTGTGAGGTTGCGGGCATAAGTAACATCGACATCATATTCTTTATTGTAATTATAGTCATATTCAATCTCTAAGGCGTTTCGCGTATTAGATGTTCTTGTCCTTCCCATCGTCATATTTGAAAGGCCTGTAATATCAAGGCTATGATACCAAGTGTCATGGGCAATTTTTGACAATACTGCCGGGGTAAATTGCGTCGTTTTTTCATAAGATACAACGCGCGCCATGCCATTTTTCATGTGATAAAGATTATGACAGTGAAAAAACCAATCTTTTTCTTCATTCGCCTTAAACTCTATAATTACTTTAGACATTGGGGGGACATTGACAGTATGTTTCAAAGGACTTCTTTTGCCTTGTCCATTAAGCACCCTAAAGAAATGGCCATGAAGGTGGATAGGATGATGCATCATTGTCTTATTTTGTAAAACAAATTGAACAACTTCTCCTTTTTTAATTAAGATACTATCGGCTTCAATAAGAGTCTTGTTATTAAAACTCCAAATATAACGTTCCATATTTCCCGTTAAATTAAGAATGACTTGTCTTTTGGGAAGGTCTTCAGAGAAATTTGTCTCTTTAACAGCCCTTAGTCGATCATAGTTTGTGTAATGATAGGAAGATTGGTCGTTATTTTGGAAGGACATTTTATGATTGCCGTGCATTTTTTTGCTCATCCCAGACATTGACTGCATAGATTTCATCCCGTCCATCATCATGGGACTCATTAAAAATAGATTTGGTTTTGGAATATTAGGGGCGAAAACTTTATCACCCTGGCCAATAAAAACAGAACTATAGCCTGTTCCATCGATAGAAGTAGAACGAAGTTCATAAGACTTAGATTCTGGAATTTGAACGATAACATCATAAGTTTCTGCTGTGGCAATTTGAAGCCGCTTAACAACCAAAGGTTCCACGTCCACACCGTCAGCTGCAACGATAGTCATCGGCCCACCGGAAAATTCAACATTGAAATAACTTGAAGCCCCTGCATTCACAAGGCGCAGACGGATTTTTTCACCCGAGGCAGCTTTTAAGAAACTTTCTTTTTGACCATTGGCTAAAAATAAATCATATCCAATATCCGAAGAGTCCATGGGACCCATTCGTGTCCAAGCACTATGAAGTCTTTTATTAATCGCCATCTGGCCATTTTTCAAAACGCCTGCCCAAGACTGGACACTTTGTTTTTTAAGCGCGTAATAATCGCCATCTTTTTTAATATTTGCCAAAACAGTTTCAGGGGGTGCATCAATCCAGTCAGATAAAACAATAACATTATCTTTATCAGCCTTAATTTTTTCTTTTTCAGGATGAAAGACCAATGCCCCGTAAATTCCCTGTTGTTCTTGTAACCCAGTATGAGAATGATACCAATACGTTCCTGAATGCGTGATTGGATATCTATACGTAAAGGAAGAATGAGGCTGAATAGGCGGCGTCGTTAAATAAGGAACACCATCTTGATCGTTCGGCAATAAAACCCCATGCCAATGAATCGATGTTTCCGTATCCATTTTATTATGGAAGGTTACCTCAAGAACATCCCCAACTGTTGCTTCAATTGTCGGTCCAGGAATTTGATTATTAATGGCAAGGGCTTCTACAGGATTTCCTGTAAAGTTAATTGTTTTTTTATCAATAGGAAATTCATATTTAATAGTCTTTGCTTCTAATAATGAAGACAGTAAAAGAAGGATAGAAATTAAAGCAAACTTATTCATTAAGGTACCCTGTTATATTATTTTTACTAATACTGTATCATCAAATAAATTTATACAACACAGTAAAAATACTTTTGCTTAGAGGCACTTAGAAACTTACATCAAAAAACAATGCATAAAATAAGGATTATATGCAGAGTATTTGGGTTATTTATGCTATTATGCGCAAAGTTAACCCTATTTATCTATGAGGACAACTTTGCATATAATACAACAAGCCTCCACTTTTAACTGGAACAGTTTGATAAACCAGTTTCTGGAAAAAATGAAAAAGAATGATTTATCGGTTAAAACAATCAATGCTTACAAACATGATCTTTCTCTCTTTGTTAAATGGATTGATACAATCAACCCTCTTAAAAATTTACATGCTTTAACTGAGATTGATATAATCGAATATCGACAACATTTAATTAATTCAGATTTAAAAGCAGCAACAATTAATAGACGTATTGGATCTATTCAGCGTCTCTGTCGTTGGGCCGTAGAATATAAATTATTGAAAGAGGATGTTTCTAAGGTTGTTAAACAAATTAATATTACGACGAGAGGATGTCCTATAGGGTTGAAGCCTGCTGAAGTTCAGAGATTATTGCAGACTGCTGGACAGTCGAAGCATGGCCATTCTAAAAGAAACTATGCTCTTTTGCATCTAATGCTACAGACAGGTTTGCGCGTTAATGAAGTCGCTGAACTGAAATTGAAGGATATAGAGCTGGGAGAGCGCTCAGGGATGGTCACCATCAGTTTAGGAAAAGGGCGAAAAACAAGAACCATTCCTTTAAACAGCAAAGCACGAAGAGCTCTTAAGTTGTATTTAAATTCTAAAAATAGAGAGAACTCAACAAATTCAGTCTTTATAAGTGAACGGCAAACAGCTTTATCAACAAGGTCTATCCAATCTATTATTACAGAACTGGCTAAACGAGCCAATATTAGTCGGATTAGAGTGTCTCCCCATACTTTACGCCACACATTTGCTATTAATTATTTAAAACAAAACCCTTCTAATATTGTGCAGTTAGCTAATTTAATGGGCCATGAGTCTTTAGATACCACAGCAATTTATACTCAGCCAAGTATGGAAGACTTAGCAGATAATTTAGAATTAATGGCTAAGGGATGAGGATTAAATATCCTATAAATAATTCCACTCAAAAACACCTGTCACAAGAAGAGGTTGCTTCTTGTTGGACACTTTTTGAAAAAGATAAAATTGAACTGAAGCAATACAGACGGGACTATAGGTTGTTTGTTGCTCTGCAACTATGCGCAGTGCGGTTATATGGGCGGTTTTTATTAAATTGTAACGGTGTGTCACCTCAAATTACCAATTATATTGCTTTGCAGTTGAATTTATCTCCAGCTTTTACGGTAAATACACCAACCAGAAAAGCCACTTTAACGGAACAACGGCAAAATATCCTAAATTACTTAGAATTTAAAAAATTTGGAGAAAAGGAAGAGAACCAGTTTAAAAGCTGGATAGAAACTCAAGCCAGAAAAGGCCTGTTGCCCGATAAACTAATTTCTTTGTCTCAACAATACCTATTAGACCATAAAATAATTCTTCCTGGGCAAACTGTTATTGAAAGGATGGTTACAAGCACCTGTAATAAAACCCATACTGAAATATTCGACGCTATTTATAAACAATTAACCCCAGAAATAAAACGAGAAATTGCGGAATTTTTGGAAGTTGGAGAAGACAGCCAGAAATCTTATTTTAATCAATTAAAAGAATATCCTCCTTCAGCAAAGGCCAAATCCATTAAAATATTCCTCAAACGTTATCAAAAGCTAGAAGATCTTGATTTGGAGGGGTTCCAAAACCATTTTTTAGATAATACGTTTCTTGAGTATTTGTTTAAGATGGCAAAAAAATATAATGCAAGGGATATCAAACGATTTGATCAATATAAGCGTTATGCTTTTATGATTTGCTTTTTAATTGAAAGTCGAAAAACCTTACTAGATTATCTTGTTCAAATGCATGATCAATTTATGTTAGAAATGTGTCGTACTTGCAGAAACGCTTATGAAAAAAAGCATCGTGACTTTAGAAAACTTCATAAAAAGGCAGTTGATGCCATTTTACTTATAACAGATGAACTCTTAAATTTACCTGAAAAGAAATACTTCGGCCGATCTGATATTTTTACTCCTATTAACGAATCTCTTTTACGTCAGTCTGTTAAAGATCTGAAAATTTTTAAAAACCTAGAAGAAAGAGGCTATAGTGACCTTTTGCAAGCCCGTTATCCAAATTTTAGAAAATATTTTGCAGAGTTTATTAAATTACCTTTTAAGGCCCAAGAAGGTAGTGAATATTTAATACAATCAATTGAACTGCTTAGACAGCTTGATAGAGGGATTATAAAATCTCTTCCAAAGAATCTTTCTCTTCAATTTATTCCTCATGATCTACGGCTTTCTGTCAAAACAAAAGAAGGGAAGGTAAATAGAAACATATGGGAAATAGGGCTAGGATTAGCCCTTCGGGATAAATTGCGCTCTGGGGATATTTATCTTTCTCAAAGTAAACAACATGTTTCTTTTTGGAACTTAATGGTTAGCGGACTAAAGTGGGAAGAAATGAAAGTAAAATCATTTGATGAATTAGGCTTGCCTTATCAAAATCAGGTAAAAGAATTTCTTACATCAAAATTTGATTCTGCAGCTAAGTTATCTCTCAAACAATGGAACAAGGATGATTTTGCGACCATTATTAATGGAAAATTAAAGTTAAAGAAAAACGATAAACTTATTGTTAATCCAGAAGTAGCCACCTTACAAAAAATAATTGAAGCCAATTTACCCCTTATTCGTATAGAAAAACTATTAATGGAAGTTGATCAGTTAACTGGATTTACACAACATTTTAAGCCCATTCAAGGGCATCGATCCCGTCCAGAGAACTTTTATAAAACCTTGATTGCAGCCATTATATCTCAAGCGACAAACCTTGGGGTTGTTGCTACAAGTGCCAGTGTACAAGGTGTTTCTGTGGATATGTTAAGGCAAGTTCTTCATAGTTACATTAGAGAAGAAACACTTACGGCAGCCAGTGCTGAAATTGTTAATCATCATCACAATCACCCATTAAGTGCTACTCAAGGGGATGGCCACATCTCCTCATCAGATGCACAACGATTCAAAATAAGGGCAAATAGCTTGCTAGCTTCTCATTACCCTAGATACTATGGGTATTATGAAAAGGCGATTGGCCTTTATACACATGTATCCAATCAGCTTTCTGTCTTTAATACCAAAGCTATTTCTTGTGGGCCAAGGGAAGCTTTATATGTTCTTGATGGCTTGTTAGAAAATAATACGATTCTTAAAATTCAAGCCCATACAACGGATACCCATGGGTATACAGAAATCATATTTGCCTTGTGTTTTTTGCTGGGGTTTTACTTCATGCCTAGAATCCGTGATCTTAAAGACCAACAGCTCTATCGAATTGAAAAAGGAGTTAGCTATGGCAACATAGATGATTTATTAACAAAAACAGTTGATCTGAACATTATTGCAGAACAATGGGAATCCATGGTTCGAGTAGCCATTTCCTTAAAACAACACACAACTCCTGCTCATATTGTTGTTCAACGCCTCACAAGTAGTGGGCCTTCTGACAGGTTGACGAGAGCCTTTATTAATTTAGGCCGTATCATTAAAACAGAATATATTTTACGTTACATAACTGATTCTGAGTTAAGGCAAACCGTTCAAACTCAACTTAATAAAGGAGAATATCGTCATAAACTGCCTCGTTGGATATTTTTTGCTGAACAGGGAGAGTTTACAACGGGAAATTATGAAGAAATTATGAACAAGGCTAGTTGCCTGAGTTTAGTCTCCAATGCCATACTGATGTGGAATACGATTAAAATAGATAAGATCATTAAAAACCTGGAATCCCAAGGGCAAGTCGTTTCTAAAGAAACATTGTCCCATATATCTCTTCTTCCTTTTAAACACGTTTTACCCAATGGAACTTATTTTATTGATGAAGAATGATAGAGGAGTGGAATTTTTTACAGAGAATTACGGTTTGAAACCCAATTTAATAAAAAATAACCCCTGAAACCGTAACTTTCTGTCCATTCGCTCCCGCGGGTCC
>OLID01000466.1_pt1 | contig 17147 bp, 16 predicted proteins | sample 1609361 | NCBI WGS metagenome assembly OLID01 (sample SAMN05416778, study PRJEB24817) | seawater metagenome | isolation source: Sea water | place: Canada:Atlantic | collected 2013-07
AGATTTCTGCCTGTCTCGTGGGCTCGGAGATGTGTATAAGAGACAGCCAATGTACTCTTTTCCTTGAATGATATTCACCGCGGCCGACCCAATTAAAATACCAATAAATGCATCCATTCCACCCATTTGCCCATAAACAGTTAATAGGAATAGAAATATACTTGAAAAAACAAGGAACATACTATATGCTAAAATCAGCATAAAACGATTGGTTGTATTCCACAATTGTCCAATGAAGTACGCACCAAAAATGCCAACAAGCAAACCTTCTAGTACGTCTGCGTTAATTAAATTGACTTCTGTTTCTCCGGTTAAGGTTAGCAAACCTGCAAGAAGTGAAAGCGATAGAAATGAAACTCCATAACTTATGGTATCCTCTTTTCTGTAAAACGAAGTACTGATGAAAGCGGCAGCAACAACCAGCAAACCGAAAGACCCGGCTCCAAAACCACCAAAGAATACTGCAAGTGCCATAAAGAAAATCATTACTGATTTTATTATTTCGGCTACCTCAAGTCCATGAAATAACTTAGTAATGAAAAATCGCTTCATTAATCCAAATTCGTAGGTTAAAACACTTAACACCACTCCAGAAATAACAAACTTATTTACCGAAGAATATTCATCTCCTAACACAGTTATTGATTCTGATTTAAATAGTACTAAATAAGCTCCAAAGGAGATAATTGGAATGAGAATTCGAATACCTTCTTTTTGTAAAACTTGCAATTGAGCAAGAACATAATTCATTCCTACAATAGCCAAAAGTGCATACAATTGGTTGTAATCTGTAGGAGAAACGAATCGTTTCATCAACAACACAACAACCGCTGTGAGTAATACATTAATGAACGAAACAAAACGAAGATCCTTCTTCCATTGTAGAACAAACGCTCCTAATCCTATAAAAGCTAAGGTGATTATTTCTAAATATTCCATGGGTTCAAATTACGAATAAAAAGCAAATATATATATTTATTTACCATGGTAAGTAAATTTAACTGTTAATTTATTCTAAACTGAATTGTTCTTTTAAAGAGTCGAATTCTTCAACTCAAGCTCTCCCAGTTTGTGAAAATAATCACCACTTAAATTATTCTCCAAAGTCATCAAGTGCTCAATACGGTGACAATCTGTTGCTACGAAATCAATTTGTCCACTATCGACTAATTTGCGAGCTTGTTTTAGAACTTCTGGACCGTAATGTCCTGTAAGTGAATTGTAATTTAATTGAATATTCACACCTTTTTTGCGCCATTCTATTGCTTTATCAATTGAACCGTGTAAGAAAACATAGCGTTCAAAATGTGCCAAAACAGGTTTGTAATTCTGAGTAATCATTTCAAAAATCAAGGCTTCAATTTGGCTTGGTTCTGAATGAAATGAAAATTCAAACAAAAGATAATTATCACCAAAGGTCAATAGTTTCTCCTTGTTTTTTAATTTATTCATCAATGTCTCATCGTAATAATATTCAGCTGCTGCTTCAAATTCGATGTTTAAGTTGATGCGTTTTAATTCGGCCTGCACCCTTTCCATTCCTTCCAGAATGATTTCTGGAGTATTGCGAAAATAATCGCTCATTATGTGAGGCGTGGTGATAACTTTTTTGAATCCTAATGCTTCAAATTTGGTCAACATTCCAATGGTTTCATCCATGGACTTTGAACCATCGTCAATTCCGGGGATTAAATGGCTGTGCATGTCGACTTTAAACACCGACAAATCAAATGGATCTCGTTTCGCTTCTTTTTTTGAAAATATCGAGCCTAAGAATCCCATTTCTATCTGTTTTGATACATCGTATCGTAATAATCTCTGTATGAACCCGATGTAATTTCATTCGTCCATTCTGTATTCTTCAAATACCAATCGACCGTAATTTCTAAACCTTCTTCAAACTTCAACGATGGTTTCCAATTCAATTCAGCCTCAATTTTTGAAGCGTCAATTGCATATCGCATATCGTGTCCTGCTCTATCTGTTACATATGTAATCAGCTTTTCGCTTTCACCTTCTGCACGGTTGAGTTTTTTATCCAACAAACGACACAAATACTTAACTAAATCGATGTTTGTCCATTCGTTTAATCCACCAACATTGTATGATTCACCAATTCTTCCTTTTGAAAAAATCGTTTCAATGGCACTTGCATGGTCGTTTACCCATAACCAATCGCGGATATTTTCTCCTTTCCCGTAAATAGGCAATGGTTTATTATTGACGATATTGTTTATCATCAAAGGAATTAACTTTTCTGGAAATTGGTGACTACCATAATTATTTGAGCAATTCGAAATCTTTATCGGCAAGCCGTACGTGTGATGAAATGCACGTACAAAGTGATCTGAAGATGCTTTTGAAGATGAATACGGGCTTCTAGGATCGTAAGCTGTCGTTTCTTCAAACAAGCCGTCTTCTCCAAGCGAACCGTACACCTCATCTGTAGAAACATGGTGAAAAACGTGATCATCTCCCTTCCAGCTGTCTTTTGCCACTTGTAGTAGATTTACCGTTCCAACGACATTCGTCATAACGAATTCCATCGGCCCTTCAATTGATCTATCAACATGCGACTCTGCTGCTAAATGAATAACATCTGAAATTTCATATTCTGCAAAAACGCTTTTCATTGCTTCTGCATCTACGATATCTGCTTTTACGAAGGCATAATTTGGCGCATTATCAACGTCTGTTAGATTTTTTAAATTTCCAGCGTACGTCAATTTATCCAAACAAATAATTCTATATGTTGGATACTTATTGACCATCAAACGCACTAAATGCGATCCAATGAATCCTGCTCCTCCCGTAATTAATATGTTTTTCTCCCACATAATATTAGACTTTAAAACTTTAGGATGAAAGACATTAGGACTTGTTAAGATAAACCGTCTTAATCATACTTTCAATCAAAAGTCGAACTATTACAGCGACCAGTATTCCAATCGATTGATTTTTCCTTTAAATATTCCTTTTACATCTACGAAGACACCTTTGTCATCCTTCATCATGTTTTCAAAATCGGCTTCCGTCAGTTTTTGGTATTCTCGATGATTTACGGCAACGATAATAGCGTCGTAATTATTTGTTGGGTTTGCTACCAATCCAACTCCATATTCGTGCTCCATTTCAGTCGAAGAAGCGTGTGGATCAACCAAATCAACTTTCACTTGAAATGATTTTAATTCATTGATAATATCAATCACTTTCGAATTTCGAATATCGCTTACATCTTCTTTAAATGTTGCTCCCATAACGAGCACTCTAGCATCCTGTATGTGCTTTCCTTTTGCCAATATTTTTTTCACGGTTTGCTTACCGATGTAGAATCCCATTGAATCATTAACGTAACGACCGCTTGTAATTACTTTCGAATGGTAACCTGCTTGTTGTGCTTTGTGCGTTAAATAATATGGATCAACTCCGATGCAATGACCACCAACCAAACCTGGTGAGAATTTCAAGAAATTCCATTTAGTTCCAGCCGCTTCAAGCACATCAAACGTATTGATGTTCAATTTATTGAAGATGATCGACAACTCATTTATCAGGGCGATATTGACGTCTCTTTGCGTGTTTTCAATAATTTTGGCAGCTTCAGCCACCTTTAATGAAGTTGCTCTGTGCACACCTGCTCCAACTACTAATTCGTATGTTTTCGCAATTTCTTCTAAAGACTCGTCACAACATCCAGAAACTACTTTAATTACATTTTGTAAGGTATGTTCTTTATCTCCAGGATTAATTCTTTCTGGGGAATAGCCAATTTTGAAATCCTCTCTGAATTTCAATCCAGAAATTTCTTCCAAAACAGGTACACAATCCTCTTCTGTACAACCAGGATAAACTGTTGATTCAAAAACAACATAATCGCCTTTTTTCAAAACTTTCGCAACTGTTCCGGTCGCGCTCAACAAAGGTTTCAAATTTGGTAAATTCGAATCATCAATTGGAGTTGGTACAGCCACCACGAAAAAGGTAGCTTCTTTTAAATCGTCAATATTTGCCGTAAAGGTAATGTCGCACCCTTCAAATTCGGAAGCATCCAATTCATTACTTGGATCTATATTTTTTTTCATCAATTCAACACGTTCTGCGTTGATATCGAATCCAACTACTTTAATTTTTCTAGCAAATTCCAGTGCAATCGGCAATCCAACATACCCCAATCCAATTACTGCGATAGTTGTTTCTTTGTTTACTAATTTGTTATAAATCGAGTTGCTCATTTCTTACTTTATAAATTCTTTCTATTATTTCAACAACCTTAAGACCTTCTAAAGCGTTTGTGGTTGCCGTTGTTCTTCCTTTTAATGTATCAATCACGTTTGTAATGACATAATTGTGATTTGCCGCTGAACCTTTGTAAGCTCCATAATCGTTACCCGGATTGGTTGGTTTTAGCTCAGGCATTTCATAACCGTCAATGTTACACACTTCAACTTCATTCATGTATTGACCACCAATTTTCACCGATCCTTTGCTACCAACAATCGTCAATGAACTTTCCAAATTTTGATTGGCTACTGCTGTAGAATAGTTAATTGAACCCATTCCACCGTTGATAAAATCAAAGTTTACAAATCCAGAATCTTCGAAGGCAGTAGAATTTTGGTGAGTAAAATCGGCGAATTTCCCACTGATATTTTCTATATCACCAAACAGCCAATACATGATATCAATAAAGTGCGAAAACTGTGTAAACAACGTTCCCCCATCTAAATCCTTCGTTCCTTTCCATCCTCCAGCTTTATAATAGCGGTCGTCTCTATTCCAGTAGCAGTTTAATTGTACCATAAAGATATCTCCCAATTTCTTTTCCTCAACTATAGATTTAATCCATTCTGAAGGAGGTGAATACCTGTTTTGCATGACACAAAAAACATTTTTAGACATTTGCAATGATTTGAAAATCACTTTTTCGCAATTGTCTTTGGAAAGTCCCATGGGTTTTTCACACACAACGTGTTTTTTAGCTTCAAGTGCCAATAGACTTTGTTCTGCATGCAATCCGTTTGGTGTGCAGATATTAACGACATCAAACTCCAATCCTGAATGAATCAATTCTTCAACTGATTTAAACATCGGAACTTCAAAATGCGTTGCTTCGCATTCTTCTGGAGTACGAATATCAACAAGTGCAACCAATTCAGCCTCTTCTTCTCGACGAATCATTTCGGCATGGCGCTTTCCAATGTGTCCCGCACCAACAACTGCAAATTTTATTTTTTGATCTTTACTAAACATTCTCTTAAAGTTTAATCACTTTTTGATTTTCCAATTTATATTCGTCTCCGCTTTCTTTACACTTTGCGTAGCCATCCGTATTGAATTCAAGTCTATCACCATATTCACTCATCCAACCAATTTGTCGTGCAGGATTTCCCACCACCAATGCATAATCTTCTACAGTTTTTGTAACAACTGCTCCAGCTCCGATAAATGCAAATCGTCCAATGTCATGCCCACAAACAATTGTTGCATTTGCTCCAATACTTGCTCCTTTTCGTACAATCGTTTTCGCATATTCTGCTTTGCGATTGACGGCACTTCTTGGATTAATGACATTGGTGAATACCATCGAAGGTCCGAGAAAAACATCATCCTCACAAATAACGCCTGTATAAATAGAAACATTATTTTGAATTTTAACATTCGTTCCTAAAACTACATCAGGAGAAATAACTACGTTTTGACCAATATTGCATCGGTCACCAATTATGCAATTGGGCATAATATGTGAAAAATGCCAAATCTTCACTCCTTCACCAATTTGGCAACCTTCGTCGATTACCGCTGTTTCGTGCGCGAAATAATTCATTATCGAATAATGTATTTATCAAAATTGTAATGATTTGTATCATTCAATTCCTCTTCTGTCAAACTTTTAAAATAGGCATATGTTCTTTTCAATCCTTCTGCCCTGTCTATTGTTGGTCCCCAATTCAAAATCTCTCGCGCTTTGGTAATGTCGGGTTGACGTTGTTTTGGATCATCAACTGGTAAATCTTTGTAGATCACCTTTTGATTTGTTCCTGTTAATTTAATAATCTCTTCAGCAAAATCACCAATTGAAATTTCATCAGGATTCCCAATATTTACGGGATAAGCATAATCAGAATGCAACAAGCGGTAAATCCCTTCCACTAAATCATCTACATAGCAGAATGAACGTGTTTGAGAACCGTCTCCGAAAATTGTTAAGTCTTCTCCACGTAATGCTTGACCAATAAAAGCTGGTAAAACACGGCCGTCGTTTAGACGCATTTTTGGTCCATAGGTATTGAAAATACGAACGATACGCGTTTCAACTCCGTGGAAATTATGGTAGGCCATTGTCATCGCTTCTTGGAAACGTTTTGCTTCATCATAAACACCTCTCGGGCCAACAGGATTCACATTTCCCCAGTAATCTTCTGTTTGTGGATGAACCGTTGGATCTCCGTACACTTCTGAAGTCGATGCGATTAATACTCGTGCGTTCTTTGCTTTTGCTAAACCGAGACAATTGTGAATTCCTAGAGATCCCACTTTTAAGGTTTGGATTGGAATTTTTAAATAATCGATTGGACTTGCCGGCGAAGCGAAGTGCAAGATGTAATCTAGCTCACCTGGTACGTGAATAAACTTTGAAACATCATGGTGATAAAATTCAAAATTTTCCAATTTGAACAAATGCTCAATATTTTTTAACTGTCCTGTAATAAGGTTGTCCATTGCAACAACGGAGTATCCTTCTTTTATAAAACGGTCACATAAATGCGAACCTAAAAAACCCGCTGCACCCGTAATAAGTATTCTTTTTCTTTCTACCATTTTTATGCTTTTACGCTATTTTCAACAGTCTGACGACCAATTGAACTGTAGTAAAATCCTTTATCATTCATTTCCTGCGCGTCGAATAAGTTTCGTCCGTCAAAAATAACTTTGTCTTTCAACAAGGCTTCAATTTTGTCAAAATCAGGATTTCTAAAAATTCCCCATTCTGTACAAATCAATAATGCATCCGCGTCTTTTAGTGCCTCGTATTCGTCTTTCGCAAATACAATCGTGTCGCCAATTACACCTTGAACATTTTTCATCGCTTCCGGATCGAATGCAGTAACAGTTGCGCCTGCTTTCAATAATTCATCAATCATATACAACGCTGGTGCTTCACGGATATCGTCCGTATCTGGTTTAAAAGCTAACCCCCAAATTGCAATTTTCTTTCCAGTTAAATTGCCTCGGAAGAAGTTTTTCATTTTGGGCATCATCACTGTTTTTTGATTTTCATTAACCGCCATTACAGCATTCAGAATCTCAAAATCAAAATTGTTTTCTCTTCCACTTTTTACCAATGCCTGAACATCTTTCGGGAAACAAGACCCTCCGTAACCAATACCAGGGAATAAAAAGCGTTTACCTATTCGTTCATCCGAACCAATTCCGATTCTTACTTTGTCTACATCAGCGCCAACTAACTCACAAAAGTTAGCCACTTCATTCATAAACGTAATCTTTGTCGCTAAAAATGAATTCGCGGCGTATTTAGTTAGCTCCGCAGACTTTTCATCCATGAAAATAATTGGATTCCCTTGACGAACAAATGGCTTATACAATTGGTCCATCACTTTCTTTGCACGTTCAGAGCTAGTTCCAACGACAACTCTGTCGGGCTTCAAGAAATCGTCCACTGCAAACCCCTCGCGTAAGAACTCAGGATTTGATACAATATCAAAGTCACATGTTGCATGTTCTAAAACAGCGGCATGAACTTTTTCTGCTGTTCCAACAGGAACGGTACTTTTATCTACAATAACTTTATAATGTGTTATTAATTTTCCCAACTCTTTTGCAACACCAATGATGTACGATAAGTCTGCAGATCCATCTTCTCCGGGCGGAGTAGGAAGTGCTAAAAAGATAATTTCTGCATCTTTTATTCCCTCGGCCAAATCAGTTGTAAAACTTAAGCGGTTTGCTTTAATATTTCGTTCAAAAATGACATCCAAATGTGGTTCGTAAATCGGAACTTCTCCGTTTCGCATTTTCTCCACTTTCTTTGCGTCTATATCAACACACATTACTTGATTCCCTGTTTCGGCAAAACACGTTCCCGTTACTAAACCAACATATCCCGTTCCTACTACTGCAATTTTCTTCATTCTATATAATTACGCTTTTACACTCACGTATTCAGCAACTGCTGAACATATGTATTTTAATTGTTCCTCTGTCATTTCGGTATGAATTGGCAAAGAAAGCACTCTTTCTGTAAGCCAATCCGTTATTGGCAAATGAGTTTCTGAACTTCCAAATGAAGCAAACATTTTTTGATTATGCGCTGCAATTGGATAGTAAATCATCGAAGGTATATCTTTGTCCGCCAGGTATGTATTCAATCCATCACGATCAATTCCTTCTAAAATTAATGTATACTGATGAAACACATGTTTCGATTTCTCTCCTCTAAACGGTGTTTGAATTCCATCAATATTTGCAAAATAATTATCGTAATAATCTGCCACTTTTCTTCGAGCTGCAATGTAATCATCTAAATGCGCAAGTTTAATTTTTAAAACCGCGGCTTGAATGCTATCCAATCGTGAGTTACATCCTACAACATCGTGATGGTACTTCTTACTTTGACCATGATTAGCTATCATCTTCATTGAAGCGGCCAATTGATCATCATTTGTAAAAATTGCGCCACCATCTCCATAACAACCTAAATTCTTTGAAGGAAAAAATGATGTGCAACCAATATGCCCAATAGTACCTGACTTCACATCTCCATTTGGCATATGATAATCAGATCCAATGGCTTGGGCATTGTCTTCAATTACGTATAAACCATGTTTTGTTGCAATTTTCATGATTTCATCCATATTGGACGTCTGACCATACAAATGAACAGGAACTATGGCTTTTGTTTTTGGCGAAATTACCGCTTCAATTAAACTTGGGTCAATACAAAACGTATCTTTTTCCACATCAACGAAAACTGGTTTTAAACCCAAAAGTGCAATCACCTCTGTGGTAGCGATATAGGTAAATGAAGGAGTGATAATTTCATCACCTGGTTTTAAATCCAACGCCATTAAAGCAATTTGTAATGCATCCGTTCCGTTTGCACAAGGAATTACATGCTTCACATTAAGGTACTTTTCCAAATCAGCTTGAAACGAATTAACTTGTGGTCCATTTATGAATTGTGCATTCTCAATCACTTGCAAAATAGCTGAATCCACTTCAGGCTTTATTTTTTTATACTGCGATATTAAATCGACCATTTGTATTTTTTCCATTGAATGCACTTTTTTCAAGATTACAAGGCGTTAAAGTTAACTAAAATGAACTTAATTTTGTCCTTGAGAACGTAAGTTTATGACTTCTATTATCAGTTTAGCTAATATTTTATCTTAAATCCAGTCAAATATTTGTCAATCCAACCTCAAATCATTGGATTTCGTTTTGATTTATCTACATTTATCAATTCAATTAAAGTCAAACACATTGAACTCAAACAATATAACCAAACAGGTATTTACTATTCAAAAAAGTGACAGACGTAGGCAAAAAAAGCATACGTCTTTTGTTATCTGGTTGACCGGATATTCGGGTGCTGGTAAATCAACTTTAGCAAACGGAATTGACCGTCGTCTTTTTGAGAAAAACATACACAGTTATGTTTTGGATGGAGATAACGTAAGGCATGGACTAAATGGAGATTTGCAGTTTTCAGATGCGGACAGAAAAGAAAATATTCGCCGAGTCGGTGAAGTTTCTAAACTTTTTGTCGATGCTGGAATAGTTATAATTGCAGCCTTTATTTCACCTTTTAGAGAAGACAGAGATGAAGTTCGAAAAATCATAAGTCCAGATCGTTTTATTGAATTATTTGTAGATACTTCCGTACAGGAATGCGAAAGAAGAGATACAAAAGGGTTGTACCAAAAAGCAAGAAATGGCGAAGTGAAGAATTTTCCTGGTATTTCTACAGAGTTTGAACGGCCTCTTAACGCGGAGATAACTGTAAATACAGAAAATCAAACCGTAGAAGAAACAATCGATTATATAATGACTCAAATCGAGTCGCATCTTGAAATTAAATGAATGAAACAGCCCTTCTTCAGGTCGCACTAGAAGCTTCCATCAAAGCCAGTGAGCGAATAATGGAGATCTATTTGAACGAAAATTTTGAAATTCAATCAAAAGAAGATGATTCGCCATTGACAAAAGCAGATCTAGCAGCAAATAAAATAATTTGTGAAATTCTGGAGAAAACGAATCTTCCAATTCTTTCTGAAGAAGGAAAACACCTGCCGTATTCCGATAGACAACATTGGGAAACTTTATGGATTGTTGACCCTATAGACGGAACGAAAGAATTCATCAAGAGAAACGGCGAATTCACGGTAAACATTGCATTGGTAACGAATCAAGTCCCTGTTTTAGGGGTGATTTTGGTTCCTGCCACGCAAGAAGTTTATTTCGCATCATCTGAACATGGAAGTTTCAAATCGACAGTTGAAAAAATTAGTGATGACATGTCGAACATCTTTTTTTCGGCGCAAAAATTGCCTTTTCAAAATTCAACTCATCCGTATGTCGTGGCGGCAAGCAAATCGCACCAATCAAAAGAAACGATTGATTACATTGAACAATTATCTAAAAAGCATAAGGAAGTTCAACTCATCTCAAAAGGAAGTTCATTAAAAATTTGTATGGTCGCTGAAGGAAGTGCCAATTGTTATCCTCGATTCGCACCTACGATGGAATGGGACACAGCGGCCGGACAAGCTATATGCCTTTATGCAGGAAAAGAAGTAATAGACATGTCAACAAATAAATCAATGTTGTATAACCGTGAAGTATTAAGGAACAACTGGTTCTTGGTGAAATGACAAAGGAAGGTTGAATCAACTATATCACAAATAGTAATCTACAATTCACAAGCGTTTTTTTAACACTTTTTCAATATTGACAGATAGATTCCGTTATTAGAAAATACTATACTTGTAAAAAATTAATCATGAACCGTTCAATTGCAATCCTTTTCTTGTTCTTAACCCTTAATTGGGCTGCGTTTGGACAGCGAAATGTAAAGGATTCAATTATTTCAACACCTTGGATTAGTGTCCAATATGGTCTAAACTGGACCGCTGGTGATTTAAAAGAGCGATTGGGATTATTAAATCACATCGGATTTTTTGCAGGATACAAAACCAATCGCAATTGGATTTACGGTTTAGATGCGAGTTTTATTTTTGGACAAGACGTTCGTGTTCAAGGACTTTTCGATCATTTGATTGATTCAAAGGGGAATATCACAGACATGAATGGAGATATTGCGAAGGTGCGTGTTTTAGGACGTGGCTATCATGTGAACGGGAACGTTGGCAAATTATTCCCTGTTTTAAGTCCAAATAAAAACTCTGGAATCTATGTCAATTTAGGAGTTGGATATACTGGCTATAAATTTCGAATTGAGACACAGGATCAAGTGATCCCACAATTGGAATTGGACTATCGCAAAGGATACGACCGGCTAACATCGGGAATTAATACCCAACAATTTGTCGGTTATGCCTTAATGGCAAATCAAGGAGCGTATAATTTTTATGCGGGATTTTATATTCAAGAAGCGTTTACGTATAACCGTAGAAAAATTTTCTTTGATCAACCAAATACAGAAGTGCCAAAAGACATGCGGATAGATATTCAATATGGATTTAGAATCGCATGGTTAATTCCTTTTTACAAACGACTTCCAAAAGAATTCTACTATAATTAATGGGAGTCCTATATAACATAGGAATCTTCGGATTAGGATTAAGCTTACGGATTGCCGCTTTATTCAATAGCAAAGCAAAATTATGGGTTCAAGGTCGTAAAAATCCGTATCAAAACATTCCCGACACAAAAGATAAAAAACTCATTTGGTTTCACTGCGCTTCTTTGGGTGAATTCGATCAAGGTTTACCATTAATGGAGAAATTAAAGGAGCAAGAATCAGACTTGTTCATTTTAGTTACTTTTTTCTCCCCTTCCGGAATGCAGCATTTTCACAAAAGAAAACACACAGCTGATCATGTCATGTATTTACCCTTGGACACCAAATCCAATGCCCGGAAATTCTTCAAGCATTTCAAACCGAAAAAAGCATTTTTTGTGAAATATGAATTCTGGTCCAATTTCATTTTTGAAGCGCAGAAAAACGATGTGCTATTATACAATATCAGTGGAATTTTCAGATCGAACCACCGCTACTTCAAATGGTACGGTAGCTTTTTCAGAAAAACGTTAAAAGCATTTGAATGGTTTTTTGTGCAAAATAAATCCTCGATGGATTTACTCAATTCAATTGACATTGTAAATGTTAGTATTTCAGGAGATAGTCGCTTTGACCGAGTGATAGACAATAAAAAACTTGTCGAATCCAACGAGATTTTAGCCAACTTTAAAGGAAATGACACCCTTTTTATTGTTGGAAGTTCCTGGCCAGATGACGAAAAGATACTAATTCCGTTTCTACACAATTATAGTGGTAAAGTATTAATTGCACCGCATAATGTAGAAGAAAATCATATTCAATCAATCACGAAACAACTTCCAAATGCTGTTTGTTATTCCAAGATAAACGTTGGTGAAAATATAACTAGTTCCATACTTGTTTTGGATACTATTGGACAATTGGCCAATGCATACTCGTACGGTAATTTTGCTTATATCGGAGGCGGGTTTTCGGGAAATCTGCATAATATTTTAGAGCCTGCAGTTTTCGGTCTACCAGTTATTTTTGGCCCTAAACACGTGCGCTTTCCTGAAGCACAGGCTTTCATTGATATTGGTATCGGTCATTCCGTTTCGTCGACTGAGGAATTCAAAGAAGCCTTTGAGTTGGTAAATCAAAAGTTGAGTGAATTATCGCAAAAAACAACCAAATTCATCGAAGAAAACAGGGGGGCCTCTGATAAAATCATTCTAAAAATTACTGCCAATTAAGTAATTTAAACTTGGAATTTGTCTGAATTGTATTGTATTTTAACTGAACAGTTCTTACAATTTGCTCTATAACTTCCCATTTTTCTTTCCGTCTTGATACTAACGCTATCACTTCTCTGGCAGGAATTTCTCCGTCTCGAGATTCAATCGTTTTGTAATCCTCGCTTTTATTATTTTGGATGTGGAAATTCGGAACCAAAGTGTAACCTCCATATGATTCCACCATTTTTTCAAGAAGCTTAATATTACCACCTTCATAATCCCAATCGGCCTTCATTCCGTTATCATTTAGTCCGCAAAAATCCATCATTTGCGTGCGCAAACAATTCCCGTGATTCAACAACCATGGATGCGCTTCCTGTAATTCCTCCGTGTCTATTATACTCTTTTGTTCAGAAGGAAAATAAGCTTTTATTTCCTCTTGATACAATGGAATTGTGCGCAAATTCGTTTCCAAAATAGGCCCAGATAATATACCAACATCAACTTTACGTTCATCCATTGCAACCAATAAATCCTCCGTTTTCATTTCTTCGATTACCAATTGTACATTGTCTAACTTATCCTTCCAGATTTGGTACATATCTGGCAACATATAACCTGCGACTGTTGGAATTATTGCTAATCTCACTTCTTCTTTAAAAACTCCTTTTGATCGAGAAACAAATTCATTAATTCTTTGATACTCAAACAATGTGTCTCTTAAATAAGGGAGAATTTTCTTACCGAATTGTGTCAAGGCCAAAGGCTGACGCGAGCGATCAAAAATTAGACTTCCTAAAGATTCCTCTGCTTTTTTAATCTGCATTGAAAGAGTTGGTTGAGTAACGAAACATCTGTCGCTTGCCCTCTGAAATTGAAGCTCTTCACTTAATGTCAGAATATATTGTATTTGCTGAAATGATAACATATAAACTTTATTTATAATGATATAAAATTAATCAATTAAATTTATAATACTATTACTCGTATCTTTGAACTATGGAAAAACAAAATTATACAGCGACATTAAACACTCTTTTGTCAAGTTATCAATTGCATTATCAAAACTTGAGATCTTTACATTGGAACATAAAAGGAAAAGCATTTTTTGAACTTCATGTTAAATATGAAGAACTATACTCACGTACTCAGATAATCATTGACGATTTGGCAGAGCGAATACTTTCAATTGGAGAAACTCCTCTGTCTCGCTTTAGTGATTATGCTACGAATAGCGTAATAAAAGAAAACCCTATAATTCATGAAGGTAAAACTGGTGTGAAGTATATACTAGAAGCCCAAAATGCCATTCTTAAATTAGAAAAAGAAATTTTGGAGCTGTCTGATAAAGCACAAGATGAAGGAACAAATTCCTTGATGAGTGATTTAATTGGGGAGAAAGAAAAAACAAACTGGATGTTTAAAGCTTGGCTTGAACACTAGAATTAAGTAAATTTGTAAAACATTAATTGAATAAATAAAAACATAAAATATGTCAGTATTAGTAGGGAAAAAAGCACCTTCATTTTCAGCAGCAGCTGTAATTAACGGTGGAGAAATTGTAAACGATTTTAACTTGGATCAATTCATCGGGAAAAACCATGTGTTATTATTCTTTTACCCAAAAGATTTTACATTCGTTTGTCCTTCAGAACTACACGCATTTCAAGCAAAATTAGGAGAATTTGAAGCTCGTGGCGTTAAAGTTGTTGCCTGTTCAACAGATACAGAAGAATCTCACTGGGGATGGTTACAAGTTCCTAAAGCAAAAGGAGGAATTGAAGGAGTTAAATATCCAATTGTTGCGGATACATCGAAAACTATTTCAGAGGCATACGGAGTATTAGCAGGAGAGTATGATTATGATATGGATGGTAGTATGATTGCTACTGGTCCAATGATCGCTTACAGAGGTTTATTCCTCATTGACAAAGAAGGTACGGTAATGCACCAATTAGTTAACATGTTCCCATTAGGAAGAAATGTTGATGAGGCATTGAGAATGGTCGATGCTTTACAATTTTTCGAGGAAAATGGAGAAGTTTGTCCAGCAAACTGGACAAAAGGTGACGAAGGCATGAAAGCATCATTTGATGGAGTTGCTGACTATTTGTCAAAAAACTAAGGCTTCAATAGATTAGTTAAAAGGGTGCGTTTTTAGTTTATGAACGCACCCTTTTTTGTTGCGCATATTTTTTTTCAACTCGACTAAAAAATTAAATGAAATAAAAAGTCGGATTGTTTTTATTATAACAAAATTCGCCATAACTTTAATGGTAATTATACTGCTATGATAAAATATACTAATCAATGCCTTTGGCTTATAAGTCTTGCCTTTCCGCTTAGTTTAAATGCCCAGATTTTTAGTTCAAACGGGGCAACAGTCTTCATTAATACTGGAGGGCAGCTTCATTGCAACGGTGGAATTGAGCTAAATAACAGTTCGAATTTCATAAATAACGGTCAACTCAGGACGACAAAAAACTCAACAGGCGCACTAGCTGGTACACTATCTAATAATTCAACATCAACTATAGTTGGAACGGGAGATTATTATATTGAGCAAGATTGGATTAATAATTCAATTTTCAATGCAAGTTCAGGTTCAGTGTTTTTTTATGGAAATACAGAACAATTGATAACCAGTAACAACGGTACGGTTACCGAATTTAACAACCTAATTCTTCAGGGTAGCGGCACTTCCAATAATCGTAAAAAGTCGTTACAAAATGTTAATGCACGTATTTCTACTACTGGTAGTTTGCAAATCAACGACCGTGAACTTGCTACTGGAACGAATTCCATGACTGTTTTGAATCCCTTAAACAATGCAATATCAAATTCACTTACAACTAATAATGAAGGGTTTGTAAGTAGTTTACCGCCTGGGTATTTAAGTTGGAGTACAAATTCCAATTCACCTTACAACTTCCCAGTCGGTTCTAGCGATGGAACAATTAGATATAGACCCGTAATCATTGATCCAAAAACTAATGATTTAAATATTTATCATGTCCGATTAAACAATACCTCTGGCGATACGTACGGTTACAATTTGTCACAACATGACTCTGAAATTGAAACCTTAAATAGTTCCTTTTTTCATTCCATTGAGCAAGATGTAAATGGTCAAAGTGCGAATGTAAGTATTGCATATTCACAAAGCTCAGATGGAGACTGGAGTGCAATAGCACAATGGAACGACGGATCTGTACTATGGAATTCAATCGCACCAACGAATAATTCGAATATTGGTACGTATAGTGCTTTGCAAAAAGTTGATTGGGACTTTAATAATCCTGCCCACCCATATATTTTAGTGAATCTTGAAGATGAATTGGAAATTCCAAATGTTTTTACTCCGAATCAAGATGGTGCAAATGATGTATATCTTGTAAGCGGTAAAGGAATTATCGAATATAACATAGTAATTTTAAACAGATGGGGAAACATTGTTTTTGAATCCAATGACATTTCAAATGCATGGGATGGAACATATAAAGGTACTCCTTGTGCTGAAGGTGTCTATTTTTATAATATAAAGGCAAAATCATTGACAAAAGAATATAACAAACAAGGTCATATCACATTAAACGCTAATTAACACTACTAATATTAATAGAATGAAAAAATCTACACAACTCATAACTTCTGTGCTATTTTGTACAATATCGATATTCGGTATTGCCCAAAACAATGTTGGAATCGGTACTACAACACCAAACCCAAGTTCAGCACTCGACATTGAATCTACAAACAAAGGTGTTTTGGTGCCTAGAATGTCATCAGCCCAAAGGAACGCAATTGCAGCCCCAGCCGAAGCCTTACTTGTTTACGATACTGATGTTGATTGTTTCTTTTATTTTGCAACCGCGACAGGGTGGGAAAACTTGTGCTCCGGTACTGTAGGGCCAGCAGGACCGACAGGGCCGGCGGGACCAGCAGGACCGGCAGGGCCGGCGGGACCAGCAGGACCGGCAGGAGCAACAGGTGCGATTGGACCACAAGGGCCAGCAGGACCAGCAGGAGCAGCGGGTGCGATTGGACCACAAGGACCAGCAGGACCGACAGGAGCAACAGGTGCTATTGGACCACAAGGGCCAGCAGGACCGGCAGGAGCAACAGGTGCGATTGGACCGCAAGGACCAGCAGGACCAGCAGGAGCAGCGGGG
>OLID01000467.1_pt1 | contig 17133 bp, 18 predicted proteins | sample 1609361 | NCBI WGS metagenome assembly OLID01 (sample SAMN05416778, study PRJEB24817) | seawater metagenome | isolation source: Sea water | place: Canada:Atlantic | collected 2013-07
CGTCGGCAGCGTCAGATGTGTATAAGAGACAGATATTCTACCGGGAAGTACAAAAGCTCCAGAAGGGTGCCACCCTACCTTTGTCGTGGTCTCCAGAACCTTGTCGAGATGATGGTGGCTAGCGATGTATTCCAGCACCATCTTCCTACGCTTAAATTCCACAGCGAGGCCAAGGCGAAATAGTGCTTTCAGGACCTCGTCGCCACCCGCCAGTGCCTCCATTGGCATAACCCATTCGATGTGGGTCCTTCGACCCTTAAAACGCAGCAGTCGACCAACATGGCCACTCTCAGTGTCCACTGTCTCGGCATCCACGTGCAGCGCGTCACAAAGGCGATAATCGACAGGTACCCCATCATCCCCTGGACCTGCTTGTCTACGTCCGTGCCACCAGACTCCCGGCTGTAGGTTCTTGCCCTCAACGCAGGTCCAGCATTGATACAATGCAAAGGAGGGCCTTGTAACCTGTTCAATCACAGGTGGCTCTGAGGTTTGTACGACTTTGAAGGGTTTTTTAACGCTGTTGTTCCGCGCTTTGCTGGGGCCTTTGGTTACCTCGGTATTTTCCGGGGCTTGAATGTTATCTGACACAATCGCGCTCCCTTTCTTTGCTTGGACTTGTCGATTCACTAGAGCCCGATTTGGCTTCCGTCGCTCGGGCCTGCTCGACGATGTCGAGAATGATCAGAGCGCCTAGCGCCAAGCTTTCCATTATTTCTGGGTCGTTAGGATCTAATCTATACTTTTGCATAAGCTTCACTCCGCCTGCTTTGGTACCAAACGTAAAGATCGTTAAAGTCGGTGAAAGTGAGGGGGGCGTCATCGGGCCATTGTGGAAATGTCAGAAGCGCTCTGGCTGATAGTGCAGCCTGATTAGCGGCATTGCGTCCAGGATTGTCGGGGTTTCCCCTGTCATCATCTCCTGCAATAATTAGCTCGAATTTGTCACCCAGTCTTTCGCGAAAGGTAAGGGCCACTGCCTCCAAATTCTTTGCACTTAATGCGCAAGCAACGGGCGCGCCAGTGTCCAGGTGAATCGTTGCGCCTGTAGCCCAGCCCTCACAGATGTAAAGAGGCTTTCCCTTCGTAATCATGCCAATGGGTGAATAGCAGCCCACTATCCGTCCGCCGGAAAGAAAACGTTTGTCACCCTCGGAGGAAATAAACTGGAGATTGGCAATCTTGCTCTGGAAATGCAGAGGTATTACAAGCCGATCACGGTTAATCCTTGCCCCAGATGCGGAGATTCTTTTTTTCACCAGATAGGGGTGTTCATCATTGGCCGGTATAGAGCTGTGCCATATCGCTTGGGCAGTGGATGACACTTTTGCGCGTTTCTGCTGGGCCGCTTTCCTCGCTTGGTGCTGAACTTCGGCGTGTTTATCTGCGATTTGCAATGCAGCAGATAGGTGGTTGGTTGTGCCATGGAACACACCCAGTGCCAGGCGTTGGTCAATATGCCTCGCTGCCTCAATCTGAGTGCACTGTGACAGATACGCGACGAGGGATACCAGGTCCCCACCATGCGCAGCGCGGTCAGCAAAATCGTTCCAGCGACCAGACTCCATATTTACGCTAAGAGAGCCTAATTTGGTGTCTTGCCGTGTAGGGTTTAGTGCTACCCATTCTTGCCCCCGTCTGTAGCCGTCTGGCAGCAGTTCGGGTACAAGTTCTTGTGAAGCGCCTATAGCGGCCGCACCTACCATCCTGATCAATTGTATGGGATCGGGATTACTCATGCTCATGATGGGTCCCCACTGAGTTGGCTCTTTAGAGATTGGTTTTCTATTGCCACAAGGATCTCAGCAGCATCGCTACACAAAATTTCCGTAACCACGGCAAAAGCAGATAAATCCTTGGCCTCAAGGCCCTTGGTTTGGTCACTTACCATAGTCAGTGTTGCGGCTAAATTCCGCACTGCTTCGACGCGCCTGGAGGCGTCTCCCAATAAAATATCCGTGGGTGCATCGCAGTCCAGGAAAAGTGAAGGGGTCGAAGCGCTGTTGCTGGAGAGCGGTTTGTAGTTACTCATTGCACACCTCCTAGCATCTGAAAGGCGCATTGTTTTTGTGCGCGCTCCAGAGCCTCAAGGGCGCGAGCCTGGCTGATGTGTGACCAATAACGGGAAAGGCGAAACGATGCTGACATGTCGCCCCGCAGCGCTTCCAGCGCGGACTGACGGTGAAAGCATGCGCGTTTGCGTAGGGGGGACGGAATGTAGGCGTGAGATTGATTTAAAATCATGGTGAAGCTCCTTTGTTGCGGTAATTTATCCGCACACCCCTCGCCAAAAGGGTGGACGGAACTGTGCAGGTTGGCGAACCGGGACAAAGGCACCCGGCATACCCTTGCGGGTATCCCACACAGCCCGCCCCTCAAGGACTTGCCATGTTTTTCGGACACAAAAAAACCGCGCTGGTGGCGGTCGTGTCCGCCAATGTTTTCCGGGTCGCCAAACCCGACTACTGAATTTGCAGTAGCGGAGAGATCATAGACCCAGGAAATGAACAGAGTCAAGCGGGTTTGTAATATGACCTGCGGACGGCGGAAGGCGAAGCTGGGATAATTACGAGAAAAAGGATGAATTCTGGTGCCGCATCGGTGCCGGTTGAGCTCTATCGAGTAAGCAGTACGACAAACCTCTATAACGTTCCTATTCGCGTCTGGCGGAAACCGGCGCGAGGATTTTTTTTGCCTTTGCATAAAGCCATTTCCTGTGCCGATCTCTGTTACGGCCGTAGTCGTTTTACTAAATCGTTTACCGTGCATCTGACTAACAGTCGGTGAACTTCTGAGTCTTATGTTGGGTGAAATTCTCCCCACCTTTGGGCGGCTTTACAGTTGCATAGGTGTCAGGGTCTATACCCGCATTCGTAAGGGCGGTTTGCAGGGCCTGGTGAAGCGCTATGGCCTCACTGGTGGACAGGGAAAACTTCTGGTGGTTGTGTGTCAGCTGGATTTTTTGCATCGTGTTTCTCCTGTAAATCTTCAGGCGTTTTGTGAGTTGCTTTTCTTCTCGGCGTGCAGCTGGTTTCGCTCAGCCAGTCGTTGCTGAATCCATTCGTTGACCTCGCTCTCGAGCCAAACAGACGTGTTGTCACTGATAGATATAGGCGAAGGAAAAAGCCCCAAGGAAATATCCTGGTAGAGAGCTGCGCGGCTTTTGCCTGTGCGATTTAGCACGTCGGCCCGGCGTAGCATCCGCTTGCCGGTCGGGATTCTCTGGGCGTAAAAGTGTATGCTTGAATTCGGCTGCGGCCTTCCTGTGTCCCGTTCGACAATTCGTGCCTCTAGCCAGGCGTCAACTTCAATCGAAAGCCATGCGACAGAGTTGCGGCCTATTCTAAGGGGGCGAGGAAAATTACCTTGGGCCATTGCCGCGTACAGCGATCCGGTTGTGAACCCGGTTGCCTTTTCCACATCGAGACGGCGTAACAGGCGAAGCTCAATTTCGTCAGGTTTAGTCATGTTGCTACCCTCTGGCTGCCCGGGCTGCCATCCTGGACTTGATCCAAGATTGAATTTCTCCGAGCACAAAACCTATAGGTGCTCCCCTTGCCTTACTGTTAGACAGCGGAACTGCCTTCGGGAAGTTGGGGTCGCTATCCATGTATTTGTAAACGGTTGCTCTGGCCAATCCAGTAATGGCGGAAACGTCTTTAATTCGTATCAGTGTGCAGTCCGGATTTATGAGTTCCGGCCGTACCTGGTCTAGTTGCTTCCCATTGGTTATGTCGGTGGTATTGATTGCGGGTTTCATCCGATGTTCTCCGTTCACTCGTTTTCCTGCTCTGAGTCGCACTTAAGTTGACCCGGCCTAGAAGCGCGTCTTTTAGGTATCTATTCCTGACGCTCCCGTATGGGGCCGGTACGGGGAAGAATCCCTGACTGGTGCGTCAGGGTCTATCAGATGAGGTCGTAAAAACGATCTATACGAAGCGCGGGTGGCTTTCCATGGGAACGGACGCGCCCATAGATGACGCAAGCCTTTGTGCTGGTTAAGATTTTACGATTTCGAAGGGATTGACCGAAATCCGGGAGTGATGACAGCCAGTTAGTGGGGGTAATCTCGTTGCACGCCAAGAGGTGGTATGGCGGCCGGGCTAGTGGGCCATGCTACGCAAGAGGCGATTAGTATTGAGTTAATCTCGGGTACTTCTGTTAGGGTTTGGTGGTGGAGGTGTGTCGTTCTCCAGGCTGTCCAAGTAATCCGCATACCATTGCATCATTTCCCGGCGCTGGGCCAGATAGTTGGCCTTGTTGTAGACGCCAGAAACTCCAGCTTCTACGTGAGAAAGTTGAACTTCGACATAGTCGCGGTGAAAATCATTGCCTCTTAAGATCGTTGAGGCAATGTGTCTAAAGCCGTGTCCGGTTTGCTTGTCTCTATATCCCATCCGGCGCAGAGCCATACTGAATACCATGTTGCTCCGAGGTTTCTTGCGATCATTCCTGCCTGGCAATAACAGGGGATAGGCACCAGTCAATATATGTAGTTCGCGCAAGGTTGCCACTGCCTGCCGGGAAAGCGGTACTAGGTGGTCCCGACGCTTTTTCATTCGCTCAGCGGGGATTGTCCACAGGGCAGAGTCGAGATCAAACTCATTCCATTGGGCTTCGCGCAACTCGGAGGGTCTTACGGCCGTCAGCATCATCAGAATCATTCCCAGGCGCACATCAGATGCGTGAGCATAATTCCTTACTGCCGTGAGTAACGCAGGTAAATCATCTTCGGGAACATGGGCAAAGTTTTCGTTGGGGCGGGTTTGGAGAAATCGGTTTAAGCCTTCTATGGGATTGTGTGTGATGCGACCCGTTACCCGTGCGAGGTCATAGATTTCCTTGCAGTGGCGGCGGACGTTCCCTAGGCGCTCAAGAATGCCCTTCTTTTCCATTTCCCGGAATAGCCCCATCCATTCTGTGGGATGTATAGAGGCGAAGGGGCGTTTTCCAACAGTCGGAAATATATGAAGGGCAAGCCCGCTTTTCGCGCGCAAGTACGTACCTTCAGTCCACCCAGGGCGACGTGCTGCCAGCCATTCGTCGGCCAGCTTTTCAAAGGTGTCACTTTCCGATTCCTGCAAAGCCTGTTTTCGCAGTCTGGATGCTTCGGTGATGTGCTCGCCCTGATAGGCCTGTTCCCGCAGTTCCCCGGCCTTCTTGCGCGCCATCGAGGCGGTGACGGCTGGATAGCTACCAAGCCCAGCCCAGCTCCATTTGCCGCTGGGTGTCTTGTAGCGTAGCGTCCAAGACTTACGCCCGTTGGGTTTCACTCGGAAATAGAGGTTTGTTCCGTCATGCTCCCGATATTCCTTTTTCTCGGGCTCAAGGCTTGCCAATACCGCGTCACTGAGGGGCCGCCGCTTGATCTCTGAGCGTTTCATTTCCTTGTATCCCGTGGTTCGAATTTTAAAATAGTGTACAAGCTGGGATACACAAAAACCATATATAGGGACGGACAGGTATAGACAGATATAGACGCGATAGTAGTCTATCTTGCTGATTTGAAAGTGTTTTGAGGTATTCTGTGGACAGGTATGGACTGGGTGATGGTGCCCAGGGGCGGAATCGAACCACCGACACGAGGATTTTCAATCCTCTGCTCTACCGACTGAGCTACCTGGGCGTATCTGAACTTGTCTTGTTTGTGGGGCCGAAAACCGGCTGCGGCCACAACAAGGCGCGTATTAAAACCGTTGCGGCGGCCTTAGTCAAGTCTCCGGCGCACAAAACCTTGTCCTGGCCCGGGTTCCTTAATCCGGCTCTGGTGCTACGTAGCCGCTGGCGCTGTCAAACGGTTCATTGGCAAAGAAGCGGTCCATCTGCTCCTGCAAATAACGCCGATCGTCCGCCGACGCCATGCTCAGGTGCTTCTCGTTGATCAGCATCACCTGCTGCTTTTGCCAGTCCTGCCACGCCTGGGCGGAGACATTGTCAAACAGCTCCTGACCCTTGGGGCCCGGGTAGGGAGGCATGGCGAGTCCGGGAAGTTCTTTCTGGTACTTTTTGCAGAATACGGTGCGGGTCATGGTTGTCCTTTGATCTGGATGTCTGCGGTGTAGATGTCTGTCATGTTAACAAGTATTCATTCTGATAGCTGGCAAGCCGGTCCAGCAGCTTTTTAACCGGCGCGGCCAAGCCCAATTTTACAGAGTGATCCAATGGATACCACAGCGTACCGGCAGAATCCAGGCACCGGTCGGGGTCGCCGGCGCGCACCAGTACAGGCGTGATATCCAGATGGAAATGACTGAAGGTATGGCGCAGCACTGGCCATTGCCCGACCCGTTCACCGCCATAACGCTGAAGCCAATCGACCAGGGCGGCGTCATCTTCGCATTCGGGAAGGCTCCATAACCCACCCCACAGTCCGGTGGCCTGGCGCTGCTGCAGCATGACGCTGGTCGCGTCCTGATAATACAGAATCATCAAGGTCTGCTTTTGTGGCAAGGTCTTTTTGGGTTTGCTGACCGGCAGCACGGCCGTCATGTCAAGCAGGCGGGCCTGACAACCGGTCTGCAGCGGACAGCGCGGGCAATCCGGTTTGCTGCGCGTGCACAGCGTTGCGCCCAGATCCATCATGGCCTGGGTATAGGCCGCCACCTGATTGTGAGGCGTGATGTCTTCGGCGATCTGCCAGAGTTGTGCCAGGGTTCTGCTCTCTCCGGACCAGCTGTTGATGGCGTAGTAGCGACACAGGACACGTTTGACATTGCCGTCGAGGATGACGCCGCGTTTGCCCATGGCCAGGGCAAGAATGGCGCCTGCGGTGGAGCGACCAATGCCGGGCAGGGCAATCAGGGCCTCAATGTCGGACGGGAACTGGCCGTCATGCTGTTCACACACAGCCTGCGCGGTTTTGTGCAGATTGCGGGCACGGGCGTAATAACCCAGGCCTGTCCACAGATGCAGCACCTCATCCAGCGGTGCGGAGGCCAGGGATTGCACGTCGGGGAAGCGGTCCATGAAACGCTGGTAGTAATCGATGACGGTGCTGACCTGGGTCTGCTGCAGCATGATTTCCGACACCCAGACCCGGTAGGGTGTGGTGTCCTGCTGCCAGGGCAGGTCGTGGCGACCGTGCCGGTGATACCAGTCCAGCACGGCCCCGCTTTCAATGGGTTCTTGCGAATTCAATTCTGAAACAGACCCTGGATTCGGTTGCGCAGGCGCTCGACCTGCTCGCTGACCGCCTCGGTGGCGCGTTGCTGAATCTCGTCACGTGCAATGGCGGCAAATACATCACGCACCCGTTGCAGATCCGGGCTGCAGTATTGCAGGGCAGGATCGTCAAAGGCTGCGTCACAACGGACCGGCCAGGCTACATTCTGGAAGTCCTCATTGACCCGGATGGTCTGCGGGGCCGGTTCTCCCAGTACAGTGAAGTCCAGTCGGTAGTCAAACTCGCCGGCCGCCAGGTCCAGTCCGCCAGTGCCGCTGATGTCGAAGTTGTCCAGACGCACGTTCACTTCCTGGTTTTCATCTATGCCGTCATTAAAGATCAGATAGGCCTCGGCATTGGCGAAGCGGACCACATCGGGCCACTGCGCGGCCATGTCGCCACGCGGACTGAGCACAGAAATAGACGAGAACACGCGTTTCAGCAGAGTAATGTCCACCGAGCTGTCACGGACCTGCAAGGTGCTGGCGCCATCGATGCTGTCCCTCAGCGCATTGACCGAGTCTCCCTGCATCATGTGGGTGGTGCTGGCATTGAAGTTGCCCGTGAAAAAGTCCAGTCGGGGCATATCGACTGTCAGTGCGCTGGCGCTGATACCGGTCAGACCGGTTTCCACCGCCAGCTGTGCCGGGGTGCTGGCTGCATCGAGGGTGACCATGACATCCAGTTCACCGTCGTAAAAACCAATCGGTTGTGTGTCGATGTTAAGTACACCGTTCTGCAACTGCAGGCCGAATTCGACAGGCGAGAATTGCAGGCCGGACACCGTCAGCGACTCGATCGCGTGCTCGCCGCGAATATCCATGCTGCGCAGAAACTCAATGGGCAGGGGGGTGTCGTTGCTGGCTGCTGCGCTGGGTGGCGTCGACGCGGGCGTCTGCGCCACGTCAGGGTTGGCATCTGCTGCTAGTGTCGCTTCTGGCACCATTTCCGAGACGGCGGCCGGCATCAGGGCGTCCAGATCGATGGCGCCGGTGCTCAGATTGTAGGCCAGCAACGCCTGGCGGGCGTCCGTCGCGAACAGATAGTCACCACGCAGGTTGGCGGTGGTGCCATTCAGAGCCATGGTCAATCCGCCCAGCGTGGCGCCGGCAGCATCGCCATTGGCTTCCAGAGACTGAATGGTGAACTGCTGCTCATTTGGCGCCGGCATGGTGCCCTCGTCCATGGGCACAAAATTAGCCAGCAGGTGGCTCAGGTTGAACGTGTTGCTGGTCAGATTGGTCTGCCAGCGCAGATTGTTGCGGAAGTCGCTGATGCTGATATCACCGCTGAGCACCAGCGGGCTGAGCGTGAGATTCAGATCATTCAGGTCAACATTGCCGGCATTGAAGTCGACGCGTGCGGTTGAGGCAAGGTTGAGGGTCAGGTCCTGCCCGGTCACCTCGTTGATCAGGCGCATGCTGAGTTCAAAAGGGAACGGACGATTTTCCAGATTCGTGTTCTGGCTGCTCAGATTGATGTTCTGCAGGCGGGTGTCGATGTTATTGCGTTGATCGCGTATCGCCACACTGGCGTTGCTGACACGGATGTCGGCAATATTGATATCGATGGGCAGCTCCGTACTGCCTGATGCTGCCGGCGGGGGAGCTGCGCTGTCATCGGCATTGACCAGCCAGTTGGCTTCGCCTTGCGCGTCAACAAACCAGTTGATATGCAGGTTCTCCGCGACAAATTCCTGAATGGCAATATTGCCGGACAGCAGACTGGCAATATCGAGTTTCAGCGCGATAGTGGAAAATGACGCCAGTTCCTGTGGTGTGACACCGTTGCGCAGGCTGACATCGGTAATGCTCAGGCCAAACACGGGTCGGAAGGTCCAGTCGATATCGCCGTTGATACGCAACTGCAGACCACTCTGCTGGCTCGCGGCAGCTTCCAGCGCAGGTTTGTAGCGGTTCGGATCAACGACGGCCAGCAGCACAAAGGCCAGTATCAGCGCGAACACGGCCAGCCCGGCCACCATAAAGATCAGGAATTTCAGTAATTTCGACATAGAATTCAACGTCCCGTACCGCGATGAGGGGGAGAACTCAAAAGTTTAACGGATTAAGTGTGCCAATGCACTGAGCACGGCTGCTGAGCAGGGGCATTGGCCGGCAGGCACAAAAAAGCCCGTGAATAAAAAACATCCACGGGCTTTTTTGTTGCTCGATCCCTGAGCGGTGTCGGCTTATGACTCCATGTCTTCCTCTATGGCGGTTTCCAGTTCAGCCATCAGCTCTTCGTCAGCCGAGGCCAGCTGGATGATCTGATTGTACTGCTGAATGGTGATCTCGTTGGATTCCACGGCTTCCTGCATTTCGCGCTGCGCTTCCTGTTGCAGCATGCTGGCCTGCTCCTCGTCGGTAACGGTCTGCAGGCGCTCGGCGTAATCCATCTGGATGGCCATGATGTCGCCGTAGGCATCGACAAATTTTTCCTTCATGTCGGCGTCAATATCCGCCGCACTTTGTGGCACGTCTGCAGTTTGCGCATTTTGGGCCGCTGGTGCACTTTCCTGCGCATGGGCGACGCTGGCGGCGAAGATGAGTGCGAACAGGGCTGGCAGATTAAGTAATTTCCTAAGCATATTGAACTCCTTTTGTAATGTATCACATGGACCGGAAATGCAGCAGCGCTGCTACAAATGCTCTGATTTGTGCTTTAAAACCAGAGGCTTAAGATGTGGTGCCGTGTGACGCTTGGCAATGTAAAAATGTTAGCTTGATGGCGTGCCGTTAAGGGCACCGTACATGAGTGTCATACGACCTTTGTCGCACTGGCGCTGACATCGAGTCTCTAACGATACTCGTTGTCATTGACGATGTCCAATTGGCCCCGGGGGGAACATCAGCCGTAAAAGCGCTCTTCAACAGCAAAGCTGGCCCCTGGGGGCCGCAAAGGCTTATAATGCGCGCGCATTTTCACGTTTCTTATCAGATTGAGCGAACCAGCCCGGGATTTATCCATGAGCACACCCCCGACCACAGAAAAGCGCACAGAAAAGTCCATAGAAAAGCCCGATCGTCAGGCCAGCGTAGAGCGCAATACCAAGGAAACCCAGATTCGCGTAAGTGTGAATCTTGATGGTAGCGGCGAACTCAAATGCCAGACAGGCCTGCCATTTCTGGATCACATGCTGGATCAGGTGGCGCGTCATGGTCTGATTGATATGGATATCCACGCCGTGGGTGATCTTGATATCGATGCCCATCACACGGTCGAGGATCTCGGTATCACGCTGGGCCAGGCTTTCTACAAGGCGCTGGACCGCAAGGGCATTCGTCGTTACGGGCACGCCTATGTACCGCTCGATGAGGCGCTGTCGCGTGTGGTGGTGGATTTTTCCGGCCGACCCGGCCTGGAGTATCACGTGCCATTTACCCGTGCCTCGGTCGGCGGCTTCGATGTTGATCTGTTTTATGAGTTTTTCCAGGGTTTTGTCAATCACGCCCTGGTGACCCTGCATATTGATAACCTGCGTGGGAAGAACAGTCACCATCAGGTTGAAACTGTGTTCAAGGCCTTTGGTCGGGCCCTGCGCATGGCGATGGAAATTGATCCGCGCAGCGCTGATGTGATTCCGTCGACCAAAGGCAGTCTGTAAAGAGACAGTCTGTATCAAAGCACTCAGTTACAAGGCAGTTTATAAAAAGACGGGCTGTAAACGCCCGTCAGCAACAAATCCGTCAGTGGAAAACCGTAAACAATGAATAACGTAGCTGTCATAGATTATGGCATGGGCAATCTGCATTCTGTTGCCAAAGCCATGGAGAGCCTGTGCAAGGATGTGCGCGTCGATGTCACCAGCGATGCCGGGCGCATTCTGGCCGCTGACCGCATCATTTTCCCCGGCGTTGGCGCCATTCGCGATTGCATGGCGGAAATACGTCGGCTGGGTATCGACACGATTGTCAGCGAAGCGGTACGGCAGGGCAAACCGGTGCTGGCCATTTGTGTTGGCATGCAGGCGCTGATGGACAGCAGTGAGGAAAACGGACACGTTGACTGCCTGGGGCTGTTGCCCGGCACGGTCAAGCGCTTTGGCGGCGATCAAGGTCTGCTTGACGCCGATGGCAATCGCCTGAAAGTCCCACACATGGGCTGGAACTGTGTACAGCAGCGCCGCTCACACCCGTTGTGGCAGGGAATTGCCGACAACAGTCGTTTCTATTTTGTGCACAGTTACTTCGTGGCCCCGGATGACACCAGTCAGGTGGCAGGTGCCACAGAATATGGTCATGAGTTCGCAGCAGCGCTGAGCAAGGACTCGCTGTTTGCCGTGCAGTTTCACCCGGAAAAAAGTCAGCACAGCGGTCTGCAGTTGCTGAACAATTTTCTGCACTGGAACGGCACAGGTTCGACAAACTAATTCAAGGGTTCAACAATGCTGGTAATCCCCGCAATCGATCTGAAAGACGGCCAATGTGTGCGCCTGCGCCAGGGCCGCATGGAAGACTCCACGGTATTTTCCGATGATCCGGTAAAAACGGCCGGGCACTGGCGCGAGCAGGGTGCGCGCCGATTGCATCTGGTCGATCTGAACGGCGCCTTTGCCGGTGAACCGGTCAACGGTGCCATCGTGGAAGCCATTGCCAGGGCCTACCTGGACTTGCCCCTGCAGATTGGCGGTGGCATTCGCGATCTGGACACCATTGAGTATTATCTGCAGGTTGGCGTTAAACACGTGATCATCGGCACCCAGGCGGTCAAGCATCCGCCGTTTGTCGCTGAGGCCTGCAAGGCCTTTCCGGGCCACATCATTGTGGGTCTGGATGCGAAAGACGGCTGGGTTGCCACCGATGGCTGGGCGGAAGTGTCCACGGTGAACGTGGTGGATCTGGCACACCAGTTCGCCAATGACGGTGTCGAAGCAATTATCTATACCGATATTGCCCGCGATGGCATGATGCAGGGCGTCAACGTCGAGGCGACCCTGCGTCTGGCGCGAGCGTCGACAATTCCGGTGATCGCCTCAGGTGGCGTCAGCCGCATGGCCGACATTGAAGGCCTGTGCAAGATTGCAAAGACTGATACCGGTGCCGGCATCATGGGCGCCATTACCGGTCGCGCCATCTATGAAGGCGCGCTGGATCTGGCGCAGGCGCAGGCATACTGTGACAGTTTTATAGACGACGCAAAAAACAGCAACGGCGGAGCATAAGCATGGCACTGGCAAAACGCATCATTCCCTGCCTGGACTGCGACAAGGGGCGCGTCGTCAAGGGCGTCAAGTTTCTCGATATCCGTGACGCCGGCGATCCGGTAGAAATAGCCAAGCGGTACAGCGATGCCGGCGCCGACGAAATCACCTTTCTCGATATCACCGCGTCCAGCGAAGGGCGCGAAACCACCGTCAAGACAGTCGAAGCCATTGCCAGCCAGGTGTTCATACCGCTGACAGTGGGCGGCGGTATCCGTACTCTGGAAGATATCCGCACCATGCTCAATGCCGGCGCCGACAAGGTGTCCATCAACACCGCAGCGGTCACCAATCCCGAGTTCGTGCGCGAAGCCGCGCAGCGTTTCGGGTCACAGTGCATTGTGGTGGCGGTGGACGCCAAAAAGGTCAGTGCTGAAGGAGAAGCAGACCGCTGGGAAATTTTTACCCACGGGGGTCGAAAGTCCACCGGTCTGGACGCCATCGATTGGGTTCGGCGCATGGTCGACTACGGCGCCGGTGAGATCCTGCTCACCAGCATGGATCGCGATGGTACCAAAATCGGCTTTGACCTGGCGCTGAACCGCGCCGTCAGCGAAGCCGTGGATGTGCCGGTGATCGCCTCCGGCGGCGTCGGTAACCTGCAGCACCTGGTGGATGGTGTGCTTGAAGGTGGCGCCGATGCGGTGCTGGCGGCGAGCATTTTCCATTTTGGTGAGTTCAGCATTCCGCAGGCGAAGCAGTTTATGGCTGAACAAGGCATCACCATGCGACTGGATATAAACTGACGCGTTGCGTAAAGTAGGGTTTTGGATTTCCGTCAGGAGGTTCACCTTGCGCTACTTCGAACTGCCGCTGACTACCTCTGCCGCCTATCAGCCGGTGCTGAAGGCCTACCGTGTTGATGAAACCTCGCATGTGCGCCGCCTGTGCCAGGCGTTACAGAATTCATTCGCAGACAACAACCGTATTCGCGAACAGGCCAGTGAGCTGGTGTCGACGGTACGTGCCAACCGTGCCAGTGGTTCGGGTGTCGATGCCCTGATGCAGGAGTATCAGCTGTCCAGCCAGGAAGGTGTGGTGCTGATGTGTCTGGCCGAAGCGCTGCTGCGTACACCGGATGAAGCCACCGTTGATCGCCTGATCGAAGACAAGCTGGGCAGTGGTGATTGGCAAAGTCATCTGGGTAACAGCGAATCCCTGTTTGTGAACGCTTCCACCTGGGGGCTGATGCTGTCAGGCAGGATCATTCAGCAGGGGCTGCCGGCGGACCAGGGCCGACGTATATTCCGTCGTCTGGTCCAGCGCGCCGGCGAGCCCTTGGTGCGCCAGGCGGTCCGTCATGCCATGCGCATCATGGCCCGGCAGTTTGTCATGGGCCGCACGGTAGCCGAAGCCTTGCAGCGTTCACGCGCACCGGAAGCAAAACACTACCTGCATTCCTATGACATGCTAGGCGAAGCGGCACGCACCCGTGCTGACAGTCTGCGTTACCTGCAGGCATACACTGCTGCCATACATGCCATTGGCGACAGCGCAACCGGCCTTGATCCAATAGAAGCGCCGGGTATCTCAATCAAACTGTCGGCGTTACATCCGCGCTTTGAAGTGTCGCAGGCCAGACGCGTCATGACCGAGTTGCTCCCGCGGGCGCTGGAGCTGGCGCGTCTGGCCAAACACTACAATATTGGTCTGACCGTGGATGCCGAGGAAGCCGACCGGCTGGACCTGACCCTGGCAGTGTTTGAGCAGCTGGCGCTGCATGCGTCGCTGGCCGGATGGCAGGGGCTGGGGCTGGCAGTGCAGGCTTACCAGAAGCGGGCCTTTGACCAGATTGACTGGCTCGCCGATCTGGCCCGCCGCACCAACCGGCGACTGATGATCCGTCTGGTCAAGGGTGCCTACTGGGATACCGAGATCAAGCGCGCCCAGGAGCGCGGGCTGGCCGGTTACCCGGTATTTACCCGCAAACAATCGACTGATGTTTCCTACCTGGCCTGTGCACAAAAGTTGCTTAGCCACTCTGCACAGCTGTATCCGCAGTTTGCTACCCACAACGCCTACACGGTGGCGGCCATTCTGGAGTATACCCGTGGTCAGGCTGGCTTTGAGTTCCAGCGCCTGCATGGCATGGGCGGGCCGCTGTATGACCAGCTGATTGGCGATGGCAAGTCAACGTACCGTTGCCGGGTGTACGCGCCGGTGGGCAGTCACGAGGATCTGTTGCCTTATCTGGTGCGCCGGCTACTGGAAAACGGCGCCAATACATCCTTCGTCAATCGCATTTTCGATGACAATACGCCGATTGACGAGTTGGTAGCCGACCCGGTCGAACAGGTGGTGGCGCTGGCGCAAATACCGCACCCGCAGATACCGCTGCCGACGCAGCTTTATCCCGATCGTCGTAATGCTCAGGGTGTCGACCTGGCCAGCTTCGAGGCCTTGGCCAGATTGCGCTCGCAATGGCCTGATAAAGGCTCTCCGTCGGGGCCGCAGCCTTCCACCAATAACGACATTGACCTGGCGCTGTCTGCAGCAGCTGAGGCCTTCAGCAGATGGTCGGCGACGAATGTCGAGGTACGTGCCCGTTGCCTGGACAGGATGGCCGAATTAATGGAAGCGCGCATGCCGCAATTGATGGCGCTGTGTACGCGTGAAGGTGGCAAGACCGTTGCCGACGGTGTTGCCGAAGTGCGCGAAGCGGTGGACTTTTGCCGCTACTATGCCCAGCGTGCCCGTGAGGATTTTCAGCCGCGTGAGTTGTCCGGACCCACTGGCGAGGACAATTACTGGCAGATGCGCGGTCGTGGTGTGTTTGTCTGCATCAGCCCCTGGAATTTTCCGCTGGCCATATTTATCGGGCAGGTGACCGCCGCGCTGGTCTCCGGAAATACGGTGGTGGCCAAACCGGCAGAGCAGACGCCACAGGTGGCCACGGCGGCCGTTGATCTGCTTTATCAGGCAGGCATTCCGCGCGAGGTATTGCAGCTGGTCATTGGCGGAGCAGAGGCAGGCACCCGCCTGGTTAGCGACAAGCGCATCGCCGGAGTCGCCTTTACCGGCTCCACCGCAACGGCGACCGCCATCAACCGCAATCTGGCGGCCCGCAACGGACCGATCGCAACACTGATTGCCGAAACCGGCGGGCTCAATGCCATGCTCGTGGATTCCTCAGCCCTGCTGGAACAGGTGGTGGCCGATGTGCTGCAGTCCGGCTACCAGAGCGCCGGGCAGCGCTGTTCGGCCTTGAGAATTCTGCTGGTGCAGGAAGATATCGCGGAAGATCTGATCACACTGCTGTCCGGCGCCATGGACGAGCTGTGTATTGGTGATCCGGCTGACCTTGCCACTGACGTCGGTCCGGTGATTGATGCGGATGCACTGGCCATGCTGAACCGGCATGCGGATTATCTGGACAGCAACGCTACCCTGCGCAAGCGCGTGGAGTTGCCTGCAACGGTCGCCGGCGATCATGCCGACGCCTGCTTCTTCCCGCCACAGCTGTATGAGATCTCGCAGCCAGACCAGTTGCGCGAAGAAGTGTTCGGCCCGATCGTACATCTGCTCAGATTTCGTGCTGAAGACATCGATAGTGTTATTGACGCCGTCAACGCCACCGGCTATGGCCTGACATTTGGTATCCACAGCCGGCTCGACAGTCGCGCCAGGGCAATCGCTGCCCGCATCCGGGCCGGCAACGTGTATGTCAATCGTAATATGATCGGTGCCGTGGTGGGGGTGCAGCCATTCGGAGGGACCGGCCTGTCGGGTACCGGACCCAAGGCCGGCGGACCGCTGTATCTGACCCGGTTTGCCACGGAGCAGTCGGTCAGTACCAACACCGCAGCGGCCGGCGGTAACGCTTCACTGATGTCACTGAAGCTTTCCGATTAAGGCTGCGGCAGCAGGGCGGACGCCGGGACCAGGGCAATGTTTTGCGCTGGCAACAGCCTGATGGCCTGCTCCAGATACGCCAGGGTCTCCGGGTAGGGATGGCCGATAGCCACGGCGTAACCCTGTTGCTGCACGATGGCCAGGGCGCGTTGAAACTCACGGTCGATCGCTTCCGGGGTCGCCTCGTTATCAAGGAAGACATGGCGCTTCAGAGCAGGCACGTGATTGTCGATGGCGATTTTTTCAGCCACGCTTTTGCCCGTGGTCATGCTGTCGACAAAAAACAGACCCTGTGCTTTTAACTCGCGCATGACCCATTGCATGGGCAGTTCGGCCGCAGTCAATTCACTACCGGTATGATTGTTGACGCCAACCACATGCGGTATGTCGGCAATGGCTGCGCGCAGCGTGCGGACAAACTCTTCCTCGGGCAGTGCCAGTGTCAGACCACCTTCACCCAGCGCCATGCCCGCCAGGTTGCTCATCGGTGCGTGCAGCATGACTTCCTTGCCCGCCTCGTGTGCCATCCGGGCCAGCGCCTGTCCGTGTGGCGTAAACGGCAGCACGGCGTAGGTCACCGCACCGGGCAGCTGGACAGCGCGCTCGCCGGCCTCAGCGCTGTAACCGATATCATCCAGTATGATCACCAGCCGATTGCCAGAGACGGCAGTGACATCCACATCGGGCAGCAAAGGTTCAGCATCGGCGATGTCCTCTGCCGGTGAGAGCACCGGTGAGGCATCAGGTGTGACAGCTGGTGTGGCAGCCGGAGTGAGGAGGCCGGCAGGTTCCGCAGGCGTCTCGGGGGTCGTGGCCAACTCTACCGGTGAACTGCCGCCGGACTTTTGGGGGACGACCTCATCACCGCCTGTCTCTTATACACATCTCCGAGCCCACGAGACAGGCAGAAATCTCG
>OLID01000468.1_pt1 | contig 17085 bp, 17 predicted proteins | sample 1609361 | NCBI WGS metagenome assembly OLID01 (sample SAMN05416778, study PRJEB24817) | seawater metagenome | isolation source: Sea water | place: Canada:Atlantic | collected 2013-07
AAGTGATGATGCAGGGACGCACGGAGAACAATCGCGTGGTGAATTTCCGCTGCGATGATCTGTCGCTGACCGGCTCATTTGTTGATGTAAAGATTGTCGAAGCATTCCCCAACTCACTGGCGGGTGAACTTTAACTTGCACTATACTGATCGGACCGGCCTGGTTACCTGTACTGGCTGACATCATTTTATTCTGACACAGTCATGTCTGCCCCGCGCACAGCGGCACCAGACTGACCGGAGGTACGACCCCAACTACATGGCTACTGAACAACAGACTCGACAGTTCACACTGGAACCGGAAAATGCCCTTCGGCTGGCCAATCTGTGCGGGCATCTAAACGAACACATCCATCAGATAGCCAAGTCACTGACCCTGGAAATTCGCCAACGTGGCAATGTCTTTCAGCTCTCCGGCGACGCGCCGGCGGTCGACGAAGGTGCCCGCGTGCTTGATTCACTGTACCAGGCCACGGCTGACGGCGCTGTAATCAGCCCTGACATGGTGCATCTGACTCTGAAAGAATCGGGCTTCCAGCCAGACACTGCTGCCCAGGCTGACACGGCGACCACGCAGGAAGTTGAAGAGAACTTCAAAGCCGTGTTGATCAAGACGCCACAGAGCTCGGTCAAGCCCCGCGGCAAGCACCAGCGCCAGTATGTCGAGTCCATCCGTCAACTGGACATCAATTTTGGCATAGGTCCCGCCGGCACCGGCAAGACTTATCTGGCAGTCGCCTGTGCCGTGGAAGCTTTGCTGCAAGATAAAGTCAAACGGGTACTGCTGGTGCGACCAGCCGTCGAAGCCGGCGAAAAGCTCGGTTTCCTGCCCGGCGATCTGTCACAGAAAATCGACCCGTATCTGCGTCCGCTTTATGACGCGCTTTATGAGATGCTTGGCTTTGAGAAAGTGACCCGCCTGATTGAAAAGAACGTCATTGAAGTAGCCCCTCTGGCCTATATGCGCGGCCGTACCCTCAATGGCGCGTTTATCATTCTCGATGAAAGCCAGAACACCACGGTGTCGCAGATGAAAATGTTCCTGACCCGTATCGGCTTTGGCTCAACCGCCGTCATTACCGGCGATGTCACCCAGATAGATTTGCCCAAAGGCACACGCTCGGGCCTGGTTCACGGGTTAAAGGTATTGCATAACGTCGCCGGAATCGGCTTCAGTTTCTTTGACTCCAAGGACGTGGTGCGGCACTCGCTGGTGCAAAAGATCGTCGAGGCCTACGACGCTTATGAACGCCTGAATACCATTACCTCGCTTAACCATGACAACAGCTCAAGCCATGACCGTGATAACTGATCTGATCAATGACAGTAGCGACGATAGCCTCCCCGAACCTGAACAGTTCCGGCGCTGGGCTGCTGCTACCATACAGACAGTCCACGCTGCGGAGCCGCCGGACCGACCGGTGTCTCTGAGCATCCGGATCGTCGACAGTGACGAGTCGGCCACACTGAATCATCGCTTTCGTGACAAGGACTATGCCACCAATGTCCTGTCGTTTGGCTGCGACCTGCCCGACACGATACTGGCCCGGCTGGAGGAGCTGCCACTTGGCGATCTGGTAATCTGTGCAGCGGTGGTCAGTCGCGAAGCGCAGGAACAGAACAAGGCTGTTGATGCACACTGGGCGCACATGGTTGTACACGGCGTTCTGCATTTGAGCGGCTATGACCATATCAGCGACGAAGATGCCCGACACATGGAAGCACAGGAGATCCGGATACTGGACCACCTGGGTTACAGCAATCCCTATCTTGCCCATTGATACCAACCTGGCCAGGACATACATTTTCAAACACCGGAGATCATTTCAGGCATGACTGAAGAACCACCGAGTACAGAGCCCAGACAGCGCACCTGGCTGGAGCGCATCGTTCAGGTTTTTTCTGACGAACCGACGGACACCAAGAGTCTGCTGACGCTGCTGCGCAATGCCGAGCAGGATCAGGTGCTCGATGCCGAAGCTCTGAGCATTATCGAAGGTGCGCTGCAGGTATCCCAGATGCAGGTACGCGAGATCATGATTCCACGCTCGCAGATGGTCACCGTATCAGTTCGCCAGAGCCTGCAGGACATACTCGATATCGTGGTTGAAGCAGCGCATTCGCGCTTTCCGGTCACCGGCGACAACCCGGACCAGGTGATTGGCATCCTGCTGGCAAAGGATCTGTTGCCGCTGGCACTGGCTGATAACGCCGAGCGCTTCAATCTGAAAGACATCATGCGACCGGCTACCTGTGTTCCGGAAAGCAAACGGCTCAATGTCCTGTTAAAGGAATTTCGGGAAACCCGCAATCACATGGCAGTGGTGATCGACGAGTACGGTATCGCCGGCGGCCTGGTAACCATTGAGGATATCCTTGAGCAGATTGTCGGTGAAATAGATGACGAGTATGATGTGGACGACGAGAATTACATCAAGAAATTCGACGACAATCAGTACATTGTCAAGGCACTGACCCCGATCGATGAATTCAATGAACACTTCGGCACCGAGTTTAGCGATGACGAGGCCGACACCGTAGGCGGCGTGGTGCTTCAACATCTGAGACACATTCCAGAGCGCGACGAAACTGTGACGATCGGCCCCTTCCTGTTCACGGTATTGAATGCTGACAGCAGACAGGTGCGCTTGCTGAAACTGACCCTGCTGACAGACACGGTATCCAACGCCAGCGTTGACGGATAATCGACCACTGGCAGAGCCTTTCGCAAAGACCCAATCAGAGACAGACAGATCAGAGACCAACAGACATCCATGAGCACAACTAGCGAAACACAATATCAGCCACAGGAAGTTGAGGCACAGGCCCAGCAGTACTGGGAGAGCAATCAGTCATTCAAAGCTGTGGAAGACAGCAATAAAGAGAAGTTCTATTGCCTGTCCATGTTCCCCTATCCCAGCGGCCACCTCCACATGGGTCATGTGCGCAACTATCTGATAGGCGATGTCATTGCGCGCTTCCAGCGCATGCAGGGTAAAAACGTACTGCAGCCCATGGGCTGGGATGCATTTGGCCTGCCCGCGGAGAATGCCGCCATGCAGCGCAAAACTGCGCCGGCCGCCTGGACCTGGAGCAATATTGATTATATGCGCGGGCAGCTCAAGCAACTGGGCTACGCCTACGATTGGAGTCGCGAGCTGGCGACCTGCCACCCGGACTACTATCGCTGGGAACAGTGGTTTTTTACCCGTCTGTTTGCCAAGGGCCTGGTTTACAAGAAGGAGGCCGAAGTCAATTGGGATCCGGTCGACCAGACCGTACTGGCCAATGAACAGGTAGTTGACGGCCGCGGCTGGCGTTCCGGCGCCCTGGTGGAGCGGCGCAAGATCCCGCAGTGGTTTATCCGGATCACCGCTTATGCCCAGGAATTGCTGGACGACCTAGACAAGCTGGATGGCTGGCCCGAAGAAGTACGTACCATGCAAGCCAACTGGATCGGCCGCTCCGAAGGCGTGGAGCTGCAGTTTGACGTCGCTGGCAGCCCAGAAACGCTCAGTGTTTACACGACACGTCCGGACACCCTGATGGGCGTTACTTACGTCGCCGTGGCTCCCCAGCATCCGTTGGCTACACAGGCCGCAGCCGAAAACAGCGCCATTGCCGAGTTTATCGAACAGCAAAGTCATATCAAAGTGGCCGAAGCCGACATGGCTACCATGGAGAAACTGGGCATGGACACCGGTTTCAAAGCCGTTCACCCGGTGACCGGCAATACGGTGCCGGTCTATGTCGCCAATTTTGTGCTCATGGCCTACGGCTCCGGCGCGGTCATGGCCGTTCCCGGGCATGACCAGCGTGACTACGAATTTGCCAAAAAATATGGAATTGATATCCGCCAGGTAGTTGAACCGGTCGACGGCGAGACAGGCTGTGATCTCAGCGAGAAGGCATTCACAAATAAAGGCATCCTGATCAATTCAGGTGAATTCGACGGATTGACCTCCGAGCAGGCGTTTGACCGGATCGAGGCCTGGCTGCGCGAGCGTGGCAAAGGTGAAAAGAAGGTCAATTTCCGTCTGCGCGACTGGGGCGTTTCGCGCCAGCGCTATTGGGGTTCGCCGATTCCGATCATCAATTGTGCCAGTTGCGGCGCTGTGCCCGTGCCGGAACAGGATCTGCCGGTGATTCTGCCGGAAGAGGTCAGCTTCACCGATTCTGGCTCGCCCATTAAACGGATGCCCGAGTTCTACCAGACCACCTGCCCGACCTGTGGCGGCGCCGCAGAGCGGGAAACCGACACGTTCGATACCTTTATGGAGTCATCCTGGTATTACGCCCGGTACACCAGCCACGACCTGAAAACCGGCATGCTGGATCAACGCGCCGATTACTGGCTGCCTGTGGATCAATACATAGGCGGCATCGAACATGCCATCCTGCACCTGCTTTATGCCCGCTTTTTCCACAAGCTGATGCGCGACGAAGGCCTGATCGGTTCCGATGAACCATTCAAACGCCTGTTGACGCAAGGCATGGTGCTAAAGGACGGTACCAAGATGTCGAAATCCAAAGGCAATACGGTAGAACCGGCAACCCTGATTGAGCAGTATGGTGCCGACACGGTGCGCCTGTTCACCATGTTCGCGGCGCCGCCCAACCAGTCGCTTGAGTGGTCGGACAGCGGTGTTGAGGGTAGTGCCCGTTTTCTGCGCAAGCTGTGGCGGACCATGACCGCGCACGATGCCAGCGGCATCACGGCAGTCGATGTGCAGGCACTGACTTCCGAACAGAAACAGTTGCGCTTCAAGACTCACAGCACCTTGCAGAAAGTGGCTGACGACATTGGTCGCCGACAGACCTTCAACACCGCCATTGCCGCTGTGATGGAGCTGGTCAATGCCGTCAACAGGTTTCAGGACGATGCTGCAAAGACCCCGGATGCCGGTTCTGCCATGAACCGGAGTGTCGTGCACGAGGCCCTGGAAGTGGTGCTGCTGACGCTGTCACCCATCGTGCCGCATTTCTGTCACGCCCTGTGGCAACACCTCGGCCACGATGATGCGATCATTGATTGCCCGTGGCCTGCAGTGGACGAAAGCGCGCTGGAGCAGGATCAGGTGCAACTGGTTATTCAGGTCAACGGCAAGTTGCGCGGCAAACTGGATGTCGCCAGGGAGACCGATCAGAAGACACTGGAAGCGCTTTCGCTGGCAGACGCCAATGTGCAGAAATTCACCGAGGGCAAGACAGTTCGCAAGATTATTGTTGTGCCCGGCAAACTCATCAACATTGTGGTGAGCTGATGCAGGCGTTGCGGCTGGTTTGTCTGGGACTGCTGGTGCTGACCGTCAATGCCTGCGGTTTTGCCCTGCGCGGCAGTGAACAGGCGGCGCTGTCGTTCGATCGTATGACCATCATCCAGCCTGGCGGGTTCTATCCGCTGGCCGATACCCTCGCGCAGGTGTTGCGGGCGAATGGCGTAAGCGTGCCCGAATTAACCGTGATCAGTGCCAGCCCCGATACCGCAGCGGTAACGGAAGGTTATGCGCTGGCACTGAGCCCGGAGACCCTGGAGCAGCGCACTATCAGCATCAATACCCGGGCCGGCGCTGGTCAGTACGAACTGATTCTGAATGTCGATGCCACGCTCTATCAGGACGGTGCACTGATCGGCGGACCCGAAACCATTACCACACGCGGCAATTTCTACGAAGACACCGCCAACATCAGCGGCAGCAACAGCGGCCGTGACCTGGCACTGGAGGACATGCGCCGCGCTATGGCTGAGCAGATGCTACGACAACTTCAGGCCCTCAATCTCTAGCGCGACACACTGATATGAAAATCTACCTCGATCAGTTAGGCCCGCAACTGAACAAAGCACTGCCTGCCATGATATGGCTCAGCGGCGACGAGCCGCTGCAGATGCGCGAAGCCTCGGACCTGGTACGCAAGACCTGCCGTGAGCAGGGCTTTTCCGAGCGCGAGCTGCATGATGTCGACAACGGTTTTGACTGGCGAGAACTGATCAATGCCAGCAACAGCATGTCACTGTTCTCTGACAAGAAGCTGATCGAGCTGCGCCTCAAAGCCAGCAAGCTTGATGACACTGCGCGCAAAACCCTGCAAGCCTGTCTGGACGATCCCTCACCGGACAATATACTGCTGTTGATCAGCCCCCGAATAGAAGCGGCCAGCACCAAGACTCAGTGGTTCCGCAAACTGGAAGCGGCATCCCTGGTAGTACAGATCTATCCGGTCGACGCAACTCGCCTGCCCCGCTGGATACAGCAGCGCATGCAGCACCACGGACTACGCGTCGATCCGGACGCTGTTCAACTGTTGGCCGACAGGATCGAAGGCAACCTGCTGGCGGCCGATCAGGAAATCGAAAAACTCAGTCTGCTATTTGGCAAGGATGCGCACATAACCTCGGAGCGCATCGCTCGCAGCGTGGCCGATAATGCCCGTTACAATATCTTTGGACTGGTGGACGCCTGCCTGGGGGGCAACCCCCGGCGCGCTCTCAAGACCGTACGCAGGATGCGCGATGAAGGCTCGGAGGCATTGATGATTACTGCGATGCTGGCAAAAGAGCTCCGCCAATTGACTGATATGGGCACTCGCCTGCAGCGCGGCGAAGCTCAGTCAGCGGTCTTTCAGAGCCATCAAGTGTGGAAAAACAAGCAGGCATTGACCGAGAAAGCTCTACGCCGGTTAAAACCGGCCACAACCATGCAACTGCTTGATCAGGTGAGAGAAGTAGACCTTGCCGTCAAGGGCATGCACACGGCACCGCCGTGGGTCGTGCTCGAGCAACTGGTTACCCGGTTTGCATCTGCCTGAAGGCCTTTGCGGGGTCTGGGTCAGACACCGATTCGGCTCAGGGTGGCGATCAATTCCCGCATGATACGTTCGGCAACCGGATGGTTAGCCGCAAACCGGGCCTCGAGCGCAATTGCGTCGTCTAGCTCCGGGCTGTTGGGCTGCGAGGATTCCACCAGCTCATCCAGGTCTCTGTCCACCTTTTCGGCCAATTCACGTGTATTTTCGTCCAGCGTATCAGTCCTGGATAACTCCGTCCGGAGCTCTTCCAGGAGCCGTTTCACCTTGTCCTGATTCAAGATCAGATCCCCCTGCCGTAGGCACTGTTGCTGTGCAGATCATCATAATCATTGTCAGGCTGTGGCACAAGCGAACCTGCCCGCATCCCTGGGACCGGTTCGCCTGTCTACCAATAACAAGAGTCGCCCGATTGCCGAGATCAGGCCTTGGCAGTCACACGTGAGTAGGCGCGCTGCTTGAGCCGACGATGAAAACGGCGTTCACGACTCTTGTACTCGAGCCAGTAACGCGGCACATTGAGAAGCAGCGACCAGCGCGTGGTGTAACTGACCCGTATCGTCGAATGACTCTTCTCACCTGCCATCAGCATGGGCTCGCCTTCATAGATATCCTTGGCGCCGGTCATGGCATGCACATGGCGGATATTGAGGTTGCGCTGATTGGCCATCAGCAGGACATACTGTTTACGGCACTTGAAGGCATCCAGAATCAGGCGCAACCAGATTCCGAACTGCTCCGCCGCTGTCTTTAAGGAGGCGCTCATCCAGACGCCGTTTATCTCCATCATATCGTAACTATCGTTCCTGAAGAACTCATGTTCAGCGCGAACAGTATCCGGTACAAACATCAGACTACGAAACTCGGGCTTGGTCACCAGCATATAGCCCCCGACCATTTCCTCGCCTTTGAAGCCCGCAACAAATGTGCTGCGCCGGGCGTAATCATATGGCAGTTTGACACCGACATAACTTTCGAAACGGCTAAGAAAAGTGTCGATATCCTGATCATTGCTCAAGGTCTTGAATTTGATTGCTTCCATTTTTTAATCCTCGGTAGGAACATGCCTACATGTTGTTGGTAGTGTTGGTACTGCTCGGCTTGCGTGCTCTTCAGGATCAACCCCTCCTCCTTCCGAGCGGAAAGTGTATAGAAGGCGATCAGGTAAATCAGTGTTATCCACAGCAACGGGGAGTTAAACAACAGGGTACTGCCTGTCCAGACAAGAATGTACGAGACATAAAAAGGATGCCGGAACAGACCAAAAGGACCTGTTGTCACAATACTCCCTACGTGATTACTAAACGCGAAATCGAGTGACTTCGCTGTAAAAATTGCCCACCAGAATAGCACCAGAGAAAACAGATACAATAGCAGACAAATCCCTAACACAGGTTTTGTGACATCCGTCACATTAAAAAAGAAATAGGCCGTCAGTATCATCTGCACTGCAACCGCCAGGTCGTACATCAATGCTGCGAGGCGAGGCGTGCCGGCATTTACTTTGAAGAACCACACCCTTCCCCACAGAAGGCTCAGGACGATCAACAGGTAAACGAAAAACGCGAACGGGAAAAGCATGCGGTTAAACTCCATCAGCCAATAATTGATACAACCGCTTTTATACACTCAGCTATTGTTGCGCGCAATTGCCGATCGGAGCTAAATCTGTATAATCGTGTCACCCACCGGCATTGGCATGGACTGCCGGACAGCTAACCGGGTGACTGCAGACGGCAACCTCTATCAAGCATCCATAGCGACACATAATAATATGAATTTTGATAAATATTCGGCGTACTGCAAAGAACACCTCGATGAGTTCCGGGACGAACTGCGTGATGATGCCTCACGGGCGTTGCGCAACTGGCCGGGCAAGACCGCCGCACTGCTGCTGATCGCCTCGTCAATATTCACCTGGTTAAGCCTGCGCTCGGCCGGCAACCCGATGGCCAGCAAGGCCCTGCTGGCGTACGCCTTCCCGATACTGCTGATCTTTGCCTATCCCTGGGCGTCGCTGATTTTCTCGCGACTGGACAAGTATGCGCGCACCGTGCTCGACGTCTTTTTGCTAGGCATACTGTTTGGCTTTTGTCAGTCGCTCAGCTACGTATTCGCGCCCGCCATGACCACCACTGAACAGTCTGATGCATTTTTGGCCCTGTCCGGCCAGATCAACTTTGTCATCCTGATGACAACCGCGTTTTCCTACCATGCTTCGTTCGCCGTGACGCTCGGCAGAAACACGGTTTTCACCGCACTGGCAGCCGTTCTTGTTTATCTGATCAACGCGCAATACCTTTCCATCAATACCATGCAGTTTGTACAAGGCTATCTCGGTGGCATCATTGTCAGCTGGATCTTTTTCCGACGCATACAGACCCGTTTCTACTATAAGTCAATTGACGCAGATACCAGGCAACACCTGTACAAACAATTGTCCAAACTTGTATATCCTCACCAGCTAGCCAGAATCAAAGCCGGTGACCAGCTGGAAGAAACCATGCCGGTGGCCAAGAGCAAGGCCATCATTAATGTTTTTGATGTACAGAATTCCAGTGCCATCAAACACGAGCGCACCCAATCATTCTTTCTGGAGATCTTCCGCGCCTTTTCCCAGATCTGCATGATGGGATATCAGCATAATCCCCTGCAGTCACGTGCATTCCGGCTAAAGGAAACCGGAGATGGCTTTATCAGCGCCATCGGTTATCCGTTTTTGACGGATCAGAAGGATACGCTGGCGGATCACGCCGTGGAGACGGCATTGTTGATGTTCCGGGCCTTCAATACCGAGGTGGACAAGTTCGCTTACGGCCACCCGATCAAGGCCGCCATGGGCCTGGCCTACAATTCCGTGCAAGGCACCTTCCAGAGCAGCGGCATTCGCTCCTATGACCTGTTTGGCGATGCACTGATCCAGGCCTATCGTTACGAAGAGATGCGCAAAAACCCGGTGATTGCTGACATTTTTCGGCAACAGGCAAACCTGATGGGATTGACACACTACAATATCCTGATCATTCAGGAAGTCATTTTCAATTCTCTCTGTGACCGTTATAAAAAGCTGTTCCACAGCATATCACTGTCGGAAATTGGCTACCCGGTTCCCCAGGACCCGGATGCCAGCTACGTATACTTTCATATTCTCGAGTAGCGCCCCGCTGACCCTGCCTCGGGCACAAACATGAAATTGACGGCCCATTGCGCTATAATTACGCCCCGTTTAGACAACTCATCGCTGAACGTGACCCATTTCATTCCCAAACCACAGGACTCGCAATGACAGACGCGCAAGCATCAGACACGCATCTCCAGCACACCGTCGAAAAGATCGGCGGTACCTCTATGAGCCAGTTTGACGCCGTCAAAAAGAACATTTTCATGAATCCGGCACTGCAAGGTAACTACTACCAGCGTATCTTCGTGGTCTCCGCCTACGCCGGCATCACCAACATGCTGCTGGAACACAAGAAGACGGGGCAGCCGGGTATTTTTGCACTTTTCTCCGACGCCGAGGAATCACAGAGCTGGCGCGATGCCATGACAGCCTTGCGTCAGCGGATTGTGGAGATCAACACCGAGTTGTTTGCCGATCACGAGGACGAACACCTGAAGCAGGCCAACGATTTCATCATGGGCCGCCTGGATGATGCAGAGCACGTGCTGCAGGACGTCTCCAGCCTGTGTCAGCACGGCCACTTTGCCCTGAACGACTACATTCAGACCATCCGCGAGATGCTGGCCAGTCTGGGCGAGATTCACAGCGCCTATAATACAGCCCAATTGCTGCAACTCAGTGGCATCAACGCCCGCTTTGTAGACCTCTCGGGCTGGGCAAGCACACGTCAATACTCACTTGACGAGAACATCAGCCACGCATTCAAGGACATTGACCTGAGCAGGGAACTGCCCATTACGACCGGCTACAGCCATTGCGAAGGCGGTCTTATGGCCATCTTCGATCGCGGCTACAGTGAAATGATCTTCAGCCGGATCGCTGTGCTGACCGGCGCCAGAGAAGCCATCATCCACAAGGAATTCCACCTCAGCAGCGCCGATCCGGGCGTTGTCGGCGAAGACAATGCTGTGCCTATCGGCCGCACCAATTATGACGTAGCCGACCAACTGGCGAATCTGGGCATGGAAGCCATTCATCCCCGGGCGGCAAAGGGCCTGCGTCAGCAGAATATCCACCTGCGCGTAAAGAACACCTTTGAACCGGAACACGGTGGCACCCTGATTACCCGAGACTATGTCAGTGAGTCTGCCTGTGTGGAGATTATCGCCGGGCGCCTTGGGGTTTATGCCATTGAGCTGTTCGATCAGGATATGGTGGGTGATCTGTCTCACTACGAAAAGCAGTTTCTGGCACAAATCACGCGCTTCAAGGCCCAGGTTATTAACAAGGACCTTAATGCCAACACGATCACGCACTATCTGTCGGCCAACCTGAAGACCGTCAAACGCATTCAGGCCAGCCTGGGTGAACTCTTCCCCGGCGCCGAAATCAACGTGCGCAAGGTATGCATTGTGTCGGCCATCGGCAGCGATCTTAAAATTCCGGGTATGCTGGCACGCAGCGCGCAGGCACTGGCTGACGCGGGCGTTGATATCCTCGGCGTACATCAGTGCATGCGTCAGGTTGACATCCAGTTTGTCCTGGATGAAGAAGACTACACCACAGCCATCAAGGCCATGCACAAACAACTGGTTGAAGTTTACAACCACGGACGCGCCATCAAGCTCGCATAATGGAGTCAGGCCATGAACACAGATCTGCTGCGCGCTCAGACTCCGGCCTGCCAGGATCTGATTCATTTCAACAATGCCGGTGCCGCCTTATCGCCACAACCGGTCAATGACGCGCTGTTCCAGCATCTGCTGCTGGAACAGCGGATCGGCGGCTATGAGGCCGCTGATGCCACTCAGGTAGCCCAGGAAAATTTTTATCATGCCTTCGGCCGGTTGCTGGGCTGCAACCCCCGTGAAATTGCCTACATGGAGAATGCCACGCGAGCCTGGACGCTGCTGTTGCAGGCGATGCCTTTGACACAGGGTGACCGCATCCTTACCGGACAGTCCGAATATGCAAGCAATTACCTGACGCTGTTGCACCTGGTCAAGACGCGTCACATCCGCATAGATGTCGTCCCCAACGACAGCAATGGTCAGATCTGTCTGCAGACCTTGCGAGAAAAGGTCGATGAGGATGTCCGGTTGATCGCACTGACCCACATACCCAGTCAGTCCGGCGTCATACATCCGGCCGCCGAGGTCGGCAAAATTGCCCGCAAACACCGAATTTTTTACCTTCTGGACGCCTGCCAGTCCGCTGGCCAGATCAATCTGAATGTCGACGAAATTGGCTGTGACATGCTTACCGGCAGCGGGCGCAAGTACCTGCGGGGCCCGCGCGGCACCGGCTTCATGTATGTCCGACAAAGTATGCAGGACTACCTGGAACCCCCCAGCGTCGACTTGCACTCAGCCAGCTGGACACGAAAAGACAGTTATACCTTGCGCGACGACGCCCGTCGTTTTGAAAACTGGGAACACTATGTTGCCGGCAAAATCGCGCTGGGCGTTGCTGCCGACTATGCCTGCGACCTGGGCCTGGACGCCATTGAAACACGCGTATGCGCACTGGCTGCGAGGTTGCGGGCCAGACTTGCAGAACTTCCCGGTATCACGGTGCACGAACAGGGCGAGAATCTTAGTGGCATTGTCACCTTCAGCGATTCCAGCCAGGACGCGGCAAGCTTGCAGAAAAGGCTCCGGCACCACAACATCAACACGTCGGTCGCCAGACTGCAGACCAATTTGCTGGACTTCTCAAAACGCAAATTGCCGGATATCAATCGTGCCTCGCTACACTACTACAACACAGAAGCAGAGATCGACAGCTTCTGTCAGGTGCTGGCAACCCGCAACTGATAGCGGGCCAGGCGTCAGCCCAGCAACATTTGCGCGTACACCGCCAGGATGGCGAGCGGGCAGATATAACGGATATAGAACGGCCAGATTTTCCAGAACAGGCCCTGTTCAGCATCCGGGCAGCCTTGTCTGATTTCCGCCAGCACACCGTTGCGATGCCAGATCCAGCCGACAAACACGGCAAAGAAGAATCCCAGTAGTGGTTGACTGTATTCGGTGGTCAGACTCACCACCAGGTCAAACAGGGTGTTGAAATTCAGCACCAGCAACAAACTGATCACGGTGATGGTTGAACCCAGAATCAGTACCGCTTTTTTCCTCGACGCGCCGTGCTCTTCCACGACATAGGAAACCGGCACTTCAAGCATGGAAATGGATGACGTCAGCGAGGCGATGGTCATCAATACAAAAAAGGCAAACGCTACCAGAATGCCGGCATCGCCCATTTGCGCGAACAACGCCGGCAGCACAGCGACAATCAGGCCCGGCCCGGCGACCAACCCACCCTGGGCATCGTAAATTTCGATTCCGTTGGCCAGGGCCACATACATCGCCGGCAGGATCAGCAGACCGGCGGTCACTGCAATACCAATGTCCAGCAAGGTGACCATTCCCCCAAGCGCAGGCAGATTTTCCCGCTTGCTGACGTAGGATCCATAGATGAGCATGGTGCCCACACCCAGTGATAGCGAAAAGAATGCCTGCCCCAGTGCGCTCAACAACAGGCCGGTGTCCGCCACGCGACTGAAATCGGGAACCAGATATACGCGAAGACCTTCTGTGGCACCCTCCAGGGTCATGACGTACACAATCAGTGCCAGCAAAATCAGCACCAGTGCCGGCATCAGGCGAGAGGCCCATTTTTCAATGCCATGGCGAACACCGGCGTTGACCACGTACAGCGTCAGCGCCATGAACACTGCTGTAAACACCATGTCGCGCGCCAAGCCGCCGGTCGCCAGCCACTGAGACAAGGATGCCAGACCGACAATATCGGCTACCGCAGAAAACATGAAGGCCATCATCCATCCGCTGACGATGGCATAGAAGCTCAGAATCAAACTGACGGTGATCATGCCAGCATAACCCACCGCGACACCAAGCTTCGCGGTCGCCGGTCCCCGCGCCAGTCCGCGCAGCGCCGTGACTGCATTAGCCTTGGCATGACGACCAATAATCAACTCTGCCATCAGCGCGGGATAGGCCAGTGCAAAAGCGAGCACCAGATAGGTAAACAGAAACGCAGCGCCACCATTACTGGCAGCGTTGGTGGGGAAACCCCAGATATTGCCAAGCCCGACTGCCGACCCGGCGGCTGCCATCAGAAAACCGAAACGTGAACTGAATTCGCCGCGGGGAGCACTCATATTGTCATGACTCTTTTAAGATTATTATTCTTCGTATGACTCAACAACAAAGCGCAATTGCGCTGCATCAGCCAGTCGCATGACCACATTGTTGATGACACTGACCTGACCGTTATTGTTAAGTTCAACCTGCGGCAACCGCAGACGTTGATCGGCGGCGTCAAACACCCCTTTCCCGGCAGGCTCGATAGCCAGCGGCACAATGCTGTCGGGAATGATTTCGAAAACCAGCTCGGGGCCATCGTCAATCAGACGCATATTCAGGCTCAGATGACCCAGATCTCCGGCGTCTACCGAGGTGCTCAGCAACGCCGTACTGTATTCAAATACGTTCACTGCCGAACTGAAGCGCTCGACGCGGTGCATATTGATCAGTACCAGGTTGGCTTCAACCGGAAGCAGGCTCTGCTGGGTATCAAAGTCTCTGACCGGCAATTGCTGCGCCTCGCCACCTACATTAATGACCGGCAGATCATTAATAGCATCTGCGACCGCCAAACCGTCACCCAGCACCCGACCAAATACTGTAAAACCACCATTCTGTTCGTCCAGACCCGTGTTATCGGCCAGATTGACAAACCACTGACTGTTGGCGCTGTCGGGCGCACCGCCCAGCTTTGCCATGGCCAGGGTCCCACGGGTGTTGGAGGCGCCCGGCTCATTACGGACATTGCCCTGTGACGGGATGGCAGTCACAGAACAGGTTGCCGGATCCATGCCAGTAGCGCAATTACGCTGCCACTGATAGGCCCCTGCCTGAACGACGAAGTCGGTTTCTGACCGATGAAACAGTGATCGGGCATAATCACCCCGATCCACATATCCGAGAAAATTGGACACGGTGTCCGGTGCTGCCCCATCAAACAGTTCAATGGTGAAACTGCCGTAAGTGGTGCTGACCCGCACCAATGGATCAGCCTGCACCGCGCCGGCTGCGAGTGCGCCTGCCAGGAGCGCAGCCATCAGACTGACTTTAAAAACGTTATTTCCCAGGTTCTGCAAAAAACTCATTCGAACTCCTGTCTGACATCAATCCAGCTGTACTGGCCAAGTTGCGGCAGCAATTGCTGCAGTAATAGTTTTTCGATGGTAACCATCAATTCCGACCCATCGGTATCCTTTACGAAATCAGCTACCTGTGTCACGGCAAGACCCTGATAGCCACATGGGTTGATGCGGGCAAACGGTTCTGTATCCATGGCGACATTCAGACTGAGTCCGTGGTAAGAACAGCCGCGCCGGATGCGCAATCCGAGCGCCGCAATCTTGGCCTCCCCGACGTACACGCCGGGCGCACCAGCTCGGGTTGTTGCGTCGATCCGCACAGACGACAAGGTATCGATAATCGCCTGCTCAATCAAACTTACCAGCTCGCGCACGCCCAGATTCGCGCGTCGAACGTCGATCAGTAGATAAACCACCAATTGCCCGGGGCCATGATAAGTCACCTGCCCGCCACGATCTATCTGAATAACCGGAATGTTCCCGGGCGCCAGCAGATGTTCCGGCTTGCCGGCCTGGCCCTGAGTAAATACTGGCGGATGCGAAAGCACCCACAACTCATCCGGGGTATCGTGTTGCCGCTCGTTGGTGAAAGTCTGCATGGCACGCCACACAGGTTCGTAGTCACGCAGCCCCATGCGGCGGATGATCAGCGGACGGTTTGTGGTCATAAGACCAGTTTGACCGCCGGCAAGGTTTTCAGATCAGCAAACAGCGACTCCAGCTGTGCCAGCCCGGTCGCTTGCATGGTGACGGTTAATGCCTTGTAGTTGCCCTTGGCACTGGGCCGGGCCACCATATGCTCCTCACTGGTGCCGGGCGCGTGACGCTGAAATATTTCCAGCACCTGTTGCTCAAAACCGTCAACGGCCTCACCCATGACTTTCACCGGGTAACGACAGGGAAAGGATATTTTCGGCGCTTCCTGTTCCGCGGCAGGTTTATCGGGCTTGTCAGTTGTCATGTCAGTTGAACAATCCCATAAAGAACAGGGTCAGGGCGTCTATGAGCCGGCGCAGCAGGCCGCCCCTTTCGACCGTCTGCATGGCCACTACGTCACCGGCATACAGGACCTCATCGTCCAGAGTTATCTCGACAGAACCCATGACATCGCCTGCTTCAAACCCGCCCCGAATCACTTCGTCCATGTCTACCGTTGCTACCAGATCTTCCGAGCGACCGCGGGGAATGGTGATCAATACTTCTTCCTGAATGCCGAGATCAACCGAGTTCTGCGCACCGGACCAGACGCGAGCGGAATTGACCACTTCACCCGCATCATACAGCTTGAAGGTCTCAAAGAAGCGAAACCCGTAACTCAGCATTTTCTGGGTTTCAATGACGCGAGCCTCTTCGCTGGCAGTCCCCATGACCACGGCAATAAGGCGCATGCCATCGCGCTCGGCCGACGCCACCAGACAATAACCCGCCTGTGTGGTCCAGCCGGTTTTCATGCCATCGACGGTCGGGTCCCGGAACAGCAAGGTGTTGCGATTGGCCTGAGTGATTCCGTTAAAGGTGAATTCACGCTCGGCATATATGGCGTAATGAGACGGATGCTCCACAATCGTGGCGCGCGCCAATGTCGCAAGATCCCGGGCAGACATCAGATTGGTATTGCCGTCGTCGTCCAGTCCGCTGGAGTTCACAAAATAGGAATCGTCCATGCCCAGCGCACGCGCATGCTGGTTCATCAGATCGGCGAAGGCCTCCTCACTGCCGGCAATATGCTCGGCCATGGCCACGCTGGCGTCATTACCGGACTGAATGATGATACCGCGCAGCAGGTCTTCGACCCGGACCCGGCTGTTCACATCAACAAAGGTTTTGGAGCCTTGTGTACGCCAGGCTTTCTCACTGATGAAAGCCATGTCATCGTAGCTCATATTGCCATTGTCGATTTCGACCTCGGCAATATACGCTGTCTCTTATACACATCTCCGAGCCCACGAGACAGCCAGAAATCTCGTATGCCG